>Ga0137403_10005343_pt1 | contig 14932 bp, 14 predicted proteins | sample CZOMad2_1_16fung_FD_122057 | JGI IMG/M metagenome (GOLD analysis project Ga0137403, IMG submission 122057) | Vadose zone soil fungal communities from Angelo Coast Range Reserve, California, USA - CZOMad2_1_16fungal (Hybrid Assembly) | ecosystem: Environmental > Terrestrial > Soil > Vadose zone... | reverse complement strand
AGCATCCGCGTCAGGTCATCACCGGCCGAACCTGGGAGGAACATGGAGAAGAATTGTGCAATTGGCACTACAGTGGTCAGCGATCTCAACGGGATTTTGATGTCAAAGATTCCCAGCAGCCGGAACCATCGCCAGCCGGCGATGACGATGGTAACCAACCATAAGAGCAAACCCAAAAAGATCGGAAGGCGGTGCGCATCGCGAACGCCAAGCCATACACGGCGAGCATCGATTTTGTGAAAGAGCCATGTGATGACGGCGACGGCGAAAATTATCTTCGCCGCGAGGAAGGCAGCCTGTTTTGCACTTATCCTCACGTTATCGTATCCTAAGGAAGCTGGAGGGACTCTATTAGCCGAATAACATGATGTTTATTCGCCGCCGCAGGACTTCAAACAAGGTGTGCCCGGTCGAGACAATATTCCTGAGGTGGAAGGGAGATGCGCCGCGACCTTTAGTGGTATGGCCGACTCGGACGGGGACCTGGAGATTAATGGCTGCTTGCTGCAGCAAACGTGTGATCATGTCCGCTTAGAAGCCGAATCCGTAAGCGTAGGAATGCCAGCGAAGGACATTGTAGCGTAAATGCACGGCACTACCACTGTAGTAGTGAATGGAGTAACCGCTAAACAGATTGACCAGAAAAGTGTAGAGTTTCGACACAGCGATCCGGGTAGTACTTTTTCCCCTAAGCCGTTCATGGAACGGAGATGGTCACGTCCAATGAGTTTCTCAGGATTGGATCCACGGGCGCTGCTTCATTTGGAGAAGCTTGTTCGTTTGGATTCATCGATCGGTGATGTGATGTGGCGGGAAATACACTGATCCTGATCTTATTACTCGGGCAGAGGAGGTGGCACGAGCCAATTTACGCTGGGTGCCTCCCGCACAAGGCGAGCGCGGACTTGCTCCGCCATCGGTGTGGGCAACGCAATCAGCACCTGGCATCCGGGCGCGACTTCACCGGGACGCAGGATTTGGCGCCCCATGAATGTTTGTCCATGCCGGCTCGGGTCCTCATCCACAAAGAAAGCCGCTTTCCCGCCCAACTCTTCCTGTAACCATGTCGCGGCGATCGAAGTGCCGAAAACGCCCAGCGCATCCTTCGCGGCCAGTGCCCGGCTCTGTTGTCCAAGCATTACAACCCACTCGACGCGGTCTCTCACGCCCGCCGTGTTGTCAACGGCGTTTGCCCCGACCCGGGCCGGCAGTTCGTAGGCGGGTTTGCGCGCAATCAAAGTAAGCTCCTTCGCAATCCAAGCGTCCGCGGTAAGAACGACGTCATACCCAGCGGCGGTTACTACCTCGCGCAGAGTTGATTCGAAGAAATGAGCGGCATGATCAGCTACCAGGAACATGAACGGATTCTGCCAGCAATCCGGTACCTGGATAACAAGCATGCCGCCCACCACAAGCTTGTTACATAATCCTGCCAGAAACTTCGCAGGCTCCGCGATGTGTTCCAGCGAATGGATCAATGTGATTACCTGAAATTGACCCGGAACGGCAGAGGCTGGTCCGAGGTAAAGAGCTTCGACGCCCGGAATGGCTTCCACCATCTTTTTGTAATGGTCATTCAGATCGAGTCCTGCCAGCGACCAGCCGGGTGCTATCTCGGCAAAGGACCGGAGAGTAGTGCCGTTGCCGCAGCCGATGTCCAACAATCGGCCGTGCTCAGCGAACGGGAATCGCTCCTTCAGCCGGTGAAGGAGCCGTGACGAGCGTGAGCTGGCGGCGCCAGTGGCGACATCGAATACGCTCTGCTCGGCGCCCCCGCCTTGATGGTAAATGGTGTAGTTATCGTAAATCATTCGCGCCTCAACCTCCCACTGCGGACCGATGACTGCCTGAGCGCCACCGCATTGCGGACACACGCCGAGTTGTCCGCCGGGCGGCCACGGTTTGCAATCCGAGGTTACGCGGTGCAGCGCCTCATAGGAGGGCAGGAGGGAAATCTTACCTGCGCCGCAAAGGTGACACTTAAGCACGGTTAAAGGGCATCATTTGTCAGCGGATCGCCGTTAATCGAAGAAGATGCAGCCATAGTCTCCGGTATAGCCGCATTGCGCAAAGACCCATTCCCATTCCTGGGGAGTGAAGATGCATTCACAAGTAAGCTGCCAATACAACAGATTCACCTTCTCGCGTTCGTCGCGATAAGAATCCATTACGATGTATTTATGTTTCTTACCAACACGCTCGATTTCCTTTAGAGCTTTCTCCAAATCGTAGATGCGCAGGTTATGGAGTGTGTTGATCGAGACAACGAGATCGAAACTCTTGTCAGGATAAGGCAGTGAAACAGCGTTGCCGACACTGAGGCGGTCCTTAACCTCCGGCATGGCGTTCGCAATGGCATAATCCGAGATGTCGATCCCAACAGCATCCGCGCCAGGCAGCACTTTCATGAAGTCGTGTACTAGAAAGCCCTTGGCACAACCGATGTCGAGAATGCGTGCACCTCTGTTGAGATCGTAGTGCTTGACCATTTCCTGGGCCACCGGCACCCAACGGCCATCATATCGAAAACCGCCGTAACCATACTTGCGGTCCCCGTCAAAATAATCGAAGCCAAACTGCTTTGAGATCGTTGCGCACGCTGCCTTATCCGATTCAGTGACCCGAGCGACGTAGTTCCGTTTGGCTGCGTTATGGACGCGCAGAATGAAATCGATGTAAGCCATCAGTCTCGCTTCGAGATTATTTGAGGGCCGCCAGTTCGCGGTAGATAATGGATTCATCCAGCCCGTGTGCGGTCCAAAGCTCGCGTTGGCTGCCATAGAAGTGGATGAACTCATCCTTGAGGGAAAATGTCTTCAAGATGCAATTAGCGCGCACTTCCCAAGCCAGTTGCTTGAGTTGCGCTCCTAGTCCGCCGATACAGGAATGCTCCTCGATCACGGCGACGGTGGCGAACTTGGCAAGGATCGCGGCAAGGCCTTCGCGGTCCAGCGGCTTGAGGGTGTGGACACCTACCACAGCAACGCTCATACCATTTTCTTGTTCGAGGCGGGCAGCTATATCCAGGGCCATCTTAGTGATCGGACCATAGGAAAGCAGGCAAAGGTCTTTCCCTTCCTTGAGGCGGCGGATCTTACCGAAAGTAAACCGATCCGGAGCCTGGGCTGTCAGATCTGGTTCTCCCGCCTTGCCGAGCCGGAGATAAACTGGGCCAGGCAGGTCGATGCACGCGCGCGTCGCAGCGGTCGTCTCGGCGGGGTCGCATGGCGCGATGATAGTCATGTTAGGCAGCGCGCTCATCACGGCGATATCTTCCTGTGTGTGATGCGTGCCCCCGAGCGTGGAGTACGTCACACCGCCGCCTATCCCGACCAGCTTGACGGGCAAGTTTTGGTAGCAACAATCGACCCGCACCATTTCAAATGGCCGGTAGATCGTAAACGTGGCAATCGTGTAGGCGAAAGGGATACAACCGCGCAGTGCCAACCCCGCGGACACGCCCACCATTACTTGTTCAGCGACGCCGACGTTTATGAACCGCTCCGGGAATTCTGCTTGAAAAGCCGCGGCACTGGCCACAGGCGAAATATCCGCTACGACAAGAAAGAGCCGTGGGTCGGTCTTCGCGATCTCGTAGAACGTGTTGGCAAATGTGTTTCTCATGAGGGAGTGGCGTCGAGTTCCTTCAGTGCCGTCTGATATTCTTCGGGAGTCGGCGAGCGGTAATGCCACACAGGCACGTTCTCCATAAAACTTACACCTTTGCCTTTCGTAGTCCTCGCAATTAGCATAAAAGGCTTCGCCCCGGAACGATTCGTGATTGCCGCGTGAATCGCAGCGGGATCATGGCCGTCCACCTGCACAGTTTCCCATCCGAAGGCGCGCACCTTGTCGAGAACAGGATAAAAGTTGGGATGCACTTTGCTGGTTTGCCCAAGGGATTGGAAATCGTTCAAGTCTAGGACACCGACGATTCGGGTTATACCGAGAGTGGGCGCGAGCATCATCGCCTCCCAAATGGAGCCTTCCTGGAATTCACCATCGCTCATTACGACAAAAACGACCCGATCCGCGCGCCGCACCTTATCCGCTGCGGCCATCCCAACGGCGAGATTCAAACCATGCCCGAGCGATCCGGTGGATGCCTCGATTCCCGGGAGACCATAATCGGGATGTGTGGCAAATCGTCCTCCCGGCTTGCCGTAAAGATCCAGTTCGGCCTTGGAAACGATCCCTAGGGATTCGAGAACGGCGTATTGCGCGAGGGAACCGTGACCCTTGGAGATAATGAAAGTGTCGTCGGCATTCAGGCCGCGGTCCCTGCGCACGAGTCCGTAGTAAATCGTGTCCACAATTTCCATGCAGGAGAAAGCGGGAGCGATGTGCAAGGCGCTAACGGTTTGCGAGATGTCGAGGATGCGGCGGCGATGCTGCCGGCAGCGGGCTCGCGCGGCGCTCACATTGAAGGTGCCTTTGTTCGTCATGGCGGTGGCAATTGGTTTGCGGCCCCGACGGGAACATTCACGCGCTTTTGGGCGGCGAGAGCTAGGTCGAAAACATTAGTGAGATACGACTGCTTGGGGAGCGATTCCACCGTTCGACGATCGATAAACTCAAGATCTTGCCCTTCCCGACAGGCCACGGGCTGCCGGCCATCGTAGTTTTCCCAGAAAAACAAAAGCGTCCCCCCTTCGATCGCGAGGCGAATCAATGGGCGCAGGTTGTGGCACCGATAACAAGTTTCCTCTTCCATTTCGCGCGCAGCGCACTCACGCGGCGTTTCGCCCCATTCGACATGACCACCGGGAAAAACCCAAAGCCCCGGGTCAGAGATGGTCGAAATATCATCGCGATGCTGAAGAAGCGCGGCCCCATCGTCACGCAACAATACTACTCCTACGACCTGGTGAATGTTTGTTTGCGAAGAGGTAATCACAAAAAGAGAAAAATCATTCAGCCCTTGCAACGTCCTGTCAATCGCCCATGAGCGTTCGGATTCTGTCCGGGATTGAGGATAACTGGTCACGAATTAAAGATAACTGCGGATGCCGGCACTTAGCGGGGAAAAATCGAATTTGCCGATAACCGCGGACAGCCTGGAGGTATCATAGCGCATGTCAAAGCTCCTTTCCGCATTCGCGGGAAGGTGTACGACCTCGAATTCAATCCCGAGGGCTTCGCGGATGGCTTCCAGGATTTGCAACAACGAAACACTCGTGCCGGTCGCGACATTGAACGTCCCGGAAGCCTTACGCGTGACAAGGCGTTCGACCACCTGGCAAAGATCCGGAGCAAAAACGTAATCCCGGAGCACCTTGCCATCGCCGTGAATGTACACCTTCCCCGCTTTCCGGATGCTCGCGATTAATCGGCCGATGACGCTCCTGTCGTTCCGAGAGCGTCCAAAAATTCCCGGTATTCGCAGAATGCACGTCGGACCTTTGGATCTGAGTTCCTCCCGGACGATCCATTCACAGGTCGATTTCGATAATCCGTACCAAGTGTCCGGGTCGAGTGAAGTCGTTTCGCTCATGGGCAATTCTGGCGATCACCCATAGGCGTCGACGGAGCTGAAATAGATGAGCGATTCGACGTTCGCGTCGCGGGCACTAGACACGAGGTTCCACGCCATTTTCACATTGTCCAGAAAGGCGCAATAGGAGTTGCGGACACTTTTATTTTCGGCCACGGACTGAGTGGCCCGAATGAGCGTGGCGGGCTCGGCCCTCGGAAGGACCGTGACGTGTCGACAAAGTCATCTCGAATTGAAGGATTTGTCGTCCACTTTTGTGGCGCTGGGAAACCGGGAACCGTAGATCACGCGGCGCATTCGCCGCAGGAAGATTTCAAAGAGCGTATGCCCTATTGAAACAAAATTGCGAAAATTCAGAGGTGAGCCTCCTTCATCCTTTGTCACGTGAGAAACGTTCACGGGCACCTCGAAATACGTTAGGCCTTCGTCCAGCAATCTGCTGATGAGATCAGCCTGAAAGCCGAACCCGTAAGTGTAAGGCGCCCAGCGCATCACATGAAAACGGCGATAAAGGGCGCAGCCGTTATAGTACTGGAGCGAATAGCCGCTGATAACGTTGACAAGGATCGTATAGGCTCTGGAGACAATTCGCCGGAAGTTACTTTTGCCCGGCAAGCTTGGGTGATAGGGCACGATAATATCTGCCTTGCCCATGTTGCGACAGATGGTGGTAATCGCGTCCTTCGGTTCGACGTTGTCCCCACAGACCAATCGATAATATTCTCCCCGTCCGCGGAAGGCTGTATCGACGAAGGTTCGTGCCAAGCCCAAATTGTAAGGATTGTTGTGTAAACGAAGCGGCACCTCGGGGCTCGATTTGGCGTATTCCGAGACAACTTGGAACGTATTATCGGTCGATCCATCGTCTACGACAATGATCTCATAGGAGCAGCCCAGTTCGGACATCGCAGCTTCGATGGTCCTGATTGTGGCGACCACCCGGGTTTCTTCGTTAAAACAGGGGACGAAAAGCGACAGATCGACCTCGTGGGTCATCTCCGGTTCGGGAACTGGTTCGAACGATGGTTTCAAAGTCTCAGAGCAAACGCCAAGCGAGGAACCGAAGGAAGCCTGACCAACCTCGAACCGGATCAGCTGCGCGGCGAGCAGGCTATACCGAAAAGATAATGGGCCATCGGATAGTATCCCGTATGGATAACTTCATCATTCATGGAGAAGATGAACACGTTATGGAAGAAACGGCTCAGAAGTGCCTTCAGCGTCGAACCGTCTTTGCAGTTGGTGTGGCCGGCCACGCTTTGCGGGGAAGCATGGGCCTGAGATTGCAGCGACGGCGTCCCGAGAATCAAAACCCCCTTGTCTCCCAGAGAACGGACAATATTGGAGACAAACTGCGTTTCATCTTCCGGCCGGATGTGCTCAATCACGTCCAAGGCATAGGCCGCATCGAAAGCCTGATCGACAGGACCGGACAGCATGTCGTGCGCATGGCATTCAAATGCCCACCTCTTGGACATACGCTCTTTCACGTCCGCAATAAAGACAGGATCAAAATCGACGGCGGTAAGCTTCGCTACTTCCTGAACCACGATTCGAGTGCCGAAGGCATCCGCGCAGCCCACCTCGAGGACGTGATTCGCGCCGCTTAACATTTTTGCTACGAACTTGTAGCGGGAAAGGGTGAAAAGCAGATGCCGGGGATCATCCTCCCAAGCTTGATTTGTCATCAGCCCGAGCGTCCCAAGACCTGCCTGGCGCAGATCGACCGCACGCTGATACTGAGGCTCGCGAGTTTTGGCGTCGCTAGTATTCATTTTCGCCAGAAGCTCCGGCCACAAAGGAACCGGAACCATTCAACCCTGCCGTAACGCTGTCAATTGTAGAAAACTTGCTTTGAGCCCTTCGTCGAGCGGCGTAGACACGTAGGAGGGAAACGCGACAAGCCGCTCCGTCACGTCGAAATGGCGGTGGGTGATCGGCGCCTTGCGTGGGAGATATGCGATCTTCACGTCTGGACCCACGATCTTTGCAATCATTAAGGCGAGCTCATCAAAGGTAAGGGCTGTGCCGCTCACCGCGTTGATGACTCCGGTGCTCCGATACAAGAGGCAAAGAGCGATGAGTCGGCTCACATCCTGGATGTAGATGTGGTCGCGCGTTTCCTCCCCACGGCCGAAAAGCGCGATCATCCGATCCTTAATTGCGCCGCGGAGAAAACGATTTGGACCGTAGCTGTTGTGGGTGTCGCCCGCGCCGTAGATCGCGCAGGGGCAGAAAATGCAGAGCGGAATTTTCGCTTTCGCCGCGACGAGCGTCAGGATTTGTTCCCGGACGACATGTGTCAGGCCATAGAGTTCGGCCGGCTGGCGCACTGAAGTCTCGCGAATCAAATTCTCGCGCCAGTCGTAGACGGCGTCGGAGCTAATGTAAACGAGATGCGCGCAGGGAGCGGCTTCCAAAGCGGCGACGACGTTCTGCGCCATGGTAAGATTTTTCATCAGTGTCCCGACGTCCCTGCCTTTGTCGGGCGTGATCCCTGAAGCCAGAACCACCGCGTCACCCTGGCCGATGGCAGATTGGAGTTGTGCGACGCTCTGAGGCTGGAGAAAATCGATCTCGCTGGAAGCAATCGTGCGATGTTCGATTTTTTCCTCGGCGAGATGCCGGGCCAGATCACGCGCAATGAAACCGGACGCGCCGAGAATCAGGACGCGTTCGGGTTTGGCTGGAGGGGAGTGGTGATGTTTGAGCATGATTCTCAGGAACCGAGCGTGTGGTATGAAAATCCAGCGGCATGGCAGGCGCGGCCATCGAGAACGCCAAAGGGATCGATTATGACATGGCCCCTCATCTCTCGCCGGATGTCGCCAAGCGCCACGGTCGAAAACTCGCTCCACGGAGTCATCACGAGCAGGGCATCCGCGCCGAGGCAGGCCTCGAGCGCAGAGGGCGCAATGGAGAGATTGGGAATCGGCCGCTCGAGCGATTTCACTTGGGGATCGTAGGCACTTTTGCGAAACGGCGCGAGCGCTTCGGCGAGGGATATCGCGGGCGAATTCTTCAACGAGTGCGTGTCCTGTTTGTAGGCCAGGCCCCAAAGCGAGAACGATTTCGCGGTCGCGCGGCTGCCGGCAAGGACAAGTTCATGGACTCGCCGCAGTGCCCAATCGCGCCGATGATGGCTGTTGGTTTGCCACGCGGCGATGATACCTGCCTCCGTGCCATATTTGGCGGCGAGTGACTGCACAGTGACGAGATCACGCTCGAGATTTCCGCCTGCGATTCCCAAGCCGGGACTGAGGTATGCGTGCGGGCCGATGCGTTTGTCGAGCTGCAACGCGGGCACGATTTCGCCCCAATCGGCGCCGACCTGCTCGCACACTTCGGCGAGCATGTTGGTTGTCGTCACAGACGAAACGAGAAAAAAGTTGATCGCTATCTTGGCGAGCTCCGCGCTTTCCAAGCGCATGACAAGCACCGGGCAACGAAACGATGCGTGCCAGGCCTGCAGCTGCGCCGGGAGCGGGCGGGAAGGATCACGAGCTCCGACGATGAACCGCTCCGGTTGCATCGCGCGCTCGACCGCTCGCCCAAAGATCAGCGTCTCGACCTGGTAATAGAAGTCGGCGGCCGAAACCTCGCGGAGTTCCATCCTGAGCTGCCGCGTGTAACCAGGCGCAACCTGGCTGAGAACGACTGCAATCGTGCCAGGTGAAAGCTTTGGCGCGGTCGCGCGAATGAGTGCGCTGAGAGGGCCGGGGTCGCTTTCGTTTCGGTCGTTGGTGCGTACATCGAGCGAATAAAAAACAAGTTCGCACTCGGCCAGCGCCGTTTCGTCCGATGTGTAACGGATCCGATCGCGATGTTGAGCGAACAGCTCGCCGAAACCCGGCTCCTCGATGGGAAATTCTCCGGCGGCGCATCGCGCCGTGAGCATGGCGTCGGGGTCATAAGCCACTACGTCAAAACCCTTCGCTGCCGTTGCGAGACTGTAATTCAGGCCAAGATGGGAAAGTCCAACGAACCCGATCATCGTTCTTTGGCTTGTGAAGTTTCAGCGCACATCGCGGCAATCCCTTTGCGCCACGGCGTAAAAGTGAAACCGGGAAACGCGCTGAGCGCAGCGCTGGGGGCAAAAGAGCGTAAGCCGTTGTGCGGCATCGGTCCGCTGCGTGGAGAACCCTTGATCGTCCCAGGCGACGTAAACTGCGCAGCAATAAATTCGGCTAAAGCACGGAAGGAAACGACCTCGCCACTGACCGCGTTCACGACACCGGTGCCGCGATGCAGGGCGATACACAGCACCAACTCCCCGATGTCACCGACGGCGATGTGGTCGCGCTGTTCCTCGCCTTCGCCGAAGAGCACAAGGTCTTTGCCCTCAGCGGCAAGACGCTGGAAGCGATTTGGACCGTAACCGTCATGCGGGTCATCGATGCCGTACGTGAGGGTAGGACGAACAAAAGCCAGAGGTCCGGAAAATTCGCTCCTCAACATTACTTCGCGCGTCAGATGCATCGCACCATGAAGACTACCCGGCTCGGCGCAGGAAGATTCGGAAATCGGTTCGGTCGAATCTTTGTAGACAGCATCGGAGCTAATATAAATGACATGCGCGACCGGCCGATCCTTGAGGGCCGCGCACACCGCCTCGCCCATGCGGATATTTGCCTTCAGCATCGCCACGTTTTTAACCGGGGCGTGGGCGGACACGAAGACCAGCACATCGTCAGGGCGCAATTCCTCGGCCAGCCGGATCGCCGCATCGGCTGTGAGCAGATCGCAGGACCCGCGGCCGAGCGCGACGATTTCAATCCCCTCAGAGCGCAGACGGCGCGCGATGGCACCGCCGATGAAACCTCCGGCTCCAAGCACGACGGCGCGCGTAGGTTTGCGCGGAGAGCGGTGAAGATTGGTAATCATTGAGGAACCTGCTCGATCAATCCGCCGAGTTCCTGAATTTTTTCATGGATCCAAACGTCATTCTGTAGATTGGTGCCCGCGGTGCTGCAAAGCGCCAGAAAATGATCGTATTCGAGCTGCCACGTCGGGTCGGGCTGCTCGAGAACCTCGACGGTCTCTTCAGGCCGTCCGCTCGGCAGGACACGCTTGCGAATGGTCAGCGTGCTCGGGCCCCACTTGCAAAGGCAGTCGATGTGGGCGCTGCCGAACTCGCCGAAAAGATCGAGACGGAAGGTATTTCGCCACGATAAAAGTGTCGCCTCCATTTCGAGAACGGGCTTGCCGCGGTAACCGAAGAGGACGTGATCTGGCGCCTTGTTCTCGAAACGATCCGCGCACCACAACTCGCCCGGGTCTTCGCGCGGACCGAAAAGAAAATGTGCCATGTCGAGCATGTGGGACCCGAGATCGGAGAAGACGCCCAAACCGTTGTCCCGCCATGCAGAGTTGCGGACATCTCGAGCTGTTCCATTGCCGTAGAAGAACTTCGCGAAGTAAATCCGGCCGAGCTTTCCGGAATCGAGAATTTGCTTGAGCCGGGCGATGTGCGGCTCGAACCGATGGTTATAAGCGGTGTAGCATGCAGCCTGTCCGGCTTGCGAGAGTTCGAGTAAGTCGCGAATTTCGGCCGGCGATGCGAGCAGCGGTTTTTCGACCAGCGCATGTTTCCCATTGGCCAGAAGGTACCGAAGGATCGCCAACTTTTCCTGGTCCGGAACGCAAAGACAGGCCGCATCGTACGATCCGAGCGGCACCTGTTCGATTCGCTGAAAATCGACTTCGGATGCCACCGGATCGACCACGGCGACGACGTGTTTCCCGGCAATCGCGCGGCGTTTACGTCCCTGCACTCCAAAACCGATAATCGCGACTCTCATTCGAAGCGCGAGCGCTTTTCCAGCGCGTTGAGCTTCTTGAGGACGTCTTCGGGCTTCACCGGATTATTGCCGTCGTGCTCACAGGCGACGGCTGCCGCAAGCGCTCCGAGAATCGAGCCGATCACATTCGATTTGGTCGCGACCATGGAAAGCGCGGCATAGGAAAGGAGCGCGTCGCCGGCGCCGACGGCATCAACCACTCTGTCCGCAAAGCTATCGACGGTGAAGAACGCGCGCACTTCGTGGCTGGGAGCGCGGTAAGTGATGATGCCGCGCTCGCCGAGCTTTAGGATCAGCAATTTGCACCCGGCCTTCTTGTAAAGGTCGAGCGCCATCGGGCGAACAGTAGAATCCTGGTCGCCAAGAGCGAAGCGGGCTTCGCGCTCGTTAGGTGTGATCAAGTCGAAATCCTGGAACTCGAGAATGTTGCCCCAACGATTGGCGACCTGGCTGTCGGCCACGCGCGTCGCACCCGCCGGTATGGCCTCGGCGAGTTGCGGGATTGTGACCTTGTTGAAAATGCCGTGCCGGAAATCGCTAAAAACAACGACGTCCACCTTGTGTTTGGCCAGCTCGTCCTTTAGCGCGTTCACCTCGTGTTCCGAGATGGGGCGATTGTCGAGCTTGTCCACCTTGAGCAATCGGTAGCCGTTGGTGATGAAGGCATTTTTTTGCGTGGTCGGCCGCGTCGGATCGATGACTGCGTGGCATTCGATGCCGCTAGCTTCCAAATCCTTCAAGACAAAGTCCTTTAGCCCGTCGTCGCCCAGGACCGTAGAGAAAACCACTTCAGCCCCCGCCTGCCGCAAATGCTTTGCCACGACCGCGGCGCCGCCGGGAAAATCCACCTCACGTTCGTGTTTCACGCTAAACGTTGGCGTCTTCGCCGTGCCGCCAACCAGCGAGCAGTAGGTGTAGGAATCCACGATGGTATCACCGACGACGTGGACCTTCATGCCTTTCAGCTTCGTCAAAGCGGTCTTGAGGTCGCCGAAATTAAGGCCCTCCGAATGGAGCAAGGCCAGCAGCTTTTCCGTCGCCAGATTCGGCGGAGTCGTCTCAATGATGGCTGACGATGAGAGAACGAGGTCGCCGGGGGTGAAAAGAAGCTCGCCTCCATACGATTCGATCACCGCCATCTCCTCCCGGGTCTTGGGGTGGATTCCTTCGGCAGAATACTCGTAGCCTTTCGCGAAAAAATCCGGCTGGATGACTTTCAGGTTCTCGATCGGCGTCTCGTTATCATCGATGATGACGTAATCGACGCACTCCAGCGCGGCGAGATTCATGGCGCGCAAATCCTGGGGTACGAAAGGACGGAAGTTCGCCTTATTGATGTGCGAATCGGAGGTCAGGCTCGCGACGAGGACATCCGCGTGATCCTTGGCATACATCAGATGCCTAATGTGACCCGGATGCACCAAATCGAATGTGCCGTGGCACATGATGACTTTGTTGACCCGAGGGCGCGGTCCGATTGCTTCACGCAGTTGCTCGCGCGTCTTGATCTTCCGGCGAAACGTATTTTCCTTCGGGGGAATGTTCATGCGGTCTTACTTTCAAGAAACGTAAACCAGTTCTTCGTCGCCCCGGCAATCGACACCGGATCCCAAACCGGGGCCTGGCGCCAGTAATCAAGGTTCTTCAGCATCTGCCCGACACCTTCCTCGAAAGGGACGCGCGGTTTCCAGCCGAGGTCCCGCTCGATTTTCCTAATGTCCGCCCACGTGCAATCCGGTTCTCCCGGCCGTTTCGGCAGACGAACGACTTCGCCTCCGCCGAGCAATTCAATCAAACGGTTTACGGTTTGCGGATTGCCCGCGCCCAGGTTGAAAACTTCGTTCACGCGGTCGGTCGTCGCTGCCAGAAAAAAAGCGTGCGCCACATCGGTGACGAAAAGAAAATCGCGCCGCTGCGTCCCATCACCGACAAGAGTGAACGGCTTGCCCGCAATTTTCTGCGCGAGAAAAACGCCGAACACCGCGCCATAAGCTCCCGAAGTCCTGGACCGTGTTCCGTAGGCGTTGAAAATGCGGATCGAATTCACCGGCAGGCGGTAAAGTCTGCCCCAATGCAACACCGCCTCTTCACCCATGTATTTACTGAGCGCATAAGGATACTCGGGCTGGATTGGCGCGTCTTCGCGTGTTGGCACGTCGGCGAGACCGTAGCAAGATGATGACGCTGCATAAACCAACTTGCGGACTCTCGCGTGCCTGGCGCATTCCAACACCTTAACCGTCCCGATCACGTTCGTGGCCAGATAATCCACCGGTTTATCGATCGAAGGGACGATGTCGCCGATGCCGGCGAAATGGAAAACATATTCGGCCCCCGCGAAGAGTTTGTCGTCGGGAGCGAGATCGAGAATATCGCGTGTTTCCACCACTAGATTCGATTCGTCCTTTCGATGCGCGAGGTTCTCGAGCCGCCCGCCGACGAGGTTGTCGATCACGTGGACGCGAAAACCCTCGTCCAACAACCGATCGACCATATGGCTGCCGATAAAACCGGCTCCTCCGGTGACGACGGCGATTTTTCCTTTGAGCAGCATTCGGACCAACTCCACCGGCGCGGAAAAAGCGCGCCTGGGCACAGCAGAATAGCATCGCGCCCCGCAAATCCCAACGCGCGGGCGCCCAACCATCGCGTACGGGAAAAGCGCATAGCCGAGCCGCCCGGAATGGAGTAAGATCGCGGGTTTTAGAGGGGTAATCGAGGCAATGGCGACCGAGACTGGACGAGGGAAAAAGCTGGTGCGGGTGGGGCCGCGTGGCTACCGCGACTTGATCATGTTGCGGGGCATGACCGAAATCGCCATGCTGCCATACGATCCCGGCTCCACCACCGATGCGGGAATCATCTTGGACGACCACAGTCCGCGACGCCTTCGCGCAGGGCTGGAGGGGGGTGTCACGACGCTGTATCAGCCGGCGAAGACCTACGGGAACGACAGCGCCGACGGCTACGTCCGTGCCCTGATCCGCAGCGAGAACGGCACCGAACACGCCAGGCTGTTGGAGGTCACCACCACCCCCGATGGGATGTCGTATCAGGTTCTCGCCGAGCGGCCGGGCTACGAACTCGACGAGTTCACCGTCAGCGACGACCTCTCGACAGTCGCGATGTTGTGGAACATCAACGGCGCCAGCGAATTACAGATCCTCGAACTTGCGGACTACACGCTTCACAATCCAATTCCGCTGCCCGGCATGGTGGCTAGCGAGTTGAGCATCAGCGCTGGCGGCTCGATGCTCGCGATGACGGTGGAAGGGCCCTCGACGCCGCCGACGGTCGAGCTGGTCGATCCCCGAACCCGGGAATGGGAGCCCGTCGACAGGGAGCCCAGCAGCGGGCCCGTCGCGGCCGACCCCACCCTCGAGACCATCACCGCCCGCGACGGGCTGGAGTTCACCGGCTGGTTGTTCCGCCCGGCGGCGGACGTCGAACCGCTCGGCGCCATGATGTTCCTGCACGGCGGCCCGGAAGGGCAGGGCCGCCCCGGCTACAACGAGTTCTTCCCGCCCCTGCTGGAAGCGGGCATCACCGTGTTCCTTCCGAATGTCCGTGGTTCCGGGGGATTCGGGCGCGCGTTCATGCATGCCGATGACAAGGTGCGGCGCTTCGCGGCCATTGA
>Ga0137403_10005342_pt1 | contig 14933 bp, 13 predicted proteins | sample CZOMad2_1_16fung_FD_122057 | JGI IMG/M metagenome (GOLD analysis project Ga0137403, IMG submission 122057) | Vadose zone soil fungal communities from Angelo Coast Range Reserve, California, USA - CZOMad2_1_16fungal (Hybrid Assembly) | ecosystem: Environmental > Terrestrial > Soil > Vadose zone... | reverse complement strand
CGCTCCCGACCAGGGTCGTCGTGGTCGTGGTCGGGGGCCGCGTGGTGGTGGTGGTCGTCTGCGGCCGCGTGGTGGTGGTCGTCGTGGTGGTGGTCGGTGGCCGTGTCGTGGTCGTGGTCGGTGGCCGCGTGGTCGTGGTGGTGGTCGCCGGCGGCCGTGTGGTCGTCGTGGTCGTGGTGGGCGGGTCCGCCGTCGTGGTCGTCGTCGAGGCGGGCGGTGTGACTTCCAGGCTGAAGATCCCCCGCGCCCCGCCGTAGCCGTCGACGACGATGAAGTACGTCTGCCCCGCCGTCACCGTCGGCGTGAGGCGGGAGGCGCGATACAGACCGGTCGCATTGGTGCAGGCGTCGTCGTTGCACCCGGCCGCCATCTCGGGCCCGCCCGCGCAGGCGCCGCTCCGCAGGTAGAGCACGGTGTCGAAGCTCGTGCCGGCGCCGCAGGTCTGGATGGTCGCCGTGCCCGAGACCGCCGGGGTCCACTGGTAGACCCGCTCGGGCGCGGTCCCCGAGCTGCCGCAGCTGCCCGCCAGCGCGCTCGTGCCGCTGGTCGCGCCGCTGACGGTCCCCCCCGACGCGGGAATGGCAATCGGGCTGCTGCACCCCCCGCCCCCGGGCAGCGTGGTGGTGGTGGTCGTCGTCGGCGCCGGCGGCGTGATCGTCAGGCTGAACGTCCCCTGCGCCCCGCCGTAGCCGTCGACGACGATGTAGTACGTCTGCCCCGCCGTCACCGTCGGCGTGAGGCGGGAGGCACGGTTCAGGCCGGTCGCATTCGTGCAAGCGTCGTCGTTGCAGCCGGCCGCCACCTCGGGCCCGCTCGCGCAGGCGCCGCTCCGCAGGTAGAGCACGGTGTCGAAGGTCGTGCCGGCGCCGCAGGTCTGAATGGTCGCCGTGCCCGAGACCGCCGGCGTCCACTGGAAGACCTGCTCGGGGGCAGTGCCCGAGCTACCGCAGCTGCCCGCCAGCGCGCTCGTGCCGCTGGTCGTGCCGCTGATGGTTCCTCCCTGGGCGGGGAGGACGGTCGGGCTGCTGCAGTCCCCGGCGAGCGCGGGCGCGAGGGCCTCGCCTTGGCAGGCCGCGACACCCTCTTGCTTGCAGCGTCCGAGCACGCTTCTCCGGCAGGCCCGCGAGTGGCCCCCGGCGCCGACGCAGGCGGCGATCTGGTCGCGGCACGCCTTGCGACACTGTCGCGAGGGGGACGCAGCCTGCGCGGACGTCGTGAGGTGAAGCGCCGCGGGCAGCGTCAGCAGGTACACGAATCCCATAGCCTTCGGCAGTCGCCACATCTCGGTAACCCTCCGTGAGCCTTCTCGGGTACGCGCTCCGGGAAGACCGGCGCGCGCGCGCCGCATGCCCGCGCCGTGACGCGGCATGCTAGATTTATCTAGGAGTGTGGCTCAGTGTTTCTGTGCGAAGAGAAGGGTGCCATGTCTTATGCCGAAGTACGATGCGCAAGTCAAAGGGTTCTGCGAAAAAACAAGGCACACCTGGCACGAGCCGAGGGCAGACGGGCGGCAAAAAAATGCCGGCGGGGACGGAGGTCCGTCGGGCAGCGCTTGGGCGCCACCAGTTGCGATTCACCAATGAGTGAGGCGGAACCCGCCCCGCTCCACGCCTGCCGCGAGCGTGGGGCGGGCGCAGCCGCACCTCGTCGGCGACGATCGGAGCGCGGTCGCCGCGGGTCGCCGCGTCCGCGGTTCGATGTCGCCGACTTAGATCCGGCTCACGGCGGCGGCCCGCCCGGGGGCCCGAAGGGATGGGCCGGCCGGAGGGCACGGAGCTTCTCCTGCTGCTGCGAATCGAGCTGATTCTTGATCCGGACGAGCAGGGTGAAGTTCACCTTCTTCACCTGCTGCTCGATGGTCGTCACCTGGCCCAACTTGGCGAGCACCGCCGCCTCGTCCACGTGGTCGGCGGCCAGGAGCTTGCCGAGCGCCTCGGATTCCGCGTCGAGCCGCCACTGAAGGTCGACCAGCTGCTGCTGCGCCTCGTGCATCGCCTGCTTGATGGCGTCCACCTGGGCCGGCCGGAGCCCGATCTCCTGCTGGTGCTCCATCACGAGCTTCGGCGGAAAGACCTGCTTCAGGAACGCGGGCGGGCCGGGCGGCGGACCCGATTCCATCATTCCCGGGCCACCCATCGCATCGGGCGGTGACGCCCATGCGGGTGCGACCCAACCCATGAGGACCATGATCAGCGTGGCACGGGACAGGTGGGTCATGCGCGCAGTCTCCCGAACGACCACCGTTGCGAGTACGGCGCGTCGGCAGGGTTCACGTTGGGACATCCGAGAACCGAGTCCGAACAGCCGATCGACGGGACGGTCGCGTACACGTCGAGCCCGTATGGCGCCAGCAGCACGTCCGTGGGGCTCGTGTATTCCCCGATCTCCATCGCGGGCGCGTGCGCCATCTGGCGCGCGGGCTGCTGCTCCCTCGCGAGCCAAAGCGCCACGGCCGCTGCGGCGGCCAGCGGGACGGCGGCCACCAGCGCACGGCGCCAGACAAGCCCGGGGCGACGGCGGGGCGCAGCGGCTATCACCCGTACGGCCAACGAGGACGACGGCGCCTCGGCCGGGAAAGCGTCGAGCAGACGGTCGAGATCCGCCGCTTCCTCCCAGCGTGCTCGTGCGGCGGCCGACTGCGCGATGAGCCGCCGCGCCGCTTCACGCTCCGTGTCCGGCCAGCGCTCCGCTGCGGCGCCGTAGGCATCGAGCAGCACCGCGAGCCGCTCCAGCGTGACGGGTCGGACGTCGGGTTGCCTCGTTTGCGACATCAGCCTTCTCGCAGCAGCGCGGGGGCGATGGCACGCAAGCGGGCCCGCAGGGCACGCCGGCCGCGCGCGAGGAGCGACTCGAGCGCCTCGACGCTCACGCTCATGATCTCCGCCGCCTCGGTGTTGCGGAGCCCTTGATAGTGACACAACGTGACGGCGATCCGCTGCGTCTCGGGCAGGGTCGCGAGGGCGGCGCTCACGTGGCTCGCGACCTCCGAGCCGTGCAGCGCGAGGCTCGGCTCCGGCCGCGGGTCGGCGAGCTCCGCGAGGTCTTCCGCGGTCGTTTCGTGCTTCTTGGCGAGGCGATCGAGGCAGACGTTCATGGCGACCCGATACAGCCAGGTGCTGAACCGCGCGGCGCCCCTCTTCCAGCGGGGGGCAGCGGACCACACGCGGAGGAAGACGTCCTGCGCTGCGTCCTCCGCATCACTCCGGTTCCCCAGCGTGCGGTGTGCGAAGGTGACGATCCGAGCGAGATGCCGCTCGACGAGGAGCTGGCAGGCCGCGCGGTCGCCGGTGCCGGCACGCAGCATCAGGGCTTCGTCGGAGTCGTCCACGGGGCGCGGGCTCCGCGCTGGCGTCACGCGCCGTGGGCCCGGCGGACGGGGCCCCGGGCGGCATGGGATCCGTCCGGGGTCCCGCGGCGTCGCTGGGAAGCATCATTGTCCACGTCGCTGCGTAGCACGCCTGGCCGCCTGCCACGACCGGTTCCCGACCTCGACGCTCAGAAAGGGGGCGGGGGCGGGAATCCGCCGCAAGCTCCGGGATGACCCGCGCTCAGCTCGTCCTGCGTGAGCGCCCCGTCGCCGTTCGCGTCGAGCCGGGCAAAGCGCAGGGCGTCGAGCTTCTGGCGCAGCAGAGCGCCGTAGCTCGCAAACTCCTGCGGCGTGAGCTTCCCGTCGCCGTTCGCGTCGGCCTCCGTGAACGCCGCTGCTTCGGCCGCCGCGAGGTCGGCGGCGGGGCTGCTGGAAGTGGCCGGCGCAGAGCCCCCCAGCACGAAGGCGGCCGTCAGGGCCATCAAGGCACTCGGTAGCAAGAGACGTGGCGTCATCGTTCTGCTCTCCTTTCGCTCGTGTCGCGGGCCGCCGTCGCCCGCTTCGTCTTCCGCTTGAACGGCAGCGCGCGGAGAGTCCGTCGCAGACCGGGGCCCGCCGTCAGGCGTGGACACCGAGGACCATCTTCCCCCTGTAGCCCTGGTGGCGCTCGCGCAGCCTGAGCATCGAGCGCGCTCCACCTTTCGCGTAGATCCCGTCGGTCGCGTTGGTCGTGTCGCGCGCTCCGTGTGCGGCATAGGGTGCCTTCGCGTACACGGCGTCGGTGATGGCGTCCTGGAAATAGAGCTGGCCGGTGTGGACCACCGTGCCCCCGGCGTGGACCTTGACGTGGATGTGGGCCGTCCGGCCCATGTACCAGCCCGGGTAGATCGTCTCGAACGTCACGCGGCCGGCTCCGTTCGTCGTCTGCTGGCCGCGCAGGAAGGTGCGGTCCGACCCGGAGCTGAACCCCGAGTAGTTGCCTCCGGCGTCGCAGTGCCAGATCTCCACGGTGGCGCCCTCGATCCGCTTGCAGGTGGTCGCTTCCAGCACCCTCAAATGGAGCAGGAGGGGAAGGCCGACGCGGTCTTCGGTGACGTCCGAGCGGAAGGGCTCACTGGCGATGTAGTAGGGGCCTTCGGTTTGCTCGGGGGTGAGCACGCACGGGACAGCGGCCGACGCGCTGGGGACCGCGAACGCGGATCGGATCGCGCGGACTCGGCGTGACGCGTACCATATGGCGCCGATGCCGCCGCCGAGAGCAAGGAGCGCTTCTCGGCGTCGCAGAAGCGGGTGGTGAGCCCGGGGGCGCTGCGCCATCGTCCACCTCTCCTTCACACTTGAACGGCCGAGCATGGAAAATCCGTCGCGGGCGCCGGCTACCGGACCCTCCGCCTTCCTCCTTTCTCGCTGTCCCCATGAGGGGTGCGGCGAGGGCCTCGCGCGGCGCCATGCCTGGCTCTCGCATCCGACCTCCGCTCTCGCCTCCCGCGCTCGACGACCCCGGCGACGGCCTGGGCGAACCCGCGCGCGAGGTCGGCGAGCTCGGCTTCGCGGCCGAGGAGGACACGGCTCCCGGTCCGTGGCGCCGCGCCCTCGACGGGCGCCGCGGAGGCTGGCGGGGCCGCAATGAAGCGGTACCCGCGACGGTGCGCGGTCTCGATGAAGCGGGCGGCCCTGGCGTCGTCGCCGAGGGCCTGCCGGAGCTCCCGGATGCAGCCGGCCAGCACCGATGGCGTGACGTGTGTCGCGGGCCACACGGCGTCCAGCAGCTCGTGCTTCGCGACCAGGCGTCCGGGGCGCGTCGCCAGGTACTCGAGCACCGCGAAGGTCTTGCGCCGCAGCGGCACGTTCGTGCCGCCGCGCAGCAGACGACCGCTTGCCCGGTCGAGCCGGTAGGGCCCGAACGAGATCACCTGATCGGCCGGCATGTCTGGGCTTCTTCCCGCGCCGTGCGGTGGGGGCCGCGACGCACCTTCTCAACCAAATTCCACGAATCCCTCATCGCTTTCTCATGACTGCCGCGACGGCGTGGTCTAGGGGTTGGTCCCATGCAAGCGCGACGAGCTGCGACACTCCTGTTGCCGACGGCCCTCGCGCTGAGCCGTGCGGCGGCCGGCGAGTTCGGCGACCCGATTCGTGGACTGTCGCCCGACGAGCTGCAACGCTTCGGCGACGGGCGGGCCGCGTTCGAGACGGTCGAGGACGTGGCCGACGGGCTGGGGCCCGTCCTCAACGGGACGTCATGCGCCGGCTGCCATAGCGTCGGCGGGACCGGCGGCGGGAGCGAGACGGTCGAAACCCGGTTCGGCACGATGACCAACGGCGTCTTCGATCCGCTGGTGAACCTCGGAGGCCCGCTCATCCAGACCGACGGGATCGGACACCAGGGCGCCTGCACCTTCGTCGGAGAGCATGTACCCCCGCAGGCGACCATCGTCGCGCAGCGACGCACCACGCCGCTGTTCGGCCTGGGGCTCGTGGACGCGGTGCCCGACGCGACGCTGGTCGCGCTCGCGGCGAAGCAGGCGCGCGGGCAGCCCGGGACGGCCGGGCGACCCAACATGGTCACCGACCTCACGACCGGACGAGCGGCGGTCGGGAAGTTCGGATGGAAGAGCCAGGTGCCGAACCTGCTCCAGTTCTCGGCGGATGCGTATCTCAACGAGATGGGGATCACCACGCCGCTGTTCCCGCACGAGAACTGCCCGCAGGGTGACTGTACGCTGCTCGCCTGCGATCCCGTCCCGGGCGTCGATGACGATCTCGAAGATGTCCAACGTTTCAGAGACTTCATCAGCTTCCTCGCCCCGCCGCCGCGGCTTCGGGACCCGTACGTCGGGTTCAGGGCGCTCGCGCGCTCCTTCGCTGCGTCGCCGCGCCGTTGGGGCTCGTATGCCGGGTATCGGCGCCTGTTCGCGCAGATCGGGTGCGCCAGCTGCCACGTTCGCTCGCTCACCACCGGCGCGAGCCCCGTCGCGGCCCTTCAATTCCAGACGTTCCAACCGTACTCGGACTTCCTGCTCCATGACATGGGCAGTCTCGGCGACGGCATCGAGCAGGGACAGGCGACCGGCGGCGAGATGCGCACCGCCCCGCTCTGGGGCCTGCGGCTGTTCACCGCCTTCCTGCACGACGGGCGCGCCCGCACGATCGAGGAGGCGATCCTCGCTCACGACGGTCAGGGGCGGGCGGCACGGGATCGCTTCGCGGCGCTCCCGGCCGAGGAGAAGGCGACGCTGGTGGCGTTTCTCGGCACCCTCTGAGGGCAGTCTCCCGGGTCGTCATGACCCGTCAGCGGCTCCGCGTTCGCGGCACCGGCGCGAACGCGTTCGCGAACACCCAGTCCGCCACGCGCCGGCCCTGGGCGATGCCCTCGGTCTTGTCGAAGGTCCAGTGGATGCCGAGGTAGATGCGGCTCTGGCCATTCTCCTCCTCGGCCTCGGACAGCGAAGAGAAGCTGCGCGGCAGGAGCGGGCGCACGGTGCCGCCGTTGTCCCGCGTCACCCCGTCGAACTCGTCCGACACGAAGGTGAAGGGGATGTCGTCGGTCCCGTAGAAGGTGCGCAGGGTCTGGAAGAGGGCGCCCCCGAAGCCGGCGTGTCCGGAGGGGTAGGCCGGGAAGGGCGGCGTGAAGTTCGGCCCGGCGAGGTTGCTGGCCGGTGCGCCGAGCGGCATGAAGGTCGGATCGCCGACCGTGGCGGGGTTGCCGTCGCCGACGCCCGTCGGGCCGCTACCCGGATCGGCCTCACGGATGCCCGTGATCGGGCGCCAGAGCTGATAGTAGTACTTGGATTCCCAGATGGCGATGCCCGCGTCGGCCATCGCCACGTTCGCGAGCGCCAGCAGCCGTGCCAGCCCGACGGTGTCCGAGCCCATTTGGTCGGCGATCGTGACCGCAATCTGGTTGTACAGCCGCGGCGGCGCGCACAGGCTTGGCGTGCCGTCGTAGGCCCAGTAGATCCCCGCGATCGTCTGGTCCTCGGTTCGCGCCGTCGGGGTGACGCTGCCGTCGCCGCCGAGGCGCTTCACCTCGTCGAAGGCGGCGGCGTACTGCGGGCCGTCGAGGGCGGGTGGCGGCGGAACCCGGAACTGATCGGCGGAGTGCAGGACGAACGGTTTGACCCCGCCCCAGTATGCGCCCAGCGCGAGCGGGAGCTGGCTGATCGGGTCCTGGCGCCACTTGCCGGGCTCGTCGCTGGTGATGAAATCGACGCCGACGCGCGGCTCGGCGTGCTCGGATCCGTCGCCGGCCCTGAGCTCGAGGATCGCGGCGGCCGCCCGATGCCCCAGGTCGATCCCTTTCCCTCTTGCGACCGCGTCCTGGATGCAGCCGAGGTCTTCCTCGAGTCGCGCGTCGAAGCTCCCTGTCTGCGAGGGGAAGAGCGCGACCAGCGTATCGTGCGCCGCCTGCGCGATCGCGGCTTTCATCGAGGTGCCGCGGGGTGCGAGCGGAAGGCCGCCGTAGCTCCGGTAGCCGCCGGCGATCGCGTTCACCGCATCGAAGATCGCGATGTGGACGATGGCCATCGCCCGGCTCGCTCGCCCGGGGCCGAATTGCTCCCCGAAGACCCGGTTTTCGCCGGGCGCCACGGGCGTGTGGTCGAGCCCGCTGGCGTTGATCGCGATCTCGTTCCAGCGCCGGACCCAGCTCGTCGAGGCGGTGCCCTGCTGCGGTGAATATGTCGACGGTGCACGCGGCTGCGCCGGGGCCTCGTAGAATGGCCCCCAGGCGTCACCGACACCGCTGGGCACCCCGCGCGCCCAGGCGAGCACGGCCAGGACCGGAACGAGAACCAGGGGTGGAAGACTCGACCGGCGGATTCGCTTGGCGATCATGCGAAGGCCTTTCTGCGTCATGCACGGCCGGGTACGCGCGCTCCTCTAGCTGCTGCCGCACGCGGTGAGACACGCCTCGAGCGTGGTGCGGCAGGACGCGACCGCCGACTGCTCCGTGTCGAGGCACGGCTGAATGCACGATAGCAGCGCGGTCCGGGCGCTCTGGCAGTCTGCCGAAGCGAGATCGGGCTGGCACGCGGTGCGGGCGGCCTGAATCGAGGCGTCGCAGGTTTGCTCGGCGCACGTCACCGCTGCGGACTCTGCCATCTCGTCACAGGTGCGATCTGCGTCGAAGCAGTCACCTCTGCACGGGAAGATCAGACGCACCAGCAGTCCGCCGGCGTGCGGGCCCCGCCGCCCCGCGACGCCGGTTCGGCGAAAGGCGCCGCGGGAGAAGTCGTGCGCCCGGACGGACACCGCCAGGGTCACGAAGAGAATTGCCAGCGCGGCGACTACAGTAGATCTCCACTCACGCTTCACGATCATTTCGGATCCTCCTTTCGCCGGTTCCCGCGTCGTGTCGCGGGCTCGTCGGCTTGAACGGAGGAGCGAGCGAAATCCGTCGTTCGCTTGCCGGGGCGGCTCGTGCGGGCCGGCCGCACGGCTGGTTGGCGCGGAAGAAGCGACCCGCCCGCGTCAGCGGCAGTGGCGCTGCGCCTCGACGCAGGTCGCGCCCGCCGGGCAGTCTCCGGGCTCCGCGCTGCACACCAGCGTGCGCACCGGCGCGCCCTTCGCGCGCCGCTCCACCACCTTGAGGCCCCAGGGCCCGGGCGTCTGGTCCGTGAGGCAGTTGCCGCACGTGGGCGACACCGAGGTCGTGGAGGGCTTCTGCCCTTTCTCTACCCAGGCAGTCAGGGCCTGCAGGGCCGGGGTCCATGCCACAAGGAAGAGGCAATGCCCCCCGGTCAGCGTGAAGAGCTGGACCAGCCGGTCCGTGGTTCCCGCCGCCTCGAAGGCCTCGCGGTACTTGTCCTCGTTCTCCGGCAGGACGAGGCCGTCGTCGAGCGCGTGCACGGTGATCACCTTCGACCGCGTGCGCCCGCGCGGCTCGTAGAAGCGGCGCATGTAGCGGACGGCGTCGGCGTCGGCGGCGACGCGAGAGATGCCTGCGTTGAGGGCCGTCTGCTCCGCCGGCGTGAGGAGCGGGGAGGCGTAGTCCACGCCGATGTTCCCCCACGGGTGGTGGCCGTGGGTGCGGCGATGGACGACCTCGGCCATGCCGATGCTGGCGAAGAACATGTCGGTGGCGAGGAAGCTCTCGCGGAGCTGGGTGGCGCGCAGGAAGAGGTCCTTCCGCGCCGCCTGCTCGGCGGAGGGGGCGCCGCCCGGATTCAGGTCTCCGAAGCACGCCGTCAGGGGAGGGGTCACGAAGTCCCCGCCGAGCGACGTCGGGCTCTCGGTGAAGGTCTCGGGATGATCGAGCAGGAAGGTCGTGCACTCCGGCCCGAGCCCGTCCTCCGGCGCCGCCGGCGCCTCGCTGTCGCCGCACGTCTGGCCGGCGGGGCAGTGCGCATCCGCCAGGCAGCGGCTCTTCCCGTCCGAGCACAGGCGGCACGCGAAGCGCGCCGCGGGCACGTCACGGCAGACGTACTCGTAGGCGAGGCGCAGATCGAGGGCGGCGTTGAAGTTCCGCCACGCGCCCGCTCCGGTGCCGCACATCGGGGCCGCGCCTTCGTACGTGCCGGGGAAATACTCGATGACCGCCTGGGTCACCATGCCGCCGCCCGAGTGTCCCCAGATGTAGGTGTGCTTCGGCTTCCCGTGCTTCTTCACGAAGTACCGCCGCAGGTTCTCGATGTCCTTCACCGCGTCCTTCACGTACCAGCCGACCGAGCGGAAGGTGGTGACGGCCTTGGCGTACCCGGGCGGCACGAAGGCGAGACCCGGCAGCAGGAGCGTGGGTGCCTTGCTCGGATCGGCGGGGAGCGGCGCCAGAAGGCGCTTGTCGGCCGTGTAGCCATGCGCGTAGATGAACAGGCCGCCGTTCCAGTCCTTCGGTACGACGATCATGTCCTGCGCGCCCTTGATCGCGACGCGCTCCACCGTGTTCTGCGCCGCGGCGGAGCCGGACAGCAGCGCGAACGCGACGACGGCAGCAGCGAGACGTGCTCTCATGTGGCGGGCGCCTCGCAGAAAACCATTGCCAAGTCAACGCGGAAGCTGTCAAACTGAGGCGGAAATGACCTCCGGTCAACCAGGGAGGCCGTCGCCGGTGCCGAGGGCGGCCGACCTCACTCCGGCGCTGCCGGCGCCCGGGTCGCCGCCCGGCGCGCGGTGGGCCCGGCTGCGCCGACGTCTGTGGGCCAGCGTCAGCTCGACCGTGGTGCTGGTCGCGGCCGATTGGCTGGCCGTGTTGCTGTGCCTCGCCTCGGCCTGGGCGGTTCGCGGCTTCGTGCTTCCCGCGCTCGACCCGTCGTTCGGCCCGCTCTACCCGTTGGGTACGTACCTGGTCGACCTCTACCTTCTGCTCCCGTGGATCCTCGCCCTGGCGCAAGAGCGTCTGTACACGCGACGGCTGCTCTTCTGGGAGGAGGTGCGCTACACCACACGCGGCACGAGCCTGGCCACGCTGGTTGCCATCTTCGTGAGCTATGCGAGCGGGACGACCGCGGAGGTGTCGCGCCTGCTGCTGGGGTCGGTCTGGGTCGTGAGTCTGGCGGCGATCCCGCTGACGCGCGCCGCAGCCAAGCTCCTCCTGTTCCGACTCGGCTGGTGGGAGAGACGAGCGTTGATCCTGGGCGCGGGAGCGACCGGACGGCAGGTGCTGGAGCGGGTGCGGCACAACCACCTCCTGGGGTACCGACCCGTCGGCTTCCTCGACGACGACCCCGGCAAGCAAGGCAGCGAGGTCGACGGCGTCACCGTGCTCGGGCCGCTCGCCGACGTGACGAAGTGGGTGCGTGCGTTGGGCGTCCGTGACGTCGTCATCGCGATGCCTCGCCTCGCACGTCCGGAGCTCCTCCGGGTCGTCGCGCGTTTCGAGGGCAGCGTGGAGAGCATCCACCTCGTGCCGGACGTGCTCGGACTGACCACCGCCGGGGTCGAGACGCAGGATCTCGACGGCACGCTGCTCCTGCACATGCGCTGGAACCTGGCGCGGACGTGGAGCCGGCTCGTCAAGCGCAGCTTCGATGTCGTGGGGGCCACGCTCGCGGGTGTCCTGCTCTTCCCGCTCGTGCTGCTGGCGGCGGTGGCGGTGCGCTTCGACTCGGGCGGCCCCGCTTTCTTCGTGCAGGACCGGCTGGGACGGGGAGGGCGGCGCTTTCGCTGCTACAAGCTCCGCACCATGTACCCGGACGCCGCCCAGCGACTCGAGGCGCATTTGCGCGACAGCCACGCGGCGAGGGCGGAGTGGGAGCGGTACGCCAAGCTCAAGATGGAGGATCCACGCGTGACCCCCGTTGGGGGGTTCCTGCGCCGGGTCAGCGCGGACGAATGGCCACAGCTCTACAACGTGCTGCGCGGCGAGATGAGCCTGGTGGGGCCTCGACCCTTCCTGCCCAGCGAGCGGCCACAGATGGGCGTCCTGGCGCAGACGATTCTGAAGGCGCAGCCCGGCATGACGGGCCTGTGGCAGGTGAGCGGACGCAACGAGCTGAGCTTCGACCAACGCCTGCACCTCGACGAGTACTACGTGCGCAACTGGTCGCTGTGGATGGACATCGTCGTGCTGGCGAGGACGGTCAACAGCGTGCTCCGGGGGTGGGGTGCGTACTGAGCGCCTCGGGTCCGCCACCCTCGCCAGCCCGTGCTGCCCCGCGTGAGAGTCGCCATCATCGGCACCCGCGGTATCCCCGCGAGCTACGGCGGTTTCGAGACGTTCGCGCAGGAGCTCGGCATCCGTCTGGCAACGCGCGGCCACCAAGTGACGGTCTACGGCCGGCCGCATTACGTCGATCCCGCACTCGACGGGACCGACTATCACGGCGTGCGCATCCGCCTGCTGCCGACGATCCGCCACAAATACCTCGACACCGTGGTTCATGCCTCGCTCTCGTGCGTCGACTGCGTGCGCCGCCCGTACGACGTCGCCCTGATGTGCAACGCCGCCAACAGCGTGTTCTGCCTCCTGCCACGCTGGTTCGCGATCAAGGTGGCCATCAACGTCGACGGCATCGAGCGCCAGCGACGCAAGTGGAACCGCCTCGGCAAGGCCTATTACCGCTTCGGTGAATGGTGCTCGGTGAAGATCGCGCATGCGGTGGTCGCCGACGCGGAGGTGGTGGCGGCGTATTACCGCGAGCGCTACGGGGCGCATCCCGTCGTGATTCCCTACGGCGGGGACCTGCCGCGTGCGGAGAGCCAGACGGCGCTCGCCCGCTGGGGTCTTCGTGCCGGCGGGTACGTGCTCTACGTGAGCCGGCTCGAACCCGAGAACAACGCCGACGTGGTCATTCGCGCCTTCCGCGGCCTGGAGACCGATGCCCGACTGATCATCGTGGGAGATGCGCCGTACGCGGACGCGTACAAGCGCCAGCTCCGCGCGCTGGCGGCGGCCGACGAGCGCATCGTGTTCACCGGCTTCCAGTTCGGCCAGGCCTACGCCGAGCTGCAGAGCCACGCGGCGTGCTACGTCCAGGCGACGGAGGTCGGCGGCACCCATCCGGCCCTGGTCGAAGCGATGGGGACGGGCCGCTGCGTGATCGCGAACGCTACGCCGGAGAATCTCGAGGTCATCGGCGATGCCGGCTTGTCCTACGAGATCAACGATGTGGAGGACCTCCGGGCCCGCCTGCGCGCCGTGCTGACGGACGCCGCCTTGCGTGCGGAGTACGGAAGCCGGGCGGCCGCGCGCGTCGCTCGGTGCTACACGTGGGAGTCGGTCACGAACCGGTACGAAGCGCTCTTTCGCGCGCTGGCGGCGCCGGGAGGGACCAGGTCGTGACGGGCGGTCAGCGGGCGATCACGCGCTCGATCTAACGGCTTTTGGCAGCCCTGGCCGCCCGGCAGATCGCCCGCGAGCTGGCGGTCGCCGCCAATTGTTACTGAATGCCTCGGTGAGGCTCGAATGCCGTCTCTGGACCCCGCGGCACGATACATTTTCAGTTGACAAACCCGGAAGGCCCATGCGACCGTCCGCCACGGGTGTGGAGCGAGCGGCACCCGCTTGCGAAGGTCTGACTCGGGGAAGGGCCTACGATGAAGACAGGAATCGCGATAGCGCTTGTCGCTCTTGGGGCTGTCATTGTCCAGCCGCTGCGCCTGGAAGCAGCCGGGCCGGCCCCCAACCTGAAGGCCACCCGCTACAGCACCAATCTGGTCCAGGCGATGGATCAGTGCACGTTCTCCATAACCAACGTCGGCGGCGTCGCGGCATGCACGCCGAGCAACTCATCGACCGATGGCACTCCCTTCACGGCGGGAAAGGTTCTCATTCGTTCCCTGTCGGGCGGGAGCCAGGTGGTGACCGCCTTGAAGAGCTCCGCGGCCACCCCGCCGGCGGCGCTCGCAGGCAAGTCGATACAGACCGTCATCATGCTCCGGGTGACCCGCACGACGGGTAGTCCGCTGGTGACGTGGGTCGACCAGACGTTGGACTGCCCGCCCGTGATCGTGCCGGCCAACGGGAACGTGGTTCAGAAGGAGACCCTGCTGGGCTGTGGCCTTGCTCCAACGTTGGAAGAAAAGACTACGAACAAAGAGGTCCTCTCCGTCCAGGTGATCGACAGCGTTTCCGGCAAACCGATCGCGGTTCCGGGCGTGCGTCGGAAGCCCTAAAACGGATCGACGGTCTTCAGGGTCTACTCGTCTGCGGGCCGGGGCTCGAGGTCGACCCGATAGAGCGCCAGCGATATTTCGCGGAGCCCGAGGTCGTCTCGATAGTCGTATGGCTCCATGCGCCGCGTGGCGACGCTGAACGTGTAGTTGGCCACCGGAGCGAGCTGCAAGTTGCCCGTCGTGACGGGCGAGCGTCCCGTCGGTCCGACCCAGAACATCGGGCGATCCCCCATCGCGGCGCGCAGCTCCCGCAATGAGTCGGTCCTGGTCCTGCTCACGAAGAAGGCGGGAGCATCGCGGAGGATCCAGAGCGCGATGTGCAACTGGGATTCGGCGAAGAACGCGGGGTCGCCTACGATCACGGCGCCGCGAGGAATCAGCGCCCCGATGCTCCGGACGTAGGCCATCGTGTTCTGGTAGGCGGGCTGGCGGTACTTGAACGCCAGACGTGGGCCAAAACCCAGGATGAGGGCGAGCCCCACGACCGAGAGCAGCCAGCGACCGCGTGCCGCCAAGGTGCTCAAGGCAAGACCCGCCGCGATCGCAAGGAGGGGAAAGGCGATGCGCAAGAACCTGCGGATCGCCCAGAGGGGTTGAGGGCTCACCGGAGGGTAGTAGAAGAGCTGAGCGGTGGCCACCAGGGCGAAGACGAGAGCGAAGCGCTCGGCGGAGTTTCGGGCGCGGCGTAGCCAGCAGGGCACGCCGATGACGGCGGCCAGAGCGATGGGCCAGCCGGCGTAGATTCTGAGCCACGCCAGGTTGGTGGCGAAATCCGGCCATGCCGTGGCGACGATCGCGACGGCGTAGGCGGCGAACACCGCCATGGCGGTGACCCGCAGCCCGCCCCAGAGCAGGGTGTCGGCGTGGCCCGCTCGCACGAGAGCGACGCCGACCGTTGCGAGCGCAAGCGCGGCCAGCCCGGCGACGCGGTAGTCCAGGAGGTGGTAGCTGCTCAGATAGTAGAGAACGACCCGCAGACGGGGGGACATCTCCGCGGCGTAGTGGGTCGGAAACAGGGCCTGGTGGACGAGCGCATACGCCGCCATGGCAGCGAGCGCCGTCGCGAACCCGC
>Ga0137403_10005341_pt1 | contig 14936 bp, 5 predicted proteins | sample CZOMad2_1_16fung_FD_122057 | JGI IMG/M metagenome (GOLD analysis project Ga0137403, IMG submission 122057) | Vadose zone soil fungal communities from Angelo Coast Range Reserve, California, USA - CZOMad2_1_16fungal (Hybrid Assembly) | ecosystem: Environmental > Terrestrial > Soil > Vadose zone... | reverse complement strand
TGTTGCGGCCTCCGTTGGGGAAGGCGCCCGGGCCGGCCTTGATGTAGCGCGCGTTGGGGTTCTTCGCAAGGTAAGCCACTGTCTTGCCGGCGCTATTGACGAGGGGCGTGACATTGCTGCCCAGGTGCGCATCTCCGGCGGGATTGATGATGGCACGGTCGCCGGCGGTATCGTTATTCAAATTGGAATCGGTGCCGCTTTGCACGGTGGCGTACTCGGGAGACTCCGCGGTGTAACTGCCGGCGAAACTCACGTTGCCGATGAGATTGCGCTCGAACCAGTTGCTGCTGTGCGCAAACCACGGTGCATCCCACACCCAGCTCATAGTAAAACGCTGGCGACGATCCAACATGGAACTGGCGCGCTCGGGCCGGAGATCCTGCGCATCCTGCGCGCGGCGCGGCGTAAGCACGGTGGAGGCGAGGTCGGCCGTGCTGTCATCGATATTGTGGCTCCAGGTGTAGGCCCCTTTGAACAGCAGGCCGCGTGAGAACCGTCGTGTGACCTCGGTCGCCAAGCCGTGATAAGTGGAATTCCCGCGTGATTGGAAGGTGGTGATAGGGCTCAGAAAGCCGGCGTTTTCGAATTGTGGCAAGAACGGCGAAGTCGAAGTGAGCTGCTTCAGAGTCAGCTTGAGGTTGTCCAATTCGGTTTGCGACGGAGATTGCAAGTAAGTGGGCAGCGAATTCGAAGCCGTAACAGGAGCGAATCCGTTTAGCCGGTTCTGGAAGTATAAGTGCACACCGCGCGTCCCGACGTAGCGCACTTCGACGGAGTAATCGTTGTGGAAGACATGCTGCACGCCCAGGTTCCATTGGATGGAGTACGGCAACATTTGATCCGGAATGTAGGCGGCGGTGAGCGCGCGCGCCTCGGCTTGCGATAACTGATCTGGCCGGGAAGTGACAGGAATGCCGCCGTTTTTCAGGAAGTCGGGAGTAGTTTGACGAACGTCGAGGTCCACGGTGGTTTGCAGCTGGGGCGGCTTAGCGTTGCTGCCGAAGTTATCGAACAGCACGTCGTAACCCATGCCGAAACCGGCGCGAATAGACGTTTTGCCGCTCTGTCCCGGAGACCATGCCAAGCCCAGGCGCGGCGCGAAATTCTTCGTCTGCGTGCGCGGCTCGCGGAACTCGATCAGGCCGGGCACGTCGGAGATAGCGTTCAGGCTCTGCAGCTTGTAACCCCGGGCCATGCCTTTGTATTCGTAGCGGACCCCGAGATTCAAAGTCAGGTTGCGGCGTACGCGGTAATCGTCATTCGCGTACCAGTAAGTATCCAGCTGGTTGCCCGAGAACGGAACGCCACTCGGACTCCGCTGCGCTACCTCATCGGGGTTCAGATCGAGTAAGTATCGCTCCAAAGTGCTGTAGTCGTATTCGCCGCGAACGCGCTGAATGAAGCGGCTTGGCGCGATATATTTGCGGCCGTCAAATCCAAACTTCAGAGTGTGCCGGCTGCGCGTGTAACTCAGATTGTCAACAATTTGGTAGGTGCCGAGCACGACGCCGGAGGGCGCTTGCGTATAGGGGCCCAGCTGCACGTTCAGGTCCTGATCGATTTGGATATTCGGAAAAGCATCCAATCCTGGAAAAGAGAAGTTGCCAGCGGGAATCAGGTCGTTGAAACGGCTGTACGCCAGCCGCGCCTCATTCAACAGATTCGGGGAAAAGTTGTGAAACTCGGCGAGGGAAACGAGTTTCGAAGTGGTGGTGCGGTTCTGCGCGAATGAGGGCAGGTTAGGCGATACTTCAGGATCGATGCCGGAGTCATTGTTGCCTAGATACCGCCCGCGTAACTGGTCACGAGCGGACATATTGTAATCGACGCTGGCGACCCAGTTATACGCGTTCTGATAAGACGGAAACAGAATGGGCACGATGCCGATCGGAATGTCGACGCCATTTACCGGAGTAGCGCCTGTCGCAAATGACGCGGGGCTCAGGTACTTCTTCAGGACATCGAGATTGGTTTGCGAAACGCCGCTCATCGAAGCCAATGTCTGATAACCAGCGGCCGTCGGAGCTAGCGTCGCGCTGGCAGCGGTGGTGGCCTGGCCGGTGGGGTTGTATTCGAAATCACCGAAATAAAACAGCTTGTTCTTGATGACCGGGCCGCCGATAGTCGCGCCCAGCACGTTCTGGTCGTAGCGCGGATTCGAAAGGATGCCCAGACGCGCCGAACTCTGGTCCACGGCGTTTAAGTTACGGTTCTGAAAGTACTCATAAAGCGATCCGTGGACCTGGTTGCCGCCGCTCTTGACGACGGTGTTGAACTGGCCGCCAGTAGAATGGCCGAATTCGGCGGAGAACTGGTTTTGCAGAATGGTGAATTCCGCCACGCCCTCGTTGGGAACGTACAGGCTGTGGCCGGTGGTGTCTTTCCGGTTGTTATCGACGCCCTCCACGTTGAAATTGTTGTTGCGGGGCCGCTGTCCGCCAATGGAAGGTCCCTCGCCTAATCCGACGCCGCCGCTGCTCGCCACTCCAGCGCTGAGCAGCGAGAGATTGATCACGCCTAGTGGCAATACCGAGGCAGGCAGATCGAGCGTCTGGCGGGTGTCGAAGATCGATGAAATTTGCGCGGTCGTGGTGTCGATCAGGGTGGCCGCGTCGGTGACTTCAATCTGAGTGGACACCGCGCCTACTTGCAATCTGATATTAGCCGTGGTGGTCTTGTTGAGATCGACTAAGACGTCCTGCAATGTCACCGTGCTAAATCCAGTTGCGCTAGCGGTGAGCTTGTATAGGCCGGCAGGGAGATTGTTGTAGCGGTAAAAGCCGCTCGCATCCGTTACGCTGGCTCGCATGACGCCCGTAGATACGTTGACTAACTGAGTGCTGGCTCCGCTGACGGCAGCGCCACTGGCGTCTTCCACGACCCCAACCAAGTTACCGTCGGTGGCCTGCGCGCACATCGTGGAGCTAAATACTCCGGCGAATCCACACACGACGACTAGAATTAACGTAAGTTTACGCATCTAATTCTCCTAAGTTATCTATTGCGCCCACGGACAAATGGCGGCACTCAATGCGGATGCCATAAACGTCATGGCCCGTTTATACCTTATCGGCCGCGCAACAAATTTAGAATGAAAAAGTGGCTAAAATAGAATTAGACGGGGTGAGTAGCCGGTATTACGGGGTAGTTCGCTTAACTAGAAGATTTCGCCGAGTAATTCGATCACGCGATCACGGTATGTGCGGCTGAGATTCAGGCGGGTGCCATCCTGTAAGATGACCACGTAATCGCCATGAAACCAAGGCTGTAATTCTTTCATTCGATCGATATTGACCACGGTCGATCGATGAATGCGCATGAACTTGGCGGAGTCGAGACGCCCTTCAAGCGAACCCAGGGTTTCACGAAGCAGGTGTGATTCCGATCCCACGTGCAAACGCACGTAGTTGTCCGCCGCCTCGATCCAGTCGATTTCATCGGTACGCAAGAACATGATCCGTCCCGCGGATTTGATCACCACGCGGTCCATCTGCCGGGAACGGTTTCCCAAACTGTCGAGCAGCGTGGAGAGGCGATGGTCGAGCGAGGCCCCAGCCTGGTGCCTGATCTGTACGCGGGCACGATCGAGCGCCAGCCGGAAACGCGCGCGATCGAAGGGCTTCAGCAGGTAGTCAAGCGCATGGACGTCGAACGCCCGCAGCGCATACTGATCGAAAGCAGTCACGAATATGACCGCCGGTGTATTGCGCGGCGGCAGGGATTCGAGCACGCCGAACCCGTCAACTCCGGGCATCTGAATGTCGAGAAAAACCAGATCGGGATTACGCTCCTGAATGACGCTGATGGCCTGCTGAGGATCGCCACACTCACCGATCACTTCCACGTCGCTCTCCACCGCCAGAAGCCGGCGAATTCTGCGACGCGCGAGCGTTTCGTCATCCACTATGAGCGTCTTGATTTTTGCCGTTCCCGTCATCGCCTACCGGCTGAGCTAGCGGCTGAAATGGAATCCGGATAGCCGCCTCCGCTCCACCATTAGACGCGTTACGGAGCACAAAGTCATGCTCCTTACCGTAAATCGCGTCGAGTCGCGCCCGCGTGTTGGTCAGTCCCAATCCCGGACGGTTGAGACACTTACTCGCGAGCCCCACGCCATCGTCTAAGACCTGTAACAGTAGCTTTCCTTCCACGAGGCTTGCCCGGACTTCGACGGTGCCGCCGGGTTTCTGGGCGATTCCGTGACGAATGGCGTTTTCCACCAGCGGCTGCAGTATCAGATTCGGCACCTGCGCATCGAGGGTCTGCGGATCGACATCAAAGAGGATGCGCAGACGGTCCTCGAAGCGGATCTGCTCGATCTCGAGATAACGCTCGACGAATTCCAGCTCCTGGCTAAGGGGGACCTCCTGCGCTCCGGTGTTTTCGAGTGAAAGGCGCAGCAACTCGCTCAAGCGTGCGATCATAGCCTCCGCGGCTTCGGGATCTTCGTTCACCAGTGTCGAGATGCTATGTAGCGTGTTGAAAAGAAAATGCGGGTGCAATTGCATTTTGAGCGCGTTGAGCTGTGCCTGAGCTAACCGGGTTTCCAGTTTCGACGCTCTGACGCGGCCCTCCTGGCATCGAGCGTAATTCTCCACCGCGTAGTGGACCAGCAGGACGATCCCATAGAGCAGGACGCCGTAATCCAGGCTCACCGTCACGGACCGCAGCCAGGTGGCCAGATCGTGCACCCGCCACTGCGGACTGTAGGCGGGGACTAACAAGACATAAGCACTCTTCTGAACCGTGACGCTTAGCACGCAGGCGGCCGCATGCAGCGGCGCCATGCGGTACCAGTTACGCTGATCTACGGGAAAACGCTTGGCCAGCCAGAGTATCCAGGGAGTCAACAACGCCCACAGGTACGCATAAGTGAATTCCGCACGGAACGTGTAGGCCCAGGTCATCGGCTTACTCATGACTTGCGCGGTGTAGTGCTCCTGCAGCGCCATGAAGGCCGCAAACAGCGACCATGAAGCGAAGATGACGATCCCGGGCACCCAGCGGCGTTTGTGCATGGCGTATGGGCCGCAGTATACCGAGATGTCTGACGAATGCCTATGTGGCCGGGGCGAACGGGCGTTCACTTGGGGTAAACCGGAAGACTAAACCAGCACTTCTTCCGTTTCTTCGCTCGCGGTAAAGTAGGCGCAGTCCGGATGGTGGAAGACAAGCGCGCTGACACTCGCCTCGGGCTCCATCATCATGCCCTCGGTGAGCTGTACGCCGATTTCGTCAGGCTGCAACAGTTTCCAGATGCCCTGCTGATCATCCAGATTAGGACATGCGGGATATCCAAAGCTGTAGCGCTTGCCGCGATACCGCGAGGTGAAGCGCTCCTGCATGGTCATGGTGGGCGCGTCCGGGAAGCCCCAGTCCTCGCGGATGCGGCGGTGCAGCCACTCGGCGCAGCCCTCGGCGGTCTCGATGGCCAGTGCTTGCAAGGCGTGCGCTTTGAAATACAACCCCGCCTGCTTCAGTTCTTCGCTCTTCTCGCGAATGCCGGCGCCGGCGGTGACGACAAAAATCGCCAAGTGGTCGCGTGCGCCGTCCACCGGACCGAGAATGTAGTCGCTCAGCGACAGCCCATCGTCGCGGCGCTGGCGTCCGAAGCGGAAAGTGTGGATTGGCACTGCACCGCCGGGCGCAAATAGCTGGATGGCGTTGCCCGCACGCTCGGCCTCGAAGAACTGCCACACGGCCTTCACTTTCATCAATGGTGCGGCTTCGTATTTCAGCGCCTCGAGCATGTGGTACAGCTCAAGTGCCTTCTCGTTGTGCTCCGCCAAGTGCTTTTCGAAGTGGCCTTTGTAACCCAGGTGCCGCCCGTAAAGCATGTGCGGATTAATGTAGCTCCAGATTTCGGTAAGTTGCGGCACATCGCGCACTTTGCGGTCCAGATAGGGCGCGGCGGGTATCGGCAGATCCGTGCGGACTTTGGGGCTGCGATTTTCGGTGATGGCGGCCGGCGCTTCCACAGGGCGTTCGAGCTCCATCGGCGGAACTACATGTGTATGTACGCGCAACATTGCGTCGCGCTGGTTGGGATCCATCAGCTCATTCATGAGCCGCAGGCCGGTCATGGCGTCTTTGGCGTAGCATACCGCTTCGCCGTACGCCGGCGCGATCTTGCCGGTGGTGAACTTCTCCGATAGAGCCGCGCCACCCACCAGCAGCGGCACGTGAATGTCGTTCTCCTTCAGATCTCCGGCCGTGATCACCATCTGCTGGGCGCTTTTCACGAGCAGGCCGGAGAGCCCGATGGCATCCGGCGAGTGCTGGCGATAGGCCTCGATGAGTTTCTCTGGCGGAACTTTAATCCCCAAATTGATGACGCGATAACCGTTGTTGCTGAGAATGATCTCGACCAGGTTCTTGCCGATATCGTGCACGTCGCCCTTGACCGTGGCCAGAATAATCTTGCCGCGCGTGGAGCTTTCGGCCTTTTCCATGAAAGTTTCGAGGTAGCTGACGGCGGCTTTCATAGCTTCGGCCGATTGCAGCACTTCAGCCACAATCAGCTCGTTGTTGTTAAACAGGCGGCCGACTTCGGCCATGCCCTTCATGAGCGGACCATTGATGATGTCAAGCGGCGCGGCGCCTTCGGCGCGCTTACGGTCCAGATCCGTGATCAAGCCCTCTTTCGTGCCTTCGACAATATAGTTGGCCAGGCGCTCGTCAAGCGGCAAATCTGCCGCCGCAGCTTTGTCCTTCTTTACTGCGTGGCGGAAAAACTCCGTGACCGCGGCGATGTGGAACTGGTTGATGGCGGTTCTCTGTTCGGGCGACTGCTCGCGCCAGTCGCCGGGCGCGATTCGAAGGTTTTCATCAGGCGCGTCGGCGGGCGGCGTATTGAAGAGCAGGCTCTCCGCCAGTCGGCGTTCGTGCTCCGGAATCGATGCAAAGCGCTCCAGCTTCTCAGCGTTGACGATGGCAAGATCGAGGCCGGCCTTGGTGCAATAGTACAAGAACACCGAGTTGACCACCTCACGCGCAGACGGCGGAAGTCCAAACGAGATATTCGAGATACCGAGTACCGTCTTGACGTACGGGATCTTTTCCTTGATCAGGCGCACCGCCTCGATGGTTTCGACCGCCCCTCCGATATAGTTGGCGTCACCGGTGGCGCAGGGGAAAACCAGCGGGTCGATGATGATGTCCTCAACGGGAATGCCGTATTTTTCGGTGAGCAGCTTGACGGAACGTTCGGCCACCGCCAGTTTGCGCTCACGCGTGAATGCCTGGGCCTGCTGCTTGTCTTCATCGATGCAGCCCACGATTAACGCCGCCCCATAAGCCCGCGCAACGGGACACAAACGCTCAAATTTCTCCTCGCCATCTTCCAGATTGATGGAATTGACCAGGCTCTTGCCCTGGCAATACGTCAGCGACAGCTCGACGGCACGCGGATCGGTAGTGTCGATCATGACCGGCGCCTTCACCAGCCGGATCAGCCGCTCATAAAACAGCGGGATATCCTGCATCTCTTCGCGATCGGTGGATTGCAGGCAGACGTCGATGATGTGCGCGCCATTTTTTACCTGCTGGCGCGCAATCTCCGCCGCCTGCTCCCACTTCTCTTCGGCGATCAGACTCTTGAACGCACGCGAGCCGATCACGTTGGTGCGCTCGCCCACGATCAGCGGCCGGTTGCTGTCTTCCGCTTCCACCAGCTCGATGCCCGAATAGTAAGCACGATGCGCGGACGGTTTTGGCGTACGCGGCTTCTTGCCTTCCACCATTTGCGCGATCACCTGGATGTGCGCCGCCGTGGTCCCGCAGCAGCCGCCCACCAGGTTCAACCAGCCGTGGTTAGCGAAGCGTTCCAGCTGCTCCGCCAGCGATTGCGGCGTCTCCAAATATTTGCCGTCTTCATTGGGCAGGCCCGCGTTCGGATAACAGGAAATGCGCGTCGTGACCATGTCGCTCAGCGTGCGAATGTGGTCGGTCATGAACTCGGGACCGGTCGCGCAGTTGAGGCCCACCGATAGCAGGTCGACGTGCGAAATCGAGCTCCAGAAGGCATCCGCCGTCTGTCCGGCCAGCATGGTCCCCATGGGCTCGATGGTTCCCGAAACCATGACCGGAATCTTGCGGCCCGATTCGCGCATGAGCCGCTGGATGCCCAGCAGTCCCGCCTTAACGTTGCGCGTATCCTGGCAAGTTTCAAGCACCAGGATATCGGCGCCGCCATCGATCAACGCCTTGGCCTGCTCGTAATAGTTCTCTTCCAGTTGGCGGAAGGTGATGCCCCCGGTAACCGTGATGGCCTTGGTGGTGGGTCCCATCGAGCCGAGAACCCAGCGGGGTTTCGCTGCGTTAGAAAACTCGTCCGCCGCCTGCCGCGCCAGTTTTGCAGCCGTGTAATTCAGCTCGTAGGCTTGATCCGCAAGCTGATATTCAGCCAGCACGACGCTCGTGCCACCGAAAGAATTGGTCTCGACAATGTCCGCGCCGGCCTTGTAGTATTCGCGATGGATGTCTAGCACCACATCCGGCCGCGTCTTGACCAGGTTCTCGTTGCACCCCTCGAGCGCCGGCCCGCCGAAATCCGCGGCGGTGAGATGCCGCTGTTGCAGCATCGTGCCCATCGCACCATCCAGCACCAGGATGCGCGTGGCGAGAGCGTCGTAGAGATGCGCCAGCCGCTCTTTGGGATCGCTCATGACAAAGCCGTCGGTCTCTATATTTTAGCAGGAGTGGCAAAATCGCCCGGAATCGGGCGCATTCCCGAGAGGCTTCGATGCCGCGTCGAGGTATACCTTAGCGACCCTCGCCTGTGCTCATTTCTACCGGGCGAGCACAGCAAGAATGCCTACAAATCCTAGAAGAAGAACTTCAGCGAAAACTGCATCGATCGGGGATCAGTCTGAATATTGGTAATGCGCCCGAACTGGCAGCCGTCCTGATGGACGGTGTCGGTAGCGCCGTCGGCAAGAGGCGGCAGACAGAAATTCGTATCCGGGAATCCCAGATTCTGATGATTCAAGGCGTTGAAGAGCTCCCAGCGGAATTCAAAGTACCGCTGCTCGTTCAGGTGGAACTGCTTGGCGAGCGACGTATCGATGTTCCAGAATCCAGGAGAGCGCAGCCAGGGCAATCGGGCCCCGGCTGTTCCGAACCGCCAGGCGCGGTCGTCGTTCGGATCATAATTGGACCAAAAAGTCTGGTCGTTGCCAAAGACCGGCTCGAACGCCGCCGGATTCGCCCACTGGTTGATCTGCTGCTCCCGGGACCGGTTGCCGCTGAAATTCGGATTGCCAATTACGTTGGGCCGGCAGGTCAGCTCATTGCAGGGCCCGCTGATCGACATCGGCAGGCCGCCCTGCGCGTTAAAGTTGCTCGTCAGACGCCAGCCGCCGATCACCGCATCCACGGCCCTGTTGCTATTGCGCAGGAGCTGCCGGTTTTTCCCAAAGGGTAGTTCATAGCTGGCCGCAATATTCAGCATGTGCGTGATGTCATCGGCTGCGATGGCGCGATCCAGGTTTTTGTTGTCGATGTCCTGGAACGAGCCGCCATAACCACCGCTCAGGGATCCGCCGCGGCCGCCGATACCACCGGCGCGGGTACCCCAATGAATCGGGTCGACCAGCATGGCTGCGGTCTGGCCGGTCGAGGCGTTGACCATTTTCTTCGAAAAAGTGTACGCCAGCACGAAATCAAGGCCTTGCGAATACCGCTTTTGAACGCGCAAGTTCATGCCGTGATAGATACTGGTGCCTTCAAACGCGGTGTTATTCTGCAACGCCGAGATTGCGCCGTAAAACGGATAGTCTTTCAGCAGGAAACTGCGCGGGAGCTCCGCGCTGCCGTAAACCTGCTGGAGCTTGGCGGCGGTGGCTCCGCTGTAATAGTCCGTGATCGGCACGTTGGCATCGATGGCGGTGCGGTACTTAATACGGTCCGCGGTGTGGACGAAGTTGAACTGGCGGAATGGCTCGCCGACCAGATGCGTGCCATGGTTGCCTACGTATCCAACGCTGACCAGCATGTTCCCGGGCAGCTCGCGCTGCACTTCCAGGCCCCACGTCTGCACCATCGGGTCGTGCGCCGGGGGCGTGAAAAACTGTAACAGCCCGATACCGATCAGCGGGTCCCGGTTCGCGCCCGGGAATGTGCTGGGATACGGCGGAGTGGTCAGAGTCCTTTTGTCGACGCTGGTGTTGCTCAGCGGGAAGACCACGCACTGGCCGGAGAACTTAGCGCATTGGTCCGGATAAAAGCTGCCATTCCAGTCATACTCCTGATTCCATCCTGGAGCGTTGGCCGCTGATTGGCCCGGTGAATTGATGCTCGCAAACGCGTTACTTGAAAAGATGTTGTACCCGCCGCGGATCACCGTTTTTCGATCGTGGAACGGCGACCAGGAGAAATTCACGCGCGGTTCAATGTTGTTTTTCTTCGCCGGAGCGATATCGCCCTTTGGAAAACCCGGATCTCCTTCGTACACAACCTTGCCTTTGAGTCCCGTCTCGGAATTCGGGCAGCCCAGGCAAAAGTTGGAGTTGGGTCCCTGCCTTGTGCGGTACAGGCCATTGATGTCGTAACGCAGCCCCAGATTCAAACTAAAGTTGCTCGTGATGCGTACATCATCCTGGACGAAGAATCCCCAGTACCGAAACCGCTCGTAGGGCTTCCACATGACTCCGGTATACGAACCGCGCCCACCGCTGGCCACTGCGCCGAGCATGAACTGCGCCAGGCCGCTGCCGCCCAGGTTTGTATTCGGATCCTGCACCAGCTCACCACCGAATCCAAATCCGGTGGGGAATCCGCTTTCATATGCGGTGTGCTCGAGCCGATAGACGAACCCGGTTTTCAGCGTGTGTTTGCCGATAATCTTGGTCACGTTATCGAGCAGCGTGTATGCTTCGGCCGCGGTGTTCATGTTGACCCACGTGGTCGGCCCGAACCTGATGTTGCCGCCACCGGGAGTGCCAATGCTCCAATGCGGCACAGGGAAGAACGGATCGGAGGGAATCTGGTTGGCTTGCAACTTTTGCTCCACGGCTTTCTGATCGATGATGTTGTCGGGATACGGGGAGCTGGGATTGGTGCTCATCCACTGGCGGCTGAAACCGAGGCGGAATTCATTGATGAGAGTCGGCCTGATGGAATAGGTGTTGCCAATGGAAATGATCTGGTTGTTGAAGTCTACAGGGTAATTCGATCCCCAGCCCACGTCATCATATGGGAAGGTCGCTCCAGTCCAGGGTACCCGGTAGTTGCGATACTTTCCTGGGTTGTAAAGCCATTCGACAAAGTAGCGGCTTTTCTCACTCCACTGATGATCGAACTTCAGTGAAAAGTTGGACGGATCCTGGCTGCTGCCGATTGCGCCCTGGAAGTTGTTGCAGATCTTGAAGCCGTCCTTACCCATGGGGCAAGCGCTCAGTGGATCGTTGTAATTCGGCATGGGGAATGACTTCATGAAGTACATGGCCGTCGGATCGAGGCGGCTCTGCGGGATCTGCGTGGCGTAGTTGCAGGTGGGATTTCCGCTGGCTTTGCCCGCCTCGATGGCCGAGGCCAGACAGCCGTCACTTCCGAATGGGTTGCCGGCGACCGGTGTGCCAAAGGCCTGCCTCTCGAACAAACCGCTTGCGTTGGGGCCCACGGTGCTGTATGGATCCCAAAGGCCATTCGAGATCACATCGGCGTCTTCACTGAAGTCGCCCTGGCGCATGCGGGCCGTCGGGACCGTGAAATTCTTGTAACCCAGCAAGTGCAGCTTAGTGAAGTCACTCGAGAAGAAGAAAAACGTCTTGTCCTTTCCGTTGTACACATGCGGAAGGACGACCGGCCCTCCAACCGTAAAACCGAAATTATTGAAACGAAGCTGGCGATCCTTGATCAAATGACCCTGTTCATCAATCGACGTGAACGGATTGCGCGCATTAGTCGCATCGTTGCGCAGGAACTCATACAGATTTCCGTGTAGCTGGTTGGTGCCCGACTTCAGCACTACGTTGAAAACTCCTCCACCGGTCCGGCTGTACTCGGCCGCGAAAGCATTGGTGATGGCTTGAAATTCCGCTACTGCATCAGGGCTGGGATTGACCGCTACGTTCTCGGCAAAGCTCGACAGGTTGAGGTTGCCGTCGAGATACCACGCGTTTGCTCCACCCTGGCCGCCGTTTACCGAGAGGTCCGAACCCAGCACATGCGTCGGATCAGGGAATGTTCCGTACTGGCTGTTAAAACCGAAGTTGCTGCCTGGAGGTCCACCGACGTTGTTGATTCCGGGCACGAGGAACACCAGTTGCTGCAGATCGCGCCCTTGCAGCGGGACCTCCTGGATGGTCTTGGTTTCGAGCGTCGTGCTGAAATTCGCCGCTCCCGATTCAAGCAACGGAGCCTCGGCCTTCACCTCCACGGTCTGGCGCGTGGCATCGACGCGCATTTGTGTATCCAGGCGCGTGACTTTTCCGGCGGGCACGTCGATGTCGGTTAGATCCAGAGTGGAGAACCCGGAAAATGAGAACCGCGCTCGATACCTGCCGGGCACAAGATCGACCACGCGGTAGGAGCCGGCGTCGTTTGATGTAACGCGAGAGGTGATGTTGGTGTCAACGGCGATCACTTCAATCTGGACACCGGCCATCACGGCGCCTTGCGGGTCGGTAACCAGGCCTTCGATCACTCCACGGTTGATTTGGGCCATTAGAGCCATGGCTCCCCACAGCAGCAACATCAATCCGGTGAGCCGCACGAGTGCACGCATTGAAACCATTTCCCCCTCCTCAATCAAAACCGGTGCGAGAATGCAGTCTTCGGGGGCTTCCACAGGCTGAAGCCCGTTTCAATGTGCTGATTTTATATCAAGCGGCTGCCTTGTCAAGAGGGTACGGCGTTAATATTTTCCTGGCGGAGACAAGCTTTCGCTGGCCCGACTTGTCGAGCCCGATCAGAGATAATGAACGTACCGGACCTGCATGTTCCACTCGCAGCGAGTTCTCTTATTAGCCTTCGTCCTGACGGTTCCGCTTGGACGGGCTCAATCGCCGCCACCCGAGTCTGGAAACCTTAAGGAGAGAGGCCTCACCTACGCTAAAGCCGGCAACTTGGAGGCTGCGGAGAGAGAACTTCGACAGGCGGCGGAGTCGGCCCCAAACGATGCCGAAATTCTCGGAACGCTGGGCAGTATCCTGGCGATGTCAGGGAAACTCGAGGAATCCACCGGGTGGTTGGAGAAAGCCTTGGTGCGCGATCCTGAGAACAACATCACGCGGCGAAACCTGGCCACGAACCAGTGGAGGCTCGGGCGGTTGCCTGAAGCCCGGCGCAACCTGGAAAGGTTGCTCAAAACCAATCCGGGCGACCAGCAGGCCACGCTGGTTCTAGGCATGGTCGTCGAGAAACAGCATGATTACGCGCGTGCAGCGCAGCTGTTGGCGACAGTGCCGGCGCTGGTCAGAACGCAGCCTGCCGCCATCACCGCTCTGGCCAGGGCCTACTATCACACGGCGGAGAAAGAGAAAGCGCGCGCAGCCCTGGAGCCGATCATTGCGCACCCGGTCAACGCACAGGTCACCTATGTGGCCGGACGCGTTGCCCTGGACGGGAAGGATTACGAACTGGCCGAGCGCCTTTTTTTGTCGATTCGCTCTTCCTATTCCGATGCTGCGGCGCTCGGGTATCACATCGCCTTGGCGCAATACCATCTGGATCGTTTTGCGGACAGCGAGAGAACGCTGGCGGAACTGGTGGTCGCGGGACGCGTCACTGGCGACACTTACAATCTGCTGGGCTGGTGCCTGGAAAAACAAGGCAAGCGCGGTGAGGCGATCGACGCGCTGAGCAAAGCTATCGACCAAGAGCCTTCCAACGAGATTTATTACCTGGATCTGGCCGGCATCCTGGCTACCAGCACGAGACGGCTTGTGGCGGCGCTGGCAATAGCAGGCCGGGCCACGGAGCGCTTGCCTGCGTCTTACAATGCCTGGGCGCTGAAGGGGTCTATCGAGACCAAGCTGCAGCAGTACAGCGACGCTGTCCAATCGTACACTGTGGCCACGAGGCTTAAGCCGGACTCGCCCGAGCCGCTGCGTGCACTAGCGCTGGCGAAATGGTCCAACGGGGACGACGCGGAAGCGACACGAAGTTTCGAGCAATTGGTCAAGCGCTTTCCCCAAAATGCCGCGAGCTATGAAGCTTACGGTACGGCACTTTTCAATGCCGCTTCCAACGAAGAGCTGACGGCGCGCGCCACCGGTCTGCTCCAGAAGGCCATTGCGCTCGATCCTTCGCTCGCAGAACCACACTTCTATCTTGGGACCCGTGCGCTGGATCGAGGGGACGTGCAGGAAGCTCTGCATCAGCTGGAAACGGGAGTGAAACTTGACCCGCGAAGCAGCAGGATGCACTTCGCCCTCTCACGAGCGCTGAAGCGCACGGGGCGACTTGCCGACAGCGAGCGCGCGTATGCGGCCTACACCAAACTGAAATCCGAGGCAGAGCAAGCCGAGTCGCGCTGAGCCAATTGAGCTGCCGGTTTGATCTGAACAAGTCCGATGCGTTACGCGTGGGCTGAATCAGGACTCCCACCGAGCCGCGCCGACATCAGGTGCGCATACTTCTTGACCACCGCGCCGGTGGCGGCTACGCGGTTTTTCGGGATCTGCTGGATAGTGCCGGTAGCACTGACGGCCGCCACCACCTCGCTCTGCTGCCCGTACAAGGGCGCGGCCACGCACGCCACGCCCATCTCGCCTTCTTCCATCTCCCAGGTGTAGCCCAAGCGCCGGAATGACGCCAGTTGGGTCTCGAGCGCCCGCCGGGAAGTGATGGTCCGCGGCGTGACCTTGTGGAGAGTCATGTGCTTCAACGTGCGGTGCAACTCCCCGTCTGGCAGGAAAGCCAGCAAGGCTTTTCCCACGGCCGAACTGTGCGCCGGCCAGCGCATCCCTACGTAGGACGAGAACTGCACGAAA
>Ga0137403_10005340_pt1 | contig 14936 bp, 15 predicted proteins | sample CZOMad2_1_16fung_FD_122057 | JGI IMG/M metagenome (GOLD analysis project Ga0137403, IMG submission 122057) | Vadose zone soil fungal communities from Angelo Coast Range Reserve, California, USA - CZOMad2_1_16fungal (Hybrid Assembly) | ecosystem: Environmental > Terrestrial > Soil > Vadose zone... | reverse complement strand
CCGACACGCTCATCTTGCGTCGGTGTCTTTGGGATCAGCGTTTCGGCCGGCGGCTCGTAGCTGGAAGGAATTCTGGATGATCGCTCGACGTTGTCAGGAGAAACGAAATTGCTTCCAATAACCGCCTGAGGCTTGAATCGCTCCAGTGCGACACGAAAGGCATCATCACCGGGGGCGGAAGCGGAAAATAGGCAATCGAAAGCGACAACCTTTGCACCGGCGCGGACGAGACGGTCCAGAATCAGGGCATAGATTTCGCGGTTCCAAGGCCAACCTTTGCACATGATCTCGAGGGCGCGGCGCGATCCGGGATCGCGTGAACTGGACGAGAATAACCCTTGAAGGTCGAGTGTTTCATCCAGGCTTACGGAATCGGAATCAATGGCGAGGAAGAGCAGGTCTGGATTAGCCGGAGTTGTGCGGCCGGAGCGGGCGATGGCGTCCCGCACCCGAGATTCGGTCTGCCCGTAATAGCTGGGAGAGGTGAAATCCAGCAAAGTCGCGGCTGTGGCACAAAGCGTTGCAAGGAGAAGGACGACCAGGGTGCACCTAGGGGGCATGATGGTCAGACGCAACGGGAAAAATGCGGATAGAGGGCGCACTTTCGGCTGCGTCCCACGGATGGGGTCGACTGGTGGGTCCTGGGGTTCTCGGGATGAGGCCAAAACTGGTTGGTGATTCGATTCTAAATATATAATTTATATCACAATCGCGGGGATATCTATGCTCAAGACCAGGTTTGCTCTAGCCGCTGTCGCCCTCTATTCCGGCATCTTTGTTGAGCAATCCATTGCTAGCCCTCTCACCTCCGCCGAGGTCACCAAAATCATCAACCGGGTCAGCGTGATCGAGCCCGCAAAAGGCGATCGTCCCGCTGCCTTGCGTGATGTCATCAAAGATGATCTCGGTCTACAGACGGGCGCCAGATCCCGCTCGGAGTTGCTTTTTCAGGATAACACCCTGACGCGCCTCGGTGCGGAGACATTCTTCAGTTTCAAAACCGGCACACGGGATATGACTCTGGAGAAAGGATCCATGCTTCTGCAAGTGCCGAAAGGATTAGGCGGAGCGAAAATTCACACCGCGGCGGTCACGGCGGCCATCACTGGCACGACGATAATGATGGAATATAGCCCTGGGAAGTACCTCAAGGTTCTGGTGCTCGAAGGTAGCTTGCGTTTATCGCGAAACGGATCCTTTGGTGATTCAGTAGTTTTGCATCCGGGAAAAATGGTGATCATGCGACCGGACGCAAAAAAGATTCCCGCCCCGATCGACGTTGACCTGGCACAGATTGTTAGGACATCGACCTTGGTAAACTTTCCCGGCAGCAATATTTTGCCCAGCATGTCGCTTATTCAGGCGGCGATCAACGACCAGGCCAGGGAGTTGACAAAAGGAACCCTTGTTCCGACAAATTTGGTCATGGGTCACGGAACCAACGTGGTTTTAGCTTCAAAGGATCAGCTGAGCAAAACCATGGGCTCACTCGCCGGCTTAGCCACGAGTGACAACGGCGCGCCCGTAGCCGCAACCGTTTCCACTACCACCTCGACTGCTGCAAAGAATGTTCTTCCCTCTGGCCCTGCAGTTTCGGTCTCCAGCAGCGCTCAACTTGTGTCGCTGCTGGGAAACGCTGCGCCCGGTTCTGGCGGGACCATCAACGTTACTCCGGGCACCGTTAACGTTGGTGGAAATGTGGCCGGGGCAGTCAGCGCCAGCACCGGCGGGGCTAGTGTGAACGCCGGCGCAAACGTCTCGTTAGGTGGCAATCACCGATAAGCTCCGCTGGCACCCTCCCAACACTCGCCGGCCGCCGCCAGTTGTTGGAAGCAATCCGACTGCGCTCACGGTAATATCCTTCGGTTTGCCGTCCGGGCCCAGCATCTTCACGTGGCCGGTGAGGTCGGTAACGAAATACCGCCCTTCTATGATTGGTTTGGTTACAGAAGGACCGGATTATTTGGTCGGTGGAGCGTTCGGGGCCATCGACTTCGCTCGGGATGACGCCGGAGAGAAAATTAACGTGATGGTGTCGACGTAACAGCCTTTGGCCAGGCGGTGATCGAGTCGCCGCCGATCATAATATAATGGCCGTGATAGGGCGGCATTGGACGCGATGGGAAGGGGGAGCGAATAACCGCACTCGCATTCCCTGCTGCGCCAGCAACCAAAATCGCCACCAGCACGCTGACGCACCAACTAGCGAAGGACTCTAACCGCATCGTTTTCACAAGATGTCGTATTGCAGCAACCGTGCCATTCGGACATCGAGTTTATGGAAATTTTAAGCCGCAATCCAGAGAAAAGTAATGCCGCAGGCCAGAATTGTGGTGGTTAGCCAATCGATCACCTGCCCCAGGACCACCATGGAGTGCATGCGGACATAGATGGCCGCCTCGATCGCGACCGGCGCGCTCAGCGCGATCCAGATAAGTGCAGCGAAGCGTAACGCTCCCACCATTCCATCTGCGAAAAAGCCGACGTGAAACCGCGCGACGAGGACGTAAAGAGCGGAAATCGCGATGGCCGAAAACACCCGCACCAGACTGGAGAGTGCGTAGTTGCGGGGCCCTTCCGGCCGCCAGGTTTCGGGAGTGGCGCGTTGGTAACGGTGGAAAACTAATCCCATCCAGAACCAACTGGTGAAAATGGAGACGATGCCGGCAATCAATCCGGGAACGAAGGCAGCTCGCAAAGTGTTCATAAATTCACCAGCGTATCGGAATGCGGCTCCGTGAACAGTACTTTACCACTCGCCACGTCGTCATCCCGAGCGACAGTCGAGGGATCCTGCGGCGCGAACTTAAGGGTAACTTCGCGGGATCGTTCGACTCTGCTGCGCTACGCTCAGGATGACCGTGAACCATGGTTTACTGTATGCCTTGGGCGAGATAGGATTGGCGGGAATAATGCCTGAGTTTGCCTACAAAGCACGCAACGCACAGGGCGGATTAGTCGAGGGCGTTTTGAACTGTCCCGATCGCGGTGTCGCCATTCGCCAGATCGAACAGCAAAACTGCATTCCTATTCGCATCGATCCGGTGATGACAACCGCGCCCGCGACCGCAGTGCCAACCGCGCCACGCAATTTCGTGCCGAAAATTTTTAACCGGGTCACCACTGAACGTGCTGATGTTCCAGCGCAGACCCTAAAGATTCCGCACAATCAGTTGCTCGTCTTCACCGAGCAGCTCGCGCATTTGCAAAAAGCGGGCATGACGTTGGACGAGGCTCTCGGTGTTCTGGAGAAGCGCTTCAAGCATCCGCGGGTACAGCAGATGATTCGGACTTTGCACCAGGCGCTGGTCGAGGGCCGCAGTTTCTCCCAGGCGCTTCGTGAATTCCCGCGCATTTTTCCGCCGCTTTACGTGAATCTGGTGGCAGCAGGCGAAGCGAGCGGCGCGTTGCCGGAAATTCTAATGCGATTAGTGAAGCACCTGATGCAGGAGAAAAGTCTGCGTGATCGAGTGCAACAGGCCTTGATTTACCCAGCTTTCCTAACCTTGGCGGGCGCCGCGCTCATCACTGTCTTCATTACTTTCATGGTGCCGCAGCTCACCCAATTCATGTCGCAAAATGGTGGAGCCCTGCCTTTGCCGACGCGCATCTTAATGCAGGTACACCACCTCATCATCACCTACTGGTGGCTTGCCATCCTCATTGTTATCGGCGGGTTTGCCGCCTGGCGGGCGTTTGTCCGGAGCGACGAAGGGCGCACCGCCTGGGATCGATTCCGCCTGCGCATTCCCGGTTATGGTCGCATCGTTCGGCACAGCTATTACGCCCAATTTTCCCGCACACTCGGCACCTTGACTGAAAATGGGATTCCACTTTTGCGATCGCTCGATCTCGTCGCCGAGATCGCGGGCAATCGTTACATCGAAAAAAAGCTAACGGAAGTTAGACGCGCGGTGGTGGACGGCGCGCATCTTTCGGCCGCGCTCGCGGCCCAACAAATGTTCCCGGATCTGCTTACCGATATGATGGCGGTGGGTGAGCAAACCGGGCACTTTGGTCAAACCATGATGACGATCGCCGACGTTTACGAGCGGGAACTCGATCGCACTGTCACCATTACGTCGGGCCTGATTGCACCGGTCATCATCGTTATTATTGCCATTGTGGTTGGCTTTGTCGTTTACAGCATTTTGTCCGCCGTATTCTCCATGACGCAAAGTTTGCAGTTTCGGGCGCGCTGAGATACCATCCGCCCAATTTGATGCGTCAGCGAATTTTGACGTTAGGGCTGGTCCTCGTAGCGCGAATTGTTGTCGCGCAGGAGGCGGTTTATCGCGCTTCGATTGGCGCGGGACAAAATCCTGCCCTTGCTATCACCGCTCCTGTTAGCGGCAACGGCTGGATTGATCTGCGGCAAAATGCGAAGCCGGGCGCGGTGCAGAGCGCGCCCGATTGGGTCGAAGCGGTAACGTTCATTCCCGCGGGCACCCAGGCAGATGCGGCGGCGCCGAGTGTGTTTCGCATTCGGCTGGCAAGACCAGGCGGCCGTGCCAGCGTCCTTTTTTTCCGCCTCTTCTTTAACGATCAGACCGCAGCGCGTCCCGAGATTGTGGTTTGGGACGAATCCGGCTCGCAACTACTCCGGTCCGGTCCTCTCGGCGCCGGCATTGATCTGGAAAGCTCGGAATCGGTCATGATTCCAATGCACGGCATTACCACGATCGATGTGGAAGTGCCCGGCGACGGCAATAGTGTGCGCGGGGCTTATTTGGAATGGATGAGCAGCAGCGAGATGGTGCACGCGTCGGGCGTCGGCTCGCAAGATGCAGTTCTTCAGCCTTTCGCCGCGACCTTACCGTTGCACGCGCCCGCGCAGGACGCGGAAGAATTTGGTACCGTCACCGCCTCGTTGTCGGCGGATTTGATCCGCATCGGCTCTGCTTCGAGCCAGGCTGCTGCCTTCGAATTCGGGTTGGAATCGCAACCCTTGCTTGCCCTCATCACTTTCGAAATCGCGGGCCCGCGCATTGACTCGCCGCCGGAGGTGATTGCGAACGGTGAAAATGTTGGGCCCGCCTCGCTGGTTATACCGGGATTGGCCGATCCCGGTTATCGTGGGGAAATGCACGCCATCGTCAGCCAAATGCAATTCCAATACACCGGGTGGCTTCGCGCACAGAAGATCGTTCCGGTAAGCGCCCTCCGCACCGGGACCAACAACATCACTATTATTAACGGCCCGAATGCCGCCGGCGCCGTCATTCGGGCGACCCAGATTCAATTAAAATATCTTTGGGACAAATCTGATTATATTTTGAAACCTGACCGCTAACGTGGTGTCTAAGTTCTGATGCGAAAAAAACAAGGAGCTTTCACGTTGCTCGAAATCATGCTGGTGGTCACGATCATCGCACTGTTATTGGCCGCCGCGATAAAATTCATGTCGCCGAACGTTGACATAGCAAAGCGGGTTCGGGTCACCGGCGATATTCAGGCAATTAAAACTTCGCTCCTGGCCTATCAAGGGATCAACGGCTTTTATCCGACGACCGAACAGGGCCTTCAGGCCTTGGTGACTGCTCCTTCAACCGATCCCCGGCCTTCCCGTTGGCAGCAATTCATGGAGGCAGTTCCGACCGATCCCTGGGGTAATCCTTACGTTTACCGCTCTCCCGGACAAAAGAATCCCACCAAATATGACCTGTACTCGGCCGGTCCGGATCGGATCCCCGATACCGAGGACGACGACTGGGGACAATAGTTATTCCTCTGAGTCGTCGTCCGGGGGTGGAACGATAGGCGTCGGCGCTGGCGTCACTGGATTTCGCTGGATCACGCCGCGCTGACGGATTTGGCCCGGCTGAGTTGGCCTGCCCTGCTGGTAGGTAGGCGGGAAGGACGGAATCGGGGCCGGCTTTATGTAAGGTTGCGGCGGCTGCGGCATCCCGGGCGGGAAGAGCGGCGGTTGCGGTTGCAGTGCGTTCATTTGCGGCTGGTTCGGATTCTGCAACGCCTGTGAAAGTAGCGCCTGATTGAATGTCAGCGTCGCGTATTTGCCGTCCTTGGTGATGGTGACCTTGGTTTGGCCTATCTGGTCCGACCATTGGATATCACTGATGGCGAAGCCGTGTTCATTTTGCCCTTTCGTTGACAGGTACTCTTTAAGGTTCTTGTCGGTAGCCGAAGCAATCGTGACGAACCCGCCATCGGCGGAGCGCGCTGCGTTCGCGACGAACAAGTCCTTGGCGAAATCAGGAGTTGCGCTCGGAACCGCAACGGTGGCGATGGCGAAAGGCGAACGAGTCAACATCGCTTGATAACGATTAAAATCCGGACGCTTCGGCAACGGATCGTCTGCCAGTGCGATCAGCGGCATCAGACTAACGACAATTAGAAGCCTGGTTCTCATTTTGTTGCACTCGCCGGTGCATACCAGCGGGCGATTTTAAATTTACCACGCATTTGCGTTGGGTCACTCGAATCGATGGCAATATTTGCGCTCTCAAAAACAATGAAAGCATCAGGTGCTTGCACGTCGTAAAGAAAATGAACCAGCGGCGGCCACGGACTCTTGGTTTCGATGGAAGCGAATACTGATTGATACGCGCCCACCGTGGGGCTATTGCCAATAGCCGGGTTTTCGATCAATACCTTATGTTTGCCGGCGATCTGTTTGAGCTGATCGAGCAAGGCCGAGGCATCGCTGGCCCCGTGAAAAACCGGCTGGTGCTCGCGTAACCATTGCTCGCGTTTCGACCATAGATCGCTTTCCCGCAGCAAAACCGTTTGCTCATTGTGTGTTTGTTTTCGTTTCGCGACTTCGACTCGCGAATCTCCAATGGTGCGCAAAAGCCAGCTCCACAAAAACAAGTTGGCCAGCAAAAACACCACCAGCGCCACGAATCCGGCCAGTACCTGCTCACGCCGATTCATTCGTTGCAATACTTGCGCAATCATCGCGGTCTTCCCTCCAACCGGAATTGAGCGTGATCATTCGGCAAAATCCGCGGCGACTGCATATCGAAGGTAAAATTTTGCAAATCCGGATGTTTTTTGACTTTGTCCGCGAACTGATAAGCCAGCGCGGCTTTGTTGGCCTCGCCCTCGATCGAAATCTGGCGGGCTGACTGATTGTAGGCAGTGATGCGCACATCCTGCGAGGGCAGGCTGTCGAATACGTGCAGCAAAATTTCGATCGGATAAAAATGAGGATCGATCGCTGGCGCCAGCGCCTTCCAGTTATTCGCGGCCGCTCGCACAAAAACGGTGCGGGGAGCGTCGCGTTCAATCTGGTGATCGAGCTGTCGGGCCCGAAATTTCAAGTAACCAAGGTGGATGAGCGCCAGCGCGACGATTGCGCCATAGGCAATTCCCGCTACCACCAGCCGCTTTTTCCATTGGTCGCGCCGGACCTGACGTTGCCGCTCCTCGCGCCACGCTTGCGGAAGAAGATTAAGCCCGGTGGATGCGGGTGGCGTTTCCACCGCCATCATTTCGGTCGGTGACGCCAGCGCTTGCTCGACTTTGCCACGCAGGGCAAAACATTTTTCGTCTACCAGCACATTTTGAAACGACGCGCTGATACCCTGTAACTCGGCCGTCATCGTCAATTGCGGCAGTTCGAGCTCGAGCGGCGCGTCGACGCCGCCATCAATCGTGCGCGCAAAGCTAAGCTTACCATTTTCAGAAATAGCGGAGACCAACGCGCCCGATTCCGGGTAGATGAACAAAGCGCAGCCTTTGCCTGCGTGGGTGGCGACACGTTGTGCAGCATAGACCGTGACGGCGCGCGGAATGACCCGCCGATTCAACAGGGGTGCCGCGATTTCCGTCAGCCTTTGATTTTGTACCGCTACTGCAGATATCACGCATTCGCCGTTGGCTTGTTCGATCACCTCGAAATCACTGGTGACTTCTTCAGTAGAAAAGGGAAGTGCCTTCTCCAGTTGGATGCGAACCATCTCGCGCAATTCCGATCCCTCCACGCTGGGCAAACGCATCCGTTGCGCCAGCACGGCCGAGATCGGCAGCGCCAGGACGACATCATCATCCGTACTCAAGGTTTGCGCCGCATCGTCCAAACTAGGAAACGCGCGCACTCGCCAATTGTCGTTTTCCGCGGGGCGACTGATCAAATTCCATCCTTCCGCTCCGGGCACAAGAAAGAACTTGCTCATTAAAACTCCTTCCATGTAATCAGCTGCGCAGTGGTGCCGGCGCGGCGGAAGACGAGCTGGATTACACGAGTGACGTCGCTGGACCGCCCAGTGCTAACGATTCGTAAGACGGAATCGTTGAACGAAATGAAAGGACTGAGCTCTCGAAATTGCTCCGGGGAAAGTGCGAGCGCGGCACGAATGTCGTCGAGGCTTTTGAAGACGGTGTCATCAGCTGTCCCATCCTTCCCATCTGGTCCCGCCCGCAATTGGAGAAAACGTTCGACCATCGCATCAGTAAATCCCGGCAAAGCACGCAGGACGTCGCGGGGCGCCCAAGCCAAATCAACCGGTCCAGTGCTGTTCACCGTCAATTCATCATCCCAACCCGGCGCCGAAGTAAAAGCCTCCCATCCTTTCACTTTCTTCAGCTCGTCGATCCGGACCAATAATGCATTGGCCGGTTGGTAGCCCTCGCTCGCTTCCGCCCCATTCAAGCGCACCAGATCGTCTGGGTCCACCCAGTCAAGCAGACAATCGATCATCCGATCGCGCTCATTCAGATCAATGCCTTTTGCCTCAAGATACTGCCGCAGCATTTCAATCCGCGCCGGATTTTCTCCGGCCACCAGCCAGTTGATATTTAAACGCCCGCCTTCGCCCGTGATGCGAGCGCTATAACTTTGGCGGGGCCCAAACTTGCCTTCGAGGTTCGGCGAATTCGGTTTGATCGTCGGAGTGATCGCCACTTCCGCACCCGAGGCCGCCATCGCCTGGGCCTCGAGAATCCGGTTCTCAGTCCCCGAGATGTTAAGACGCGAATCGATGTTCAATGCCCACGACATGACCAAGGCTGCCAGCAAAAAGAGAGCCCACAGCGAAAGCAGAAGGGCGGCTCCGCGCGATTTCGAGGGCTTCATAATGGCATTCGTGCAAGCGGCACGGTGATTTCCTTGGGCGCGGTCGCATCGGTGCGACCGATCACTACCTTGACCAGACGCGGCAACGTGACCGTGTCAGTCCAGCGTTGCACCCATGTATTTAAGCGCGAATCGAAAAAGCGAATTTGCAAAGTGCCAACATTGTCGATCAGACGCACCCATGTTTCGTGTTCATTTGAAACAGCGGTGTCATCTTTTGGTTTCCGCAAAAGACCGAGATCGAGCTGCCGGCTTTTTGCGTCGTGAGGGCGGAGACGGAGGCTAACCTGAAAATCGCCCGTCGCATAGCGCGTCAATAGTCCCGGGCCCGCCGGGCAGACCCAGCTTAACTCATCGCGATCATGCCCGCCGATCTTTAACGGTTCGCCCGTCAGGGCACCGGTCCCCGGCGGCAAACTTTGCAACTGCTGAGACAGCAACTCGCGCAATCCATCGTAGCGCGCTTCTACCGCATCCGCTTCCGACGAGACCCGCATCGCGGTAACGTTGGCTTGCACAAAACGATAAATCGCCAGCGACATCATTCCGAGAATGATCACCGCCAGCATGATCTCAAGGAGGGTGAAAGCACGCGCACGTATATCCCTGGGAAGCACAGGCTGTCGGGTAGCGCACGTGTCTCTCGTGCTGACGCTGGCGTCTCGCCAGCGTGAACTTTTTGAAAGATTGTTTCGGCGAGACGCCAAAACCAGCACGCGAGACGCGTGCGCTACCCCGCGGCCTGCGCTCCCCGGAAAAGAACTCGAGCATCGTTGTTGATCTTCAGAGCCGGTAAACATAAAATGCGATCGCTTTCGACTGGTTGGCTCCGCCGCGCGTCCAATTCGCGGTTAAGGTCACTCGAATAATTCCGGTTAGCTCGGTCCCGTCTTCTTCTTTCATTTCCTGGGGTACAGCTTTCTGCACCAGTTTTATGATACCAAATCCGGTATCGATTTTGGATTCCTTTGCTTTGTCCGGTTGCCCAGGGGTTGTTTCGACTTCCACCATCCGGTTCGCCAAAATCTCCCGTACCCGGGCGTCATCCGCGCTTAACACACTTGCATTCATGCAATTGTTTACCGCGCGCCCGAGCGCGATGATTCCAACCGCGAAGATCAATAACCCGAGCAACACCTCGTAAAGGGCAAATGCTTTTCGGGAACACAGACATGCCTGCCTGTGCGCCCAGCGGGCTTTTAGCCGGCTGAAGTGAAACAGACTTGGAAGTCTGTGTTCCATCAAAGCCACTTCCAGACGACTTCTAGCGCGCTGCATAACTGATGATCTCCCCCAGCCCGCTCAACGGCGAATACTCCGTCGTCCAGCTCCCATCATCGCTGGCAAAACGGATTCTCGCTGGCTCGCATACGCCCGACTCCCAAAAGATCCACTCAGCGGGCACCTTTTTCGACAACGCCGCCGGCAACTCGAGCCGCCATTTCTCATGGCGCGCGATTGGCATAGTATCGATGGGGTCGTGCGGTTCGGTTTTCAAAAATGCCGCGGGTTGCAAGGTGATAAAAGCATCATTCCAGACAATTAAATAGGCACGGTGTTCAGCCAGACTGCGCTCGTGTGCCTGACGGACCAGCTCATTAAAACGATCCAGTGACCGATGTAGCCTCTTATCCGCCAGCACGCCATTCAGGCTCGGCACGGCCAACGTAAGCAAGAGCAATAAAATGAAGACTGCGATTATTACTTCCACCAAAGTAAAACCGCGCTTGCGCCACATGTATGAAATTTACGACTTGGCCGCAAAATCACAATGCGCCACTCAGACATGGAGTGTTGGAGTACTGGAGCGGCGAAAAAGCGACAGAAGAGTGCTCCGCCGAGCGTCGCCCTACCAAGAAATCGATTCGCAGGCAGATGGTAGGGCGAGAGTCCGTCGAGCCGACCTCGCTCCACCGCTCCGTCCCTCCGTCATTGCATTCCCCGTCCCGGCAACGAGCTGGTGGAACACAGGCACGCATGCCTGTGCGCCCAGCGGGGTTTATCCTGCTGAAGGGAAACAGGCTTCAAGCCTGTTTGGTGCCCAGACTTGGAAGTCTAATGTTCCGCCCCGTCCGGACAACGAGCCGCTAAAAAATGGCAACCGAGCGACAGCGTATCGAAGTTCGATATGTTAGGTTTGTAGTATGCCTAGCACGCTTGCGCGCGAAGCCTGCCACCAGCCTGAGCTGAATGTCAGCCGGCGAACCACGCGGGAAAATGGGCTTTCGCGCGGAATCGGTGTCCGCGTGGGCCTGTTGTTCGCTGCGCTTTTTGTGATCGCGATTTTCGTCTGGCAGGGAATCGCAGCCCATGGTGCGCCCGACCCGCTGCAAGCGCACACCACCGCCACCGTTGCCTCGCTCGATATCGGTGTTCTCGTTTTCCGTGAGGGACTCGAATGCATTCTCGTTCTGGCTGCCGTCACCGCCAGTATGACGGGGCCGCGCCGAGATTATCGCAAACCGGTGATGTCAGGCGCCGCCATCGCTTTCCTCGCCACCCTTGTGACCTGGTTTGTCGCCGTCGGAATTATGAAGCAGTTGAGCGAGAACGTTCCCGCTCTGCATTTGCAGGCAGCAACCGGACTACTCGCAGTGATCGTGCTGCTTGTTATCATGAACTGGTTCTTTCACAAAATCTATTGGGGCGGCTGGATTCGCGCTCATAATCGCCGGCGCAAATCGCTCCTCGATTCTGCGGCCAGCGGTTCCCGTCTGCGCTGGGGACTAATCCTTCTCGGGTTCACCTCGCTGTATCGCGAAGGATTTGAAGTGGTGCTTTTTCTCCAGAGCTATCATCTACGACTAGGTGGTGCTGTTGTGCTCAAGGGAACGCTGCTCGGTCTCGTCCTGACCGGGATGGTCGCGCTCCTGACCTTCGTGCTGCAACAACGTTTGCCTTATCGCAAAATGTTAATTACTACCGGGATTCTGCTCGGAGTTGTTTTGTTGGTGATGGTTGGAGAGCAAGCCCAGGAAATGCAGCTTGCTAACTGGATCTCGGCTACGCCCATTCCCTGGCTCACAAATTCCATTCCCGCTTGGGTCAGTCTGTGGTTCGCAGTTTTCCCAACTTACGAAACGATGGCCGCACAATTTCTCGCCGCCCTTATCGTCATCGGTTCCTACTATGCCGCGAAGCGCTTCGGCGGCGTCCCACTCGGCGGCACCGATTCGGTTGAGGAAGCAAAACGCGTTAGCATCGATACCGGAATCGTAAAACCGCTCCAAGCCGTGCGGTAATCGCTGGCTGTTAAACATTGGGCAACCGGTGAAGCAAACTCTTTGTGCAATTTGCGCGGTTCTTCTTCCCTCAATTTGTCTGGCCGGTGCGCGCCATTTCACTTTTATCTACGAAGCGCCTACATCCCCGCCCGGTTCATTTGAAATCGAAAATTACGCGACCACGCGATTTACGAATGGTTTTACTGAAGCCGTCTTTCGCAATGAGCTGGAGATCGGAATTACTGAACACTTTCAAGCCAGCATATACTTTGCGAACTGGAATTACACGCGACGTGGGGCCGATCGCGGCTTTCACTACGACACCGCGTCGATTGAAGTTATCCATAATCTCACCAATCCGGTTACCGATCCGATCGGTATTTCTCTTTACCAGGAAATCAGCGGTGGCCGGCGCGCGTTTGAATCGGAAACAAAACTAATCGCACAAAAGAACTTCGGCCCGCTCATTCTCGCTTATAACCTCACCCTAGAAGCGGAATGGGAAGATGAAAGCCTGCGCGACCATAACGGTGAGATCCAACAAGCTTTCGGCGCCAGCTACGAATTGAGCCCGCGAGTTTCAGTGGGCGCCGAAATGTTGCACGAGGTTCTTCTGCCCGCCTGGCACGGCTCCGAAACCGAGAACAATTTCTTCATTGGTCCAAACGTTTCCTATCGCGGTAATCGCTGGTTCGCCACTGTTACCGCCCTCGCCCAAACCACCCACACCGAAGGCGAAGCTGATTATCAAGTGCGCGTGATCTTCGGAGTCAGCTTGTGAGCGCCGGCGCCTGTAGCCGCGGCCATGCTCGCGAAGCCTCTCGGAGTGGCTGGCCTCTACCTCGAACTCGCGACCTCCTCTTTTCCTCTCTCTCCCTGGGGGAGAGACGGACGCGAAGCGCCAGTGAGGGCAAAGAGCTTCTTGCTTCTGAATTTGGAGCCGGGATCGGTGCTCGCGACGCGAAGTTAGCCGCCGCGACCACAATTTTGGGACATTGTACCCGTTGCGCCGCCCATATCGCCGCGGTCGTCATCATCCTGTTTATCGTTAGCTGCGCTAACCTTGCTCCGCCCCCGGAAGTCTCTCCCACCTTGATTTCAAATGCGCGCCCCGATCACGTTGATGCGGAGCAGTTGCAAAATGGACGCAGACTTTTCCTCTCCCATTGCCTCGAATGCCACACCCTTCCACCTGTCGCCAAATATTCGAGAAATGAATGGCCACATCTCGTTAGCCGTATGTCCGGCCGCGCCAATCTGTCCGCCGGCGAGCAGGCCGCCATTGTCGCCTACCTGCGCGCCGCGTCGCTTACGCGCCACTAATTGTCATCCTGAGCGAAGTCGAAGGCACTCTTGGCATCTCGTCCCTTCCTTAGACGCACGGCACTTGGCATTAGGATCTCGTGAAGGTCATTGCCTCGTCTGAACGGCAAATTTATCATAATGCCCAAAATTTTCTGGCAACTTACACTGGGAGCTCAACATACAAAAAATTGTAGTCGCGGCGCTCCGTCGCCGCGTTTGTAGTTGAAGGACGCGCGTAAGTCTGGAACTTACGCGCCATGAATTCGCGTGGTCTTCGTTTTTTCTTCGCCTTTCTTGTTGCATTAACCGGCGCCGTCGGCGCTGCGCCAGCGCCGCCGCCGAACGCGTCGCCCACCCCGGCGCCACAAATCGATCCGAAACTTTTCTCGGGAATGCAGTGGCGACAGGTCGGACCATTCCGCGGTGGACGCGCCCTGGCCATTGAAGGGGTGCCGGGAGAACCGAACACCTGGTACTTTGGCGCGGTTGCGGGCGGAGTCTGGAAAACGCTGGATGGCGGCGCAAACTGGACGCCGCTCTTTGATAAACAAGACATTTCGTCCATTGGCGCGATTGCTGTCGCGCCCTCTGATCACAACACCATTTACGTGGGCACCGGCGAAGCCGCCATTCGTGGTAACACCACCTACGGTACCGGGGTTTACAAATCGGTCGATGCCGGAAAGAACTGGAAAAATATCGGGCTGCGTGACACCCGCCAGATCGGCGCCCTCATCGTTCATCCGAATAATCCAGACATAGTACTCGTGGCCGCCCTTGGTCACGCCTTCGGCCCAAATCCGGAACGGGGAATTTTCCGGACGAGCGACGGCGGCAAAACGTGGGCGAAAGTTCTCTCGAAAGACGAAAATACCGGCGGGATCGATGTCGTGTTCGACCCGCATAATCCCAATGTCGTCTTCGCTTCCCTCTGGCAGGCGCGAAGACAGCCGTGGTTTTTCTCCAGCGGCGGGCCAGGCAGCGGTCTCTACAAATCGGAGGATAACGGCGTCACCTGGAAACAGCTAACGGGAAATGGACTGCCGGATGGCATTCTCGGAATAATAGGGATCAGCGTGTCGGGCGCGGACTCAAATCGTGTTTATGCCATCATCGAAGCCAAGGAGGGTGGAATTTTCCGCTCCAATGATGGAGGCGAGAAATGGACCAAGGTCAACGACGACGGCCGGTTCCGTCAGCGCGCCTGGTATTTCAGCAAGATTTACGCGGACCCAAAATCGGCCGACACCGTTTATGTGCTCAATACCGGCGCATTCAAATCGGTGGACGGCGCTAAGACCTTCAATCTTCTGCCGGCGCGTCATGGTGATCATCACGGGCTCTGGATTGATCCGGAAAATCCGAATCGG
>Ga0137403_10005338_pt1 | contig 14940 bp, 13 predicted proteins | sample CZOMad2_1_16fung_FD_122057 | JGI IMG/M metagenome (GOLD analysis project Ga0137403, IMG submission 122057) | Vadose zone soil fungal communities from Angelo Coast Range Reserve, California, USA - CZOMad2_1_16fungal (Hybrid Assembly) | ecosystem: Environmental > Terrestrial > Soil > Vadose zone... | reverse complement strand
GGTGTTTCACCGGCATCGCGTCTCGCTTCTCTTCGCGATGGCTCAGTTGTTTGCGTGGCTGGAGCCGTGATCGTTCGCCAGCGTCCTGGAACGGCCAAAGGATTTGTATTTCTTAGCCTTGAAGATGAAACCGGCGTCGCCAACATCATCATCACGCCGCAACTCTTTGAAAAAGATCACACCACAGTGGTCCACAATTCATTTCTCATCATCGAAGGCGTGCTGCAAAACCAGGACGGCGTCATCTCGGTAAAGGCCGGAAACATCAAGCCATTTCATCTTTCCCGCGCCGCCGCCCCAGCCCACGATTTTTATTAAAGCTCGGCCAATGAATTGTCTCAGAGCGGCGCTTGCACGGTGGTCTGCGCTGTAGTGCTGCCGCCATGATGGTCCGCGCAGGTGACGCTAACGATGTACGTCAGAGCGTGCCCGCCATTTCCAGCGGCTCTCAACTTCAGGTTGAGCGGCCCGGTAATTACATAGTCCGTTCCAGCAATGGCTGGTCCCGAATTAGTGGCCACACCGCTAATGCTGCAAACCGGGTTGGGGTCACAGACATCGGTGTCCTTAACCAGGATAGTCACCGGATCGAGTTTCTTGTTTGGCGGCCGCAGCACGTTTGGAGACGCCACGACCGAGGAAATGACCGGGGGTACGTCGACGACAGTGACTGACGTAGGACAATTTGAGCTGTTGCCTGACGCGTCCGTCGCGGTACACGTCACAGATGTTGTGCCGAACCCGAACGTGGAGCCCGACGGAGGAAGGCAACTTGCCGTAACGGCCGGACAATTGTCAAACACCGTGGGATGCAGGTTCGCTGCGGCGCCGCTCGCGCTCGTACAAAGAATCGTTTGCGGCGCCGGGCAAGAAATAGTTGGCAACTGGTGATCCTGCACAGTAACTGTCGACTGGCAAGACGCGTTGACTCCCTCTGAATCGTTCACCACAAGCGTTACGGGCGTCACACCGAGCGTGTACGGGCCTCCCGGCGACTGTGTCACCGTTATGCTCTCTCCGTCCGGATCTGTTGAGCCATTGTTCGCGGAAGCGACCGCTGTCGTGCACAGATTGACGTCGGTATTCACCGCAACGTTCTGGCATTTGGCGACGGGATTGACGCCGACGATTCCAGTCACATTGGTGGTGTTCTCGCTGCCCACGACTTTCGTTGTTGTATTGAACGTCGTTTGGTCCGTATCGACCAGCACTGTTGCGGCGGGATGGCCAAAGGATGCGCCCGCTGTCGGTGCAAGTTGCACCTGAACCGTCAGGCTTTCGCTTGGATGTAGAGTTGCTGCGCCCGGCGGCACATTGAGCAGCGAATAGTAACTGCTGGCCGTGGGACCCAGCCTGACATTCAGGATGTTCAGGTCTCCGCCTGCGGTGTTCTGAATGACCAAGTCTTTCTCGGCCGTTTGTCCAGCTTCCACTTCGGCAAAATCGATCGATGCCGGGTCCGATGTGCCTGGATCGGGGCCATAGCGCTTAGTGCAACCTACGACGTCGTTGCTCCACTCGGTTTGAACCTGAAATCGGTTTCCGCTTAAAACGAGGTTGGTCCCGTCGGGAGCAACGTAGCCATATTTGTAAGCGCACTTGTCACCGATCTCGTCGCTTCCGCCTCCGGTTCCAGTCCAGCCCGGTATTTGTGCCAGGTATTGGATCGGTGTTCGACTCAATCATTTCGTGCGACACAGGCGATAGCACGACATCAATCGCAACGCTATTGGGATAGTTGGCGATGTTCGGATCTTCTACCGAGGCGTCTCCAAAACATTTTCCGTTCGAGGCAAATGGCTGGTACGCGTAAATCGTATTGCCATTAAACGCACTGTGGTACGCGCAGAAGTCTCCTATTTCCGTGTTGTCCGCGGGCAAAGTGCCGTTGATCGCAAAACAATCCGCGGCATTATTGGCGTTATTCGGGTTGCTCGCGTCGCTGCATTCAAATGTATCGGAGGGCGTAAACACAAAGTACTCGACATTGATGCTGGGCTTGGCCCAAGCGGGATTTGCCGCTAACGCAGCAGTCACTTCCGCCTGGATATCTCCGTCGGTTAGTGGACAATTCGGCGTCGCCCCGATATCGCCGATGGATCCGTTGCAGCCTGAGGGCGGATTCGTCGTCGTGTCTGTATAGGACGGTGCTCCGAGTGAAGTCGCGTTCGGGACGGGAAGCCCCGAGGTGTCGCCATATTGCGTGACGATGTTATAGAAGGGCGTGCCTCCCACATTTTGAAAGTACTTTTCAATCGCAGCCTGGTATCCGGCAGGGAACGCTGCTCTTCCCGGTGGTTGCCAGAAGATCAGGTAGTTGGTCGGGCTCCTCATCACCGGTCCGCCGTTGTAGACGAGGTTCGTTCCCGTGACGGCAAGGGCGATGGCGCCGTTGGCCGCTTTTTCCGCCTGCTCCGCACGGAACTTTTTTTCAAACTCAGGTGTGAACAGAATGTGTGCCTTGTTCCCCTTGTCAGTGGTCACTTCTCGGCCTAGATGCTCGCCGGGATGGTTTTGCCCGTTCTTTTGCCCACCGCTAGATTGCGCGAGCACCGGTGAGGCGCAGATACCAATAATTAGCGCGCATGTCAGCGACGCCCCACACTTAGCCTGAGTCGATTTTTTCGTGAACAGAGCCTCCGGAACGATCTTCGGAGGGTATTGATCGGATTCAGCGATGTCTATTACCCAGAGGACATACTCCTAAAGAAGTAGCCAGAAAGGGCTATCGCTCGCAGGTTACCAACGTTCTATTTAAATGGATCATAAACCAACCGGCGAACGTTGTAGGTCGCTGCTCACGGACTCATTTCGCCAGGGCGTACTGCTTGCCGCCGATTTTTCTGAATTTAAGATGAAAAAGACGGGCGTTTCCGATCAATGCTGGATCAGTTTGCTCAGAATTCCGGACCGCGTCGATACCGCCATTTTGTTCATGATGCTTCGCAGGAAAGCCTTTACCGTATTCGGACTAACCTTCATGCGTACGGCAATTTCTTTGCTTGTCAGTCCCAACGTCAAGTGGGACACAGTTTCTTCCTCGCGATCGGTCAACCGAAACTCCCGCGCTATGGTTGGCACGTCAGGCCGTTTCTGCTCCGCATGATTCATTTCAATCAATATACCGGTCATTCCTGGCGATCGCTTACCCGTCTTTTCGAACACTGCGAACGTCTGCCAGGACACAATCTCCGTTCCTCCCTCCGTTGTGTGGGTAGCATCTTTTCGGTGAACCAGCATTGCAGGAACTGCCGCGGCGACCGAACCATTGCCCAGTTGCTCGCGACCTCCGTTTATAGAGGAACTCAGAATTCGCGCGGCTTCCGCATTGTAAAAAATGGGCCTGTGCTTCCTGTCCAACAGAAGCAGCCCGCGTGCGTTTGTCGTAATGGACTCGGGGTTCTTCTGGCGCGGTTCAAGCTGGGACATGGGTGGCCTCTTTTACGGGGTAGACAGATCTCAGGACGGTCCGTAAATCAATAGTGCTCGTCCTCTGCGAATCGTTTCATTACACAGGGAAAAATTCCTGAAGAAATCGGATGAAAATTTCGTCCCCAGGAACCCGCGACCATAGAGGACTTCGTTGCGACTCGAGCAGCGATCCGACTCATCGACGTCCAGCGAGTATCCGTGTCGATGCACGCATTGAATTCGATTCCACCGCACCCATTCGTGAGGTAGAATCCGTGCTCGCCACGCTACCTAAATCCGATCGCAATCGAGCAGCGACGGCGCTTGCCTCCCGGCACCGAGGTGCACGGTGATCCTGACTATCGAGCGAAAGAAGATTCCTCCCGACATCGAAGCGCTGGAAATGAATGGCCGCATCATCCTGGGCAATAGCTCGCGCGACGTGGAATTGAAACTGGCGGAAATTCTCGGTGAGCATGCCAAGAAAATTATCTTCGATCTCAGCGGAGTCACGATACTGGACAGCACCGGCATTGGAATTTTGGTGGTGTGCCAGGGAAAGATCCACAAGGCAGGAGGGCACTTGCACATCGCGGGCGTCTCTGGCTTCGTGGAAGAGACATTGAAGATCACAAGCGTGGACAAACTCCTCCAGTTGTTCCCTTCGGTCGCCGAAGCCGCTGCTGGCTTCTAGACAGGGTCCACCTGATTCTGCAGCTGGAATTAAGGCGATTCCTGTATGGCTCTCACACTATCCGGCTGACTACACTGAATATCGCTCGCTGACTGCGAGCATTCTCTCCAGGTCAGACAATCATTCGGAGGCGGTCAGGGTCTTGGATTCATTGCGTATTCTGCTCGTTGACGATCACGAACCTGTCCGCCGCGGGGTCCGCTCCTTGCTGTCTTCGCATGCTGACTGGCTCGTGTGCGGCGAGGCGGTCGACGGCATCGATGCGATTGACAAAGCAAAGGCGCTTCGCCCAAACGTCGTCCTGATGGACATTTCGATGCCCCGGATGAACGGGCTCGATGCAACGCAGATCTTGCGGCGGGACTTGCCAGACTCAAAAATCGTTATCGTCAGCCAGAACGATCCGGTAATCGCTTGTCGCCAAGCAAGTGAAGTGGACGCGGCTGCCTATGTCGCGAAGAGTTCTCTTTCAGATGATTTAGTCCCAACGATTGAGAAGGTGATCAGCCGCGATCCGAAAAACGGGAGCCATTCGGTGGGCGCGACAGCGGCTCACGCCGTATCAAGTTGGCTGCCAAGTGAAGCCGAGGATCGCCTCCGGCATATGGCCGCAATCATCGATTCCTCGGACGACGGGATCGTCAGCAAGAGTCTCGACGGCGTCATTAGCAGTTGGAATAAAGCTGCGGAACGACTCTTCGGCTACTCCGCCGAAGAAGCCATCGGACGCCACATCACGCTCATTATTCCTTCCGACCGCCGACCCGAAGAGGCGATGATTCTTGAGCGGCTCAAACGAGGCGAACGCGTGGAGCATTTCGAAACGGTACGTGTGCGCAAAGACGGCGGTATGCTGGATGTTTCCCTGACCATATCACCGATAAAAGACTCGCAAGGCCGCGTCATCGGGGCTTCGAAGATAGCGCGGGACATCACCGCTCAAAAACGCATCGAACAAACGCTTCGGGAAAACGAGCAGCGGCTTCGCGCGTTGACCGACGCATTGGAAGCCCAGGTTCGCGCCAGGACCATGGAACTTGAACGCCGAAACAGAGAAGTGCTCCACCAATCCCAAAAACTCCGAGAGTTGTCGCACCGGCTGATCCGAATCCAGGATGACGAAAGGCGCCATATTGCGCGGGAACTCCATGACAGCGCAGGACAAATCCTCGCTGCGCTTGGAATGAATCTCGCAACCGTCGTGCGAAACGCGAAATTAAATGCGCCGGAGCTCGCCAGACTGGTCGAGGAAAGCGAACAAATGGTTCGAGAACTGAGCCAGGAGATACGGACAACGTCTTACTTGTTGCATCCGCCGCTTCTCGATGAGTGTGGACTATCTGAATCCCTTCTCTGGTTCATTCGCGGACTGAAAGAACGCAGCGGGCTTGAGGTCACACTAGCTATTCCAGATGACTTCGGACGTCTCACACCCGAAATGGAACTGGTGATATTTCGAATTGTGCAAGAGTGTCTGACAAATGTGCACCGCCATTCGGGCAGCAGAGTTGCAGCGATTGAGATTGAGCGCGGTTCCGGGAACATAATACTCAGCGTTCAGGATGAGGGCAGCGGCATACCTTCGGAAAAACTTCTCGAAATTGAGTCGCAAGGCGGTGGAGTGGGAATTCGCGGAATGCGTGAACGTGTGCTGCAATGTGGCGGTGAGATGGCGCTCCAGTCCGGCGCTAGGGGCACGAAAATTTCAGTCAGTTTTCCAGTTGCTGATCTGAGACCGGTCGAAGAAGTCCCCGGCGCGGCACTCGCCTGAAATAGGCAACCGTCGCTACGGGCGCAGGCGCGTTGCAGGGTTAAGGCGCTTTTCCAATCCACCACAAAACCTTGGCCACAATCTTCCATCTCTGTTTTCCGCTCAATGTAATCGATTCGTAGCTGGCATTTTCCGATTGAAGCACAACCGTATGGTCATAGCGTTTCAGTCTAGAAACGGTCAGCCCTTTGTCCTGATGCGAGGCAATCACGATTTTGCCGTTCAAATCGCCGACATTGGACTGCGAAAAATCGACAACGAGAATGTAGCCGTCGTGAATCAGGGGCGACATGGAATTGCCGCGAACACGCAGGCAACTTGTCGTTGACGGATGGGGGCACCAATCTTTGGGCGCTGCGATCATGCCCTCAATCGGAGCGTCCTGCAGGAGCCCATGATCGTCACCCTTTTCGCCGTGTGATGCAGCTACGGTTTTCAGCAGGGGGATGGCTACGAGTTGAAGCTTTGCATCCGGCTTTGGCCTTCTCTCACCTCCGCCAGCACCTGCGATTTCAAGTTCGGGGATCTGTGCCTGCCGCAAGCGTTTTTGCAAGCGCGGTACGACGCGCAGCAAGTCTTCCTTGCTAAGACCTGCTTGTCCCCAAAAGTACCAGCACACTGGATCGCCCGCGAAATTTCCCATCTCGATATAGATGCGCGACGGCGGTTCCGAAATCCCCCGCTCCCATCGCGACACCGCCATGGCGGAGCAATGGAATGCATCACCAAAGGCAACTTGATTTAGTCCAAGTCCGTTGCGTAGGCGGACAATCGCCTTCGCCCACTCCGGCTGGAAAGAAGCACTCGATTTGTGCCTCGATTTCGCCATCACTTCCACATTCTCCCGCTCCCCGCCGCACCACGCCACAATTATTGAGGGTACGCCAGCGTACCCAACTTTGGCAAGGGAGGCAGGTGGGCCTATTGGCAATCTATCATTCCCTACTAGTCATGGGCGTTAGTCAGGAGTATGGTTAGGTTGTCCACTCGCACGACTCCACTACGAGATCCTGCGAACAGACGGTTCGCCTCGCAAGGAGCTGCGGTTTGCCGAATGAGAAATCCGATATTCGACGTATTAAGGCCGATGTGCAAATCGGTTCCGATGGCAATGGCAGCCGGTCGATACAAAATCATATTCTGCTGGCCCTTCCGCGCAGCCTTCGCACTGCCTTGCTCGCGAAATCGCAATTTATCGAATTGCCTACTCCCTATGTTCTGAATGAGGTAGGCGCGCCGATTCAGCACGCGTATTTCCTTGAAAGCGGACTTTCTTCGATTCTGAACGTATTGCAAAACGGAAAGAGTGTTGAAGTCGGGCTCACTGGCAAGGAAGGTTTTGTCGGCGTACCACTCATCGCCGGTTTCAAAACAAGTCCCACACGCGTCATCATGCAAGTCGGAGGAACAGCGTTCCGGATCGCCGCCAAAGACATTAAAGTGTTCTTAAAGGACTACCCAGCGCTCGATAGAAGCTTGCAAAGGTACTCGCAGGAAATTGCCTTGCAAGCTGCTCAGACTGCGGTATGCAACCGAGTGCACGAAATCGATCAACGGCTGGCCCGATGGCTGCTGATGAGCCAGGATCGCATCGATAACGAATTGGTTCCATTAACACAGGAATTTTTGGCGCACATGCTCGGCACTCGCCGCGCAAGTGTGACCGTCGCGGCCGGAATGTTTCAAAAGGCGGGCCTAATCAGCTACGTGCGCGGCCAATTGAAGATTGAAGACCGTGCCCGCCTGGAGAGCACGGTTTGCGAGTGCTACGGAACCTTGAAACAGAGATTGGACACGTGGAAATCGGAGTCTCTGTAGCTGACAGAATATTTGATTGCAACGGAGGAGGTGCTCCGTGAACGAGCGAATCTGGCGAAAGTTGTACGAATTGGCCCTATCGGAACGCGATCCGCAGAAATTGAGCGATCGAATTTACGAAACCGAAGCGGCAATTTTCCTGCGTCTGCAAACGTTGGAGAAAGGGCCGCTCTGTCAAGCCGAGTTTGACGAAATTGAGCATGCAATGGCTACGATCCTTCGCCTGCAAATCGAAGGCTTGCACTTTCCTGAGCTGAGTTTAAGAAAGTAAGAAAGTTCAGTGTACTAGGACTTTCAGCAGCTTCTTCACATACGGCAAACCCCTCATTGCGCATCCAATCGCAAATTCGTACGCTACCGTACTATTGAGGTTTTCCGTTCCGGGTGCTCTCCAGCGTTTTGGCTGTCACCTCCAGCAGGGAGGCTGAACATGCCGAAGTCTATTCTCATTGTCGATGACAGCCCTCAGATTCGAAAACTCATTCGCAGTTATTTTGATTGTGAAACGGAGTTCGAAGTTTGCGGTGAAGCGGTCGACGGATTGGATGCGGTTGAGAAATTCGCACTGCTGAATCCTGATCTGATCATTTTGGATGCTTCCATGCCGCGCATGAACGGCCTGCAGGCAGCGCGCATCCTTCGATCCATGGGCAGTGAACTTCCGATAATTTTATTTACGATGCATGCGGAAGCGATTTCAGATTCCGACGCTTGCGCCGCCGGGATTACCTCGGTCGTTTCCAAGATGGCGAGCATCTCCGAACTTTCGAAATGCGTGGAGGGTCTGCTGCGATACGCATAGCAGCATCAGCGAACCCGACGAATTTCGCCGCGCCGGTTCACAGCCCTGAAGAGCAAGGCCCAGCCCGCCTGAGCCGCCAAGACCCAGCCCCTCGAAATTACACCCCCACTCAGCTCCGCTTGATTGCCGTCGCGTGCCTGCAAATTTTCCCGGAGCATCGCTTTCGTTTCTAATCTGCGCGAGCGCTGCGAGTAAGCATGAGGCTCACTTCCTCCATCGTCGGCATCGACGGCTGAGCACCAGCCCGGGTGACAGACACTGCAGCGGCCGCGACTGCGAACTGCGCACTCCCAAGGGACGATCTTCCGAGCATCAGTGCAACGGCAAACGCACCGTTGAAAGCATCCCCTGCCGCTGTGGTGTCAACGGCGGATACAGGGAAGGCGTTCACGTGCTGGCGAAAGCCGTCCTTCGTGGCGAGATACGAGCCCCGCGAACCCATCTTCAGCACTACGCCATTGCGGCACTGTTCCAGCAAAGCATCGAGAATATCGGAGGTTTCCCGCCGATTCGAAGAGTGCCTCATTTCGGTGACGCAGCAAGCAATTTCCGTTTCGTTGGGTGTGAGCCAGCTGACACTATGAAGCAGGTCTGCGGGCAGCGCCCTTGCAGGAGCGGGATCCAGAATCAGCGGAATTTCCAGACGGGCGCAAAGTGTTCCCAAATACTCTACCGTCTCTAGAGGGATCTCGAGCTGGGTGAGTACCACGCCTGCTTCCCTGATCGCGTCAGCATTGTCGTCAACGTCTCTCGGGGAGACGAAGGCATTCGCGCCTGGCGTCACGACAATTGCGTTATTCCCGTCCGGAGCGACTGCTATCATCGCAACGCCGGAGGGACCTTTCGAAGTCTGAACGCTACTGGCATCAACGCCGCTGCGGACCAACTGCGCTCGCAGCTCCTCACCAAACGCATCGGACCCTACATGCCCGATCATGCGAACCGGATAGCCAAGTCGGGCCACAGCAACGGCCTGATTCGCGCCCTTTCCGCCTGGATGCATTTGGAAATCGCTGCTGTGAACGGTCTCTCCCGCAACAGGAACGCGCTCCGCACGCGCGACGAGGTCGATGTTGATACTACCAACCACGACAATCGGTTTACCGTTCCTAACCATGCGCGCTATCTTGGCCATGCAAGAGAGCGTAAAGCGCCGCCTTCCAGCCCGTGACATCCAGGGTCCAGCAGACTCGCGTCCTCACTTGTCCCTTCCATGCCCATTCCCAGAGGCCCCTGTTTCGCTCGTCCTCCGCCACAGCCAAGCGGTCCACAACCGTCATACCCCGCGTCAGATCACTCATCGTTTCAACATCGACGTAATGCATGCTCGAAGCCGTGCACAGTTCCGGCTGGAGTGCGATCGCCATAGCTACCGGATCCGGCAGAGAAATGCCGTAGTCTCCGGTTTGTGCATGATAGGCATCTGCCGCAACACTGTTGGAGTGGATGACGAATTCGGCCACTGGCGTTCCGAGTGCCAGAATTTTAGAAATGTCCTCCTGATTCAGCGCCGCCGGACCGCGACAGAGGTGCCACCCGACCATCTCCAGCGGCAAGCCCGCTCGGAAGACAATTTTTGCCGCTTCCGGATCCACCCAAATGTTGAATTCAGCAGCGGGCGTGACGTTCCCCTCGCAACACGGGGCGCCGCCCATTACGACGCAATGCCCAATCGCATTGATGATCCTTGGCTCCCGGCTTATCGCCAGGGCAAGATTCGTCAAGGGCCCCAAGGTAACGACCTCGATTCCAGGATTCGAAAGGACGGTCTCGATAATCGCGTCTACGGCGTGCCGTGAGTCCGCCTGTTTCGACGCTGGAGCGTATCCGTGATCTCCCAGGCCGTCCTTCCCGTGAAACCACTGGGCAGTCACAAGCTCTCGCAGGAGCGGCTTCGCGGCACCGGTGCATACAGGAGTCTGAGCCCCACACAATTCCGCTGCGCACAGCACGTTGCGAGTCGCCTGCTCCACTGGAATGTTGCCGGCAACGACCGTAATCGCCGATACCCGAACATCGGAAGACCGCAGTGCCATGATCAGAGCGACTACGTCGTCGGAACCGCCATCGGTATCAATCAAAAGTGTTCGAGTCATCAAAAGCTCCGCTCAAGTTCGGCCAACTCCGCCGCTCGCTTCACCCAATTCTCGCAGAACTGCAAGCAGAGAAGACCGGGGTTACCGAGTTACGGCTCATCGTCTCCGTCTGTATCGGCTGAAGGACCTTCGCCCTGCTGGCGTTCAGGATCGATCTTCGCGACTTTTTCTTCCTCCAAGAGTCGATTCAGAGCAGCCATGTCTGTCTTTTTGATTTCTTTCCAGCGGGCAGACGTTTCCCTAAGCGAACTTCCTAATTCCGTCGCGACGATTTCCGTCTGCGTCGTGGGCGCGGCATCGGCAGAATCCGCGATTGCCAGGATCCGTCCAAAACGCTGGTTGAGCGTTGAGAAATTCTCCGGTTGTTTCCCCGTCAGCGGAGTGCCAAAAAATCCGGGAACAACGGTGCCCTCGAGTCCAGACGCCTTTTTATCAAAGTCCGCCAGCTTCTGCTTGGCTTCTGGGGAAGAGACTTTCTCCATAGCTATCTTCACTTGCGCTCGCGAGGTTTGCACCTCTGCCAGAGCTTCAAAACTCTCGTTCATTCCACCGGCAGCCGCCTGTTGCATCGCGAATTGTTTCGCAAGATCCGCAGGCGAAATCTTCACGCGCGGATCCATCTTCAAGACCAATGGTCGCGTGTACGATTTTCCATCAACAATCAGCTTCGCGGTGTAGCGCCCCGGCAAGGCCCACAGACCACTTGGCTCGAGCGGAGTATCGTGAAGAATTGCCGAGATCGGATAACTATGTCCTAATGATTTCGGCGCAGAGTAGCGAACATCCCAGACAAAACGGTGCATTCCCGCTTCGGCCGACAAGATCTTTTCCTCTCGTACCCAATACATCGGAATCGGATGCTTCGGCGCAATCTTATCGAGTGGCTCGATGATGTCCGCACTGGAGTATTTGCGTACCAATTTCCCGCTGGTATCCAGAATTTCCAGCGTCACGGGTCCGGAGGAATCTTGCGCAAGAAAATAATTGATGATAGCGCCATCCGCTGGATTCTTTCCCGCCGGTATTTCCGGCGGCAGCGGAGTGTCTGGATTTCTGTTCCATCGCACACGCACTGCTTCCTGCGGAGCGTACAAATGCGCGCTCGACTTCGCGACTTCATCTTTCAGCTGTCGCAGAGGCGTAATGTCATCGAGAATCCAGAATGACCTGCCGTGCGTACCGACCACCAGATCATCGCCATGAATCACTAAGTCGCGCATCGACGTGTGCGGTAGATTTAATTGCAATGCCTGCCAATGATCGCCTGAGTCGAATGACACGTACACGCTCGTTTCCGTCCCCGCGAACAGCAAGCCCTTCCGTGCCGGATCCTCGCGTATCACGTTCACGGGAGCGCTTTCCGGCAGGCCGTTCACGATTTCTTGCCAGTTTTTCCCAAAATCCCGTGTGCGATAGACGTGTGGTTGTAAATCGTCAAGACGGAACCGATTTACGGCTGCATACATCGTGCCAGGTTCTGTGCGCGACGGCTCGAGGATGGAAACTTTGCTCCACGGCGTCAGGGAGGGCGGCGTGACATTCGTCCAGTTTTTACCGCCATCCCGCGTCAGATGAATCAGCCCATCATCCGTGCCAGCCCAGATTGTCATCTTTTCCAGATATGAAGGCGCGAGCGCATACACTACGCCGCGATGCTTGCCTTTTTCCGGATCGCCTGCCGCAAACACACCAAGATTTGCGGGCGTTTCGTACGACTGGCGCGTCAGGTCCGGGCTGATTACTTTCCAGCTCTTGCCGCCATCAATCGTTTCGAATACAACGTTTGCGGCGAAAAACAATTTGCGCGGGTCCGTCGGAGAAAACACCAGCGGCAGAGTGCGATCGTAGCGATACTCGCCGCGCCGCACGGGCTCCGGCGCAACGTCCTGCACTTCACCCACTTCCAGGTTCGTGCGCGTTACGCGCGCGCCGTAAACCAAATTTTGATTGCGTGGATCGATCGCGATCGTGCCGTACTCTTCCACTCCGAGCAATCGCCAGTCGCGAAATGTGATTTCTCCGTAGTCGCTGCGGCTGGCCGTCGCTGCAGATCCGCTCTCCTGCTGTGCGCCATAAACCCAGTAGGGAAAACGATTGTCTGTCGTCACGTGATAAAACTGCGCGGTGGGTTGGTTATACCAACTGCTCCACGACGCGCCGCCGTTTACGCTGATCACCGCGCCCTGGTCGCTCGACAGAGCGATAATCTGTCCGTTGGCGCGATTGATCCAGATTCGCTGGTAATCGTCGCCGCCCGGTGCGCCCTTCCATCCCACAAACGTTTTCCCACTATCGTTGGATTTCCAGGTGGTTGTGTTCGCCACATAAATCTCGTCCGGATTGTCCGGCGTCACGGCAATTCCCATTGCACCCGGGCCGCGTCCGCCGATCCGGCGATCGTCATTGACGAGTGTCCATGTTTCGCCTGCGTCATCCGAGCGATACACTCCCGCTTTTTTGTCCGCTTCCACTGACGCGTAAACTCGTTTTGGATCGCTCGGGGCAACCGCCAATCCGATCCGCGCGACGCCCTCGTCCGCGCCGGGCAATCCTTTGCCCAACGGCTTCCAGTTCGTTCCCCCATCGGTGGACTTGTACAGCCCGCTTCCAGCAATCTCAATCGAGGCTCCACTTCGCACTTCCCATGGCGCGACGCGTGCCGCCCACAGAGCCGCGTAGAGCACCTGCGGATTCGCAGGATCCATTACTAATTCTGCCGCGCCTGTGTTTTCGTCTTTATATAGGACCTTCTCCCAACTCTCCCCGCCATTGGTTGAGCGAAAAACGCCTCGCTCCGCGTTCGGTCCATAGGGATGGCCCTGCGCCGCAACGTACACGCGCTGCGCGTCTTTCGGATCCACAACTATCGCGGTGATCTGCTGCGCGTCGCGCAATCCCAGGTGTGTCCACGTTTTTCCTGCGTCGGTCGACTTATACATTCCATCGCCGATCGCTAGATCGGGCCGCTGCAATCCTTCTCCGCTGCCGACATAGAGAATATTGGAGTTTGACGGCGCAACCGCAATAGCTCCCACGGATCCGCTGCTGGCTGCATCATCAAAAATCGGCGTCCAGGTATTTCCAAAATCTGTCGTCTTCCACACGCCGCCGTTCACCGCCGCCATATAAAAAAGATTTGGCTGGCCCTGCACTCCCGTAATCGCCACCGTCCTTCCGGCTCGGAATGGCCCAATGCACCTCCACCGCATTTCTTGAAACAGCTTCTGGTCATACGTCTGCGCGTGCGCTGCGAAAACCCCAAATGTAAGCATCGCCACCACAAACCACACTTTCACCGTTGAACGCAGCCGCATGTGTGCCTCCAGAAACTCGAAAGCATAACCCGCCATTCCAGATCGGGCAATTTAGATCTGCGCAGAAATTTTTATTGGACGCCGCCGGAACAGCTTGGGCTTTGGGCCTGGATGCTTATCGCTTGGCGCGATCTTTGATTTGCTTCGCCAACTTCTCAATGTCTTGCGCGCGCTTCACTACCGATAAACTCAGGACTGCGTTCGAGTTCGTCCTGTCGACTTCGTCCTTCAGTTCTGTTGCCATCGCGTACAGGCGCTGTACTTCAAGGCGGATCGCCTGCTGATTCTGCTTGTCAACCTCCTGTTTTCCGTTTTCAACCGGCAGGGGGCGGCCGTCCAGTCCTTGCGGAGCATTCTGGTTTGTCGGAGCGTTTGGAGACGGCCGCGGTTGGGGAGTCGGCCCTGCTTGCCAGGCCCCGATCAAGGCAGGAGCCGCGATCATGATTCCTACGAGGCAGCCCGCGGTGATCAGCAAGTTCCTTCGCGAATTTTTCATTGGGTCCTCCGTCCGGCGCGTGTTCCGATGCCGGAGAATGTTTTATGGCCCGTTATACACCTCCGGCCTCCCAACGCGAAGCCGTTAGCCGTCGCTGAGCGCTGGTTGAATTGTTCCTGGCGCACGGATGTTCGCCGCTCCGTTGTCTCTATTTGTCGCCGGCTTTTGGCGCCGGCTGGCTGGTGTCTTGCGGAAGCACAGCAGGTGCCGCGTCGCCTTTAACGTAATGTCCGTACCACGCAAGGTATCTCTTCAGCCGGTCCTCGATGTGCGACGGTGCGGTGAACTCATGATACTCGTTCGGATAGACCACCAGTTGCGTTTCGCGCCCCAGCGATTTTAGGGCCTGATACATTTGCTCGCCGCCAAGGATCGGCACATTCCAATCGATATTTCCGCCCATGAATAGTGCCGGCGTCGTGATGTCCTTGACGCGGTAGAAGGGCGCCACCTTGGTCCACACCGCCTGGGCTTCCCACGGATATCCTAGCTCCGTGAAGTAGTCCTTCTGATACTGATCGTGGCCAAACAAGCTCGT
>Ga0137403_10005337_pt1 | contig 14941 bp, 16 predicted proteins | sample CZOMad2_1_16fung_FD_122057 | JGI IMG/M metagenome (GOLD analysis project Ga0137403, IMG submission 122057) | Vadose zone soil fungal communities from Angelo Coast Range Reserve, California, USA - CZOMad2_1_16fungal (Hybrid Assembly) | ecosystem: Environmental > Terrestrial > Soil > Vadose zone... | reverse complement strand
TTTTCAGGGGCCGCGGGGAACGCGCGGTTCATCAGATCGCGGTCGCCCCGGCCTTCGGCCTTCAAGCGTTCGGCGGCGATCTGGTGGGCGCTGACGAGGTAGGCGCGAACGCTTTCTGCGCGCTGTTGCGACAGCAGCATGTTGGCCTCGGCGTTGCCGCGCGGGTCGGCGTGGCCTTCGACGCTGAAGTTGTAGTCGGCCAGCCGGTCGTTCTTCAGCGCAGCGGCCACCACGTCGAGCTGCTTCTTGGCGTTGTCGGTCAGGTCGGACGAATTGGTCTCGAAGGTGATCAGCAGCGACGCGCTGGCGCGCTTCTTGGGGGCCAGCACGCCGGCGCTGTTGTCGCGCGTGACCTTCAGGCTGCGCGTGACCACCGGCTCCGGCGGCGGCGTCAGCGCGTCCAGCAGGTTGGATTCGGTGACCTTGTTGCCCTTGAGCACGGGGCCTTCGGCTTCTTGTGCCCAGGCGCCGGCGCACAGAACAGCGACCAGCAAGGCGATCAGGCCGCGGCGCGAGTGGATGAGGGTTGGGTTCATGGGGAAACTCCTTGCATCAAAGCTGAGGTGATCTTGGCATCAAACGGGTGGCCTGGCGACAGACCAAGGTCATCCCAACGGGATGGTGGGCGGCTCCCACAGGTTGGGGATGCGCGTGGTCTCGGCCGGGTCGCCGATCCAGACGGCCACGGCGCTGTAGTTGTCCTGGCGCGGCCGGGCGTTGCGCACGATGGTCTCTGCCATGTGGGCCAGCCATTCGTCCGGGGTGCGTGCGCCGGCAAACGAGGTCTCGATGTCGTGGTGGCTGAAGTGGTCCCACCAGCCGTCCGAGCACAGCAAGAAGGCGTCGCCGTCTTCGATCGGCATCGGCGCCTCCACCGTGTTCGGGTCGACGCCGCCTTCGGTACCCATCGCGCTGAGCAGCTGGTTTTTCTTCGGGTGTTCGAGCGCTTCGCTCGAGGTGAGGTAGCCCGCCTCGACCATGTGCTGCACCACGCTGTCGTCGCGGCTGACGTGGCACACGCGGCCGTGGCGCAGCATGTACAGGCGCGAGTCGCCGACGTGCGTCCACAGCGCTTGTTCGCACCGCATGTCGATCCACAGCGCCACCAAGGTCGCGTACATGCGGTCGCGGCTGCGGCTTTCTTGCTGGTCGCTCAGCGCGGTGTTGGCGTCGCGCACCAGCCGCGTCAGGTATTCGGGCGTGGCGTGCGTGGCGGACTGCAGCCCCAGCGCCGTCAGCCGCACCACGATGTCGGACGCGATGGCGCCGCCACGGTGGCCGCCCGCGCCGTCGGACAGCACGGCATAACAGAACGGGCCGTTCATGCCGTGGCGCAGATCGTCTTCGTTGTGGTTGCGCGCGCCGACCTCGCAACGGGTGGCGATTTCAACCTGCAGCATGCGGTTGTTCTCTTTCAATCTGCGGTGAAGGTCGTGCAGCGAACGGCCATGGATCAGACCGGGTGCCGTGCGGCGTCCAGGCGGTCCAGTTGCTCTTCGTAGGCATTGATGAAGGCTTTGCCGAACAAATCGTGAAAGTCGTCCTGGGCTTCGTCGTGGATGCGCTGGTAGTGCTGCAGATAAAGCTCCCACAGCTTGGCGCGCCGGTTCATCGGCAGCACCGAATCGAGCATGCTGTTGCCGGCGAGCTTGCCTTCGAGCTGGCCCGGCTCGAAGCGCTTGAGCACGCCTTCGAGCGCGGCCCGCATGCCGGCCATGGTGCCGATGGCGTGGCCCAGCAGGTCGTCCATCACTTCGGTGACGGCCGCCGGGCCGACCATGAAGCCGCGCATCGGTGGCTGCAGCAGCTGCTGGATCGCCACGCCGGCATCGGGCGAGAACTTCAGCGGGTTGTTGTTGCGTGCCTGGATGGTGGTGACGTCGGCACGCAGCTCTTGTTTGGCCGCGGCGCGGATCGCCACCAGCTTGAGCGTGCCTTCCACCGAATGGTGCAGCAGCTGGCCGATCATCTTCATCAGATCGGGGTTGAGCCCTTGCGGCGGGTTGAACGAGATGCCGGCGCCTTCGCAGAACGCGGCCCACAGCGCAGCGGCAGAGGCATCGGCGCTGCTGTTCAGCGGGGCCGGTGCCGAGATCGCAAAAGCCTCGCGCCGCGGGCGCAGGCCGGGCACCGTGTCGGTCGTCAGGCCGTCGCCGCGGCCGGGGGCTGCAGGCTGCGGCGCGGCGGCGCGCGCCACAGGGGCGGGAGCCGCCATGGGCGGCGCGGCGGCCTTGGCGGCTGCGGGCCACGGCGCTGCTGCGGGTGCGCTCACCGGGCTCTTGGCCGCGGGCGCTTGAACCGGTGGCGCCATCAGCGTCTTGGGCGACACCACGGCCGGTGGCTTGTAGGCGCCCTGCATCTCCGGCGTGTGGTCGAAGTCGGCCGGAATCGCCGGCCCGGCCGCGGCCGGCGTGGCCGCACCGAACATCGCCAACGGGTCGGTGCTCGGAGGCCGGGCACCCGACGCGGCATCGGCCTTGGATGGCGCCATGAACCCGGCCAGCGGGTCGCTGTCGCGCGAGCTGCCGGCCTGCAGGCCGAACATGGCATCGAGGCTGCTGCCGCTCTGGGCCGGCGTGCCGATCAGATCGCCCAGGCCCAGGTCGGCCGGCAGCGCGGCCGGCGCTTGCGGGTCCGCTGACGGGCTGCCGCCGACGAACGAGGCCAAGGCCGCGTCGGCCTTGCTGCCGGGCGCGGGCGACACGTCGGCAAACGGGTCGAAGTCATCGGGCAGCCGCGCCGGCGCGGGCGCCTGAGCCGGACCTGACGACAAAAACGATGGCGCTGCCGGTGTCGGGGCCGCAACAGGTGCCGGGGCAGACGTGCGCCCGGGTTTGCGCACAAAGGCGGCCGTGGTCGGCGGGCTGACCTGCGAGCCGTCGACCAGCCCGGCAAACGGGTCGGCGGCCGCGGAGGCACCGGTGCCGAGCAGGTCGGCAAACGGATTGGAGCTGGTGGTCGACGCGCGGACCGTGACTGGCGAAGCAGCCGGTGCCGCCAACGAGGCCGGCATGCGCGGGTTGGTCTTGGATTCGGCCGACGAGGCGCGGATCACGGTGCGCCCATCCATCGGCCGGATTTCGGTGGGCGCGTCCGAGCTGCCGTCTGCCGACAGGCTGGCGCGCAGGGTGTAGCCGCCCACCACCAGTTCGTCGCCCTCGGCCAGGGTGCAGCCCTCGCCCGGGTTGATCGGGCGGCCGTTGATCGAAATGGCGTTGGCGCTGCCGACGTTGCGGATCGAGAACGAGCCATTGCTGAACCACACCTCGGCCTGCAGGCGCGAGATGTGGCGTTCCGGGTCGGGCAAGGCCAGGGTGTTGGTGTCCGAGCGGCCAATGGTGCCGCCGCGCTCATCAAAATGACCGGCAATCGGCTGCGAGAGAGATTCGGTTTTCAGGGAATGGGCGCGAATCACCAGATTCATGGGGCCTCCAACGACGCGGCATCGCCAAATTCAGGGCATGGCATGCCAAGGTCTCGTTTATCCGACCGATGATGTCAACTGGCAATCAACGAAAGTCATGCGACGGTGGGTTTTGCCTGTGCTTGGCCGGGCCGGAGCTTGTTCAAGGCGGGCCCGACGCCCTGGACCCCAGCCAGGCGGCGACCAGGCAAAACACCGTGCCGACGATGAACCAGGCGCGCGCCTGGGGCCCGAGCTGCCGCGCGCGCCAGCAGCGCCCCAGCGCCAGCAGCAAAAAAGCCACACCGACGATGCCAAAAATGGCCCAGATGGGCGGCACGCTCATTGCGGCTGGCCGCCGGCATACCAGGCGCCGGGTTCGAAGTGGGCGGCTTCGTGGGCCGCCCAGTGCTCGATGTCCTGCAAGGCCAGTATTTGCTGGCACACCGGCATGTCCGGCTCAAACGGCAGTTCGCATGCATAGCGGCTGACCAATTCCAGGCCGGTGAGGCGGCGCAGGCGCCGGTCGGAGCGCGGGTCTCTCAAGCAGCCCAGCAGTGCTGCGGGCGAGTACAGCAGCCCGTCGCGGTAACGCGAACCGGTGTGCGCGAAACGCTCGCGGTGGTCCGACAGCCATTGTTTCCACGACTCCGGGTTGGTCGACAGGCGCTGCACGCGCTTGCCGAACAACTGGCCGTCCAGCCGCATCGGCGGCTGGCGCTTTTCGCGCCAGGCCAGCAGCTCGTTCTCGAACAACTCGTCTTCCTGCACCTCTTCGGCTTCGAATTCGTCTTCGTACAGGTGGGCGCCGGTGGCCCAGTTCAGCCCCAAGGCCGCGGCGCGCGCGCAGTCGGGGTTCTGCAGGCATTGGTAGAGCGTCTTCATGGCCGACAGGTCGCCCAGCAAGCCGAGCGCCAGCAGGCATTCGGGCGTGGCCTTGCCGGCCTGCACGATGTCGTTCAGCACCGCGGTGGCAGAGGCCGAGCCGCCCAGCGCCAGCAGCGTGCGCGGCCATTTTTCGACTTGGGCGTTGAGGTACTGCGCCTGCAGTGCATCGGTCGAGCCGATCTGCAGCAAGGACAGCAGCGCCGCCGACTTCATGGCCGGCGCGCCGCTGGCGATGCAGGCTTCCAGCGGCGCCACCGCATCCACCGAGCGCAGCCGGCCGAGCGCGGCGACCAGCGCTTGCGTCGGCGCTTTGGCCAATGCCGTCAGCAGCGTCTGCGCGATCGGCAGCCGGCGGTAGCCGGACACCGTGGCCAGCGCGTCGGTCAACTTCTCGTCGCCACGCGCGATGGCGCGTTCGACGAACACCGCCCAGTCGAGCGGCAGCTCCCACTTCAGGGCATCGGTCAACGCGGCGATGTGTTCTGCGTCCGTGTGGTCGATCTGCTTGAGTGCCAGCGCCAGCAGGTCGCTGCGCCGGTGGCGGCAGAACACGCTGACCGCCGCGAAGATGATGCCTGCGTCGCCGTCTTCGAGCTTGTCGATGCACTGCTTGAGCGCGGCATCGCCGCCGACGATCAGCGCGTCGATGTGGGCTTCGAGCCGCGACTCGAAGGGGTCCAGGTCCCGCCAGAAGATCTCGTTGTCTTTCAGCAGCGCCAGGCGCTGCGTGTAAAGGAACGAGGCTTCCTCGAGGTGTTCGAGGTAAAGACCGATGTGGAATTCGCGCACCGACGTGGCCATGTCACACCGCCTCCAGCGTCGGCGGCAGCGCGTGCGTGGCCGAGCTGACGCGCAGCGCCACCAGGTCGTGCGGACCGCCGGGCACGCGCTGGTGACCGCGCCACAACAAGTGCAGCAGGTGCGCGTCGGTGTCGATGATGACCGTGTCGAGTTGTGTTTGCAGTGTGTGGTGCTGGCGCTTGCGCAGCTCGAATTCGCAGACCGGTGCGGCCACGCCGGGTAGCTTGAACGTCAGCTTGCCGCGGACCGAGGCGTTGCCGACCATCACGGCCTCGTCACCCGCCAGAAAGCCCGGCGCCAGCAGGCCGGGCGAGGCGGCGTTGAAGAAACGCGAGTCGAAATCTTTCGGCAGCAGCGGCCTGCGCGAACTGTCCCAGGCGGCGTCGTAGGTGCCCGCGTACGCGGCGCGCGGTTGCCAACTCGGCGAGGTGAAGCCGAAGCCGGCAGGCACCGGTGTGTCGCCGATCTGCGTGAACAGCTGCGACGGGTCTTCGATGTTGGGCATCACCAGGTCGTCCGACGAACTGCCGCTGCTGCGGCGAAAGCCCGTGCCCACCGGATTGCGCGGCTCGAAGCGGTGCTGCAGCGGATCGGCGTCGTGGCGGTCCCAGCCGCCGAAGGCTTTTTCGTAGATCAGCGGGATCTGTTCGAAGGGCCGCGCCGGCGAGATGCTCCAGCTGCCCATGGAACGCGACATCACGCGGTCGCCGGTCACACGCACGACCTTTTGCAGCGGCCCGATGCGCAAGCCCACCTGCAGCTCGGTCGTGCCCGGGCGCGGCGCGCAGGCGTGGCCGATCAGCGCCACGTCGGTCGCCGGTTTGAAGAACGCGCATTCGGGCTCGAACTTGTAGCTCGACGCGATCGGGTCGCCCCAGAACACACCTGCGAGTTGCGGCGGCATCTGCGGGTCGTGCAGCAGCAGTTCGCCATCGGCTTGGATCGCGAAGGTCGCGCGCACCAGCGGCACGAACACCGGCCGCAGGTCGTTGTCGGTCAAGAACAGCGGCGTCACGCTGAAGGGCGTGAGGTTGACGAGGGCAGGGTGGGGCATGGCCTGTGCGGTCAAACGTCGGGATAGGGCTCGACCATCGGCTGGCGCGCCAGCGACGGGCAGTACAGGTAGTCGGGGTCGGTGGCGAAGCCGCGCAACTCGGCCAGCCTCAGCATCGCCAGGCCGTCGACATACACCAGGCGTTGCGCCAGCACCGGTGGTTCGGCCAACTCGCCGCGTGCTTCATCGGCTTCGATGGCTTTGGTGCGGGCCTCCAGGAAGGCAGTGAAGGCTTCGTCGAAGGCCAGTTGATCGGTGCCCGTCAAGGCGCGGCAGATCCCGATGCGCACGTCGTCGGGATCGCCCAGAAAGGCCTCCATGCGCGCCAGCAAGGGCGCCACGTCTGCGTCGGTCTGCCGGCCTTGCAGCAGGCAGCGCACGGCGCGCGCGTAACAGTGGTCGTCTTCGTATTCGTGGCCCGGGCGGTGGTGGGCGGGCGCGGCATCGGCGATCTGCGCGGCAAGGGCCAGGTCGCCCGCGGCGATCGCGTCGAACAGCGGTTCGCTCACACCGGACACGAAATCGTGCTCCTGCAGCTGGCCTTCGCGCACGACGCGCTCCAGATAGGCCAGGCGCAGTTTGCCGCTGCGCATCAGGTTGTGCAGAAAACGATCGCTCTTGCCTTGCGACAGCAGCACCATGATGCCGAGGCTGCGCAGGTGGCTGCAGATTTCGCGTGTCAGGCCGCCGACTTCGCCGAGCGGATAGGCCGGGTCTTCCAGACCCTGTGTCCAGAAGGCGATCTCGTAGGCCAGGTCCTCGCAATCGTCGAGAAACATCAGACGCCTCGGCGTTTGCGGGCGCCCACGTTACGCGATCTCATCCCAGCCGATGCCGGTGAAACCTGCCTTCTCGATGTCGAGGGCCAGCTCGCGCCGCAGCAGCAAGATGCCGGGGAAGGTTTTGGGACGGAACAGCAAACGGCCCTCCGGCACCTTGGACGCATCGATCTCGATGTGTTCGGCGTAGCGGATGACACCGGGATCGAGCGCGGACAAGGTGACGTCGGAGTTGGCGACATCGATGCAATCAGGCGGATCGATCGGGTGGACGATGAAGTACGCATCGGCCACCGCCTTGCCTTTGAGGTCGACCACCGCCACCGGCAGGTACTCGACCTTGTCGGGTTTCTTGGCCTGGATGAAGTCTTTGAGGCGTGCCGAGCACACCATCATGTTCTCGACGTTGACCAGGCAATCGACCAGCAGCGTGTTGCGCTTGAAGTCGGGGTTGAAATGAAATGCCGCCGTCGACGGGAACGCCTTCTTGAAGGACACGCCGTCCATCATGTCTTCAGCGTTGGGAGCGCCTTGCAGGTCCATGACGGCTGCAGCGTTCTTGACGGCGACGGTATCGAATTGAACGAACGGGTTGCTCATGGGTGTCCTCAGATCAGGCCCTTGACCAGCTTCTTCACCTTGTCGGCGGTTGCTTGGGTCACGGTGAGTGGGAAGGTCTTGGCTTCGATGTTCTTTTTGGGGGTGGCCATGGAAAACGGCACATACCAATCGGAGTCGGGCTTCTTGGCGCCAGAGTAGACACTCAAGAATTCCTTGTGCGTCCCCTTGCCACGCGTCCCGTAGTTGGTGAGCTGGGGTTTCATCTTGTCTCGATAGCCGTTCAGCTCGGTCAGCAAATCGGCGGCGGTCGCGGCGTGTTTCTTTTTCGATTTGGCGGCCCGGTTGGCCATCGCCTTCATCTCGGTGTCGATGTCGTTCTTGTAGCCTTTGGTGCTCAGGTGGTCGTAGCCGTGGACCGCGAGGTCCTTGAAACCCGGTGCCACCTTGAAATCGCCCTGGCGCAGGCGATTGATATAGAACTTGGCCACCGTGCCGAGGTAGGGCGGCATGGCCAGCATGTTGTCGAGCGTGTTGATGCACCATGCGGTCTGCTTGACGACATCGGTGATGCGCGTATCGGCCGAGATGTACTGGGTCACCGACGCGACGCACAGCACATGGTGCGCCTGGTAGGTCCAGGGCACTTCGCAGCACACCCGGTACTCGTTGCCATGCAGGTCGCAGCTGGCCTTGCGCTGCGTGCAGAACTTGCCGACCGTGTCGCCGTCTGAATGACTGGTCTTCGCCATGATTTCTTTCCGTCAAGCCGCCTGACACAACAAGACCGCGCGGTCACCCGAGTCGGCGCACGACACCAGTGCCGCGATCGGCGCCGCCGCATAACCGCGCTCGAAAGCGCTGGCCGCCATGCACAGCGCGATCGCGCCGCTCGCAGCACCCGTGTCGCCGAACGAAGCCGCGGTGAACGACATCGCGCCGACGACCTGCGCCTTGTGCGCGGCCTCCAGGTGCACCGCGGCGCTGCCCCAGTCCATCGCGCGGTAGGGCTCGCCGGTGTGGTCGGACAGCACCCACAGCGGCAGCTGGTGCTTGAAGCGAATGCCGCGCATCGCCTCGTGCAAGGCGCTGGCCAGCGCTTTGCCGGTCGGCGGGTCGTCGGCGCCCATCAGATGCGGCTCCTGGCCGAAAGCCAGGCCCCGCAGCGCCGCACGCGCGCCGGCGCCGCGCGCACTGGCGTGGGCGTCCGATTCGAGCAGCAGAAAGGCCGCGGCCTCGCCGGGCTGAACCCCTGCGGGCGCGTTGGGCGTCTTCAGGCGCTGTGTCGCTTCGAGCCAGTTCAGGAAGTCGGTGTCGATCAACGAGTCGACGCCACCGACGATGGCGACATCGACCAGGCCCGCCACCAGGTCGCGCGAGGCCTGCTCCAGCGCACGCAAGAAGCCGGTGTGGCCCGACAGGGCCAGATGCCGCAGCGGCGGCACGGCACGCCATTTCAGCGGCGCCGCCGCGCGTGCCCACAGCGACTCGGCGCGTTGCCAGGGATCGGGTGGTGCAGCTGCCGGCTCGTCAGCGTCATCGGGAGCCTCGCCCTGTGGCAAGCTCGCCTTCGGATCGGCAGCGTCGACCGGAACACGTGGCGTCGGCGGCAGCGACAGATAGCAGCCACTGCGTGCCGCGTCTTTCAGCCAGGGCTCGCGCTGGTCCAGATCGCGCAAGGCCAGGGTGGCCAGCCGCAACAGCCGCCAGTCGCCTTCGAAACCGTCGGTGGCGATCGGCACGGTGTGGCAGCTCAGGCCGACGTCTTCGCCGGTGGCCGTGCGGACCGGGTAGGCCAGCAGCGGCTGGGCGCGCGACAAGCCGGCGCGCGCCGCCGCGCAGCAGGTCGCGACATCGAAGCCGAGCGACGCGACCATGCCCATGCCGGTCACGCACAGCAGCGACCTGGGTTGGAGCTCAGAACTCTTCATCGCAAATGAAGCAGATCTTCTTGGCGGTGACGACCGCCACCACCGGCCCTTGCAGCAGCGGGAAGGGCGGGGTGTTCTTGTCGTTGTGCAGCATCAGGTCGAAGGCGCGCGGCACGTTCTTGCCTTCGAACTTCACGTCGAACGAGAAGTTGACGAACTCGGCCTTGCCCTTGATCTTTTTGGACGCGACCCCGCCACCGGCGCTGCCGGCTTCGTCGCCGGTGCTCATGCTGAAGTTGGAGTCCTTCACGCACACCGGGTTGCCGTCGCATTTGACGGTGCTGGCACCCGACGCGGTGTCGGACGACTTGGCGATGTTCGGGTAAGGAATCGGGATCGGCCCGGCCGGGCTCGGCGTCTTGCAGACGTCCGGAAACGCGATGGTCGTGCCGCCGCTGTCGGCATGCACGACGGACAGGTTGTTGACGCCGACAGACACTCCCATGGCGAACCTCTGTGAGCCTTCAGTTGATGTCGACCGACGCGCCGCGGATCTTGTTCGGGCCCGAGGCCCGGCTGACGAGCTCGGTGCCCTTGATCACGACACGGCCGTTGGCCTGCAGCGTGATCGATCCCTTGCCGCACTTCAGCACCACTTCCTGGGAGGCCTCGAACAGCAGGCGCTTGCCGTCCAGCGTGGCGCCGCTGGGCCGCAGCGGCATGTCGAGCAGCGTGGGGGGCGGCGCCAGCGCGTCCGTCACGAAGCCGACGATCACGGGCCGTTCGGCGTCGCCGTCTTCCAGGAACAGCAGCACCGGTACCGATGGATTTGGCGTGGCGTCGAGACCGGCCGGGCGCGCCACGGTGCAGCGCGCAGCCACCGGTTCGCGACCGCCCACGCGTACCAGGCCGCGCCCGTGTTCATCGAGCCCGACCAGCGAGCCGATCTGCAAGGCCGGCTCGGCCAGCGGCGCCGGCGCCGGAGACACCAGTTTGGGAAAAACTCGGCTCATCTCAGTTCTCCAGAATCTTGCTGCCCTTGATCACCACGTCGCCGCTGCCTTTGACGTTGATCTTGTTGCCCTTGATGGTGATGTCGCCGTTCTTCTTCATGATGATCTCGGCGGACCCGCACTTGAAGTTGATCTCGTCTTCGCCGACCAGCTGGATCTTCTTGGCGTTGAGGATGTATTCCTTGGTCACCGACGCCACGTGCTGGCCGCCGATGGTTTCTTTCAGGTCCTTGCCGATCTCCGAGGTCGAATTCTTGGCCACGGTTTCGCTGGAATCGCCGCCCACGGTGACCGACTTGCTGCCGCCGATGACCTCGGATTTTGCCGCACCGATGTTCTCGGATTTGACGCCGCCGACGGTCTCGGCCATCGCGGCACCGACGGTGATTGCCATCGCGGCGCCGACCGTGATCTCCATCGCAATGCCCACCGTCTCGGAGTAATTGGTGGCCACGCTTTCGGACAGGCTGCCGCCGACCGAAATGCTCATCGCGGCGCCGATGGTCTCGGTGTGGTTGGCGCCGATGTCGACGATCTTGTTGCGCGCGACGGTTTCGTTCTTGTCGCGCTCGATCGTCATCTTGCGGTCGCGACCGATGCTGATGGTTTCGTCGCGGTCGACGCGCTCCTTGCGGTCGTGGTGAACCGTGATCGTCTCGTCGTTGTCGACGGTCTCGGTCCGGTCGTGCTTCACGTGCACCGTCTCATCGTGGTCGATGGTCTTGGTTCGGTCATGGCCGACCCAGTGCGTCTCGTCGTGCTCGACCTCGATGTCCTGGTTTTTCTCGGCATGGATCCACAGCTGTTCCGAACCCGCTTTGTCCTCGAAGCGGATCGCGTTGGCGTTGCCGTAGCCGCCACCTTTGGATGAACGCGTCAGGATGCCGGTCTGCGTCGCGTTGGCGGGCAGGTCCCACGGCGGCATCTGTTCGGCGTTGTAGACGCGGCCGGTGATGATCGGCTGGTCGGGGTCGCCTTCCAGAAAGCCGACCACCACCTCTTGCCCGATGCGCGGGATGTGGATGGCGCCGAAATTCTTGCCGGCCCACGGATGCGACACGCGCACCCAGCACGAACTCTTGTCGTCTTTCTTGCCGTAGCGGTCCCAGTGGAACTGGACCTTCACGCGGCCATATTTGTCGGTGAAGATTTCTTCGCCGCCCGGGCCCACCACCACCGCCGATTGCGGGCCTTGCACGAAGGGCTTGGGCGTGCGGCGCGGCGGGCGGAACTGCTGGTCGGAGGGCATGGCCGAGAAATCGCATTCGTAGCCGCCTGCGCTGCCGCCCGATTCATGCGGGTTCACATGGGCATTCACCGACAACGCGGTGACCAGGTACTCGGCGTTCTGGTCTTCGCGCGGATGGTGGCTCAGGTTCAGCAGGCGGCCCACTTCGATGTTGTGGCCGTTGGACGAGCCGCGCAGCGACTGAAAGCGCGTCTGCAGCTCATCGACGCGGTCTTCGGCGAGTTGCTGGCCGTCGGAACTCTGGATGTAGTCGCCCTGGTAGTCGAACATCTCGTAGTCGGACAGGTCGTACTGGCGCGCCTTGTCCTTGTCGACCTTCAGGCTGGTCGAGGGGCGCTCGAAGTCATAACTCGTCAGCACCGACTTGCCGGTCTTCACCTCGCGCGAGAAGGTCCAGTTCGAGACGTATTCGGTGTCGGGTGGAACGGTGGCGTTGTTCTCGAAGTAGGGCAGCGTGTCGTGGCCCGGCACGGCGTCGTGCGCGCTTTGCGAGTCGACCAGGACCAGCTTGTGTTGCCCATCGGTGTGCTTGAAGTACCAGTAGATGCCTTCATGCTCCAGCAGCCGGGAGACGAAATTGAAATCGCTCTCGCGGTACTGCACGCAGTAGGTCCACTTGCGGTACGAACGGAACAGCTTGAATTCGAAGTTCGCGACGCTGTGGTCCTCGAACACCTTCTTGACGATGTCGGGGACGCTCATCTCCTGGAAGATGCGGCAGTCGGAGGTGCGCGTCAGAAACCACAGCCACGGGCGCACCGTGGCCTGGTAGCCGTAATGGCGGCCGCGGTGGGCGCCGATGGCGAAGCGGGTGACGTAGCCGTTGAAGTGGCGCTTCGCCTCGTCGCGCAGCTCGACATGCACCGTCACCGGTTTGCCGAGCAAGTCTTCGGGTTGGATGTCGGCCTTGAGGCTGGTGAGGGTCAGCTGGATCTCACCCAGCAGGCTCAGACCTGCCGACGCGGTCATCGTCTCGAACTGCAGGTCGGCGGCCGGCAGCGGTGAAGTGAACGTGATGGGTTCAGGCATGGGGGCTGACTCAGAGCGCACACATGGCGCGACGGTGTGAAGGTAGGTTCAAGCGGCTCGGCGGTAAAGCGACGAAAGTCATGGCGCAGCGCGCCACACGCCGCTCAGTCGTGAGGAGAGATATCGACCGGCATGGGCACGCGTGCAGCGCCGCTCGCGCCGCCCCGGGCCGGTGTGCTGCCGGTGGTGCCGGTGCCGCGCATTGCTGCGAACGGGTTGAACGGCACGCCGGTCAGCGCCGCCAGCCGGTTGGTGAAGGAGGTCAGCTCACCGGCCAGAAAGTCCAGCGGCTGCCGATAGCTGCGAACGAAGCCGGAGGTGTCGACACGGGTGGTCGCCGCGTTGCCGAAGGCGGTCGGGCTGATGCTGGCAGGCAGCGTCGTGAAGATCCAGGGGTCGTCGGCGCCATAGCCGTCGGCCAGCATGGTGCCGGTTTCCGACAGCAGCATGTTCTGGATCGTGGTTGCACAGAACTCGTTGTGGTTGGGGTAGGCCGCCGACGTCCACGAGGCGATGGGCCGCGGCGAGCCGTTGCTCAGCGTGAGGGTGTTGAGCCCGTGGATGGCCATGTACGCATGCATCAGCTCGTGCGCGAGCACGGCTCCCGGGTGGCGCATCGGGTCGAGGTTGATCGGCCCGGGGCGTGCGTCTTGCGGCGTGAAGCTGACGAAGATGGTCGGGTGCGTGCTGCTGTTGAACGGCGTGCCGGCGCCGATGATGCCATCGGTGTAGGCCTCGGGCGCGGTGCGCGGCATGCGCACGATCGTCACCACGGTGCCTGCGCCACCCGGCCGGGCCTGCATCGATTCGAGCAGCACCCGGCCCACACGCGTGGCCGCGATGCGGCCGAGCCAGAACTGCACGCGGTCCAGCCAGCGCGCGGTGTCGGGCCAATGGGCCGCTTCGCCACGTGGCAGGTGCGCCTGCTCGCCGAAGGTGGAGGTTTCGTCGACCAGCACGTTGCCGGGGTTGAAGGTGACCGTCATGGCAGTGACTCCGCAGAATGAGGCGCCGGGTCGCACGACCGTGGCACCAGCCCGCCGGCGATGCGGGCAGTGACGGCCACCATAGCCACAAGCGCCCGAACGTCAAAGCGACCAAAGTCAATCGGGTCGAGACTCGGGTGCTCGTGCTGGCCGTGAAACGCAAGCTTGCGCGCTTTCACGAGGATTTCATGTTTCAGCTCTCTCAACGTCCAGGAGTTCGCCAACTTGAGGTCACAAACTGTGACCTCAAGTGCCGGGCACGGCGCCGTATGCGTTCACTGAGCAAGGGGGGCGATCTTGTCTACGGTGCTGGGCGGCCCGCGCGCCATCGCCGTGAACGGGCAAGAAGCAAGGCTTGACCCTTGCCACCCTTCTCAGCCGTCGAAGGCTTGCAGATCGAGGCGTTCTTGCCTTGAGGCTCGCCGGGCTTTGCGATGTCTCACGACACCTTCAGCCGCAACACACGCAATCAGCTCAAGCAGATGTTCGATGCGCTGCGTGAGCTGATGACGCCACCCGATCCGCCCAAGCGGCCTATCGGGTTTGTCGCTGGCGATGACAAGGGCGAGAAGGGGCAGGCAAAAGGCAAGGTCTGACCCTTTGCACCCTTTCCCGGCGACTTCATGTTCAAGCTCACCGCGGCCGAGAAGGCCGAGGTGGTCGCAAATTGCGACCACCTCCAGAAGCTGAAGTTCTCCAAGGTGCTGCCGTTTGCTTTCACGGAGCACGGGGCGATTCAGACGGCCAATGTGTTGGCTTCACCGCAGGCGGTGGAGATGGGGATCTTCGTCGTGCGTGCGTGCGTTCGTGCGCATGCGTGAGCTGGCCGGCGTGCATGCCGACTTGGCCAAGCGGCTCGATGAGCTGGAACAAAAGACCGAAGGGCTCGCGCTGTCTCACGACACCTTCAGCCGCAATACGCGCGCTCAGCTCAAGCAGGTCTTCGATGCGGTGCGCGAGCTGATGACGCCGCCCGACCCGCCCAAGCGGCCTATCGGGTTTGTCACCAGCGAGGACAAGGGCACGAAGGGGCAGGCAAAAGGCAAGGGCTGACCCTTTGCATCCACGAGGACTTCATGTTTCAGCTCAGCGCTGAAGAGTTCGCCGCTTTGAGGTCACAAACTGTGACCTCAAACGTCGGCCGCGGGGGCCGACGCACCGCGCCTTATGCCTTCACCGAGCAAGGCGTGGCCATGTTGTCTTCGGTGCTCGGCAGTCCGCGTGCCATCGCGGTGAACATCGAGATCATGCGGACCTTCGTGCAGGTGCGCACGCTGGCCACCACGCATGGCGACTTGGCCAAGCGGTTG
>Ga0137403_10005336_pt1 | contig 14942 bp, 11 predicted proteins | sample CZOMad2_1_16fung_FD_122057 | JGI IMG/M metagenome (GOLD analysis project Ga0137403, IMG submission 122057) | Vadose zone soil fungal communities from Angelo Coast Range Reserve, California, USA - CZOMad2_1_16fungal (Hybrid Assembly) | ecosystem: Environmental > Terrestrial > Soil > Vadose zone... | reverse complement strand
CAACAGCTTTTCCATTCGCGAGGTTACCGCGAATAGAAAACGGATCTTTCGTTTTGATCGCGACGTCGAATTTCCAATCGCGCAACGGCGGAGTTTTAATCGAATAGTCCGGCCGGTCTTCAATCGGCTCCGGCGCGGGCCGGCCCGGCAATCCGATTGGGATCAAATCGATGTCTTTAAGGAAATGACTGTTGGTCAGCGCGACATTTCCTTTCACCGTCGCACTCATCACCGGCCCGGCAACTTTCAAATTCGCGTCGGCCCGCGCGGTGAGTGAATCGTTGCGCGCGATCAGGATACTTTCGGCGCGCAAATCGAGGTCAATGTTTGCGTCGGTCAGCTTGGTGAAAACGACCCGGCCACCGAGGGTGAACGGTCCGCCGGCGAGATCGCCCCGAAATTTTTCCAGGGTCACGGCGTTGTCGCGAAAAATCAGGCGGGATTGGAATCCGCGCAACGCCGGCAATGTCGCGTTAGTAAAGCGCGCTGCATTAATGGTGATGTCGCCATTGCCGGTGAAGGCCGGGCGCGCAATCGTTCCGCCAACGGCGACATCGAACGCCACGTCGCCGTCCAGTTGTTCAACCGCAGGAACGAATTGCCGCAAAAAATTCACTGAGCTTCGCGGCAAGCGGACTGTCGCCTGCACCGGCGTGTTCTCGTCAAAGGAGCGCGTACTCAATATTTTGCCGGCATCGAATGGCATTGTTGCCGCAATACTGACGGGCTGAATTTTCGCCTGTTTCAATTCGCCGACGAGATTGAGCTTGTTTCCTGCGGCGTCCGCCGAAACACGAAAAGTGGCCGGATCAAGATTCGGTAGTTTCGGGTTGCGCAAATCGCGTCCATCAACATCGAGACGGGCTTGCAAATTCGCCAGGGTGCCGCCGGCTTGCAGCTTCACCGATAAAAGCCCGCTTGCGAGCGGCTCGATCCCAAAGTCGTCGAACAATTTCTTGAGATCGAGATTCGCCGAATCAAATGTCGCGTTGACCTTTCCATCACGCGGGAAAACCGGCTGCTTCGTGCCGACATTTCCCCAGATAAGCGGGATCGAAGCATAGCCGGACGCGTATTTCGCCTGCCCCTGATCAAGCTGAATCTTTGAAATCTCCAGGACCTCGCCTTTGGCAGAAACGATTGCCTGAAAATCCATCCGATCGCTACCGATAAAAAACGTCGGAATCTCGAGCCCCGCTGGCGAATAAGTAGCGTCGATGTTTGCGGTCAACGCTTTCATATTGCCTAGTTGACCGTTTTTCCAGGCCAGTTTCAAAAATCCATTTTCCGTTAGCTTCGGCAGTGAACCGCGCCCCTCCCAATTCAGTAAAAACGAACCGCGTAACTCGGTTTTGTTTCCGCTCGCTTCTAACAGCGGCTTGAGCGTGCTCATGTCGGCAATATCAACCACGAGTTTGCCGGCGAATTTCTTCTCGCCCCGCAAATCGAGCGTCCCCTGGCCGTTCACGAAGTCGCGCTGATTAAGATTGGCAGTCAAATCATTGAGAAAAATCCTGCTCTGCCAGATCGATCCCGCGCCGCTTAGTTGCGGGACAGACAAATTGCGGATTTGCAGCTTCGATCCGTAAACATTGAACCCTCCATCCGCCACCGCTCCGTTCCACTGCACAATTCCCGAGGCATTGAGCGTGCCGCTGACCCGGTTCGGGGAATTCCCATTCCAAAAATCGGCCGTTTCGGGAGCATCGATCGCGACTTGGATCGTTGCCGGTTGTTTGATGAAATCTTTTTCGTCAGCGCGTAATCGCACGGAAGCGTTACTCACGATCTGATTCGATCCGCGCTGCACCTTTACGTTGCTGATGGTGATCAGGCTGCCGTTTTGGTCGAGCTGCCCTGAAACTGTGTCGACGGCAAATTCGCTGTTCCGCACGGCCGAAGCCACCGCTGTAGCATTGGCGCGCAGCCCTTCAAACCAGGGCTCGTCGTTTGAATGCAATCGTAAATTTTTCTCAGCCGTTCCCGTCGCTTCAAACTTTTCCAGGCTGAAATCCCCACTGCTCACCGGCCCCGAAGCAACATGAAACCCGGCCTGCAATTGCTCGCCGCGAATTTCCAATGTCCCATTGATTTGCCCATGACCGCTTAGCGGTTTCTCCATCGCGGAGGTGATGGGACCGAGATCGAGATCGTTGCCAACAACCTCAAACTTGGCCGGACTGCGCCCTAGATCGTCGGCGCGCTCGGGCAATTGAACTGTTCCGTGAATTTGCAGCGCCGTTCCCGCACGCGTGAGTTCGACCGGTTGAATCGTGGCCACGCCGTCATGAGCAGAAATCTGTGCCGCCGCCCGATCGAAAGTCGCACCCGCCACTTGCAGATCCCGCACGACGCCATCTCCCGAAGCCGCCCAGGTTTTCGGTGCACGCAATAAACCAACAAAATCAAAGGTGAAATTCTCGACGTTTCCCTGGACCGGCGCATCCGAGAACAAGCCGAGCTTCTTTGCGGATGAGAGGGAAAGATTGTGCGCGGTCGTGTGCGATTTAATGAAAAGCGATCGGGCTTGTTCTGTCAGCGAGGCCTGCAAATCAATCGGCGCGCCGTCGAGCGTCCCGACCAGACGCAAAGTCATCATGTGCTCCCGGATGCGCGAGGCATCAGCGTTGATGAGGGAGAAACGCGTCTGTTCGTTCAAAACCACGTCACGTAAAGCCAAATTACGATTGCCGTAACTGGTTGTCCCCCTCACACCTGTCCACGCTTCACCGGTCGGTAATTGCAACAACGTCACGCTCAATGCGCCCGGAACACGCGGATTTAAATCGAGCGACAGATTTTCCGCGATGAAATCATGCGCCGGGTCGCGCACGATCACCGTCACATTGTCCAGGCGCGCGCGTTCCGGAAACACCGCCGGTAATGTCACCTTTTCGCGCGGGCGCGGCGCAACTTGCACCCGTACTTTCCCGGGATCGACGACCACGCGCGCGTTTCGTGCCTCGATCGACTCGAGAAAATCGGCATGACCGCGGATCAACGAAAACAAACTGTATTCAGCGTGAACGTATTCTGCGTCAGCAATTTCGATCGCGGCCGAACCAGTCGGAACGAGATGGAGATTCCGAACCGTTAGTGCGGTAAAAACGTTGCCTTCTGCGCGAAAACTTAGCTTGAGATTTTCTTGCGCCGCGCGGTGCACAGCGAACCAGTGAATGGCGCCGAGGAGAATCAGCCGGTGAAAAATGATGAGTAGCGCAAGGATTATCCCAATCGAAATCCAAATCTGACGCCGCCGTTTTCCCCTCGGCTGAGAATAATCCTCCTGATCATCTTCCACGAGCGTTTTATCCTATGGACTGCTCTGGAAAGAGCAACCGGATCATCCTGCATCTGAGGTTTGAGCTTGTAAGCTCCAGCCTTCGCCAAAGCTCCCGACAGTCTATTTATCACTCACATCGCTGTTTGAGTTTGATTTGTTGGGCCGTTACCGATCTTAATTCGAGCTATTGTGGAACCGGGCGAAGCACTTGGCTTGGCAGCGCAGGTCGCAGTAACCCTGGCCGGGTTTGCCGGAGTGGTAGTAGTTTTTCGCCCCGCTTCCGTCCATCAGTGGTCGAGCCTCGATAGGTTTCGTCTCCGCTTGTTACTTAGCAACTCCATTCTCCCCCTCGCCTATTCCGTCATTGCGATTTTCCTGCTGACAATAAAACCGCCGCCCGAAACTATTTGGCGCTGGTGCAGCGGGGTAGCCGTAGTGTGCCAGGTTCCGTTCGCCATCATCAACTTCACGGAGGCGCGCCGCCTGACCCCGGCCGAGTTCAAAGGCGTAAGCAAAATGTTGTTTTTTCCGCTCTTCGCCATTGGGACCATGACAATTTTACTGCAGCTCTACAATATGACGGTGTTGAATTGGTTTTGGCCGTTTTTTGCTGGAATCGTCGTCCACCTCATGGCTGCGATGTTGCAATTCATGCGGCTGGTTCTCTTGCTGCAAGGCAATCAACCGGCAGCCTGATTCCTCGGACGCGCAGAGAATGAGAGGCCGGAGGGACATGCTTCTGCATGTCCACGGACGCGCAGAAGCGCGTCCCTCCGTTTCACTCGATCCGCCAAATCCGGAGCGCAGCGTTTTTTACCCGAACTTCAATTTCGCACTGGTCGGGAGCCTTCTCATCCTCAGCTGGCCAGAGCGCATCGTCGAAATGCAAGGGCCATTCCTTCCAATGCAGCCGCATCTTCGTAAATCGTTTTGCCCGGAGTGGAAACTTCCGTCTTTTGCCCGCCGCGCGCGCACCGAAATAATCCAGCAGCAAAGCGCGGTCCTCTTCCCGTGCGCCGACAAAATCAAAGGTCCCGTCAGTCGTTTTCGCGTCTGCGGCCAGCGTCAGGACGGGACCAACGGAACGGATGTTCATGGCGTGCCAAAGCAAATAACGTCCCGAGAGATCGCTGCCATCCAGTTCGATTTGCCACTGGCGCGCCCGATAACTCTGCAATCGCCGACGCAATTCTTTCACGTGGCGCCGCATTGCTTCTGCTTTTGACTTCGGCTCGTCTTTTTTTGGCGCTCGCAAATAATCCGCGAACAAACCCGCGCCGGCACCTTCAAAGAAATAGCGTTTGCCCCAAGGCCCGCGTGCTAGTCCGACATCAAACGTGTCGCATTTCCCGTCATTCAGTTGCTCGATCAATTCCTTCTTCGAAAGGCAAAAGCCGAGCGAGCGAGCGAAATTATTAGCTGTTCCCACCGGCAGTACGGCCAGCGGAATTTCGCTCTTCATCGCGACGAGGCGACGTGCCACTTTGGTTACGGTGCCGTCGCCACCAGCTACCAGGATGAGATCGAATTTCTTTTTCAGCGCTTTTCCGATCCCCTTTTTTTTCGCCGATTGATAAATCGCTTTGTGCCCCGTTTTCTTCAACGCTTTTATAAAATCCTCGCCCTCGTGTTCCTCGCTGCCTGCTTTCGGATTGTGCACGAGAAGTATGCGCATCGATGTACCTCGTAGCGCAGCATGAAAGCGCGCTTATCTTCAGGAGCATTCGGCCGGGAGCGTTCCCAGCCGCGTTTACTCTAGGGAATGAAATCGCGCATCCTAATCTGTAACGACGACGGCATTTACAGTCCGGGCATTGCCTCTCTCGCCAAAGTGGCCTCGCGTTTCGGCGACGTGCGCATTGTCGCGCCCGATGTCGAGCAATCCTCCATGGGCCATGCCATCACCTCTTCGCGTCCGCTGCGTTATCGGCGCACGCCGTTGCCCGGCGGGTTCGAGGCTTATCGGGTTAATGGCACGCCGGCCGATTGCGTCGCCCTCGGCACATATTTATGGGAGCGGGTTAATCTTGTTCTTTCGGGGATTAATCTGGGACCGAATCTTGGTAGTGCTTGCTGGCACTCGGGGACGCTCGCTGCCGCAAAACAAGCTGCTCTGCTGGGATTACGCGGTATCGCTTTTAGCACTGCGGTCAGTATCACCGAAAAGGCGCCCGATTTCAGTTCACTGGAACCGTACATCGAGAAAGTGCTCGAGCTTCTTCTCAAAGAAAAAGAGTTGTGTCTCGTAAATGTGAACGTGCCGGAAAAACCGACAGGTATCCGTTGGACGCGCCAGGCGGTCAAGCAATACGACGGCAAAGTTGTTCCAGGTAAGGACCCGATGAAACGCGCGATCTATTGGTTCACCATCAAACCATTGGAAGGCGAAGAAGAAGGGACTGATCGCTGGGCTTTTGGTAAAAATTTCGTCTCCATTACACCTCTCCGTCTTGACCTGACCGACGAAAAAGATCTCGCCCGGGTCCTGGCTCTGCCAGTCACCCCGGCGCGAAAAGCGCGGGCAAAATCGACAAAGCGAAATTCCTCTCGCTAACTGATACAGATAACTAGTGTGCCGCCTTTCCTCTAGCTTCCGAGGGAAGTGCAAGTGAAGTTAATTTGCAGGTGCAGGTAATTAGTAATGATCACCGGAACTGACGTAACCGTTTGGACAATTTCCGGGCTCCTTGCGATCGGAATTGGCTGGAGTGCTTACGCGAAACGGAAAACGCGCGACAAACTCGTGCGCGAACTGGCGGCGATGGAACCGGACCGCCGGGAAAAAATGCTCCAGCGTCTCAACCCGAAACTCGCGATGGAAATGCGCGAGCAATTAATGGAACGCTTCCAGATAATGAGCTGACGGATTCGGAAATCTACTCCGCTTCGAGTTACTGAAGGCCGATCAACAGCTGCAGTTCTTCCCGCAATTGCATTTCTTGTTATCGTTCATGGGGCAGTTCTTGCCGGTTTTCTTGCAGCTCTGAGGTTCTGCCGCAAAACCAGCACTGCAAATCGCTGCCGCCAAAATCGAAAACAGAATTTTGGTGTAGTTTTTCATTCAGACAATTTCGCGCGCGACGAGAAATGACGCCAGCGCAAAAATCACTATCGCGCCGTAGCCTTACTGGAATTGCTGGTTCATTAGTTCATTAGGTCCCGGCTGTTTACTAATGCGCTGGCTTTTTAATTGGCGGAAAGCCTGCACGTGTAGTCTCATGGCGTAGGAGAAGGGTTTACTCTACTTACGACCTGAGGTTTGGTAGCTGCGCCGACGGTCATCAACACATTGCCGGCGGTGTCCACCACCTCCAGGTCCTCTCCCGTGGCACCATCAAAATTCAACGTTACCGGCGGTTCCGTACTTGCCACTGAAAGCGTCGGAGCGCCCACCGCTGCCGTTGTTGGACTGCTTCGCAGCATCACCGCCACTGCTGAACCATTTATGTCGGTTCTCCCCGACCCTAACGAGACTTGATTCCCTCCTACGTCTTTGGTGCGAACGTAGAAAACCGATTTGGTCGGCAACCCAGTGAGGCTCAGCGCCACCATGGCGGTCGTTTGATCGGTGCTGTCCTTCGGAATGATCGCAGCCAAGTAACCTTTGGCGCCTGGCGCCAGGGCAGTCGGTTCCATTTGAAACACACCTGTGTCGAAACGAAACTTGGCAGGTGGCGACAGTTCCGACACCGCAACCTCTGGCGATGCTTCAGCCAGGGCTGGCTCCGGTGATGACTGCGATGCGTCAGGCTTCGATAAAGACTGCGAGACGGCCAATTCTGGCGAAGGGTGCGGCACCGTGCTCTGTTCAGGCAATGTCCACACAGGCCCGGTCTCTGCCGGCCAGGAGGACGCCGACGCCGATCCAAGCGATTCGAATTCTGATGGCGATGAAATCGGCTTTGAATGTGCGCGGTGGTTAGCGCTTGCTGTCGGTCTTTCTGCGGATTCGCGCGGAGCGTGCCGTTCGGCGAAGGAGGATTTGGACGAGCTCGTCGTGGAAGTTGTCCACGTCCACCAACCCAGAGCGGCGGCCCCCAGAAGAACCGCCGCCCACGCCACCGGCAAAAGCGGTGCGGGCAGGGCAGGTCCTTTAAGACGTTCTTGAAAAGCGGCTCCCCATAACGGCGGCGCGTGGGCGAGGAGTTGTTCCGATACCTCGGCGAAACGTTCCCTCAGCCATTTCTGCTGCCACAACACCTCCCTCAGACTTTGGTGACACGCCGCGCATTCTCGCGCGTGCACGATTATCTCGGCTGCGGGCGAGTCATCGTCTATTTGCGCGATTTTTGATTGGACCTCGTGGCACTTCATAACTCGTTACGTACAGCGCCGCTCGCTTGAGCTTTTCTCCAAGTTGGGCGTGCGCGTGATTGAGCCGGGATTTGACCGTTCCAAGTGGCACCTGCAGGGCGTCGGCTATTTGTTCTAGGCGCATGCTTTCGGCATACCGTAGGACTAGCACTTCGCGGTACTTGGGCCGCAACGTGGCCAGAAGCTTCCAAAGCTGCGCGTTCTGCTCGGCATGCTCCATTAGTGAGCCGGGCAGTTCGGAAGGATCAATAAAAGTTTGGGATTCTTTCTGCTGGGCGGTTGAGACGAAAAACATCCGCCGCAGTATTTGCCGACGCTGCCAACGATGATAACGGCGGATTAAAATACGGTAAACCCAAGTATAAACCGCACTACGATCTTCAAACGAATTCCAACTCTTCCAAGCCTCCAACAAAGTTTCCTGGAGCAAATCCTCTCCCTCATGATGGTCCCCCGTCAGAAAACAGGCGGTGCGGTAGAGCTTGGGCTGGTGCGCCCGCATCGCAGAGGTAAAATCACGGTCGGACGTGGGCATGGGGATGTTACTCGCCACCCGTTGAGTGCAATTCGCAACGATCGCGCGCATTTAAGTGTGGCGGGCGACAAAGAACGAAGACACAACACGTCTCCTCATTCTCACTCGGTGCCTATTCGCGCGGGAAAGGTTCAATTTTTTACCTCGCGGTCGTCACGCGACGAAAAGTGCTGTCATGGAAGCTGTGATTTTTAAGATCCCACGTTTGGATATGTGCCCGGTCAGTCCTCACCTTTTACGCTAGTAGATAGCGATTTTATCGAAAAATGTCAGCTGTCGTTTTCTCCCTGGCGCGCCGTAGCCTCAGCGAAGGCTGGCTAATGCGGCCTGGAAGGTCGCGTCCCCCTTCGTTATCTGTAAAGCGTGCGACAGGATACGCCGGGCGGAGCACCACAATAGCGATGACCGAATCGAGCGACAGCGCTGTGCCAGCTTTTTGGAATCAACGCTATGCATGCGGGGAAACACCGTGGACGCTTCATGCTATTCCCGCGACCCTCCGGTCCTTTGTTAAGAGAACGCGGGCGCGAGGACGAGTCTTGATCCCTGGCTGCGGGACCGATCATGACGTCCTGCGGTTTTTTCAAAGCGCCGGCTTCGAGGTCACTGCCATCGATTTTTCAGCAGTTGCCGTCACCCAAATCAACGAAGCGCTGGGAAATTTCGATGGCAAAATTATCCATGGAAATTTTTTCAAATTCGATTTCCCAAGCCGGTTTGATTTGATCTATGAGCGGACTTTTCTGTGCGCGCTTCACCCGCGGAGATGGCCGCAATATGCCAAACGTGTCGCGCAGTTGCTGCGAGCGCGCGGCAAGCTTGTGGGCGTCTTTTTTTATGGAACCGAGCCCGATCCGCCGCCGTATCCACTGAGCAAAACAGGAGCGGCAGAGATTTTCGGCAAATACTTTCGGTTGGCTCGTGATGTTAAAGTTTCCGATTCGGTTGCGATGTTCGCGGGAATGGAGCGGTGGCAGGAATGGCAACTCTGCGGGAGCTGCGCAAAAAGGATTGAGGGCCGTTAACGGAAAAATGGCTACGCTGCGATGCCAGGATTGAGCGAGTGGCTGCTCCCTATTCGCGCTGTGGCCGACCCGAACGAACACAGCCTTTTTAGCCTGTGCGCCCGGCAAGTTTACAGGAGCGCCCCGCCGCAGCTGGAGCCGGCGCCGGCGGTGCAGCCGAAGCAGTGATTGCCGGTGAGAATTTCGCGATTCTCAACCGCTGCCGGATCGAGGTCCCAAAGATGAAGCGGCCCGGTCCCGTTTTCCCAGTTCATCTTCAGCATCTGATTGAAGTCGCAGTCGAAGACTTCGCCGGTCCAACTGACGCTAATAGTGTTGCGACACATCAAGCCGGAGACCGTCGTTGGGTTAAAACTGTCGACCAGAAGCTGCATGTACTCTTCCAATTTATTGTTGCGACGAAGGTAGGAAGCGAAACGGGCAATGGGCAGGTTGGTGATGGTGTAGAGGTTGTTGAAAACAATCCCGAAATTTTTCTTTAACTCGCGTTTGTAGTCCGCTTCCAGCTCTGCCTGCGGACCTGGAAGAAATGCGCCGACCGGGTTGTAAACCAGATGAAGAGAAAGATCGCTGCCATAACCTAACGAGTTCAATACTCGCATGGCTTTAATGCTGGCATCGAAAACACCTTCCCCGCGCTGGGCGTTCACATTTTCCACCGTGTAACACGGCATCGATGCGATAATCTCTACTCTGTGACGGGCGAGAAATTGCGCCATTCCCTTATAACCCGGTTCGAGTAGGATGGTGAGGTTGCAGCGGTCGATGACGTGGCACGAGGGGCGCAGCGCTTTTACCTGCTCGATGAAATAGCGGAAATCAGGAATCATTTCCGGCGCGCCACCGGTAAGATCGATTGTCGGAATCTCAGTGCGCGCGAACCAATCGATGACCCGATCAATCGTCTCGCGAGTCATGATTTCTTTGCGCTTCGGACCAGCGTTCACGTGACAATGGACGCAGGTTAGATTGCAAAGTTTCCCGACATTGACCTGCAACACCTCGGTTTTCACGTGCCGCAAGAACAAAGAATGCGTGGCGAGCGTTTCAGAGAACCGATTCACGCATTAAGTTTGCACGACGTTATCATTTTGACGAAACCGGGACTGTCTAACGCTAAGAAGGAATCGGCTAACACCCGCTCCGGACCAATCTCGATCATTGTTCCAGTGCTAAACGAAGCCGCGACCATCGAGCGGTTTCTTAAGCGCCTGGGTGAAAGAACTGAGCGTGCCGAACTAATCGTGGTCGATGGTGGCAGTAGCGATGGCACAATCGAATTGGCGCAACGTCATTGCGATCGTTGTTTACGCGCTTCGCCTGGTCGCGCGGTTCAAATGAACGCCGGGGCGCGGGCCGCGTCGTCCGATACGCTTTGGTTCCTGCACGCCGATTGCGAAGTGCCGGCTGGCTGCCCTAAACAAATCTCCGACGCGCTGCGCTCTCCTCAGGTAGTCGGCGGCTTTTTTCGCATCCGCATTCCGAACAAACGTCTCGTTTACCGATTAACCGATTCGTTCGCCCACTATGCCGGTCTACTTCTGCGCATGCGTTTCGGCGACCACGGGTTCTTTTGTCGACGCAGTGGGTTCGAAGAAATTGGAGGGTTCCCCGAAGTACCGCTGATGGAAGATGCCGAATTTTTCGGCAAACTTCGGCGGCTTGGACGCATCGCGATTATTCCATCACGCTTGATCAGCAGCCCTCGGCGCTACGAGAGAATTGGGCCATGGCGGTTAACTCTTACTTACGGACTGATTGCGCTTCTTTATCTGCTGCGCGTTCCGATCCCCGTTCTGGCTAGGATCTATCGAAGGACTTGTGCGCAGCTGGGGGTTTAGACACCTCGATCACAAGCCGGGCGCACCTTTTGGTAACCTGTGTTCCTTCGCGGAGCGAAGACTGGAGCCTAGGGGATTCGAACCCCTGACCTCCTCAATGCCATTGAGGCGCTCTACCAACTGAGCTAAGACCCCGAACGGCGTTTACTATGCGCGCATCAAATCGGCCGGCAAGGAAATCCGCCCTAGTTTCGAACCCATGGATCCTGCTCTCGCGCGGCGAAATTTGCGAAAGCTTCGCGAGGAGCAGAGCCAAATTGATCGCTCCAACAGTCGGCTGACGTTGCTCGAACCTTTGCGCAGCCTTCTTGCGTGACCCTATTTGCGGTCACGACGTTTAATTCATCGCAGCCGTTACCTGATTGTAACATGAACAAGCTTGTTTTTGTTCCGCCTCTTGCTAGCAATTCCCTCGTAGGATATAAGCATGAAGGAGCCTACTTCTTAGCCCATGATAAGCAGCGAGTTGGAGATGAAAACCTTGGCCACGCCACTTGGATTGGCAGGGCTCGGTTCGCGTTCAAGGACAGAGCGAAGTGACGCTCAATTTTTTCATCGGCGCGTCGGCGGCATCGCGCTGTGCGTGTTTGTTGGATATTATCTCGGAGCAAAAGTTGGATTCGCGCTGACTTTTCGACCCCATCCGGTTTCGGTTCTTTGGCCGCCGAATGCGATCCTGTTGGCGGCACTTCTCCTGACGCCGGTGCGTGTTTGGTGGGTAATCTTGCTGGCCGCATTTCCGGCCCATCTGGCGGCGCAACTGCAAAGCAACGTTCCGCCGACGATGATCTTTTGTTGGTTCATCAGCAACTCGCTCGAAGCGCTCATGGGCGCGGGTTGTGTCCGGTATCTGATCGATCGTCCAGTGCGGTTCGATCGTCTGGGGAACGTTGGAATTTTTGTCTTCTTCGCTGCGTTTTTGGCGCCTTTCCTTTCTTCCTTTGTGGATGCGGCCTTTGTCGCCCTCAATCAGTGGGGGCAAGACAGTTATTGGCAGGTCTGGCGAGTCCGATTTACCTCGAATGTTTTGGCCGCACTAACCCTGGTGCCTTTAATTGTCACTTGGAGCGCGGATGGAATTGGCTGGCTGGGCAAGATTCGTCGCGCGCGATTTGTCGAGGCCGCCCTTCTGCTGGTGGGTCTGCTTTCGGTTAACACCATCGTTTTCTATAAACTGGGACCAACCGCAGACTCGGCGCTGCTCTGTTTGCCACTACCATTTCTGATATGGGCCGCGGTGCGCTTTGGCTCACGCGGCGCGAGTGCGGCCATCTGCACTTTCACGTTTCTTGCGATATGGAGCGCTGGACACGGGTATGGACCATTTTCGACAAGATCCGCAGAAGAAAATGCGCTTTCGATTCAAATGTTTTTGATTGTCATGTCGGTCCCGCTGCTGCTTCTTGCCGCCGTCATAGAAGAACGCAGCAAAGGGGCGACGACGCTGCGCGAACGGGAAGAGCGCATCAGTCTCGCCGCCGAGTCGGCGAATCTGGCGTTCTGGTCCATCAATTTCGAGCGGAAGGAGTCGTGGATGAGCGATAAAGGCCGTGCCATTTTCAACTTTGGGCCGGACGAGCCCTTGTCCCGTGAGCTGTTTCTCTCGCGGGTGCATCCGGAAGATCGAAACACTGTCGACGAAGCCATTGAACGCGCGCGCCCGGAATCGCAAACATTCGAAATTGAATATCGTCTGTTGCGGCCGGATGGCGACATCCGCTGGCTCATCTCACGCGGCCGTTACGGACACGACGATCGCGGCGGTGTTAGCGAACTGATCGGTGTCGCCATCGACATCACGGCGCAAGTCAAGGCCGACCTCGAGTTGCGACTGCAGCGAGAGGAGATGGCCCGCATGAGCCGGGTATCGTCGATGGGTGAGCTGACCGCGTCACTCGCGCACGAGCTCAATCAACCCCTCACCGCCATTGCCAGCAACGTCGCGGCTGGGAGACGATTTTTGGCGCAGCGTTCACCCGACCTCGCAATGTTCAAAGAGTTGCTCGATGATGTGGCGGCGGATGCGCGCCGCGCGGGCGATATCATTCATGGCATCCATCATTTCGTTCGAAAGAGCGAGGGTGTAAGGCGCGCAGTAAATTTGAATGAGATCATCCGGGAAGTCCTGCGTCTGTTGCATTCCGACTTGCTTGGACGAGGGACGGCGATTGAAACACAACTCGCACCGAGTCTTCCATCCGTCGACGCCAATGCCGTGCAGTTGCAGCAGGTCTTGTTAAATCTCCTGATGAATTCGCTGGAAGCAATGCAGGCTACGCCCGCGGCTAAGCGCCGCGTCGTCATTTCCACAACTTGCGAAGCAAATTCCTCTGTGACGGTCGGTGTGCGCGATTACGGCAGCGGCCTTCCCAAAGAAGATCTGGATAAGGTTTTCACTCATTTTTATTCGACCAAGCCAAACGGGATGGGAATGGGTTTGACGGTTGTTCGCTCTATTATCGAAGCGCATGGAGGGAAGTTGCGGGCGGAAAATGTCGATGTAGGTGCTCGCTTTTTCTTTACCCTGCCGGTGACACGAAAATCTGAGACTCGGGAGGTCGCTTGAGCAAAACCAAGAAGCTTGTTTGCGTCGTGGACGACGACCAATCGGTGCGCCGCGGTTTAGGGCGTCTATTTAAGTCCGCCGGGTATACCGCAGAAACGTTTGCCTCGGCCGAGGATTATCTCGCGCGGGAAATCTTCGAAGGCCCGATCTGCCTTGTTTTGGATGTGCGAATGCCTGGCGTAAACGGACCCGATTTGCAGGAGGTGCTGGAATCGCGGGGAGCTTGCGAGCAAATCGTCTTCATTACAGGCCATGCCGATGTGCCAACATGCACAAAGGCGATGAAAAATGGTGCGGTTGATTTTCTATTGAAGCCTTTTGACGACGGGGAACTGATCGAAGCGGTCAAGCGTGCTTTGGAACGTGGTGAGGAACAACTGCGCAAACGCAGGGGAAGGCGCGAGGCGCGTGGCCTCATCAATAAATTGACGCCGCGTGAGTTCGACGTTTTTCGCTTCGTGATTTTGGGTCTATTGAACAAGCAGATTGCGGCGGAACTGCACACGGCCGAGAAGACGATCAAAGTTCATCGCGGCCGCGTCATGCAAAAGCTCAGAGTCACGTCTGTCCCTGATTTGGTTCGCATTTCGCAGCGCGCCGGCGTCGCCCCGGGCCGCAATCCGGGATAAGACTAAGATCATTAGCCAACGGAGGAATCGGCAATCATGTCGACGAATCCGTTTGTCTATCCGCCTAACTCACAAAAGATTGGTGGGTTTCTGCCATTCGTTAAGGGCACCTGTGTCGGATTGATCGCGACTCGTCGTTCCACCCGGATAGTACGTTCCCGGCTGAAACGAGTCCCGCGACCATATAAGACGAAAGTCCAATATGCTGAAGCGGCACTTGCCTGCGATGTAATCAGTATGAAGATGATGGACTGTTTGGCGCTGGAAACATTGGTCGTCAATCATGAGCCGGTTGAATTGATCGACGTTCGGTCGAGGAAAGAATTTGCTGCAATGCACATCCCGGGGGCGCGCTCGGTTCCCTTTGGTGAGCTGGCGGCGACGAAGATTTTTCGAAGAGAGCGCCCGACGAGAGAGCGCGTTTATGTCATTTCCGCCGGCGGTCACGCTCGAGCCAGCCTTGCAACTGGGATTTTGCGATCGGCCGGTTGCGTGAATGCCGTTCCGGTAGACGGCGGAATGAAGGATTGGGTCGCCCGGGGTTTTCCATTGCAGCGCAAGAGATCCTCGATCAGCAGTGCGGCAGATTTCATACCGAGGGCAGCGTTGCCTTTGATGGGAGCCGGCGTGGGGCTCGTATTGCGCGAGTTTACTGCTGCCGCCCTCCTGCTCGCTATTGCCGGGGTGCTAATTCTCAGACCGAATTCTTCCCCGCCAAGACGACGGCAAAGGCGCGGGCGCGGACTTAC
>Ga0137403_10005333_pt1 | contig 14949 bp, 12 predicted proteins | sample CZOMad2_1_16fung_FD_122057 | JGI IMG/M metagenome (GOLD analysis project Ga0137403, IMG submission 122057) | Vadose zone soil fungal communities from Angelo Coast Range Reserve, California, USA - CZOMad2_1_16fungal (Hybrid Assembly) | ecosystem: Environmental > Terrestrial > Soil > Vadose zone... | reverse complement strand
ATAGCAACTGAGACTTCGGGCAGATTGCCAACAATCTGGGCCGCGCCGTCACCAGTCAGGTAAACGGGTATAGTAATCAAGGCCGTGATAACAAAGGTGCCGAGACTGGCCTTTTTTATTTCGTCGCTATGTTTCCATATTCCGTAACACAACAATAGCAGACCGAAGATGGTGCCCAGGATCGGGATATGGTTTAGCAAGAGGTGTATATGTGCTGCATTCATAGTTGTTCCTCCGATCCGTTTCAGCTCCGTTACGTACGACGGCTACAGACTACGCTCCCGAGGGGGCTTCCACAGCAGAGCCTATCGTTTGGGGGAATGGACCAGAGTCTACAGACAATAAGATGGTTTGTCAGGGTTGCGCAGTAGACAATAATCCTACTTCGTCCCTTTCAACTCCTTATACATATCCTCCACATTGGGTGTCGCAAAATTCTGAAATGCAAAGCTCTTATATTTGTCAGGAAGTTTTAACTGTTGCTTTGCCTGCTCGAGCGTGAGCCCATCGGCAATTGATTTCCTGACTCTGGTCCTTAAGTCATCGAGATAATCTCGAAACTCGCGGATGTCCGCAGCCGTGGCAACCTCGCCATGACCCGGTATGAACTTCGCAGTTGGATACTTGTTAAGGATTTTATCCAGCGATGGTATCCAATCGTTCACCGTAGCATCGACGAGGTTCGGCAACGTCTTACACCAACCCATATCTCCCGCGAACACAACGTTCGCATCCGGCACATATGCCAACACGTCTCCGCCGGTGTGTCCGGGTAAGGTGAACAAGATGACTTCGCGTTTACCCAGGTACAGACGGACGAGCCCCGAACTAAAAGTCACATTGGGATTCGTCAGATTAATCGACATCATCGCGTCGAAGCGACGCAGTTGACGCTCCAGTTGAGCACGTTTCTCTAATTGATCCACAGGCGTCTCACTCAATTGTTTTGCCGCCTCGGCGCGCCTCTTTTGCAATTCCTCGGCGACAGGAAGAAACCGGCGATTCTTGGTTGTTTGCCAAAGAACCACATTGTCATGCGCGATGATCGGCACGTTGCGCGCCAGCAGCACCTGATTGCCGCCCGTATGATCGAGATGATAATGGCTGTTGACTGCGAACTTGATCGGCTGCTTTGTCTCAGTCTCGATCACGCCGATGAGTTCTTCGATGGCAGTGGGAGTGAAGAAAGTATCAAACACGAGGACCCCACCATCTCCGATAACAAAGCCGGCATTTCCCGACGCCAAACCACCGGGCTTAGCTATCCCCGCATAGACGCCCTCAGCCACTTTGACTAATTGAAAGTCGTCCTCAGCTTTTAGAGCAGTTGCCCTCACCACCGCAGGCGGACGAGCCAGGGAGATGGTGACAAGCAGGGTCAGGGCCATTATCAATAGAACGGCGTACTTCATGTACTCTCCTCCGGTAGGGCACAAATGAGCAATAGGAGCAGTTTACAGTGCGATCGAGTGGTTACGAAGCTTCGAATAACACTTTGTATGCCCGACTTTGCGGCGACTTTGCCGCGACAGACCGCACCGGTAACGATCATGCTGGCTGGTTTCGCAGACCCCTGCTTTTCTTTTGAGGATCATCGGGATCATGGTTATAGTTTGGTGGTCTAGCAATCACGGCGATCGCGACAATCGATAATCGGCAATGTTGCTATGGAGGCAAACCGTGACTTTCATTTGTCAGACTCGGCAGCTTTGGGCTGGCGGGTTTCTTCTCGTAAGTGTGGGATTGGTGCTGATGACGTCCTGTGTAAATAATCCAAATTCGATGTCCACTTCAGGTGCTAAACCTACAGTAACGGAAGGAGAGAAGTTCATCGCCGATGCAGAACGGCGTCTGTTTGGACTCAACATCAATTTCGCTCGCGCCGATTGGGTCAAAAGTACTTTCATCACCGACGACACTGAAGCTCTTTCGGCCGACGCGAACAAAGATCTGATAGCCGCAACCACGGAACTCGCGGAACACTCCCGCCGCTTTGATGGTCTTGACCTTTCTGCCGACACTCAACGCAAGATGAAACTACTAAAGTTGTCACTTACTTTGCCGGCGCCGAAAGATCCTGGGGAACGCGACGAGTTAACCAAACTCGCCGCTTCCATGGAAGGCGATTACGGCAAAGGCAAGTATTGCCCCGAAGGCGACAAAGGAAAATGCCTGAGCCTCGGCGACCTGGAAGAGATCATGGCGCACAGCAACGATCCGAACGAGTTGAAAAAAGCCTGGTTGGGATGGCATCAGATTTCGCCGCCCTTTCGTAAGGACTATGTGCGCTTCGTTGAGCTGAGTAACAAGGGCGCGCGCGAAATGGGTTTCAAAGACACAGGCGCAATGTGGCGTGAGAAATATGACATGGACGCAGCGGCCTTTGCCGCCGAAATGGAACGACTATGGCAACAAGTTAAGCCTCTATACGATTCGCTCTACACCTACACGCGACACAAGCTCTCGGAAAAGTATGGCAAAGAAGTTGTCGCTGAAGACAAGCCTATTCCCGCACACTTGCTCGGCAACATGTGGGCGCAAACCTGGGGTAATATCTATCCCCTACTCGCACCGCCGACGGGCGGTCGGGGCTACGACCTGACGCAAATCCTCAAAGCACGCAATACTGATCCCAAACAGATGGTGCGTTACGGTGAATCGTTTTTTACTTCGCTCGGTTTTGAACAACTGCCACAGACTTTTTGGGAACGATCGATGCTCACCAAACCAGTGGACCACGAGGCGGTTTGCCATGCGAGCGCCTGGGATATTGACTACGAGAAAGACGTGCGCTTGAAGATGTGCATCCAGATCAATGAAGAAGATTTCACTACGGTCCATCACGAGCTCGGTCACAACTATTATCAGATGGCTTACGCAGGACAGCCATTTCTCTTTCGCGATAGCGCGAATGATGCTTTTCACGAGGCTATCGGCGACACGATTGCCTTATCTGTGACACCGGCCTACCTAAAGCAGATTGGCTTGATTGATCGAACTCCAGAAGCCGGGGCCGATATCGGCTTTCTTTTGAGTCGCGCTCTCGATAAAGTCGCCTTTCTTCCCTTTGGTTATCTGGTGGATCAATGGCGCTGGAAGGTTTTCTCGGGTGAAGTCGGTCCGAGTGATTACAACAAAGCCTGGTGGGATCTGCGCGAGAAGTATCAGGGCGTATCGCCACCGGCACCGCGTACTGAAGCGGACTTCGATCCAGGCGCAAAATACCACGTCGCTGCCAACACTCCCTATGCGCGATATTTTCTCGCGGCCATTCTCCAATTCCAATTTCATCGCGCGTTGTGTCGCGAAGCTGGGTTTAATGGTCCGCTTTACCAGTGCTCGATTTACGGTAACAAGACGACCGGAGAAAAACTGAAAACGATGTTGGCGATGGGATTGAGTAAACCCTGGCCGGATGCACTCAGGGCCCTGACCGGCGAAGACAAGATGGACGCGACAGCAATAATCGATTATTTTGCGCCGCTCAAGGCTTGGTTGGATGAACAGAACACGAAGAACAAGTCGCAGTGATCTCTAACTCAGGATTGCCGCGACGTGATCGGTATCAAATCACCAAACGCCTTTCGGCAATCGGCAACCATTTTCGCCACGTATTTATTTCGGGTCCAGTAACCGCGAAGCCCTAGCGGCGAACGGGCGTGATATTTGGGTCGTGTATCACGTAATGACTAACACCGCTGTCCTTTATCACGTCAGCCGCCAGGAATGACCCCAGAACATGTCGCGGCCAAAAGCGATGCCCTTTGCCTTCACGAATTCCTGCTGCCACTGAGACTCAGTTGCTTCGTCCGGATCGATTTCCTGCTCTTTCAAAAACTCGCGCGTCATGAAATCAGGATTACCGCCGAGCAGAATGTCGGTGCCGCGGCCCGCCATGTTGGTCGCGATCGTGATGGCGCCCTTGCGTCCGGCCTGGGCCACAATCTCAGCTTCGCGCTCATGAAATTTGGCGTTAAGGACGTTGTGCGGCACCCCGACGCGTTGCAGGCGGCGCGCGATCAGTTCGGAATTCTCGACCGAAACCGTACCTACGAGCACCGGTTGTCCGTGTTCGTATTTGTCCTTGATCTCTTCGACGACCGCGTCCCACTTCTCCGGAAGGGTGCGATAAATCACGTCGGGATTGTCTTTGCGGACCATCGGCATGTGCGTCGGGATCACGATCACGTCGAGTTTGTAAGTCGAGTGAAACTCAGCCGCTTCTGTCTCAGCGGTACCGGTCATGCCTGAGAGTTTTTCGTAAAGCCGGAAATAATTCTGCAGCGTGATCGTCGCCAGCGTCTGGTTTTCGCGTTCGATCTTAACGGCCTCTTTTGCTTCAACCGCCTGGTGCAGGCCATCAGACCAGCGGCGGCCCTTCATCAAACGGCCGGTGAAGTCGTCAACGATGATCACCTCGCCTTCCTGCACGACGTATTGGTGATCGAGTCGGTAAAGCGTGTGCGCTTTGAGAGCTTGCTCGACGCAATGCAGCAACTCCATGTTGCCGGGATCGTAGAGATTACCAACACCCAGCAGTCGCTCAGCTTTGTCCACGCCGTCTTCGGTAAGCACCGCCGAATGGTTCTTTTCATCGACGACGTAGTCACCGGTTTTTTTATTCTCTTCCAGTTCTTCCCCGCGAATAAGCTGCGGGATGATCGCGTTCGCCTGGTAGTATTTGTCCGTGGATTCTTCCGAAGGCCCGGAGATGATCAGCGGAGTCCTCGCTTCGTCAATCAGGATCGAATCGACTTCGTCGACGATCGCATGATAATGGCCGTGCTGGACGCAGGTCGCCAGATCGAACTTCATATTGTCGCGCAGATAATCGAAGCCGAACTCGTTGTTCGTTCCATAGGTGATGTCGGCGGCGTAAGCTGTCTTCCGCTCGAAATCATCCATGTCGTTCTGGATGACGCCAACCTCCAAACCAAGAAAGCGATAGATTTGGCCCATCCATTCGGCGTCGCGCGCCGCGAGGTAATCGTTGACCGTAATACAGTGAACGCCCCGGCCGGTCAACGCATTAAGGTAAGCAGGCAGCGTGGCGACCAGGGTCTTGCCTTCACCCGTGCGCATCTCAGCAATCTTGCCCTGGTGCAGCACGAGGCCGCCGATCATCTGCACGTCGAAGTGCCGCATGCCGGTGGTGCGAATGCTGGCTTCGCGGACGACGGCGAAAGCTTCAGGCAAGATTTCGTTCAGGGCTTCCTGTTCGCGATACTTGCGATCGTCCCTGTCGCGCGCGTCTTTGACCGCGTCTGCGACTCGCTCTTTGAATTCAATGGTCTTTGCCCGCAGTTCGTCGTCCGAAAGCTTCTGAAGGGCCGGCTCAAACTCGTTGATCCGCTCGATCGTCGGCCGAATGGTCTTCAGGAAGCGCTCGTTACTGCTGCCAAAAACTTTGGTTAAGACTTTATCGAAACTAGCCATCTGTTTGTTTGCTGCTGACCTCTTTGACTCTTAATCCCCTGCGAATGCAATTGGAGATTGTACGAGGCGCTGAGTTGCCAATCAAGCGGTGGTGATTCACCCCTGAATTACTTGTAAAGATGGACTACGATCACCGCGGTGATGGCGTTCCGACTAATCTCCCCGGTGATTTCAACGGTGACGCGGCCGCTGACGACAAACCGCCTCGCCGTGAGAGGTGGAGCCGGGCGCGGAAAACCTAAGGCAATGTTTTATGTCGTCCAGGTTTCGCAGAATCGTTTGACCAGTCGTATTCTCTACGACTGGCTTTTTATGGAGTGCGGCGACTTGTCGCCGCTTTAAGAGAGCTGACTAGTCAGCGCACTCCAAACTGTTTTTTATGAAACCAACGATCATGAAATTCGGCGGCACGTCCGTTGAGGACGCAATGGCCATCCGCAACGTGTGTGCAATCGTGAAGCTGGCGGTCAAATCGCGCCCGGTGATCGTCGTATCGGCAATCGGCGGATTCACTAATTCATTATTGGCCAGCGTCGTAAAAGCGATCGACGGGGATTCCCGCGCCGCCACCAAATCGCTCGATGCTGACTTCGATCGCCATCTGGCGATTGCCAAAGAACTGCTCGACAAGGAATCGTGCGCGGCATTCGTGTCGACCGTTGGCGATGCGCGCAGCAAGATTCGGCAACTGCACAAAATCATCGCTGCGCATCCCGTCACCAGCCCGCCGCTTCAGGATGAGATCGTGGCCTACGGCGAACAGCTTTCTTCCCAGTTGTTAACGGCCGCGCTGGCGGCGGCCGACGTGGCCGCGCGTCACGTCGACGCTCGTCGCTGCATCAAGACCGACGAGACGTACGGCGCCGCGACGCCGCGAGCCGAGACGGCTAACGCCATCAAGACTGAACTCGAGCCGCTGCTTAACTCGGCAAAAATTCCGGTGCTCGGAGGTTTCATCGGCAGTACGGCCAGAGGCGTAACCACGACGCTCGGACGCGGCGGATCTGATTACTCGGCCGCGATTATGGGCGCGGCCTTGGACGCACGCGAGATTCAGATCTGGACCGATGTGAGCGGTGTGCTTACGGCCGATCCGCAAATCGTCGGAAACGCCCGGACGATTCCGATCCTTTCGTATCAGGAAGCGGCTGAGCTCGCTTACTTTGGCGCCAAGGTCCTGCATCCGAAGACAATTCAGCCGGCGATCGACAAGCGCATTCCGGTGCGCGTGTGTAACTCGCGCGCGTCGCGCGAAGCCGGCACGCTGATCGTTTCAGAATCAGAAGCCGCGCCGCAAACAATCAAAGCCATCGCGCACAAAACGGGAATCACCACGGTCCAGGTCACGTCGGCGCGAATGCTCGGCGCCTACGGTTTTTTGCGCGCTCTGTTTGAAGTGTTCGATCGACATCGAACCGCGGTCGACGTGGTGACCACTTCGGAAGTGAGCGTGTCGCTTTCGATCGATGATGTGAGTGCGTTGCCGGATTTGATCATTGATCTTGAACAGCTGGGAACAGTGGAGATAGAAAAGAACCTCACCATAATTTCAGTGGTGGGCGAGGGCCTGCGTAACACGCCCGGGATTGCGGCTCGAGTGTTCTCAGTCATCAGCGACATTAACGTGTCGATGATTTCGGTTGGCGCCTCCAGCGTTAATCTGACCTTTATGGTTGATGAGGCTCACGCCGCGGAAGCCATCGAGCGTCTGCATCGGGTGTGTTTTGAAGACGAAGCTGGCGGAAACCCGACCGTAAGGGAGGGTGCACAGAGCGGCGCCGGCACCCTCCCTTACGGTCGGGTTTCTGCCACCAAGAGGTGATCTGTTTGGCAACTCAAGTTGATCTCTTCAGACTCACGCGCGAGCTGATCGATGTTCCTTCCGTGACGGGTGACGAATTTCAGATCGGCACGTCGCTGGGCGAATTATTGGTGCGGCTCGGATACCATGTTGAACTGCAAGACGTCGCCGACGAAAGATCGAATATCATCGCCACCACGGAAGCTCGGCCACGCATTGTGCTCTCGACACATATGGATACGGTGCCGCCGTTTATAGCCTCAAGCGAAGACGATGAATTCATCTACGGGCGAGGCGCCTGTGATGCCAAAGGAATTATCGCGGCTCAAATTGCCGCCGCTGAAGAGCTTCGCGCTGAAGGCTTTAACGAAATCGGACTGCTGTTTACCGTTGACGAAGAAGTAACCAGTGACGGTGCGAAGCTTGCCAATCAACATCCGCTGGCAGAATCGTGCGAATACTTAATCAATGGCGAGCCTACGGACAATCAACTTGCCAATGGGACCAAGGGCTCGTTGCAAGCGGTCATTGCCGCCGAAGGCCGCGCCGCGCATTCCGCTTATCCCGAAGCCGGCGAATCGGCGATCGAGAAATTGCTGGATGTGCTCGATGATATTCGCAATCTCGCCTGGCCGGGCGATCAGGTGTTTGGCGAAACTACGTGCAACATAGGAATCATCGCCGGCGGCACGCGAGCAAACGTAATTCCCGACGCCGCGCAGGCGACGCTTCAGCTGCGTCTGGCAGTCGAGTCAGCTTCAGTCAGGACTTTGGTCGAGGCGGCAATCGCCGAACGCGTGACGATCGACTACCGGTCAGTTCATGATCCGGTGCGGCTGATAACAATCGACGGCTTCGATCAAATGGTGGCGCGCTTCACGACTGACATTCCCTACCTGTCGAATTGGGGACAGCCGCTGCTGATTGGACCGGGATCGATCCTCGTCGCCCACACGGACCATGAAAGAGTGAAGAAGAGTGAGTTATCGCGAGCAGTGGAAATATATGTTGACCTGGTACGGAGACTAACGTTACAGAACCGCGAGCGGTAGCGAGCGGGATCAAAACTCAACTCGCATAAATTGGGCTCGACTATTCGCGAATTGAATCTTTAACCCGCTCGCTACCGCTCGCGGTTCTGACACCGCATACTGCCAACCATGAAGATCGCACTAATCGGATACGGCGCCATGGGCCAACTGGTCGGTAAGCTGGCCGTTGACCAGGGCCACCAAATCGCTTTGACCCTTGATCTTGATGCCGCAGATCGCGGCGTCGAGGATATCGCGGAGGCTTTGCGCGCGTGCGATGTGGCAATCGATTTTTCAATTGCCGACACCGTGTCGAAGGACGTGGAGGCATGCGCGCGCGCAGGTGTGCCGCTGGTTGTCGGCACGACGGGCTGGCAATCGCAGTTCGAACAGGTGCGAGGCGTGGTCGAGCAGTACGATGGCGCGCTGATCCACGGCGCGAATTTCTCGATCGGCGTGCAACTCTTTTATCGCATCGCGGCGCGCGCTGCCGAGCTGTTTCGCAATGTGGATTCGTACGATCCATTTATCGAAGAAGCTCACCACAAACGAAAACGCGACGCGCCATCGGGAACTGCGATCCACCTTCATAAGATCGTCAGCCGGGAAATTGACCGCGACGTGCCCGTTTCCTCGACGCGGGCCGGTTACATTCCCGGCACGCATCGAGTCGGCTTTGACTCAGTCGCCGATCAGATCACAATCACCCATGAAGCGCGCTCGCGCGAAGGCTTTGCGGCCGGCGCGCTACTGGCCGCGCAATGGATCGTCGGACGTAAAGGTGTCTATGAGTTTTCAGAAGTTTTCGATGAGATCATAAAGGATCGAGGCATTGTTTAGAGGCGGGCTACCGCCCGCCCGAACAACTGTTTAGAAGCCGGACTTGTCCGGCTAACACGGCAGCGGACAAGGCCGCTATTTAGATAATTCGAATATTTTCTCCGTCAAATGGCGGGCAGTAGCCCGCCTCTAAACGAAGAGGAATAAGGCGATGACAATGAAACTTAACTGGATGCGCGGCTGCGCGACGGCGCTGGTGACGCCATTCAAATCTGATGGCACGATCGATGAAGAGCGCATGCGCTCACTTGTGGACCGGCAAATCAAGGGTGGCGTGCAGTTGCTGGTGCCCTGCGGCACGACCGGCGAGAGCGCCACCATGACTGAAGAAGAAGATACGCGCGTGATAGCAATGACAATCGATGTCGCACGCGGACGCGCGAACGTCATTGCCGGGACGGGAAGCAATTCGACTGCGTCGGCCATTGAGTATTCAAAGCGCGCGCGCGACATGGGCGCGGATGCGCTGCTGCAAGTTGCTCCCTGGTACAACAAGCCGACACAGGACGGTTTGTACGCTCACTTTCGCGCTATCGCCGAAGCTGTTCCGGAAATGCCGATCATGCTTTACAACGTGCCGGGGCGCACCTCGTCGAACATCGCCGCGCAGACGACGCTGCGTCTCGCGCGCGATTGCGAAAACATCGTGGCGGTTAAAGAAGCGTCAGGGAATCTTTCGCAGATCATGGAGATTTTGCGTGAGCGGCCGGCGAACTTTTCCGTTTTGTCGGGCGACGACGCGGTGACGTTACCGCTGATCGCGCTCGGCGCGGACGGAATAGTAAGCGTCGCCTCAAATCAGGTCCCTGACCTAATGTCGCAGATGACGAATCTGGCGCTTGAAGGAAAGTGGGACGATGCGCGTCATCTTCATTATCGCCTGCTGCCACTGATGGAAGTGAACTTCATCGAATCAAGTCCGGGACCCGTCAAAGCTGCGATGGCCCTGATGGGTTTGCTGGAAGAGAATTTCCGTTTGCCGCTGGTGCCAGTCCAGGAAAAGAGTCGCGCGCGGATCCGCGAAGTGCTGGCGGAACTCGGCGTGTTGGAGAGTGCTCATCCGGCGTAGCGCAAGCTGTTAGCTTGCGTCGCAAACTAACAGTTTGCGTTACTAAGTCCTATGTCTCTACGTGAACAAATCGAGCAACTGGCCGCGCGCGCCGCGGGCGAATATTCCGATCAGGACCTCGCGCTCTTCAACGAATTTAAAGCTGCGCTCAATCGCGGTGAGATTCGCGCCGCCGAGCGTGGCGCGGATGGGAAGTGGCGCACCAACGCGTGGGTGAAGCGTGGCATTCTGCTCGGTTTTCGCCTGGGTGCGATCGTGGAAATGACTGCTCCGGGTGCGCCGTTACAGTTTCTCGACAAGGACACTTATCCAATCAGGAGATTTTCACCAGACGATCGTGTGCGCATCGTGCCCGGTGGCTCGAGCATTCGCGACGGCGCATACATTGCACCCGGCGTTGTCTGTATGCCGCCGATGTTTGTTAACGCGGGCGCTTACGTTGATGAAGGAACGATGATAGATAGCCACGCCCTGGTTGGCTCGTGCGCGCAGATCGGAAAGCGTGTGCATCTCTCTGCCGCCGCACAAATCGGCGGCGTGCTGGAACCGGCTGGCGCCATACCAGTGATCATCGAAGACGACGTCATCGTGGGCGGCAACTGCGGTGTTTATGAAGGAGCGATTGTGCGCGAGCGCGCGGTGCTGGCGTCGGGAACAATCATCACTGGTTCGACACCGGTATTCGATCTGGTGCGCGGCGAGATTTATCGACGCAGCGCAGATGCGCCACTTGAGATTCCCGCCGGTGCGGTGGTGGTGCCGGGCTCGCGTGCAATTCAAACCGAGCAGGGCCGCGAATGGGGACTCTCGCTTTACGCGCCGGTGATCGTGAAGTATCGCGATGAAAAAACTGATGCGGCAACGCAGTTGGAGGAGGCGCTGCGGTAACGAATACGCGCGCAGAGGAGGGATTGGATCGATATCGAACTTACTGGCCGGATGTTGTCCCAGTCCCGGGTTATCGCGAAGGGCAGGAGAATTCGCGATGTGCGGCGTTTGGTTGCGCGGTACGGCGGAAGAGCGTCACAATGGGCAAAGAAGAGCAGCCCTCGAATCGAAATCGACGGAGAGTATTATGAACTTCATTGGTACGAACATCCGAGGCTCGGCAAGTTCGAAGTGAAGCAAGTGCGAGTACGAATGAATCGAGTATGATCGTCAAACTCAAGAAAAGGAATTCTAGTTATAAGGACCTGACGTTTGGTCAGCCTTACGTTGTACTCGGCATCGAAGCCGATGATTTCCGTATCTTAAACGACGTGGGCCGTCCTTTCCTGTATCCTCCTGACCTTTTCAGGCTGGTCGATGCGCAAGAACCATCTGATTGGGTCACAGAACTCGGTGAAGACGAGGAGCGATACTCGTATCCGCCACCGCTTAACAAATCCGGTTTCTTCGAGGACTTCTTCGACGAGAAGGCCAAGGCCGTCGCCACCTTCTGGCGCGTCGTGAATCAGCACCTCGCGGGTAACCAACGGAGAGTCGCGTGACGGATTCCGATTCAAGGAACCCGAGAGAGATTTGCCTCATGGTTGTCATTTAGCTTCCGGCCTTTACTTTGGTTCTTTCATTAAGCAGATAGCATGGTTTCGAAAAGAAAGAGGGCTCGACTTTCGGCTATCGCTAATAGAGATGATCTGAGAGGTTTTCTTGAGGAGTTTCGCCGTGAAAGCGATCGGGCCACAGCGCTACTTGGAGCGGCTTACCTAGATGAAGAAATTCTACAATTATTAACCGACTTTCTCGTCGACGATGAAGATGAAGTTCGCGAGTTGATTTCCACTGAAAAGCCGCTAGGAGCTTTCGGAGCCCGAATTCGCGCAGCGTATTGCATGGGGCTAATTGCGAAATCAGATTTTGAGGATTTGAAACTCATCAAAACTATTCGTAATGAGTTTGCTCATAGCTTGCACGGCCTTTCATTTGATGAGGAACCAATAGTTGGAATGTGTGCAAAGTTGCAAGCACACAAACGCGCTAAAAAGAGTCGGCCGAGTTCGCCGCGAGATGCTTTCATACATACCACGATGTTCATCTTACTCGAGTTTACTGGAATAATGATCGCGCATGAAAATGCGCGATGTAAAACTCCTCAAACGCGCAAGGTGGACATCCGCATATGAGGATGATCGGTCGACGAGTTGGTGATCCTGAATCTCTGATCAACCAATCCAATGCCACATTGTAATGCTACCAACCGCTCGGAGCTTATTTGAACCAATTCCAACCACCACCATTTCTGCGCGGCATTGAGAAGAGCATGATCCGCAAGATTTCGGATCGCGCGAAGCCGGGCAGCATCAGTCTCGGGCTCGGTGAACCTGATTTGCCAACGCCCGACGTGATCATTCGTGAAGCCGTCCGCGTCATTCAGGAAGAGCAGAGCGGATACACTCTGCAGGCCGGAATTCCGGCTTTGCGTGAAAAGATCGCCTCGGACTATCCGCATCTGAATCTGTCGCTTGATCAAATCATCGTGACCGCGGGATCTCAGGAAGCTCTCTACCTGATCATGCGCACGCTGGTGGAACCTGACGACGAGGTCCTGTTGCCAAATCCTGGGTTCATTCCTTACACGATGATGACGAGGATGCTCGGTGGCCGCGCCGTCACGTACCGGTTGCCGGCCAATGACGATTTCGCTTTCGACCTGGATGATTTCAAAAGCAAACTGTCACCCAACACCAAGGTTGTCATCTGTATCAGCCCATCGAACCCAACCGGGCGCGTGCTGACAAAAGACGATCTACGCGCAATGGCGAAAGCAGTTGAAGAGAGTGGCTCAGGCGCTTTCATCATCAGCGATGAAATTTATCGCGAGCTTTATTACACGCCAGAGCGACCGGCGTCACTCTCAGAGTTTTATCCGCGCACGATCGTCGTCAGCGGGCTTTCAAAATCGATGCGTATGACTGGCTGGCGCATCGGCTGGCTCGCCGGGGACACTGAAGTCATCAAAGCAGCGCTGGTGCTGCACGGGTACACGGTGACGTGCGCTTCGAGCATTTCGCAGAAGGCAGCTTTGGCCGCCTGGACTGATGAAGCCGCGGTGGCTCGGGCAGAGTATCGCGCGATCTTTCATCGACGTCGTGATCACTTACTGCGACTGTTGCGCGATGAATTAGGATTGCGTTGCGTTACCCCGGAAGGTGCGTTTTATACGATGGTGGATGTCAGCAAGTACGGCGATGAATTGAAAGTCGCCGAAGCCGGGCTTGAGCAAGGTGTGGTTACCATTCCGGCCGCCGCGTTCGGCGATGAGAGCAAAGGCTTTCTGCGAATCTCGTTCTGTGCCGATGAAGAGAAATTGAGCGAAGGCGTGCGCAGATTGGGCGAGGCGCTGAAGTCGTTGAAGGATTGAACCACAGAGGACACAGAGAAAGACAAAAGAATCAGGCATAAAATGCACAAAGGCACAAAACGAGAAAAGGAGACCACGGTCGCCGTAAATAATCCTTTTGTGCTTCTTGTGCCTTTTCGTGGCTGATTGGATTTTCTCCGTGTCCTCTGTGGTTAAATGATCGCAATGAAAACATTTCGTGTGGGCATTCTCGGGGCGACTGGCGTGGTGGGCCAGCGCTTCATGCAACTGCTCGAAGACCACCCGCAGTTTGAAATAACCGCGCTCGCCGCTTCTGATCGTTCGCAAGGGAAATCGTTCGCCGAGGCTTGTACCTGGCGCTTGCCCGGCGACATCCCTGAACGTGTGAAACAGATCATCGTGCAGCGCCCAGCGCCGCCGCTTGATTGTGATCTGGTCTTTTCGAGTCTGCCGGGCGACATAGCCGGAGAATCGGAGGAAGAATTTGCCCGCGCTGGTTATCCAGTGATCAGCAATTCATCTCCGCATCGGATGGGCGCTGATGTGCCTCTGCTGATTCCCGAGGTAAACGCGGACCATGTCGCGCTAATCGAGGTGCAGCGAAAGAACCGCGGCTTCGATCGCGGATTCATTGTCACCAATCCAAACTGCTCAGCGATCGTGATTGTGATGGCACTCGCACCGCTGCATGCAAAGTTCGGCGTCTCGTCGTGCGTCGTGACTACAATGCAGGCCCTCTCCGGCGCCGGCTATCCGGGAGTTGCTTCGCTCGACGCCACCGACAACGTGATTCCATTTATCGGCGGTGAAGAAGAGAAGATCGAAGCTGAGACTTTGAAGTTGCTTGGTCGTTTTCAGAACGACGCCATTGCCGAACCGGACATGAGAGTGAGCGCGCAATGCAATCGCGTTAACGTAAGCGATGGTCACCTGGCATCGATCCGGGTGAAGCTGGAGAGTGCCGCATCAATTGATGATGTTCGCGCCGCGCTCGCTTCCTTCACTTCCGAGCCACAACACTTGAAACTTCATTCAGCGCCGGAAAGACCGATCATTGTCAGGAGCGAAAACGATCGTCCTCAACCTCGTCTCGATCGCGATTCAGGAAATGGAATGAGTGTGACCGTTGGCCGTATTACCGCGGACAACGTGCTTGATTATCGATTCGTAGCGTTGGGCCATAACACGATTCGCGGAGCGGCCGGGGCGGCGATTCTGAATGCGGAGTTGTTGGTGGCGCGCGGGTACCTGAGGAGGTAAGCAAATTTGGAGGGCGGCGACTTGTCGCCGCTTTTCTGCTCAAGATGCCGTGGCCGCGACAAGGCACGGCCTGACAAAGCGCTGACAAGTCAGCGCACTCCAAAATCCGTCATGCCTTCCGTTGCTCTTATCTGCACCGCAAATAGATGTCGAAGTGTGATGGCGCACGCCATCTTCATCGAGGAGGCAA
>Ga0137403_10005332_pt1 | contig 14950 bp, 12 predicted proteins | sample CZOMad2_1_16fung_FD_122057 | JGI IMG/M metagenome (GOLD analysis project Ga0137403, IMG submission 122057) | Vadose zone soil fungal communities from Angelo Coast Range Reserve, California, USA - CZOMad2_1_16fungal (Hybrid Assembly) | ecosystem: Environmental > Terrestrial > Soil > Vadose zone... | reverse complement strand
GGCCGCCGTGCTGTGCACCGCGGCCCTCTGGACCGGGGTGCTCGCGGTGATGGCGCTGGCGCGGCTTCTGGCCTCCGCGTAAGGCGCGCTCGCTGGCGACCCGCCTTCGGGCATCATTTTCATTGCCTCGCTAGCGGACGCTCGCTACCCTCGCGCCGTGAGCAAGCGCAGCTGGCTCGTGGCGGCGCTCGCGGCGGTTGTGATCGTCGTGGCCTTCCCGCTCGTGCACTGGCGTCCCGGGCGCAGCGTCGAGCTCGGGCCGCTCGAGGTGACGCCGCCCGCAAAGCAGCTCTCCGTCCGGGTCGGCGAGAGCGTACAGTTCTCGGCGGGAGCGCAGGGCGCGCTCGGCTTCACGTGGACGGTGTGGGGACGGCCGGTGTCCTTCGCGTCCACCTTCTCTTATGCGCCGGCCCCGGAGGATGCGGGCTGGCAGCAGGTGACGGTCGAGGTCAGCGGGCGCGGCGGCGGGCGTGCCGCGCGCACCTGGGACGTGGGCGTGGTCCCGCCCACGCCGCCGGTGCTCGAGGAGGTGACGCCGCCCGCGGGATCGGTCGCGCTCGCCCAGGGCGAGCAGGGATCCTTCCGCTGCCGCGCGCGCGTGCCCGCGGCGCGCCCCGGGGACCGACTCGCCTTCGAGTGGATGCTCGACGATCAACCGGTGCGGCGCGAGGAGCAGCCGGCAGCGGACGCGATCTCCGATCTGGCCCTTCCGCCTTCCGAGACCGGCTCGCACCACCTGCGCGTGCGCGTGACGGAGGACGGGCAGAGCGCGTCGATCGCCGAGTGGACGATCACGGTGGCGGCGCCGGAGGAAGCCCCGCCGGCGGTGGCGGCACCAGAGCAAGCGCCGCCGGCCGCGACGCCGGAAGCAGCGCCGCCGCCGGAGGCGCCGCGCGTGGCGGCGGTCCCTCCGCCCGAGCCACCCGCGCTCGTGCCTCCACCACGCCTCGTCCGCGCCCCGGGCCCGCGTTACCTCGAGGGGCGCGTCGGCGAGCCGCTCGTGTTCCAGACGCGCGTGGAGCCGCAATCCACGACGGTCGTCTATCGCTGGACGGTCGACCGCCGCTGGGCGCGGGCGCGCGCACCGGGCCGCCTGGAGTACGAGCCGACGGTACCGGGTCGGCACACGGTCAGGGTCACGGTCACGGTCGCGGACCAGACCATCGGCCGCGACACCTGGGTCGTGACGGTGCCCGAGCCAGAGGTGGCGGAGGTCACGCCGCCGCGGGTCGGGGAGCCGGCCCCGCCCGGCACCGAGACCGCGCCTCCGTCCGTGCCGTCGGAGCTCGCCGAGGCCGAGGTCCGCGCGTGGCTCGACGAGTACGCGCGCGCGTGGTCGCGCAAGGATCTGCGTGCGCTCCGGCGCATGGGGCAGGTGCGCAGCGCGGCAGAGGAGGAGCAGCTCGAGCGGTACTTCCGTTCCGTCGACGGCCTGCACGTCGCCGTGCGCGTGCTCGCGCTCCGCCTCGACGGCGCGCGCGCGGCGGTCGAGCTGGAGCGCACCGACACCGTGACCGACCCGAGCGGCCGCAGCCACGAGCTCCGCCTGCCGCCCATCCGCAAGCAGATCGAGCGCACGCCGGAGGGGCTCCGCTTCATCGGCGGCGGCCCCGGATGACGCGTATCGTCGGCTTGTCTCGGCATGGAGCCGTTGTTATGGGTGAGCGCACGGACGCGAGAGTGGCGGAACTGGCAGACGCACGAGACTTAGGATCTCGCGGGCAACCGTGGGGGTTCGAGTCCCCCCTCTCGCACGCGGGGTCGCGCCGGACGCGCGCGTGATGCGATGGAGCACTCCACGGCGACGGTCGAGGACCTGACGCCGGTCCGCAAGCGCCTCCAGGTCGAGGTGCCTGCGCACGCGGTGCAGGCCGAGCTCGACCGCACCTTCCACGAGGTCGGCCAGCGGGCGCGCCTGCGCGGGTTCCGTCCCGGCAAGGCGCCGCGCCCCGTGCTCGAGCGCGTGTTCGGCGAGGAGGTGCGGCGCAAGGTGCTGGGCCGGCTGGTGGAGGCGTCCTTTCATCGTGCGGTCGAGACGCACGGGCTCGCGGTGGTGGGAACGCCCGACATCGACGCGGAGCCGATCACGCCGGGCGCAGCGCTGCGCTACTCGGCCACCGTGGAGGTGCGCCCCGCGATCGCGCTCGGCGACCTGAGCGGCCTCCAGGTGGTGAGGCCCGCGACGCGCGTGGGCGACGAGGACGTCGAGCGCACCATCGGTGAGCTCAGGGAATCGGTCGCCCAGCTCCGCCCGGTGGAGGATCGCGCGCAGGTCGAGGCGGGGGACGTGGTGCGCGTCGATCTGACCAGCCGCCTGGAGGGCGGCGAGCCGGTGCATCGAGAGGGCGTCCTTCTCGAGGCGGGCTCGGGCAGCTTCCCGCTCGCCCTCGAGCGCCAGCTCGTGGGCCAGAGCCGCGGCGCGCGGCTCGCGCTGCGCGTGCCCTATCCCGCGGACTATCCCAACGCCGGGCTCGCCGGGAAGACCGCCGCGTTCGAGGTGGAGATCAAGGAACTCCGCGTGAAGGAGCTGCCGCCGCTCGACGACGACTTCGCCCGCGACCACGGGAAGTGTGACTCGCTGGCCGAGCTGCGCGCGCGGGTGCGCGCGGACCTCGAGCGGGAGGCGGTGGCGCGCGCGGACGCCGCCGTCCGCGAGGGGCTCGTCGATCAGGTGCTCGCGCGCCACGCCTTCGAGGTGCCCGCAACGCTCGTCGAGCGCCGGATCGAGGCGCTCCTGCAAAGCTTCGATCTCCGGTTGCCCGAGGGCGGCGAGCGCGAGGCGGCGCTCGCACGCCTGCGCGAGCAGCTCCGGCCGCGCGCGGTGCGTCAGGTGCGGAGCGAGCTCCTGCTCGACGCGCTCGCCGCGCGCGATGCGATCGTGGTGAGCGACGATGAGCTCGATGCCGAGGTCGAAGGGATCGCGGCGCGCGAGCGGCAGGTGGTCGAGCGCGTACGCGCTTTCTACGAGCGTCCCGAGGCGCGTGCCGCGCTGCGTGCGAAGTTGGTGCGTGATCGCGCCCTTGCGAGGCTGGTTGCTGCTGCAAGAGTCATGCCGTCAGCACCGGCGGAAAGCGTTGCCCATGAAAAGTAAACCCGGTACAATCGAGCTCAGCCGCGACGAGGCTCCCCCGCCCATGCACGCCAATCTCGTCCCCATCGTCATCGAGCAGACCGGTCGCGGGGAGCGAGCCTACGACATCTACTCGCGCCTGCTGCGCGACCGGATCGTGATCCTGGGCGCCCCGATCGGTGACGACCTCGCCAACCTCGTCGTGGCCCAGCTCCTCTTCCTCGAGTCGGAGGATCCGGAGAAGGACATCTACATGTACATCAACTCGCCGGGGGGCTCGGTGACCGCCGGCCTCGCGATCTACGACACCATGCAGTACATCAAGCCCGAGGTCTCGACCCTGTGCGTCGGGCAGGCGGCCAGCATGGCCGCGTGGCTGCTCGCGGCGGGGACCAAGGCCAAGCGCTTCGCGCTCCCGCACGCCCGCATCATGATCCACCAGCCGCTCGGCGGCGTCCAGGGACAGGCGACCGACATCGACATCCAGGCGCGCGAGATCATCCGGCTGCGGGAGCAGATGAACAACATCCTGGTGAAGCACACCGGGCAGAGCCTCAAGAAGATCGAGAAGGACACCGACCGTGACCTCTTCCTGACCGGCAAGCAGGCGGTCGAGTACGGGCTCGTCGACGAGGTCATCGTGACTCGGCCGGGCAAGCTCACGAAGGCGTAGGGGAGGCCTCATGGCGAAGCACGGTGACGACCGCACCGGCAACCTCGTCTGCTCGTTCTGCGGCAAGAGCCAGGACGAGGTCCGGAAGCTGATCGCTGGCCCGACCGTCTACATCTGCGACGAGTGCATCGACCTCTGCAACGACATCATCGCGGAGGAGGTCGACCAGGAGGAGACCCTCTCGTCCACCTCGGCGGTGCCGAAGCCGTCCGAGATCAAGAAGGTCCTCGACCAGTACGTCATCGGTCAGGAGCGCGCCAAGAAGATCCTGGCGGTCGCGGTCCACAACCACTACAAGCGCATCGACTCGCAGCTGGTCACGGGCGACGTCGAGCTGCAGAAGTCGAACATCCTGCTCGTCGGGCCGACCGGCTGCGGCAAGACGCTCCTCGCCCAGACGCTCGCCCGCTTCCTCCAGGTGCCGTTCGCGATCGCGGACGCCACCAGCCTGACCGAGGCCGGCTACGTCGGCGAGGACGTCGAGAACATCATCCTCTCGCTCCTCCAGAACGCCGACTACGACGTGGAGAAGTGCCAGCGGGGCATCGTCTACATCGACGAGATCGACAAGATCGCACGCAAGGGCGACAACCCCTCGATCACCCGCGACGTGTCGGGCGAGGGCGTGCAGCAGGCGCTGCTCAAGATCATCGAGGGCACCACCGCCAGCGTCCCGCCCAAGGGCGGCCGCAAGCACCCCCAGCAGGAGTTCCTGCAGGTCGACACCACCAATATCCTTTTCGTCTGCGGGGGGGCCTTCGTCGGGCTCGACGACATCATCCGCCGGCGCATCGGGGTCAAGGGAATGGGCTTCGGAGCCGATATACGGCGTAAGGACGAGCGCAGCATGAGCGACCTCCTGCACGAGGTGCAGACCGAGGACCTGCTCAAGTTCGGGTTGATCCCCGAATTCGTGGGCCGGCTCCCGGTCATCGCCACCCTCGAGGAGCTCGACGAGACGGCGCTGGTCCGCATCCTGAAGGAACCGAAGAACGCCCTCACCCGGCAGTACCAGAAGCTCTTCGAGATGGAAGGCGTGCACCTCCGCTTCACCGACGGCGCCCTCTCGGCGATCGCGCGCGAGGCGCTCAAGCGCAAGTCGGGCGCGCGCGGGCTGCGCGCCATCATGGAGAACATCATGCTCGACGTGATGTACGACATCCCGTCGCAGCCGAACATCAAAGAGGTCCTCATCTCGGAGGAGGTCGTCACCAACAAGGAGCAGCCCATCATCCTCTTCCAGAAGGCGGCCGAGACCGCATAGCGGAACGGGGGACGAATGCTTTTCCGGAACGAGAAACGAGATTCGCGCGAGGCGCCGCCGCAGGCGGGTGGTCTCCGCGTGCCGCTCCTGCCGCTGCGGGACATCATCGTCTTCCCGCACATGGTGGTGCCGCTCTTCGTCGGGCGGCAGAAGTCGATCCGCGCCCTCGAGGAGGCGATGAACAAGCAGAAGTTCATCCTCCTCGCGGCGCAGAAGGACGCCAAGACCAATGACCCCGCCGAGGACGACATCTACCGGGTCGGCACGCTCGGCACGGTCGTGCAGCTTCTCCGCCTGCCCGACGGCACCGTCAAGGTGCTGGTCGAGGGCAAGAAGCGGGCGCGCGTCACGCGCTACCTGAGCAACGCCGAGTACTTCCTGGTCGAGGCCGAGGCCCTCGAAGAGGTGTGCAACAAGTCGACCGAGGTCGAAGCCCTCATCCGCAGCGTCAACGCCACCTTCGAGACCTACGTCAAGCTCAACAAGAAGGTCCCGCCCGAGATGATCATGTCGGTGGCCTCGATCGACGAGCCCGCGCGGCTCGCCGACACGATCGTCGCCCACCTCGGCATCAAGCTCGAGGACAAGCAGACGCTGCTCGAGATGACCAACCCGGCCGAGCGCCTCGAGAAGGTGCTCGGCTTCATGCGGTCCGAGATCGAGATCCTCGAGGTCGAGAAGCGCATCCGTACCCGGGTCAAGAAGCAGATGGAGAAGACCCAGAAGGAGTACTACCTCAACGAGCAGATGCGCGCGATCCAGAAGGAGCTCGGCGAGAAGGACGAGTTCAAGAACGAGATCCAGGAGCTGGAAGAGAAGATCAAGCAGAAGAAGATGTCGGCGGAGGCCCGCGAGAAGGCCGAGAAGGAGCTGAAGAAGCTCAAGATGATGTCGCCCATGTCCGCCGAGGCGACCGTCGTCCGTAACTACATCGACTGGCTGATCTCCCTGCCCTGGCACGAGTACACCGAGGACAAGCTCGACATCAAAGAGGCGGAGAAGGTCCTCGAGGACGACCACTTCGGCCTCGAGAAGGTGAAGCAGCGCATCCTCGAGTACCTCGCGGTGCAGAGCCTGGTCGGCCACACCAAGGGGCCCATCCTCTGTCTGGTCGGGCCGCCCGGCGTGGGCAAGACCTCGCTCGGCAAGTCGATCGCGCGCGCCACCGGCCGGAAGTTCGTGCGCGTGTCGCTGGGCGGCGTGCGCGACGAGGCCGAGATCCGCGGCCACCGCCGCACCTACATCGGCGCGCTGCCGGGCAAGGTCATCCAGTGCATGAAGCGCGCCGGCTCGGGCAACCCGGTCTTCCTGCTCGACGAGGTGGACAAGATGTCCACCGACTTCCGCGGCGACCCGTCGTCGGCGCTGCTGGAGGTGCTCGATCCCGAGCAGAACAGCACCTTCAACGACCACTACCTGGACGTGGACTACGACCTCTCGAAGGTCATGTTCGTCACCACCGCGAACACCCTCGAGCGCATCCCGCGCCCGCTCCAGGACCGCATGGAGATCATCCGCATCGCGGGCTACACGGAGCTCGAGAAGCTGAACATCGCCAAGAAATACCTGATCCCGAAGCAGCACGAGGCGAACGGCTTGAAGGCCGAGAACATCGTCCTCTCCGATTCGGCGCTCATGTCGATCATCCGCCACTACACGAAGGAGGCGGGTGTCCGGAACCTCGAGCGCGAGATCGCCAGCGTGTGTCGAAAGGTCGCGGTCGAGGTGGTGAAGAAGGACCGCAACGCCCGCATCCGGGTGTCCGCGAAGAGCCTGAACGCGTACCTCGGCCCGCCGCGCTACCGCTACGGGAAGGCGGAAGTCGAGCACAAGATCGGCGTGGCGACCGGGCTCGCGTGGACCGACATGGGCGGCGAGCTGCTCGCCACCGAGGTGCAGGTGATGCCCGGCAAGGGGAAGCTGCTCATCACCGGCCGCCTGGGCGAGGTGATGCAGGAGTCGGCGCAGGCAGCGATGAGCTACGTGCGCTCACGCGCCGAGGAGCTCGGGCTCGAGCGCGACTTCTACCAGAAGATCGACATTCACATTCACATCCCGGAGGGTGCGATCCCCAAGGACGGTCCGTCGGCCGGCATCACCATGGCCACCGCACTGGTCTCGGCGCTGACGCGCATCCCGGTCCGACACGACCTCGCCATGACCGGCGAGGTGACGCTGCGGGGCAACGTGCTGCCCATCGGGGGCCTGAAGGAGAAGGTCCTGGCGGCGCATCGCGGCGGCATCAAGAAGGTCCTCATCCCGGTGGAGAACGAGAAGGACATCCGGGAGATCCCGGCTGTCATCCTCAAGTCGATCGAGATCGAGCTCGTCGAGCACATGGACCAGGTGCTGCGGAAGGCGCTGGTGCTGGCCGACCCGGAGAACTACCCGAAGAAGCCCGCGACGCCACCCGCCGAGCCGGTGCCGGCGGCCTTCCAGGCGGCGGCCGCGCCTCCGGACGCGCCCGACATCGTTACGCATTGACACCGCTCAGGTCGGTTGCTAAAGCGGCCGGCGCGCAACGGGAGGGGGCATGACGAAGGCCGACCTGATCGAGTCGATGGCGACCAAGCTGGACCTACCCAAAGGGCAGGCCGAGCGGGCCGTCAACATGATGTTCGACGATATCGTCGCCGCCCTCCGCAACGGCGACAAGGTGAACATCTCCGGCTTCGGCACGTTCGCCGTGTCGGCGCGCAAGGCGCGCGCCGGCCGCAACCCCAAGACGGGCGAGACCATCCAGATCGCGGCCTCCAAGTCGGCGAAGTTCAAGGCCGGCAAGACGCTCAAGGACTCGCTCAATTAATGCCGCGAGGGGCTCCGCCCCTCGCCCCCGTCGGGCGAAGCCCGCCGGGTCCCCCACTCCCCGCTCGCTTCGCTCGGCCGCGCGCTCCGCGCGCGGAGAATGACAACGGGAGGCTGCACAGCGGCTGCACAGCGAACGAGCAGGGGTTCTCCCCGCAGTCTTCAGAAGCCGGCCGCTTACGCCGATACTCAGAGGGTGGAAGCGGGGGGAGGGCTGAAATCCGAAATGGATTCGCCCGTGCGTTGTCTTCCTCGGCCGTCCATGAAGCTCCCGCTTGCGTGTCTCGTCGCCAGCCTGTTCCTCTCCGTGGCGGCTGCCCATGCAAAGCCCTGCGAGAATCCGGCTGCGGTGGTGGCGACCCGGCAGGCGGCGGAGGCGCAGTGCGCCTGCGGGGCGGCGACCGGGCATCGCAGCTATATGTCGTGTGTCTTGCGCGTCGCGCGCGAGGCCGTCGTCTCCGGCGCTTTGTCTCGGCACTGCAAGGCGGCCGTCATGAGCTGCGCACAGCGCTCGGTGTGCGGCAAGCCGGACTACGTGACGTGCTGCCGCACGACGCCCAAGGGCACGACGACGTGCGCGATCAGACGAAGCGCGCGCGCCTGCCTCGCGCACCCGCCCAAGGGAGGGCACTCATACGTGAGCTCATTCTCGAGCGTCTGTGATGCCTGCCCTGGAGGGGTCTGCACGGGCACCACGTCCACGACCCTCGGCTTCTCGGCCATGGCCGAGGACTGCCGGTCGGTCTTGGTCACGTGGTCGAACCCCGCGGTCCCGGTCACCATCCTGCGCTCGACCGACAATGCGACGTGGACGACCGTGCTCTCGGCCTCGCGTGTCGGGCAGGCGACGTTCCTGGACACGGACCTCCAGCCGTCGAGCGCCTACTACTACCGGGTGGCGCCGCTGGCCGGTCCGTGAATGGGGAGACGCGGGAGGAACGCAACGCGGCGACCGTGGGCCGCCGCCTCTCCCTCCGCCACCCCTCGAGAGTAGACGCCGGGACATTCGAGCACGGGTTTCCTTGCTCGGGCGTGCGCGAGCCGCTAGAACCAGCGTCATTCCTCCGTCGGGCGGTTAGCTCAGCGGGAGAGCATCGGCCTTACAAGCCACTCCGGCCGGTAACGGCTTGCATCGCGGGTGCATCGTCGGTGCAGCCAAGTCCCTGCCCACGCTAGGGAATCTCGACAAACCGGGCAGCATGGCTTGCACCCCGGGTGCGGGGCCGGTGCCGTAGGTTCCTGTCCAAAACATGTCCAAAATTTGCCTGCGGTGTAGGGGTGGAGGGGCGCCACGAGACCAATCGCTCTCACTGGCCAGCTCGGCGCCACCTGACCCACCCCTAACCCTTCGTCGCCCCGGCCGTGGTCGCTGCGGCCTTCCTGGGGCGTAGGGGGACGACTTTCCGCGTGGTCGATAGACTCTTGAGGTAGGCTGCCCGTTGCTCAAGCGCAGCCCTCCGGGACTCCACGGCCGCGGCGTCCTCGACCGCATACCGCCGGAACACATGGGCCGTGATGTGGCCGGTCAACTTCATGGCCACGGCTTCTCCGACCCCGGCCCGGACGAGGTTGCTCGCGGCACTGTTTCGCGTGCTGTGGAAGATGATGCCCCCCTTCCGGCCGTAGGGCAGGCCAGCAGCCACCACGGCGGAGCGAAACGATTTCTTGAAGTCACCGATGCAGCCAAAGCGCTTGTTCGGTGATCGCCCAGGCTTGCAGTCCGGGGCGTGCCACAGATACAGACAGTGCGGCCGGGCGGCCTCCATGCCGGCCTCGATGATGGCGAGCGCGTCCTCGTCCAGGGGGACGACATGCGGCGCCCCCGTTTTCGTCTCACTCGCGGGCCAGGCAATCACCTGGGCGTCCATATCGACGTAACGCCGGAGCGTACAGGCAAGCTGCCGCTTCCTGACCCCGTACTGGTACGCGACGCGGACGAGGCCGTGCAGGTGATCCGGAAGGTTCTCGACGATGGCTTCTAGGTTCTCAGGCGTCAGGTAGCGCCCCGGTGGACTGTCCTCGACGAGCAAGGGCACATGGGGAGCGAAGGCTATCTCTCGGGCCTCGACCAGCAAGTTGAGCCCCCGAATCAAGATCTTCAATCGTCGATTGCAGGACGCGGGCGTGAGTCCCCCGGCGCGCCAGCCCGCCGTGACCCGATCAATCATCCTGGGCGTGAGGTCGACGATGCGGACATGCCCGAGCGCTGCCGCTACGGCCTTCGCCCGACCCCGTGCGGAGTCGAGGGACCGGCGCCCGTCCCGGGCATACCGGGCGAGGACAGCCTCGAGCGCCGTCTGCACCTTCCCCCGTCCGCTGCCGCCGTTGCCGCCCGTCTGCTCGGCAATCCGTTCGTTGCGGTACTTCGATGCCGCGCGTGGGCTCGTGACGGTCTTCGGGCAGGGCTCATGGAAGGGTTTGCCCCCGACCGAGAACCGGATCCACAAGCGCTTGCCGCGGTACTCGACGCCCGTCGGGAGGTCGCGCTCCTCGACCAGGGCGTCACTCGTCGTGATGCTCGGTCCTGCTCGTGTCTCGTCCATGTCGGTCTCCTTTGTCGTGCCGGGCCCGGCCGTAATGAGCGGCACAGGCGTTGTCAAACATCATCCTGACGCCATGTTACGTATCGACTCGCTGCCCACGATGCTCGGATCCACGAGGCTCGCCCAGCCGACCCTTGCCCATGCTGGCGCCAGATTCCCCTTGTGGATGCTGGCCAAGGCGAGCGGAGGGCATCGGATGCCAGCGGAAGCGCTGCGCTCGCTGTGCCCCATCGCTCGTGGCGTATCGCATTTGACGCTTCCCTATCGTCAGCTAGAAATCTTCGTCCCTAGCGCTGCGACGGCCTGGGCGATGCGCTGCACGTCCGCTTCGCTCATGCCGGGCGCCTGCGCTGGCTTCGCCCCCTCGACGTGCGCCCGCATGACGGCCGCGAGCCGATCGGGGGCGACCTTGCGTAAGTAAATGTCCGTGATGCTCGCCCGGGAGTGTCCGAGCTGGGATGAGATATCGAGCAAGGGCGTGTTGCTCTCCGCCATCCCGCTCGCGCAGGTCACGCGGAAGCCGTGCGCGTGGACGCGCCCGACCAGGCCGGCTTTCTTCGCCAAGGCCGGGAGCGCTTGCCGGATGGCCGCGGTGGAGATCTTCGCCCCCGTCGCGGGGCGCACACGGCAGAATATCGGCTGCTCCGACGTCATGCCGAGCCGGGCCCTGGCGGTAAGCCAGCGCTCTAGATGGGGGATGCAGTCGGGCCCGATCCCGCACGTGCGCTCTTTCCGTCGCTTGCCGAAGCCGACGTGGAGCAAGCCCCGGGGGAGGTCGAGATCCCGAGGCGTCAGGGCGAGGCATTCCGAGATCCGGAGGCCCGTCCTATAGAGCAGCATCACCATGGCGGCGAGCCGGAGCCCTAAGGTATCGTCCCCGCACGCTTTTATGAGGGCGGCGACCTCCTCCGCCGTGTAGCGCTGGCTGGGAAGCCGGAAACGAGGCCCCCGCGCCTTGCTTCGTTTCCCTTGAGTTTGCTGGGTTTTTCGCATGCTGTACCTCCTCACTAACGGAAGTGGAGTATTACCGTAAGCAGCGGCGTCGCGTCAATGGCCGTCTTTCTCTCCCTAGGAGTAGCCTAATGGAGCCCTGGTGGCGAGGGCGCTTGGAGGGAAAACCCTAGGGGGTGGTTGGTTTCTTTACCCCAGGGGAGGAGGAAAGGGCCCACGCTATGGGCGCTCATTTTACGCGCTAAAAACTGGGTTTGATACCGAGCCGCCCGTGACACCAGTCCGTAAGTTCCGAGCCGCCTCTACGGGGTCCTGGGAAGGGGAGATGGACGCCCGTTCTGGCAGGGTTTTTTGGGCCCTCGGACGCTCGAAACGACCCGGGCCAGGGGATCGGCTACCCCCGGCGCGCTGACGGCTTCCAGGGCTCCTAAATCCGCTCCCTCCTGGGCGCGTCCTAGAAAGCTATGCAATCTCTGGCCATCGCGGTAACATGGGGGATGCCTAAAATTGTAGCATCAAAAATTTCGCCGCAAAATTCGTCAACAACTCCGCCCGCTGCCCCGCGGACCTCCGCCATGCGGGAGGAGATGGCGCGGGCCGGCGAGCTGGGGCGGCGACGGGCCAGCATGCGCGGATTTTCGCAGTGGCTCAGCGAGGCCGACAGGCGGGTCCAGGAGTTTGTCAGGGCGTATCGGTGAGCGGCTAGTTGCCCCGCTCGCCTGGGCGCGGGGCCAGGGCGGCAAGCTGGGCGCGCTCGCCAGCCGTCGGCGCCGACCCATGCCGAGGTAGCCCACGGTGACATGCCGCTTCCCCTCGGCCCCGAGTGTCAACGATCGCGTAAAACGGGCCCCCAAGTCGTCGCGTAAAATTCCCCCCTCCCGGGTGAAAGACGTTGAGTTTCGGTGAAGGGTCTGGGTCATCCCGACGGCGGTGCGTGGCTCTGCGGGGCTCCTATGGCGTCGGCTCAGCGGCCGCGCCGGCCGCCGTCCCGAGCTTGGGCTTGAGGAGCCCGGCCTTCAGCTTCTCGCGCAGCCGGTAGCTCTCGCCCCGGATGTTGACCGTGATCGAGTGGTGGAGGAGACGGTCGAGGACGGCGGTGGCGATCACGGGGTCCCCGAAGACGTCGCCCCATGCGCCGAGGCTCTGATTGCTCGTCAGGATGATCGCGCCCCGCTCGTAGCGGCGGGAGACGAGCTGGAAGAAGAGATTGGCGCCGTGGCGGTCGATCGGGATGTAGCCGATCTCGTCGATGATCAGCAGCTGCGGTTGGGTGAGGAGCTTCAGACGCTCGTCGAGCCGATTCTCGCCGAACGCCTTGCCGAGCGTGGCGATCAGCCCGGTCGCCGTCGTGAAGAGCGTGCGCACACCCTGCGCGCACGCCGCGAGCCCGAGCGCGACCGCGAGGTGCGTCTTCCCCACGCCGGGCGGGCCGAGCAGGAGGGCATTCTCCGCATTCTCGATGTAACGCCCGGCGGCGAGCTCGCGGATCACCTTGGGGTCGATCGAGGGCTGAAACTTGAAGTCGAAGCTCTCAAGCGTCTTGTGGAAGGGGAAGCGGGCCATCGCGGTGCGCATGGCGAGGTGCTTCTCGGCCTTGGCGCGCACCTCGAGGGCGAGCAGCTCGTCGAGGAAGTCGGCATAGCCAAGGTCGCGCTTGGCCGCCTGCTCGAGGAGCGTGGTGAGCTCCGCCTCGACCCGGTAGAGCCGCAGACGGTGACAGTGCCCGTGCAGCCGCTGGAGCTGGGGCGTGCTCATGCCGCACCTCCTGCCTCGGCCACCGCCACATAGGCGGCGAGATCGCGGACCAGGACTTCGCCGAGCTGGCGATAGGTGGGGTCCCACTGCGGCGGAGCCAGCGGCGTCCCCGGCGCATCCGGGCGGAGCAGACCGGCATAGTGCGCCCGGTCCATCACCACCGCGTGGCGCCCGGCCTTCGCATGCCGCGCGACCGACTCCGCGCCGGCGAAGATCTCGTAGTGAGTCGCGGTCTCCTGGACGCTCACGGTCCGGCCCACATAGCGGACCGGCACGGAGTAGCGGCTGGCGGCGATCGCCACCAAGGCGTCGGGCGGCACGATGCGCGTCTGCACGCGCGCGTAGCAGTACGCGGGCCGCTGGCCGAGGGGCGTCAGCCCCTCCGCCACGAAGCGGTCGATCGGCCGGGCGTGCGTCGTCCCGTGGACCCGGGTGTCGGCCACGGTGCAGCACCACGTCTCGAGCCAGGCGTTGACCTCTTCCCACGACGCGAAGCGCCGCCCGGCCAGGGCGTTGCGCTTGACGTACTTCACCCCGCTCTCGACCTTCCCCTTGGTCTGCGGCCGATAGGGCTGGCAGGCCCGTGGCGTGAAGCCGTAGTAGCGCGCGAAGTCCTCGAAGACCGGGTGCCAGACGACGGCGCCCGCCGTCCGGCCGAGGACCTGCGTCCGCGGATTGTCATACAGACACGCGAGGGGCACGCCGCCGAAGTGGCGAAAGGCCCGCTCGTGGCCGTCGAGGAGCACCGGGAGCCGCTCGTGCGGATAGCCATACGCGAAACAGCGGCGCGAGTAGCCGAGGGTGAACACGAAGAGGTGGACGGTCTCCGGCCGCTCGCCGATCCACACCCGCAGCTGCCCGAAGTCGACCTGCGCCTGCTCGCCGGGGCCGGTCTCGAAGCGGATGGTCGCGACGGTCGCCCAGCGGCGCTCGTCCCGCCGCGGCTTCACGTACCGCTGGACCTGGAGGTAGCCGCCGCCGAAGCCGAGCGTCACGAGCTCCCGGTGCAGGACGGCGGCATTCCAGCCGACCTCCGGGCCGCGCCGCGTGATGAATTCGCGAAACGGCTCGAGCTGTTGGCGTCGCCGCCGGCGCTGCGCGCGCCAGCCCCCCAGGTGCCGCCAGCGCTTCACGGTCTTCTTGTCCACGCCCAGCTCGCGGGCGATCCGCTTCACCCGCTCGCCCCGCTCGAGCCGGGCCAGGATCTCCCGCACCACGTCCTCCTGCACCATCGTCCCCTCCGCCGATCCCGCTGAGATCGACGGCGACGGTACGGCAAGCGGCTCCTGCTCCATACGGTCCCCTCCTCGTTAGGGGGAGGGGGGAATTTTAGACGACGACTGAGGGGGGAATTTTACGCGACGGATGACACGAGCCGATTCGGCTCCATCCGTGAGGTAGACGACGGCGTGGTCGCCATCGTCGTCATCGTAGTGGCGTCTCACGTCAGTCGCCCCAGCACGGCCCGCAGCCGCCCGATCTCTCGCCCAGGAGTTCGGGGATGCGGTCCGATTCGACCTCGGCGGGGAGGTTCGGTGCGGCACGACTTCGACTCAGGAACGACCTCACAGGCGCGTAGAATCCCCGTGCGGGGTTTTTGCTACAGCCGGGAGGGCAACGGGTCAGACGGGCGGCGTGCAAGGCTCAGGAGGGCGACTTCGCCTATGCCATGCTCCCGGCGGCTGTGCGGGAAGGCGGCGGCGAAATGCGCATCAGGCCCGTCTTCGCAAGATTCCCGGCGTGGGGTGCGCTATCGGGAGGCCGCAGCGGGGACCGGCACGGGCGGGTCGGGCGCGCGCCGATTCGCGCTCACCGGCGCTGTCGTTGTGGGCTTCTCGCGGCGCGCCGTCGCCTCGCCTCCGCCCATCGAGCAGCGACCGTCGAGCAGC
>Ga0137403_10005331_pt1 | contig 14951 bp, 13 predicted proteins | sample CZOMad2_1_16fung_FD_122057 | JGI IMG/M metagenome (GOLD analysis project Ga0137403, IMG submission 122057) | Vadose zone soil fungal communities from Angelo Coast Range Reserve, California, USA - CZOMad2_1_16fungal (Hybrid Assembly) | ecosystem: Environmental > Terrestrial > Soil > Vadose zone... | reverse complement strand
CCGAAAACGACGAGCGGCGGCGAAGCACGGTCGCGGTCGTCGGGGCGACCCTCGGATCGAAGCTCTTCGGCGGCTCCGATCCGGTCGGGCGCGACATCACCGTCGAGGGAATTCCCTTCCGCGTGGTCGGAGTGCAGGCGGCCGGGCAGCTCTTCAGCGAAGAAAACTACATGGACGCCAACGGCATCCTCATTCCGCTCCCGACCTACATGGACCGCATCGACCCCGATCACAAGCTCGCGCAGCTGGCCGTCAAGCTCGTGCGCAAGCGCGACGTGGGCGAGGTCTCCGCGATGCTCCTCGGCCGCGCGCGGCAGGCGCACCACGGGATCGAAGACGTCGAGATCACCGATCTCGACGCCGAGCTCGTTCGTTCGTACGAGAACTTCCTCAACCAGATGCACGGATGGCAGGTCGTGCTCATGAGCCTGGCGGGAACCGTTCTTCTCGTGGGCGGCGTCGGAGTGCTCTCGGTCATGCTGATCTCGTTTTCCGACCGGAAGTTCGAAATCGGCCTGCGGAAAGCGATCGGCGCCTCGGACGGCGAAATCTTCCTGCAATTCCTCCTCGAGGCGGTCGTGCTCGCCTCGGTCGGCGCCCTCCTCGGAACCGCCGGCGGCGCATCGGTCTGCCGGGCGCTCGCCGACAAGTTTCCGTACGGCCTCGTGGTCAACCCAATGGGCCTCTTGATCGCGTGGGGCGCGGCGATCTTTCTGGCGGTGGTCTTCGGGCTGTATCCCGCCCTCCGGGCGTCCCGGCTCTCCCCGATGGAAGCGATGCGCTAGGCCGGGTCGAAACCGCCCCCGGCGCGCGGCATCGAAGGGAAAAATGAGCTATAGATAGCGGCATCCGGATGGAAGAGCGGCGCGTCGTCCCCAAGCATCATGCGCTCGTGCGGATCACGCACTGGGCAAACATCCCCCTCCTGGCGGGGATGATCCTGTCCGGATTGTCGATCTACTGGGCGGCGCCGGTCGTGAAGCATGCTCCCGACCCGCGGACCGGGAGCACGGACTACTTCGCCGACCTCGGCTACTGGGCGGCGGCCCACGTTCCGGGACAGGCGCGCACCGAGAAGCCCGGGACCTGGTTCTACGATCACTTCAGCCTCGGCCACGGAATCCTCGCCGAAGCGCTTCGCCTTCACTGGTTCTTCGCCTACTTCTTCATGGCGAACGGCCTCCTCTACCTCGTCGGGCTCGGGCTGGGAGGCGGCTACAAGGCGCTGCTCCCGCGGTTGGCGGACGCGCGCGCCGCGCTCGCGATGATGCGGTACTACCTCGGGCTCGTCCCGGCGAAGCTGCTCCGGCGGCCCTGGCCGCACCCCGAGGTGCGCACGAAGTACAACGCCCTTCAGAAGCTCGGCTACCTCTCCATGCCGGCATTCGGCGCGCTCGCGGTCGCGACGGGGTGGGCGATTACGCGCGCTTGCTGGCCGAGGCCTGCATCGATGCGGGGCATTCCTGTGCTTTGCTTTCCGTCAACGACGAGTTTGTGACGCATTCGCATGTCCAGATTCAGTGCGATCGACATTACGAGCTAGAGTGTTTCCGTCTGGCTGCGAAGGATCCCTGGTCCGCGCGCTTGCAACATGCGATGGCATTTGTCCAGAAGTGCAATCCTGACTGGGTGAGTTGGCAGGTCGTGCCTTACGGTTTCGGTCCCAAAGGCGTGATTCCTTCCGATGCGAACGCCATGCTGGCTGTAAATTCCGCCTACGTTCCTCTATCGTTTACTTCCGGCGCCTCCAATGCCATCTGGGTATTAGGGGACGTGGCTTCCGATGACGCGATCAAGGGCGGCAACCGTCTGCAGGACGCGGCGCGCGCCGTGGCCAATCTGGCCGCCGGTACGATGGTGTCTTGCGATTTGAGGCGGTCTCGCCGTTTCTACGAAGAGTTTTTAGGTCTCGAGTGCGTTCAATACGCAAAAGATCGCCTGCTGATCCGCGACAGTCACGGCGGAGCGGCCATGAATGCCGCACGTCAGGACTTCTTCGTGATCGAGGTGCAGCAGGTGGCTGCGATCGCAAACCCGCAACGTATGCTGCACCATTGGGGCATCGACGTAAGTTCAATCGCGGAAGTGGACCGAATCCACGCGGAGGCGACGCGACGTAAAGAGGAGTTCGGAATCAATAAAGTGCATCCGGTCAGTCAATTGCACGGGGCCCATAGCTTCTATTTTGCCGACCGTGACATGAATTGGTGGGAGATCGAATACCGATTGGACGGCCTCGACAACGAGGGCTTTTTCGAGCGTGGAGATATGTACCCCGCCCCGACGGGAGTTTCTACACCGAGCCGTCGGACCGACGCATTGCCAACGGCATCACCGGCTGCGCGCTCCGTGGTGGCGAACCCTCATCTGACCCACGGAACATGCGAACAACGCGACTTGGAGAAGTCGCGATGGTTCTTGGAAAATGTGCTTCGGTTGCGTTGTGTACGTCACCTGGAGCCGGCGCAAATGTTTGCGGGACCCGGCCATTTCGGAGTTTTCGCGATTCGCCTGCCACGAGTCAAGCAACAGACTCTCGATAATCGCTGGATCGTTGAGGTCGATGGTATCGGCGAAATTCACGCGATACGTGACCGTGCGTTGCAAAGCGCGGAGACTTTGCGTCTCGAACAGATCGGCCCCGTACATGCGGGACGGTATGGCCCCACCTGCATCATTCAAGACCAGGATAGCAATTGGTGGGAGGTGATCTCGGCCGGCATGTCGGCCTTCGCTGAACAGTTTTCACGGGGTGACGTCGGCACTTGAGCCCTCGCCATTCCCATGTTGTCTTCACAACTTCAGGCAAATAACCGATGAACGAATATCGCGTTGCATCGTACGTTACCGATCGCGGACCACGCGCGGGATTGCTCGTCAACGATCAAATTCACGACCTCGCTGATCTTACAGGTAGGCCGGACTGTCAGAGCGTGCTGCAGATCCTTGAAGCTTGGAAGGTCAATGAATCCCTTCTGCAAACATTGGCCGATTCGCTGAGTGCTCGCTGCGGTTTGCCGATCGAACGCGCAACGTTGCTCGCGCCCATCCTGTATCCACCCGCGATCTACTGCGCGGGGGCCAATTATGCCGACCATATCGCGAATATGGCTCGCCGAATGGGATTGCCGCCGGGACCCGATCCGCGGGCCGATGGGGGTCGGCCGTTTCATTTTTTAAAGCCGTCTCGCAGTTGCGTCGGACAGGACGTTCAAGTACGAGCCCCATCGCCCCAGCTCGACTGGGAAGGCGAACTGGTCGCGGTAATTGGCGTGTTCGCGCGACGCATTTCCGCGGAAGCCGCGCTCGATCATGTCGCAGGGTATATGGTGGGAAACGATTTGTCCGCTCGAGATATCGGATTTCGTCCGCAAGTTCCACGCACATCGATCTTTCACCACAATTTCATCGAACACAAAGGCTTCGAGCACTCTGCGCCGGTCGGGCCGTGGATCGTACCTAAGGCGCAGGTGAATAATCCCATGGGGTTATCCATCAAAACCTGGGTAAACGACTCGCTCAAGCAAGATGGCAATACTTCGTTGATGATATTCAGTCTTCAAGAGCAGATTGCCTATCTATCCTCGATTACGCCGTTATATCCTGGCGATATTATCATGACCGGAACCCCTGCCGGCGTCGGGGCTGAGAGCGGGGAATTCTTGCATGCGGGGGATTGTGTAAAGGTGTCGATCGAGCAATTGGGCACGCTCACGACGCGAATCGCTTGATGTTCAAGTTCTGCTCCAGCTTCGACTGAAGTCGATATACTTGCGGAGATACGCTGGGGCAGGACGGGTAGTCATAATGGGAGCGATCGGGTCCAATGGTGAACGCGAATAGAAGACCAAAGCAAGCAGAGCGCGCTGGCGCAGAAACTGTGCACCGAACTGTCGGCAAACCATTAGAAGCCCGGGAAGCTCCTGCGCGAGCGGACAAGCTGGCGGTAGCTGCCCAGAAATCAACACGAGGAATGCGTTCCCGCCAGGCGACGCGTCAAAAACTGGTCGCTGCCGCACTCAGGGTGTTCTCCCGTAAAGGCTGGGATGCGACCGCGATCGGCGACATCACCGAAGAAGCAGACGTCGGGCGCGGTTCCTTCTATAATTATTTCAAGACGAAAGATGAAGTCGCGATGCAGGTTTTTGAATTGCACGCGAACGACCTGGCCCTGATCAATGACATGATCGGCGCCCGTGAAGCTGACACCGCGACGGCAATCGCCTATATCCAGAAAGTATTCTTGGTTAAAGCGGTCGAAGATCCCATATGGGGTTGGTTTGTCATCCACGCGACCAATGGAATGCCAGAAATGTCGCGTGTCTTTATGCAGCGCGGCAGGCGCGCTATCGTCCGAGGCGTGGAGCAAGGTCGTTTCTCCGTCTCTTCCGTGGACACCGCAATGCGGATCATTTTGGCTGCACTGCTCGCGACAATGAGGGCGTTTTTAGAGCAGCCCCCAGCAGCACGCGCGGTCAATGAAACGATTGAATGCCTTTTGCGGATATTGGGTGTCGACGCTGCGGAAGCGCGGACCCTGTCGCAAAAAAAACTGCCTCCGTATGTTACGCGGCAGTTTTCCAAGCAACTCTCGTAGCTCCGTTGAAAATCCACAAGCCGCCTACCACGCGCGGCGACCAACCTTTTCGCTGCGCGCTCGTTCTATTGCCCGAAATGGTATTCAGCCCGCACCCCATAAGTCCGTGGCGCACCGATATTGGCTGCGAACAGACCACCGACAAAGGTCTGTTGAATTCCGCCAGTGTAGTAAACCGTGTTTCCGAGATTGCGTCCGAATAAGCTGACGGACCATTGCTTTGCATGGCTATACGTCAGATCCGCGTCAAGGACTTCGTAGGCCTTCGCGCGTTCCGCAGAGATAAAATCGATGCTTAGCCACTCCGCCGTGACAAAACGCATGCGCGTGCCGGCGCGCAAAGACGCGCCATCGCTGAGGTCGAATACATGATCGTACCCGACAGTGCCGCTCCACAACGGCACCCGCGCGACTTGAAACCCAGCGCAGTTACCAACGACGATGGGCAATGGCCCTACGTTGGTGGTCCTCCCAGCGCTGTTATAAGGAATTGTCGCGCCGGGTGCGTAGGGACCCGAGATGTTGCAGCCGGAACTGGCCGGATCGAAGAACGCCTCCGGAACTTGGAAGTTGAACGACGTGTAGTGGGAATTGGCATATTCGGTGGACAACGACAGCGTATCTCTATCCGTCACCTTGCCGATCAAGTCCGCGGTACCACCTTCAATAATGGCATCTCCAGAATTGAAGGTGATGAAATTGGCATTTCCCAAAGGATCGAAGTTTACGCGGGAGTCTTGAAGATCTTTGTATCGCCATCGATAGGCCGACAAATTTACTTGGAGGCGATTGTCGAAGAAGCGGTTTTTGGACCCCAATTCCAAAGATGCCAGCTTTTCCGGTTGATAGACATTAAGAGGCGCGACGGTTTGGGATAATCCACCCGACTTGAATCCTGTGCTATAGGTCGCATACACCATACTCGTCGGCGTGAGATCGTATTCAAGGCCTCCCTTGTAAGTAAAGGCCGAGAATGTTTCGTTGCCGCCAAACTCCTCGACAAGAGAGGCCGGATCGACTACAAGATTGTGGATCTCGCCGGTCAGTAGATCGTGCTCTCGCGTATAACGGCCGCCGAGAATCAGCCTCAGGTCATCGACTACGCTGTACGTGATCTGTCCAAAGACAGCCGATGATTTGGTCGTCGGTACCGAGTTGACCAAAATATGTTGCAGCGCGTCGCTTTGGTAAATGGTCGAGGCACCCCGGATTGCCTCATCGAAATAATAGCCCCCGACGATCCAAGTCAGCCCGCCCGACGTGTCGCCCAGCCGCGCTTCCATCGATTTCTGATCGCTGTGGGTTTGCTGTCCATATCCGAGCCCGTCATATGTCAACGAGTCGGCATTTGTGTGCCGATAGGCAGGCAACAACGTGAGTGTTCCAACGGGAGTTCGCCAGTCGATCTGCGAACTGACATTGAATAGGGATGAGTCTTCCAAGGAGTTCGGTACTTGATCGGCTACCAAGAAGGCCGGAGGGGGAAATGAGTGTAGATACTCATTCGAGACAGCCGACGTGGTTGCTTCCCTGGGGCCGGCGCCGGGTGGCCGCGGCAACCACACTGAGCCACTCCCGCGGCCGCCGATGTGCGCGTAGTCCGTATTGAACAAGATGGTTAAGTCGTCGTTCGGTTGGAACTTGTAGCGAACGCGTACGGCCGACTCCACATCATCGTTGGTGCCATCCGAGAGATAGCCGTCGCGACGAATCACGTTAAATGAAGCGCGCAGCGCGGAATCGCTGCCGACCGCAACATTCGCGGCGCCATTTACGTGGACCAAGCCGTAGTTGCCGAACTCGGCCTCGATGTTGGCGCTGTCGCGACCCAATTTCGGATCGTTGGTGACGACGTTGATCGAGCCGCCGTTAGCATTGCGTCCGTACAGCGTGCCCTGGGGGCCCTTCAGGACCTCCACGCGAGCGATGTCGTAAAAGTTGCTCGACAACCCGTTGGGTCGACCGACATTGACACCGTCGACGTTGAATGCCACGCCCGGGGACGACAAAGGGCTGTCCGCGAAACTGCCCACCCCGCGGATGAAAATTTGATCGTTGTCCCCGCCGACGCCAATTACCACGCCGGGAACGATTGTCTGCAAGTCCGATACTTGGGAAATACCTGCCCGTGCGAGTTCATTGCCGCTGACCACCTGAATGGTAAGCGCAGATTTTTGCACATTGACCTCACGCTTCTCTGCCGTCACGACAATCTCGTCAAGTTCATTGCTGGCGACGGTAGGCGCCCCCTCATCGGCCGAATGAGCCACTATGCTGTGAGCAATCAAAAGAAGCCCCATGGCGTGCGACGTGGCCAGGGATGCACCCCTTCGGGTCGAGCGTCGATTTTGAAAGACGATCATTTGAACTCCCCAATCAATGTTCGTACGCGCCGTGCAGCCGCGACAGATATTATTTAGCCAAGATGACACCATAATCAGATCTGACCTATGTGTCAACGCTAGAGATTGTTTTAGGAGAATTGTGGTGACGTATACGTCATAGTTGACACGAAAGTCAGTTGTCGGGATATTGGGCAGTGCGAGGGAGTAGGCGGGCATTTCAACTTGGCGTAAGCGCTCACGCGGTGCCCAGTTACTTCTGTTGGATGTCAGCAGGCTCGTAGCAGCTACAAGTTACAGGCAGAGCAATATGCAAGACGAGACGATTCATGACGTGGTCCAAATCGGCTACGGTCCGGTTGGCCAGGTTGCAGCGGCGCTGCTTGGCCGAGCCGGGCACGACGTCGCTGTGTTCGAGCGACATGAGTCACTGTATGGGCTGCCGCGTGCCGGCCACATCGACCACGAGATCACGCGGGTGTTCCAAGCGGTCGGCGCGACCGGCTCTATCTTGCAAGACGCATTTCGATGCGCGACCTACGGTTGGCGCAATCAGCATGGCGACAGGCTGATCGATATCGATTGGAGCCAAGAGGGTATTTCCGGATGGGCGTCGGACTATCTGATCTACCAACCGTACCTCGAGAACGCGTTGGACGCAGCGGCTCGCCGCCACCCGACCGTCTCAATTCATCAAGGTTGGGAAGCGGTGGAGATTCTGCCTCATGCCGATTTCGCGGAAGTCACCTTCGAACGGGTTCGATCAAACCAGCAGGGGCAGTTGAATTCAGCCGAGCGCCGTACTGTACGCGGCCGCTATCTAATCGGTGCCGACGGAGCCAACAGCTTCACTCGCGCCTCTGCCCAAATCGAGTTTGAAGAACTCCCGTTTCGTGAGCGTTGGCTGGTCGTCGATTTTCGCCAAAAGCGCCCTCTCACCTTTGACTTCGACAACGGCCAGGTTTGCGATCCTAGCCGGCCCTTTTGTCTTTTTCAGCTGGGTAAAACTCACCGCCGCTTCGAATTCATGGTATTGCCCGGAGACGATGCGACACAACTTGCCTGCCCTGAGAGCGTGTGGGCGCTGGTGTCGAAATGGCTCACGCCTGACGATGCTGAGCTGATCCGATCCACGATATATACGTTCAGAGCCGCGCACGCACGCGAATGGCGGTCGGGCAGAGTGTTTCTTGTCGGCGATGCGGCGCATTTGATGCCGCCGTTTCTCGGGCAGGGTATGTGTTCCGGTATTCGCGACGTCAATAATCTGGTTTGGAAGCTCGATCTTGTGCTGCGAGGGTTGGCTCCTGACGCCGTTTTGGACAGCTATGGCGTGGAGCGCAAGCCCCACGTCGCGCAGATCATCGAACAGGCCGTGGCACTTGGCAAGGTATCCTGCATGCTTGATCCGGAACAGGCCAAGCATCGCGATCAGGCGCTGTTAGCCGGCCAAGTGCCGCCCCCTCCACCCTTTCCCTGGCTTGAACAAGGCATATTGCAACAGCAGGCTGACGCGGCCGATTTGATCGGACGGCTTGGCCCGCAAAGCCTGGTGGAGCGCGGCGAAATTCGGGGGCTGGCGGACGATGTTGTCGGATGTGGCTGGCACCTCATATGCAAAGCCGATGTTGACTCGCAACTGACCGTCAGTTCGCGTGCGGTCATTCGGCAACTGGGGGTTCGGATACTGGAACTAGACGGCCTTGGCGAGAACGCCGTGCACGACTGTGAAGGATGCTATACGCGTTACCTGGCAGCGGCCAATGTCGAGGCGGTGCTCGTTCGGCCAGATTTTTATATCTTTGGCGCTGTCGTTTCCGGTACAACGCTCAACGCGCTCTTTGCCGAATTGGCTGAACAACTCGCTTTAAGTCGTCTCCCGGTCGACGTGCCTGCCCTGCCGTGACTCCGCTAGTGCAGATACCGTCGGATCCCGCGCCGCAGCCTTCTCCGACTCCCAGCGCCCGGCGCGGCACATCCAACTTCGTACAGGAGGAAGCCAGTCTTCGCCGAGGCATTCCTCTGCAGCGACTGCTGGCCGGCGGGATGCGCTACGCGGACGCAATCGCACTCCATTCTGCCGCCGACTCTGGCATCGAGTGGGCGGATGCGGGAGCGTGGCTCGGCGATCGAAATCTGCGTCTGGCCCAAGCGGCCTCCAGCGCGGAAAGTCAACGCAACTGTTTGCGTTTCGCCTCCGCCTGCTTTCGCTTCGGGCAGCTTAGTCTCGTCCGAGACACCGATCGAAAGAAACAATTGAGCCACCGCAAAACTCAGTCCTTCGCGGAGGCAGCGTCATTGGACCGGCCCGTCACTGAACGTCACGAAATCGAATGGCGTCAGGGTAGGCTCTGTGGTTGGCTGATGCGGCCGAGTATCATATCGGCACGCTCGGTCGTGATCATAATCGGCGGTTTTGATGGCTGGTGTGAAGAGCATTACCTGGCAGCAACCCAACTGGTCGGGCGGGGAATGGCGGTCCTGCTGTTGGACGGACCGGGTCAAGGAGATTCGCGCCTGTTTCACGATTTGTACTTCGACAGGGATTTTTACGAGGCCTTTTCTACAGCCGCGACTCACCTGCGCACGCGGTGCGCTATGGATCGGGTGGGCATATGGGGCAACAGCCTAGGCGGCTGCCTGGCTGCAAAGACAGCTGCCCTGGACCCCCAATTTGATGCCTTATGCGTGAACGGCGGGACGGCGCGGCCTCTCGATCTGCCGGAACGTCATCCGCGTTTCTTTGACAAGATCGAGGCGTTCGTGGGTACGAGCGATCGCGTTCGACTCTTGGCGATCATGCAGGCGCTCGATCTGCATCTTGATTCGGCGGAAATTCGCTGTCCGCTGCTTCAGCTGCACGGTGTTCCGGATTCGGTGTTCAAACTAGGCGACGCCCGGGTCATCCACGATAGCGCCTTGTCCACCGATAAGACCTTGATGCTCTGGGATGATGGGGATCATTGCTTGTACAATCACTGGGAAGAAAGGAACATGTGTGCCGCAGATTGGTTCGCGGCTCGGCTGGGCAACAAGCCCATTCACGCGAATTGAATGAGATAACGAGATTTCGCTTCCGGAGCTTCTTCAGCGACCTGGCCCAGTCTTTTGCAGCCACAGGCGGCTAAAGCGGCGCGTACACTAGTCCAGTCATCATCAGGGTTACCAGTTCTGGCTAAAGCGGCACACGTTTCATACCCTGCTGACAACGGGCCGATAATGCTATTCGCCGGCAGGGGTTTGCCTTCCTGTCGCCGCAAGATTGCCTTCTCGGATGCCTTAACAATCGCGACCGACCCGGCCGGCCCGGAACCGGAATCCGCCGATCAGCAGCGCCGCAAGCGGGCGGCGCTCTCCAACGTCATGTTCTCCGTCGCGGCCAAGGCCATGCTCGGTGCGCCGCCGGCGCAGGCGGTCGAGGGTTCCCCTTCAGCCCCAGGCGCCGCGAGCCCGCCGGCGCTCGACGCGGACAGCGCGCAGAACCAGCAGGAACGGAAGCTTGCCTTCCTGGATGCGCCGGTCGACAAGCAGATCTATTCGCTCGAGCGCCCCCCATTGTCCGATAACAGGCAAGACCGTGCTCGCCACCGGCATCCTCTCAAAGGTCGTCGTGTGACGACCTGCTTTCCGACCAACAGCGATCTCAGCGATTGATGAGAGTCGGCTCTTTCAGGCCGATCCCACTAACGAATTGGTCACGCGGGCCCGGCTTCCCGCTCCGCGGCTATGAGCTGGGTTAGGGCGCGGCGGACCTGCACGGGCCCCGCGTCCGTGGAGAGCAGTGCAGGCTTCAGCGCGTTCAAATCAGCTGAACCGATCTCTTCCTGCTGTGCCATTACCATCCGCATGTCTTCGTTAACGAAAGCGTTAGTGAATGCTTCGAGGAATTGTCGGCTATACTCGTCGTCTCCGACCTTGAAATCACGTGCGCTCGCCCAAAAGTAGTGCGTCGAACCCTTCGTTTCGGGGGTCATGATGTGCGCGCTGGGGATGTCCCGACCTTCTTGGCGGGGAGCGCCGACCGCGGTCATCCCGACGCTCAGCTTCATCACGGCTGCCGGGTACCACGTTACGTCTCCCCAAGCGTCGACCCTCCCCTTCCGTTCATAGACTGTCTCCAACATGGGGGATTGCAAATCATTCGGCATCCAGCGATCGCAGCGTATGGTATTGCCGTCTCGGCTGACGCGGACTTCAGCGCGTGCTGTTGCGAACGAAGGGGACCCAAGTGACTGCGAGTGAACAAAGTCAACGTGCCCGAGATCCATGATGTTGTCCGTTAGGAGTTCATAGTATGCGTTCGAATGGATATGGCCTCGAACGACGGTCCGTCCGCCGATGTCGTCGATAAAGTCGAGCGGTGGTATGCTTGCCTCATCCGCCCTTTCTGCATCACCCATCCAGATCCAGCAGGCTCCATGGCGCTCGACGAGTGGAAAGTGCTTGATATTCAGCGCCGCGGGACGTGCGCCCCTTCCGTGAGGGTTCAGCACGCATTTACCGTCGCGATCGAAGCGCAGGCCGTGATACGGACACTCGATCGCGTCTCCGATCAGCCGGCCCAGCCTCAAAGGGGCGAAGCGATGAGGACAGATGCCGAAGAGCGCAACCGCGCTGTCGTTGAGGGCTCGGTAAAGCACAATCGGAATGTCCAGGATGCGCCGGCCAAGGGGCTGCTCGGTCACCTCATTCGACCAAGCTGCAATATACCAACTGTTGCGAAGGAACGTCATTGACGTCTCCCCCGCTGACGAAGATGCCGTGGTCCCGACACCGATCGAGAAATCGAATGAAGGGAGGCATCACTCACCGGATGCACGGCGTGCGCCGCGTCCTGTGGACGGCTGCCGCCCTTGATCGCGTTAACTATCACATCACGCATCCGATTCTCCCGTTCTCACGTCGAACATCCACCGGTCACTGGATTTACCGCATCCTAACCGATAGGCATCAAAGCGCCGGTTTGATCTTAAAGAGTCGCTCGGCGTTCAAATGATAAATGGCGTGGCGCTCCTCCGGCGTGATCGGAGCGGTATCGAGAAATCGTACCGACTCTTCGGAGGATTCGTAGGGGAAATCGATCGCGAACATAATCCGATCGGCGCCGAGCAAATTCATGGCGAATCGTAAATGCTCATGTGAATTGACACCACTGGTCGCAATCGAAATGTTTGTCTTGAAGTACTCGCTTGGCAGTCGTTTCAACGGCTTAATGCCAATGGCGGGCCCCGCGCCCAACGAGTTGTACTTGTTATACATGTTGTCGATCCGCCAGAACCAGAATGGAATCGCTTCGCCCATGTGGCCCAGGACGACCTGCAAAGCGGGATGCCGGTCGAATGCGCCGCTCATGATCAAACGCATGGCATGGAGTCCGGCGTCCGCCGCGAAGCCCCAGAGAGCACCGATTAAACCATGGACTGCATAGGGCTTCACCATCGACGGACCGGGGGTACGGGGGTGAAGATAAAGCGGGGCGCCGAGAGATGCCGCGGTCGCGAGGATTGGATCGAATTTCGGCAGGTCGAGATATTCATCATTCGTATAAGAATTGATGAGCAAGCCGTTGAGTCCAAGCGTCGTAATTGCTCGCTCAAGTTCCGACGCCGCCTCATTCGGCTGCTGCGGAGCGACCGTTGCCAATCCCGCGAACCGACCTGGGTAACGCGCAATGATCGCGGCAAGTTCATCATTGACCACTCGTGCGATCGCTGTGGCTTGATCCGGCGCGAAGGACTGAACGCCGGGTGTTGTGAGGCTGAGCACATGCATATCGACGTCGCATTCGTCCATGATCCTAAGACGGTGGGCGAAGTCCACAAGGCCCTGGCGCCATTCACCAATGGATTGTACGAATCGCAGAAACCTTACTTCACTGGCTTCTGAACCATCGACGGCCAAGCCGGACATCGCGTCCAGCCATTTGGGTATGGCGAAGGCCTCCTCGGTGGCAATGCGACGACAGGGCGCACGGATAAAGGACATCGCCTGAGGAGTGGAATGTAATTCCGACGACGGCTTTATCGTCATAGTAGCTGGTTCCCCTTGAACACGACGGTTAAACGTCCGGCCAACTCAAGCACTTGAGTCGAGATAGAGCAGATTGATGTTGACATAGTCGCCAGTTCTGGCGATATTGTCAATCTAGCGGCGGAGGTACGGTGTGGCAGACTCGTCTAGCCTGCGGGCTGGGCGGACAGCTCGTTATCCATGACAATCGAATGGTTGTTGATTTGGCGAGCCGCCACTAGCAAAGGTTGGGTTATCGGGGGAAGTTGCAATGCTGGATCTACTCGTCAGCAGCACACGCACCATTATGGCGACAGGCCAGGTCGAGGATGCGTTTGGCACCGACCCTGTCGGTTACATTACGTATGGCAAGGACCATCGCATGACGGTTCTGATCGTAAAACGCGATAGGCCGAAGCCCACGTTCAAAACGTTGGACGACGCGCAGAAAATCAGGTTGTTCGACTCGATGGCCGCTTACTGCGGTACCTACACATTCGATGGAAAGACCGTGTGGCACACTATCGACGCATCCTGGAATGAAATATTGACGGGCACTACCCAGATGCGATCAGTCAAAAAGGAAGGACGGAGACTCATCTACACGACCGCTGCCAGCCCCGCACCCACCGACGGGCAAATCAGCACGAGTACGCTCATTTGGGAGAAAGTTAGCGATACTTAAGATGTCCACCCATAACAACGAAAGCCGCTGCGTGAACTTTGGCAACTGCAAGCCGCAAACAGCCAGGATGGAGATTATCAATGACGAAAATGTCTGAAGTGATGTTGGCTGGGGGTGGTGGTCGTCGCATCGTGGGCGGCGGCGTGGATGCGACCGTCAAAGTCACCATGGACGAGGCGGCGTTCGCCAGCACTTTCGAAATGCGCATACCTCCCGGCTATGACGTGGGGGCTCACGTGCATAGCCAAGGTGAGGAGATCTTCTATGTGGTGCAGGGACACCTCGACGTGCTGGCTTTTGAGCCACTCGACCGGTCGGTCGCCGATTGGCATGAATGGGTTGCGGCCGATGGCCGGCGCTATCTGCGCGGTGGCCCCGGAGCCTTCATGTATGTTCCGGCCAACGTTCCACACGCTTTCGGAAACCCAACTCAAAGCGAGAGCGTGTTATTTTTCCAGTCTACGGTTGCTGGCGGCCACGAAAATTATTTCGAAGAATTAACCGAGATTTTGGTCCGCACATCCGGACGTCCGGGCAAAGAGGAAATGTTGGAACTGCGACGCCGCTATGGGATCGAGCAGTTAACAGGGCTGAAGGCTGGGCACGGAAAGCGGTAAACGCCGGCTTGCGCGATGACCTCGACGCACAGCGCGGTTGCTCGCCCGGGATCACTTGACCGACTCCACCATATTATCTAGCAACTTTTGACATAGCAGAGAAGCCATGAGGTTCATATCCTTCAAAAGCGGGTCAACGACAGGTCTTGCTGTGGCCGTCCAAGACAGCGTGTTCCACGGCCTGTTGACTAGCGATGCCGGCTACCCGGTTGCGCAGCGGGGACCTCCAAAGAGAAAACACGCACATCTTCCGTTGGCAGAATTTCCGGATTTTTTATCTTCAACCGGTTCTACATTGTTTTCCGGGCGTTTCACGGGAATCGGTACCCATACTTTCGCCAAATTTCTGGGATCATAACGCACGAAAAGGCGCTGCGATGCCGTAAAAAGGTGGCTTAAAAGCGGATCCCAATAACGGATGTGGAACATTTGAAATCCGGATCGTCCAATCTTTCTGGAGATGGCCGGCAAGAAATCGAGAACAAACTTCTCGGGGTATTCTGGCGACGGGACCGGCGGCTTGCCTAGAGCTCGCGCCCATGCGGCAAACGGTGGCGACTGCGGCACTCGAAGAGTCGATGCAGCAGCCGAGCGTGTGGAAATGCGTTGAAGCACGCCAGTCCTTCCTTGAAGGCCTCCGCATCGATCGTGGTCTCAACGGGCCCGCGCCTGCCCGCCAAGACGCTGTGATCACACAGGAC
>Ga0137403_10005330_pt1 | contig 14951 bp, 12 predicted proteins | sample CZOMad2_1_16fung_FD_122057 | JGI IMG/M metagenome (GOLD analysis project Ga0137403, IMG submission 122057) | Vadose zone soil fungal communities from Angelo Coast Range Reserve, California, USA - CZOMad2_1_16fungal (Hybrid Assembly) | ecosystem: Environmental > Terrestrial > Soil > Vadose zone... | reverse complement strand
TGTGCACCGTAAACGGTGAGATGGCGCGCTCGATCCAGGCGAGCAGCGGATTGAAGCTGCGGAAGTGATTCAGGATGATGATACGGCCTCCGGGACGACAGACGCGGTACATCTCTCGGGCGACAGCCACCGGATCCGGTACGACGCTGATGAGGTATGGCGCATAGACGGTGTCAAAGACGCCGTCCGCAAACGTCATATCGGCCGCGTCCATTTCGAGCAGCCGAACGTTGCTGATGCGCTTACGCTCGAGCCGCTTGCGCGCTTTTTCCAGCATCGAGCCGGAAAAATCAATGCCCGTGACCGAACATTCGCGCGGATAGAGGGCGGCGTTGATCGCCGTGCCCACGCCAACCTCCAGCACGCGGTCGCCGGGCACCGGCCACTGCTGCATGGAACCGATCGGCACCTCGGCCCGATATCGCTCCAGCGATGTGTACTCCTGGTAGCCCGTGAGCTGGCGCAGCCGCGGCAAGAACGCCTGCAGCCGCTCGTCCGGCGCGGGCGGCGCGATGCGCAGGGTCGACGCCGGCGGCTTGTCGGTGGCCAGCAGCACGCGGGCGCCGAAGCGGACGACCTGCTGCGCGTCGACGGCCGGCGCCGCCAACAGGGCGACCAGCGCCAGGAGCAGGACGAGCAGCGGTCCCAGGGCCGCCTTCAGGCGCTTGCGCGCGTTGTGCAGTCGCGACATCACGGTTCCCATGGGAATCTCCAGCACGTCGGCAATCTCTCTGTACGACAGCCCCTCGATGTCACTCAGGACCACGATACGCCGATGGTCGTCCGACAGGGTGGCCAGCGCCCGCTCGATCCGCGCACGCTTCTCCGCGCCCGCGGCCGCCGCGTCGGGGGTCGCCTCGGCGGGCTGATCTACCAGCACGCGATCCCAGTCCTCTTCCGGCACGCGCTCGGTGCCGAAGGCGCGCCCGCGCGCGGCGCGGGAGCGCGCGCGATCGGCGGCCACGTTCATCACGATGCGAAACAGCCACGTGTAGAACGCCGACTGGCCGCGGAAGGACGGCAGCGCCTGCCAGGCTCGCACGAACGCCTCCTGTGCCACGTCCCACGCTTCCTCCCGATCGCGCAGCACGTTGTAGGCGAGACGCCACACGCGCTGGCGGTACTTCTCGACCAGCGGCTCGAAGGCCGCGATGTCGCCGGCGCGGCATCGCTCGATGAGGGCGGCGTCGTCGCTTTTCACGCGTTGTGGGTGGCGCCACGCCCCGTCCAGCCGTTAGACGCTCGGGTCGCCGTGTTTATTGTAGCGACGGCGGGTAGAGACGTGGGTGGCCTGGCCTAGGAGGTCAGCGGCGCCGTCTCCCGCGACCATGGTTCGAGCGCAGCGTGAGGAGAGCGTCCAACCCCAGCAGGTAGCTCTGCGGCCCGAAGCCGGAGATCTGCCCGCGGGCCGCGGCCGCGATCACCGACTGGCGGCGGAACTCCTCGCGGGCATGGACGTTGGAGAGGTGCACCTCCACCACCGGCACCTCGATCGCCGACACCGCGTCGCGCAGCGCGATCGAGTAGTGCGTGAACGCGCCCGGATTGAACACCACGCCCATGAAGCCCTCGCGCCGCGCACCCTGGAGCCAGTTCACCAGCTCCCCCTCGATGTTCGACTGGCGGCACTCGACGCGCAGGCCCCGCTTGCGCCCGTGCTCCTTGATCAACCGATCGACGGCAGCGAGCGTGGTGCGGCCGTACACGGCCGGCTCGCGCGTGCCGAGGAGGTTCAGGTTGACTCCGTGAAGGACGAGCGCGGCCCCGGCCATGGCTAGTGCCCCAGGATCTCAGAAAACGCCCAATCAACGAGGACGAAGAAGAGCAGACCGCCGAACACGGTGTACGCCAGCCCCGGCGCGTTGTCTTCGCGGTTGACCTCCGGGATGAGGTCGGAGGCGGCGACGTAGATCGTCACGCCGGCGGAGAGGGCCAGCGCGTAGGCGATGTGCTGCTGCGCGATGAAGCTCGTGCCGACGGCGCCCGCCAGCGTCAGGACACCGAGGCCGATCCCCGCCGCCAGCGCCGCGCCCCGCGAGTGGCCGCCCGCCAGCATGATCGAGGCGATCGTGAAGCCCTCGGGCAGCTTGTGCAGCATCACGGCGATGAACAGGATGGCGCCGAGCGCGGAGCTCACCATGAAGCCGGCGGCGATGGCGACGCCGTCGAAGACCGTGTGCACGCCGAGGCCGAGAACGGCCAGCCAGCCGGCCGACGGACGGATCAGCGCCTCCCGGTGGACCTCTTCGCCGAAGTGGAAGTGGGGGGCGACCGTGTGCTCGAACAGGTGGACGCCGAAGTACCCGAGCAGCACGAACAGGAAGGCGTGGGGCACGTGGGTGCTCTCCGGCAGCATCCGCACGAAGGCGGCCGCCAGCATGAAGCCCGCGCCGCCGGCGACGAAGTAGCGCAGGCGGGCGGGGCCGTGCTTGTGGGCGGTGGTGACGATGGCGGCGCCGGCGACATCCGCGGCGGCCGCGACGGCCGCAAACGCCAAGTATGTTAACATCGGCGGGAGCATAGCATGGCCATCGGAGCTCCCCCCCGTCTGCTCGGCGAGATCCTCGTTGCCGAGGGATTGACCACCGCCGACGCCGTCGACCGCGCCCTGGCCCGCCAGCGGACCACCGGCGAGTTGCTCGGCGAAGCCCTGGTCGCCCTCGGTGCCGTCAACGAGGACGACGTCGCGCGCGCGCTCGCCGTGCAGCAGGACCTGCCGTACGTCTGGCGCGAGGAGCTGCCGTCCACCGTGCCGGTGCTCAAGAACGTGTCGGCCAAGTACCTGCGCCAGTACCGGATCTGCCCGCTCACGATCGAGGGCGGCGTGCTCACCGTCGCCTCCGCCGATCCCCTCAACCCGGTCGTGGGCGACGACCTGCGCCAGGCCACCGGGCTGTCCGTCAAGTTCGTGGTCAGCTCGGCCACGGGGATCCTCGAGACCATCGACCGCAACTACGACGGCGCCAACGCCACGGCCCTGCAGCGCATCGTCGAGGGCATGGACGAGGAGCGCAGCGGGGACGGCGACGAAGACGTCAACCACCTGCGCGACATGGCCTTCGAGGCGCCGGTGGTGCGGCTGGTGAACCTGCTCGTCGAGAACGCGATCACCGCCGAGGCCTCCGACATCCACATCGAGCCGTTCGAGGACACGCTGCGCATCCGCTACCGCATCGACGGCATCCTGTACGATCAGGAGGCGCCGCCGCGGCGGCTGCAGGCGGCCGTCACCTCGCGTATCAAGATCATGGCCGAGATGAACATCGCCGAGCGGCGGCTGCCGCAGGACGGGCGCATCCGCGTCAACCTGCACGGCGCGCGCGTGGACATCCGCGTGTCCACCATTCCGACCGTGCACGGCGAGTCCATCGTCATGCGGCTGCTGCAGCGCTCGAGCGTGTTCCTGCCCCTCGAAAAGCTGGGCTTCCCGGCCGACACGCTCAAGCGGTTCGAGTCGCTCATCAAGCGCCCGCACGGCATCCTCCTCGTCACGGGGCCGACGGGCTCCGGCAAGACGACCACGCTCTACGGCGCGCTCGACAAGATCAACTCGCCCGACCGCAAGATCATCACGGTCGAGGACCCGGTCGAGTACCAGCTCAAGGGCGTCAACCAGATCGCCGTGAAGCCGAAGATCGGCCTGTCCTTCGCGACGGGCCTTCGGCACATCGTGCGGCAGGACCCCGACGTGATCCTCGTCGGCGAGATCCGGGATCTCGAGACGGCGGAGATCGCCATCCAGGCCTCGCTCACGGGCCACCTGGTGTTCTCGACGCTGCACACGAACGACGCCCCGGCGGCCATCACGCGCTTGCAAGACATGGGCGTGGAGCCGTACCTCGTGGCCTCGGTCCTCGAGGCCGTGCTCGCCCAGCGGCTCGTGCGCCGCATCTGCGGCGCCTGCCGCGTGCCCGACACCGTGAGCGCGGCCGACCTCGATGCCCTCGGCGTCGTCGCACCGGACAACACCGAGCTCCTCCGCGGCAAGGGCTGCGAAGAGTGCCGCGGCACCGGCTACCGCGGTCGCATGGCTATCTACGAGCTGTTCCCCATCACGGAGGACGCACGCAGCCTGATGCTGCGTCGATCGTCGTCACGTGACATCCGGCAGCACGCCGTCGCGGCCGGGATGATCACGCTGCGGATGGACGGGTGGCGCCGCGCGTGCGAGGGCCTGACAACCGTCGACGAGATCCTGCGCGTCACCCAGGAAGACGCCTGAGGCGATGCCCGTCTTCGTGTACAAGGCCGCCGACCGTCGCGGCCAGACCATCGACGGTGTCATGGACGCGCCCGACGCGCGCGCCGTCGTCGAGCGCCTGCAGAAGGACGCCTACTACCCGATCAAGGTCACGCCCCACGGCGAGCGCGCGCCGCTCTTCTCGCTGGGCGGCTCGCGCGTTCGCCAGCGCGACCTGCTCTCGCTGACCCAGCAGCTCGCCACGCTGTTCGAGGCCGGCCTGCCCCTCGATCGGGCCCTGACGATTCTCGAGGAGCTGGCGCCCCACCCGCGCGTGCGGGCCATCGTGAGCGACCTGCTGCGCAGCGTGCGCGGCGGCGCGTCGTTCAGCGAGGCGCTCGCCAAGCATCACCCGCGGCCGTTCTCGCGCCTGTACATCAACATGGTCCGCGCGGGAGAGAAGGGCGGCGTGCTCGAAGTCGCCTTGCGCCGACTGGCGGAGTTCCTCGAGGCCCGCGCCGCCTTCAACGAGGCGGTGATCTCCGCCCTCATCTACCCGCTCGTCATCACCCTCGTCGGCGCCGGCGCCGTCGTCTTCCTGATGACCTTCGTCATCCCGCGCTTCGCGACGATCTTCAAGGACCTCAACCAGGCCATCCCGCTGCCCACGCAGATCCTCCTCGCCATCAGCGGGACCCTGCAGCAGTACTGGTGGGTTGGCATGATCCTCATCCTCGGCGGCGTCCTCGCCTGGCGGGTGTGGACGGCCACACCCGAGGGCCGGCTGTCGTGGGACCGCGCCATCTTGAAGGCGCCGATCTTCGGCGGCATCGCGCTGCACGTGGAGACGGCGCGCTTCGCGCGGACGCTGGGCACCATGCTGCGCTCCGGGGTGCCGGTGCTCGGCGCGCTCGCCGTGGTCGGCGACATGATGTCCAACACGGCGGTCGGCGCCGCGGTGTCGCGCCTGTCGGACGGCGTCAAGCGCGGCGGCACGATCGCGGCCGGCATGCAGGAGCAGACGTTGTTCCCCTCGCTCGCCATCCACATGGTGCGCGTCGGTGAAGAGACGGGACGGATGGAGGAGATGCTGCTCAAGGTCGCCGACACGTTTGAAACGGACGTGCGGATCGAGATGAAGCGAACGCTCGGCCTGCTCGAACCGACAATCATTCTGCTGATGGGGGTGCTCGTGGCGTTCATCGTCGTCGCCATGCTGATGGCCATCTTCTCGATCAACGAGGTGGCGCTGTGAGGCGCCCCCGGTTCGTCAAGGGACTCCGCAACGAGCGCGGCTTCACGCTGGTGGAGCTGCTCGTCGTCATCATCGTCCTCGGCCTGCTCGTCGGTCTCGTCGGCCCGCGGCTCTTCGGCCACGTCGGGCAGTCCAAGCAGGCGGCCGCGAAGGCCCAGATCGAGCTGTTCGGGACGGCCCTCGACGCGTACCGGCTGGATGTCGGCTCGTACCCGACCTCCGCGCAGGGGCTGCAGGCGCTCGTGACGAATCCCAACGCCCCGAACTGGAACGGCCCGTATCTGAAGAAGAAGGAGGTCCCGACCGACCCGTGGGACGCGCCGTACAAATATTCGTGCTGCCCGGGCCAGCACGACGACTACGACCTGTGGTCGGAAGGTGCCGACAAGGCGCCCGGCGGGGAAGGCGAGAACGCCGACGTGACCTCGTGGCAGGCGTTGAAGTCGCGAAAGGCGCAGCCGTAGGCACTCGGCGGCGTGCCGCGCGATCAGCGCGGGGCTTCACGCTCCTCGAGCTGATCGTGACGCTGATGATCCTCATGCTGCTCGCCGCCCTCTCGGTGCCCGTCGTCGGCCGGAGCAGCGACGCGATCCGCAGTCGCGCCGAGGTCGCCGGCTTCTCGGCCGTCCTGCGGCGCGCGCGCGAGCGTGCGATCACGAGCCGGCAGTCGCATACCGTGGTGATCGATCCGCCGAACCACAAGGTGACGGTGCTGGCCGGCCCCGACGGCGAGGTGCGGGAGACGCGCCCGCTGCCCGAGCGCCTCACCGTGGAGGCGACGCCGCCGCCCGCGCTCAGCGTGCGCTTCGAGCCGGAGGGGACCTCCAGCGGTGCCGACTACAAGGTCAGGGCGGGCGACGTCCTCTATCGGGTGACCGTCGACCCCATCACCGGCCGCGTGAAGAACACCAAGCTGTGACCATGCAACCAGAGCGGGAAGCCGGATTCGTCACGGGCGGCGGCGGCGTGTCCGGCGTGGCGGGGTCCCCCGTGAGACCCGTGGCTTCTGGGTATTGCGTCGGACCCGGCTCGGAGTCGTGGCCCGTTCCCAGGCGCAACGCTTCGTCGATTTGCGTGGTTGAACGGGGGACCCCGCCGCGCCGGGCGCGCCGCCGCCGCCCCGGCCACGTCGTCACAACCCGGCGGGTGTGCGGTCGATCCGGCTTCACGCTGCTCGAGGTGCTGATCGCGCTGGCCATTCTGAGTATGGCGATCGTCGTGTCGATCCAGGGCTTCGCGTCGGGGCTGCGGCTGCTCAAGCTCTCCGGCGAGCACCAGGAGGCGATGCTGATCGCCGATCTCAAGGCGCGCGAGATCACGTCGCCGACACAGGCGGGACGCGACAGCGGCACCGAGGGCGCGTTCACGTGGGAGCGGGAGGTCAAGCAGGTCGTCACGCCCGATCTCGACGTGGACGGTCGCCCCCTGAGATGGCGTCAGTGGGAAGTCGACGTGCGCGTGAGCTGGGGCGATCATCGCCAGGTCATGGTGGCCACGCTCCGCACGGTCGCCGGCGACGGTGACAACAAGGCGACGAACCCGAGGCCATGAGACGCGCACGCGGCTTCACCCTGGTCGAGGTGCTGATCGCGCTGGCCATCGTTGGCCTGCTGCTGACCATCGCCTTCAGCGGCCTGCGCGTGGCCATGGCCGCCTGGACCCGCGGCGAGGATCGCGCCGAGGCGCACCAGCACGTCCGCGCGATCGCCTTCACGATGGCGCGCGCGCTGGGGGCCGCCTACCCCTATCGCGGCGCGAAGGGCGAGGCGCCCGAGCTCGTGATGCTCTTCAACGGCGCCGAGCAGAAGCTCGAGTTCGTCACGCAGGCGCCGCCGCTGCCCCTGCAGGCGCCGATCGCGTTCACGGCGGTGGTCATCTCGCTCGAGTCGGGCGAGGAGACGGGCCTGGTCGTGCGCGAGCGCGCGCTGCCCAACCGCGATCCATTCACGAAGGCCGAGATCGTCATGCGCGATCCCGGCATCACCTCGCTCGCCTTCAAGTTCCAGAACGAGGACGGCGACTGGGTGGACACCTGGGACGGCCAGGATCTCAAGGCGATCCCGCGCGGGATCCAGCTGCGGCTGGGCAGCACCGTCAACGGCCGCGCACAGACGCTGCCGCCCATCACGGTCACGCTGCGGACGACGGGAGCGACGCGGTGAGCCGGCAGCGCGGCTTTGCCCTCATCGCCGTGCTCCTCGTGCTGGCCATGGTCGGCGTGCTCGGCGCGGAGTTCGCCTACTCGATGCGGCTCGAGGCGACGTCGGTGCGCGCCTACAAGGACACGCTGACCGCCGCGCACCTCGCCGAGGCGGCCATCGAGCAGGGCATCCGTGAGATCGCCGGCGACGTCACGTACGCGGTCGTGACCGAGGACGACAGCCTGACCTTCTACAACCGCGACCGGCTGCCGCTGAAGCGGCTGCCGCGGACCAAGGTGCCGCTGGGCGCCGGACAGTTCTCCTACCGGATCACGGACGAGGAGGCGCGGCTCAACCTCAACGCCTCGCCGCCCGACCGCGTGGATCGGCTGCTGACGGCCATGGGCCTCGACAAGTCCGAGCGCGACACGATCAACGACAGCATCCAAGACTGGCGCGACGCGAACGACGAGCACCGGGTCAACGGCGCGGAGAGCGAGGATTATTACCTCAAGCTGCCGCTCCCGTATCGTGCCAAGAACGGCAACCTGGACTCGATCACAGAGCTGCTCCAGATCAAGGGCGTGACGCCGGCGATCTACAACGGCGTCGGCGGCAAGCCGGGGCTCGCGGCCTACGTCACCGTGAAGTCGCCGGGCCAGGTGAACCTCAACACCGCCTCGTGCGTCGTGCTGCACGCGCTCGGCGGCGCCGGCGACGCGGAGTGCTCGGCCATCGAGCAGGCCCGGCGCGAGGGCCCCTACGCGAGCGTGCCGGGGCAGTTCGGCGGGAGGGGCCTCTCGCTGACGACGCGTACCTTCCGCATCGAGGCCGACGGTCTCATCGACGGTCAGGTGCGGGCGCGGGTGACGGCCATCGTCCAGCGCAACCCGCAGAGCGGCGGCGACACCGTGACTGTCCTCGAGTGGTCGGGGGTCCGGTAACCCGGAAAAGTTTTGCAGATCGCGGGTTTGTCCCTTAGGCTAATTGAATGAACTTCAAGCCGCTCCGGCTCTCTGTCGTCCTGCTCGGTGACCGCCTCGCGATCGCCGCCCTGCGCGGCGCGCGCGTCGAGACGTTCATCGTCGAGGCCGAGAACCCGGCGGACGCCCTGCGCGCCGAGCTGGAAGCGCGCGGGCTCCCGGCGCGCAACGCCTTCTTCGCGCTGTCCCGCAGCGTGGTGACGGTCAAGCCCATCGATCTGCCGCCGGTGGCCGGCGACGTGCGCCAGATGGTCGGCTTCGAGCTGGAGCGCCACCTGGCGTTCTCCCCCGAGAACGCCTCCTACGACTTCGTCCCGCTCCCGCCCGATCCCTCGGCCGAGCGCGCCGCCACCGCTGAGCAGCGCGTGCTCATCACCGCCGCGGACCAGCGTGTGGTCGAGTCGGCCGTGCGGCTGGCCACCGACGCGCACCTGCGGGCGGTGTCGCTGACGGTCGCTGCCCACAACCTGCCGACGCTGGCGCGGCTGCCGCGCGGCACGCACGTGGCGTGGGTGCATCGCGCGGGCGGCGCGACCGACCTTCTGTTCCTGGTCGGCGACACGCTCGTGCTGAGCCGCAGCCTGCCGGGCACCGACGAGGCGCTCGTGGCCGACGAGCTGCGACGCTCGCTGGTGGTGCTCCGCTGGCGCGGGTGCGACGTGGTGTGGGTCTCGGGCGACGCCGACGCGCCGAACGCGCCGACCGAGAGCCCGCTCGCGACGCTCGGGGCGCCGGTGACCGAGCCCGAGTGGACGTCGCGCGGCGCCCGCCAGATCGAGGGCCTCGCCGCCGAGCAGCGCGGTGCGCTGCAGCTCGCGGTCGCCGTCGCGGCCGGACGCGGGGTGCGGCCCCTCGAGCTCCTCCCGGCGGCCGTCCGGCCGCGCCGGCTCACGCGCGCGCAGAGCATCACCGTTGGCATGGCGGCGGCCACCGTGCTGCTCGGCATCATCGCGCTCCTCGCCCCGGGCTGGCGTGAGCAGCGCCACCTGAACCGCATCAACGCCGAGATCAACCGGCTCGACCCGGACGTGAAATCGGTCGATCGCGTGCTGCGCGAGCTCGAGCGCAAGCGCAAGCTGCTCGCGACGGTCAACGGCGTCGAGGCGGCGGGGGTGCGGCCGCTGCCCGTCCTGCGCGAGCTCACCGAGCTCCTGCCCGGCGACGCGTGGCTCACGACCGTCTCGCTCGACGCCAAAGGCGTGGAGCTGACGGGCGCGGCCTCGGCCGCGAGCGCGCTCATCCCGCTGCTCGAGAACTCGCCGCGCCTGGAGCGGGTGGAGTTCTCCTCGCCGGTCACGCGCGGTCGCGACAACAAGGAGCAGTTCCGCATCCGCGCCGCATGGGAAGCCCCCGGCGCCGTCGCGACGACGCCGGCGTCCGGAGGCGTGGCGCCCGCGCCCGGCGCCGCCCCGCCGTCCGGCGCCGTCCCGCCGCCCGGGGCCGTCGCGCCCGCCCCCGGCGCCGCCCCGACCGTGCCCGGCGCGCCCGTGCCGGGGCAGCCGCGGCGGTCCGCGCCCACGACGCCGCAGGGAGGCCCCCGCCAGTGATGCGATGGCTCGGTCGGCTCTCGCCGCGGGAGCGCGCCATCGTGCTCGGGGGCGCGGCGTTGGCGGTGCTCGTCCTCGGCTGGCTCTTCGTCCTCAACCCCCTGCTCAGCAGCAACACCGCGACCGCCGACCTCGTGCCCGAGCGCGAGCGGCTGCTCGTGCGCCGGATGGATCTGCTCGCGCGGCGCGGCCAGATCGCCGCCGAGCTCGAAGCCGCCAACGCGGGGATCGACAAGCTCAACGCGCGTCTGCTCACGGCGGCGGCGCCGGCGGTGGCCGCCTCCGAGCTGCAGAAGCTCGTCAAGGACATGGCGGCCGAGGCCAGGACCGACATCCGCAGCGAGCGCATCCTGCCGCCCGAGGAGCGGGGCGAGCTGCTGGAGATTCCGGTGGAGATCGCGGTGTCCGCCGAGATTCGCCAGCTCGTCGACCTGCTGGCGCGGGTCGAGGGAGCGCAAAAATTATTAACCGTTAAAGACCTGCGCGTGAGAGTAGTAAACGTCAGCCAGCCGAAAGAGCTATTGGCGACGCTGACGGTGTCGGGCTTCATTCTGCCGCCCGGCAAGACAAAGGCGTAATGCCGAGGAGATTCGTGGCCCTGAATTTGGCGCTCGCCGCCGCGGCGACGCTGCTGATCGTGTACATCGTCCGCCAGTTCGTCGCGCCGATGCCCCTGCCCGTCGGCGGCCGTCGGGCCGCCGGGCCGGCCATGTCGACGGTGACCGACACTGCGAAGACGCCGGCCAGCGCCTACAACGTGGTCGCCGCGCGCAACCTGTTCAGCCCCACGCGCACCGAGGCGCCCAGCAGCACGTCGGTGACGGCGCTGCCGGTCTCGAGGCCGAACCTGTTCGGCGTCGTCGTGCGCAGCATCGGGGCCTCGGTCGCGTATCTCGAAGATCCCACGACCAAGCGAGTGGCGGGCTATCGCGTCGGCGACAAGATCCAGGGCGCGACTGTGCAGGCGATCAAGGCCGACGGCGTGACCATCGACGGGCCCGGCGGCCCGATGGACGTGCGCCTGCACGAGCCCAACAAGCCCCGCGCGATGCCGGCCGCGGCAACCGCGACGCCGCCGAGCGTGGCGCCCGCGCTGCCGGGCGTGATCCCGCCGGCCGCCACCGCGCCCGCGCCCGCGCCGTCGCAGGCGGCCCAACCCCCGCCGCAGCCCGCTCAGCAGGGGATGGTGCCGCCCGCCGGGCAGCCGCCCGGCGTGGGTGTGCCCGGCCAGCAAGGCGTTACCCCACCGGTCATTCCAGGCCGGCGGCCGCTCCCACCGAACCTGCTGCGCCGTCTGCCACCCGGCATGGGCGATGCGCCGCAACAGTAATGTAACCGGCTTCGTCGCGAGCGCCGTTGTCCTCTCATTCGTCGCCGGGTGCGCGACGCGGACCGCGGCGCCGAAGATCTCCACGCCGCCCATCGGCCCCGTGCCGTCGCCGACCGTCACCGTCCAGGTCGAGCCGACGACACCGCTGCCACCGGTCTCCGTCGGACCGCGCCAGCCCGGACGTCCCGAGGCGCCCCCGGTGACGCCACCGCCGACGACGGCGCCGCCGCCCGTGCCCGCGGCGCCCGTGACGCCGCCGAGCGGACGCTTCATCGTGCTGAACTTCGACAGCGCCGACATCGAGACGGTGATCCACGCCGCGAGCGAGATCGTCGGCTTCAACTACGTGCTCTCGCCCGACGTGCGCGGCAAGGTGACGGTACAGACCTCCGGCCGGATCCCTCAGGAGGACGTCTTCGGCGTGCTCCTCGGCATTCTCGAGGTGCACGGCTTCACGGCGGTGAAGTCCGGCAACCTCTACAAGATCGTGCGGGTCGAGGGCGCCCGTGAGCGCGCGGTACCCACGATCGTCGGTGACGTGCCGCTGGAGGGCCGCGCGGGGGATGAGATCATCACGCAGATCGTGCCGGTGCGATACGCCTCGGTGAACGACCTCGGGGTGTTGCTGCGTCCGTTCGTGTCTTCGCGCGGCACGCTGGTGGCCAACCGCGAGACCAACGTCCTTATCATCACCGACGCGGCCTCGAACGTCCGCCGCGTGCTCGACATCATCAGGCTGGTCGACGTGCAGATCTCGCTGGACGAGCTACAGATCATCCCGGTGACCTTCGCCGACGCGACCGAGGTGGCCGCCATCCTGAACCAGCTCTTCGCGGGCGGCCGCCTGCGCGCGGGAGCCGCGCCCGGCGCCCCGACGCCGACGCCGGCGCCCGGGACGGTCGCGCCCGGCCCCGCGGGCGGCGCCGTGACGGATCGGCCGCCGCTCGTCATCGCCGAGAAGCGCTCGAACTCGATCGTGGTGAACGGGCGCAAGAACGAGATCGAGATGATCCGCCGCATCCTCACGCAGCTCGACATCAACGTCACGGGCGGCCGGCGCGTGTTCATCTACTTCGCGGAGAACGCCAAGGCCAAGGACCTCGCGGCCACGCTGAACGCGATCTACGGCGCCAAGGAGACGGTGCCGACGGCGCAGCCCACGCCGCCCCTGACCGGCCGTGCGGCGGGGCAGCCGCTGCCGCCGCCGCCGCCCGCGCCGACGGCGGCGCCCGGCGCGACCCTCGGCGTCACGGACGTCGGGCTGGCCGAGGGCCAGTTCCGCTTCATCGCCGACGAGACGACGAACTCCGTGATCGTCACGACCACGCCGCGCCAGTGGGCCGACATCGAGCCGACGGTGCGCTCGCTCGACAAGATGCCGCGCCAGGTGCTGATCGAGGTCCTGGTGGCCGAGATCACGCTGAACAAGGACATGCAGCTCGGCATCGACTGGGCACTGCGGGCGGGCAAGTTCAGCGTGGCGCAGCAGTCCATCACCACGTCGACGAACACCAGTCCGACGATCACGACCCCGAGCGGCTTCGATACGATCGGCGCCCTCACCACCATCGCCGGCCTGCCCGCCTCGATTTTGCGGGCGTTTGTCAGTCCGGCCGAGGATGATGGCGGAGCGTAGCCCCAGACCATTTCCATGATGCGATCGGGACGGACGGCGGGGTTGGATGAAGCAGACAGACAGATGCGTCGGATCTTGATTATGGCACGATGATTTTGATGAGTAGACGATCCTGGATCGTGGTTCCGTTTTGTGCTGCGTTGAGTGGTTGCTTGAGCCCCTGCAAAGACACGTGGAAAACGGAACTGGTATCGCCTGATCGTAGGCATACCGTGGCAGTATTTGTTCGGGATTGTGGCGCTACGACCTCCAAGTCTACCCATGTTGTCCTCAAGGCCCAGCGCCTATTTGATTGGTACCGTGACGACGATATCGTCTTCTCTGTGAAGCACGACCCCGAGGTTGGGCTTCGGTGGGAGGATTCGACACACCTAGTTATCAGCACCGGCAATGTCGAAACGCCTCTTCGAACACGCGTTTGGCAAGACATTCACATCGCCACAGCTCCGTTCATTCCGTAAGGCTGCGAGCGAAGCTGGTAGCATAGGAAGTTGTCAGGCTCCGGGCTTCGTGCAACGGGCGGCTGCAAACCCCGCCAGGTCCGGAAGGAAGCAACGGTAGCGGTTTAACCCGTGTGCCGCGGATTACCCGGGGTCTGGCATATCCGCTGAGCGCACGGTAAAGACGCACCGTATCTCCCAACATGTATCAAGTCATCGCTCGCAAGTACCGGCCGCAGGCATTTGACGAGCTGATCAGCCAGGAACACGTCAAGACCACCCTCGAAAACGCCATCACCCAGGGGCGCATCGCGCACGGCTACATTTTTTCGGGTCAGCGAGGCACCGGCAAGACCACCGTGGCGCGCATTTTCGCGCGCTGCCTGAACTGCGAAAAGGGACCCACCCCGACGCCCTGCGGCAAGTGCGCCAGTTGCCTGGAGATCGCCAGCGGTTCGTCGATGGATGTGATCGAGATCGACGCGGCGTCCAATCGCGGCATCAATGAAATGCGCGAGCTGCGCGAGAATGTCCGCTACCGGCCGGCTCGCGACCGCTACAAGGTTTTCATCGTGGACGAAGCGCACCAGATCACCAGCGAGGCATTCAACGCGCTGTTGAAGACGATCGAAGAGCCGCCGGCCTGGGTGGTGTTCGTCCTCTGCACCACCGAAGCGCACAAGATTCCCGCCACCATCGCCTCGCGCTGCCAGCACTTCAGCTTTCGCTCGGTGGAATTCGAAGCGCTGATCGAGCGCATGGATTGGATCTGCCGCCAGGAGGGCATCGCGGCGGGCGCGGAAGCTCTCGCGGTGCTGGCGCAGGCGGGCGAGGGAAGCGTGCGCGATTCGCTCTCGGCGCTCGACCAGGCCATCGCGTGCTGCGGAGCGAAGCTCACCGCGGCCGAGGTGCGCGAGCTGCTCGGCGTCTTTTCGCTGGAGGCGCTGAACCAGGTAGCCGAGGCGCTGGCCGCATCGGATTCGAAGCGGATGCTCGAGATTGTCGCCGAGCTCGAAGCCAACGGGCGCAGCTTGCAGCACTTCGCGCGCGAGCTGTCGCGTTACTTCCGCAATCTGCTGGTGGTGAGGATCAGCGGCGGTGTGACGCGGCTGATCGCGGCCACTCCGGAGGAGCAGGAGAAGCTCGCGGCGGTCGCCAAGGGGTTCGGGGAAGAAGACCTGACGCGATACTTGCAATTGACGCTCGATCTGTTTCGCGATTTGCAGAGCTCGCTGCAGCCGCGGCTGCATCTGGAAATGGGACTGCTGCGCCTGGTGCATGCAGGCAAGCTGCAGTCGATCGAAGAAGCGATTGCTGGATTGGGTGGCGCGAGTTCAGGTGGTGGAAGCCAGGCCCCCCGGCCTCCGGGCGGCGGCGTTGTCGGGCCGGCCTCCCGGCCGCCGGCCGCCTCTTCCGTATCGGGCGGCGACCTCCGCTCG
>Ga0137403_10005329_pt1 | contig 14951 bp, 17 predicted proteins | sample CZOMad2_1_16fung_FD_122057 | JGI IMG/M metagenome (GOLD analysis project Ga0137403, IMG submission 122057) | Vadose zone soil fungal communities from Angelo Coast Range Reserve, California, USA - CZOMad2_1_16fungal (Hybrid Assembly) | ecosystem: Environmental > Terrestrial > Soil > Vadose zone... | reverse complement strand
CGATTGCCACCACACCCTGATGTCGGTGCCCTTCAGCCAACTGGTCGAGCCTCTTAGAGTCCACAGATAGGATGCGCAAACCAAGTCGCCCAGCTTCTCGTCTAATCAACTGTAAAGCACTCCGGTCGGAACCATTTGAGATGAGCAGCTCGGAAATGTCATCGGCTGACGCTTTCAGTTTTTCGAGAATCGGATTGACGCCGAACACTATGTTTTGGCTTTTTCCCATCGATTCAACCTCGTCCCCCAAAAGTCAGGAATTTACAATGAATGAACCACCAGCTAACATGCCGACACTGTGAAACGAAAGACCCTTTGCCGCTATCTCGTCGCCGAAGTGATTCCGCCTTTTTTTCTCGGACTCTTGGCGTTTACGTGCATCTTATTGATCGGGCGGATACTAAGACTCATTGAGCTCGTGGTCACGCGCGGCGTTCCCTTATTGCAGATTGGCAAACTCTTCGCGCTCATTCTACCTACCTTTTTGGAGATGACCGTCCCTATGGCTTTCCTGCTGGCGATCCTTCTGGGTCTTGGCCGAATGTCCAACGACCAGGAACTCTTGGCGATGAAAGCCTCGGGAGTCAGTGCGCCGCAAATTCTCGGGCCTATCGCTCTAGTCGGCTTAGTGGTGGCCTTGATCACGCTGGGATTGACTATGTTCGCCCGTCCAACGGCGAACTTTGCGCTAAAAAAAGAGCTTTACAACATTGCGAGAAACCGTGTCGGAACCGCCCTCCGGGAAAAGGTATTCAACGACGATTTTCCGCAGATCCTGATATACGTAGAAGAATTAGTGCCGCCGGGAAACACTGCCCAGGGGGTGTTAATTGTCGACAAGCGCGATCAGACCCGGGAGGATATCATTTTCGGTAAGGTTGCTCGCATCACTACGGATGAGGAAACAAATACCTTGGGACTTAGGCTCTTCGACGGGTCCGTCTACGAGCGAGAAAGAAATCGGCCGGGTTTTAGCCAAACTCGCTTTAACATTTACGATCTCAAGTTCGACCTTGATGAGCTTGTCGGGCCGGTGCGCCAAAAAGAAGCTGGCCCCAAAGAAATGCCGATCACCGAGCTCCTCAATGCAATCGAGGCAAAGGGAAGCGCTGGTGGTAAAACGATCGCTGAACGCATGGAACTGCATCAGCGCATCGCTTTCGCGTTCGTCCCGCTCGTGTTTTGTCTTTTGGGAGTGTCCTTGACCCTATTGCCGCGTACGTCACGAGCCAACCGTTCGTGGGGTTTTATGCTCTGCACATTCTGGCTCATGACTTATTACACCCTGCTCTCCCTCGGCAAGGCGCTCGGTGATAAAAGTATTCTCCATCCTATTCCGGCCCTCTGGCTTCCCAACCTCGTTGTCGGTGGGATCGGCGCTCATTTCTTTAGACAAGCGCAACGTGAAACACCGCTTTTCCTTCCACAAATGGTTGAACGAGCCGCTATCTGGGTCGGCGACTTCATAGGAAAACTCCGACGCCGCAAGTAGAATTGAGGTCGCGCGTGACAAATCGACTCCAGGTTGGATTTCTCCCTGTTGGCAGCATCCTTGACCGCTATTTGGCGGCGGGATTTATGCGGGTATTCTATCTCAGTTTGGCCGTCATCATTTCGCTCTACGTTACCGTCGATTTTTTCGATCGCATCGGCACGCTTTTAGATTCTGGCGCAACCCTCTCCACCATCGCGCGGTACTTTTTTTATAAAGCTCCGCTCTCGATCTCCCGCGTGATCGGTTTCGCCACGCTTTTTTCCACCTTATTTTGCCTGGGCATGTTGGCGCGAACGCACGAGATCACGGCGATCCGCTCCAGCGGTATCACCATACAGCGGATTGCCCTACCGCTGTTGCTCCTTTCGATGGTTATCTGTGGCTTTACCTTTGTTTGGAATGAAACCCTCGTTCCCGTCTTTGCGCACAACGCACAAAATATTTACAAGACCGAAATTAAGAACAAACAGCAGCAAAGTCTTCTGGGTACTCATGACATTTGGATCCGTGGTGAGGGCAGCTTTATCAATATAGATAATTTTGACACTCGGACTAGTGTTTTGGAGAACGTCACGGTGTTCGTTCTTAACCGAGACTTCACTCTGCGCGCGCTCGTGGAAATTCCCCGAGCTCAATGGACTCGCGACGGCTGGCGAACCAGCGAAGCTACGGAGTGGAACATTCTAGCGGACGGAAAAATGGTTCGTGGGGAAGCCAAGCCCGTCCTGCCACTTACCGAGACGCCGGAAGATCTAAAACTATTGGCTCGTGATGCCGAGGAATTTACCTTCTTTGATTTGCAAAAACAGATCGCAGATATGAAAAGCAAGGGAATTGACACGACTTCCTACGAAGTGGACCTGCAGATAAAATTGGCATTGCCGTTCATTTCTCCCTTGATGGTCCTGCTCGCGATCCCGTTCGCACTGAAGCGACAGATGAGCGGCAGCATTTCGTTGAGTTTCGGCGTTGCGATGGTCATCGGCTTTGGGTACTGGGTACTCACCGCCTTCTGCGTGTCTCTCGGACATGGCGGAGCTTTACCGTCGTGGATATCGGCGTGGACGCCCAATGCTATTTTTGCGATGATCGGATTTTTCTTTTTCACGACCGAAGTATAATCGACTACGGCAGTACCCCAATCATCGGGGCGGCACGTTCGATTTACGACGGTCAAATGAGATTTTTATAAACTTGCGGCAAAGCATTCTTACGTGACCGATGCGCGTCAGTATCATCGATACCACTCAATAAGCGCCTGTCCAAATTAAAAAATGGAAGCAGGAACTCGATTTCTTTTGCCCGATCAGTGCAGGTGTGGTGAAGGACGGACCCAGCGGTGCTGACAAATCTGTCGCTCTTTTAAGTACACCAGTTTGGGTTTGGCTCCTTGAGGGAACCGCAAGAAGCTGTCTTCGAAAACGGAATCCCTGCGTGGGTGATTCCGGCATTGGCGACCAACCCTGTACGATATTACCGCTTGGAGTATTGTGGACGCTTACGCGCCTTGTGCCGGCCATATTTTTTGCGCTCTACTGCGCGTGGATCTCGAGTGACAAAACCGGCCTTCTTTAGCGGGGAACGAAAATCCGGACTTAGCTGCATCAAGGCGCGGGTAATCCCGTGACGGATGGCGCCTGCCTGCCCCGAGTTTCCGCCGCCGGCAACATTTACGTCGATATCAAAGTTTCCCCCTGTCTGGGTCACATCGAAGGGTTGGAGCACGATCATCCGAGCCGTTTCACGACCAAAGTAATCTTGCAAGGATTTATTGTTGATCGTGATTTTGCCTTTTCCCTGCTTAAGAAAGACCCGCGCCACTGAAGTTTTCCGACGTCCCGTTGCCGCAAATACTTTTTCCGCCATCATCGTACTCCTATGCTATGATTGCCAGGGGTTCCGGCTTTTGCGCTTCATGTGGGTGTTCTGGACCCGCATATATCTTAAGCTTGGTTACCAATTTGCGACTCAAACGGTTCTTCGGCAACATTCCCTTTACCGCAAGTTTCACGAGTTGCTCTGGTTTTTCTTCCAACATTTCCGCCGCAGTTCTCTCCCTGATGCCGCCGGGATATTCGGTGTGCCGATAATAAATTTTCTTCTCTAGTTTCGTGCCCGTGAGCTTGACGCCGCGCGCATTAATGACGATGACGAAGTCTCCTGCGTCCTGGTTCGGCGTAAAAATCGGTTTATTCTTTCCCCGCAAGACTTTGGCGATTTCAGTGGCTAACCGCCCGAGTATTTTTCCTTGCGCATCGACAACGTACCAGCGCCGCTGGGACAGCGCTTCATGCTTATTCATAGGCGCGTTCTCCAATCAAAAATCTCCCCCTAGTGGCGCGCGAGAATGGCGGGGCCGACGAGACTCGAACTCGCGACCTCCGGCGTGACAGGCCGGCGTTCTAACCAACTGAACTACGACCCCGATACTGCCCAGCGAACCGTTTGGTGGGCGGTACAGGATTTGAACCTGTGACCCCCGGCTTGTAAGGCCGATGCTCTCCCGCTGAGCTAACCGCCCCTTCCGCTCGAAACAGCCGATCAAGATATGCCCGAGGATATTTCGAGACGCTGCATTTCTCTGGCTTGTCCGTGCTGAAAATTGCAAAAAACGCCTGGCTCACGAAATCAAGCAAGATTTTCCATGCCTTGAATTTCGCGGCCCAGAAGGAGCTTTGGTCTTTTTTTGCTTTTCGTTAGTTCTCTTCTCGTTGGGGTTACACTGCGAACGAGCCCAAACGACGAAATGTTTATCACTTTGTCACTCGTCATTGGCCGCCACAATTAGGTTCTCGTAAAATTTTGTCGATACTCGTCCTAACCGACCCGGGTAGTTGATTGATATATCGGACGAGCGCGGTGTGGTTTCCCGAGAGCCTACGCGATGCTTCGGCACAATCGAATGCAATTTTATAACAGCACGAATGCCGGGTGTCAAACCACCCGGCATTCTAAACGTTGAGCTGGGAAACTATTGGGGCAGAATTTCAGAAGCGGGGACTTCGTCAACCTTTTCTGTAAATGGCGGCCTTTCGTCTTTAGATTGGGCCTCGACGGCAACATTGCGAAATAGGTTGTCTGGATCATTAACCACAAGGGCCTTTTTCAGGACCTGATCCATGTGGGAAACCAGTTCCAGTTCAACCGTTTTGAGAACCGTCGCAGGAATTTCCTCGATGTCTTTTTCGTTCTCCGCGGGAATCAGGACCTTCTTGATTCCGGCACGGTGGGCGGCCAAGACTTTTTCCTTCAGTCCGCCGATCGGCAGAACGGTTCCGCGCAAAGTAATTTCCCCGGTCATGGCCAGATCATTATGAACTGGAATCTTCATCAGTGCGGAAACCAGAGAAGTCGCCATGGTGATGCCCGCCGATGGGCCGTCCTTCGGAATGGCACCCTCCGGTACATGAATATGCACGTCAAGTTTCTGATAAAAATCCTTCTCCAAACCCAACTCGGCAGCGCGCGAGCGAACATAACTCATCGCCGCCTGTGCGGACTCTTGCATCACATCGCCGAGCTTTCCGGTAATGATCAGCTGGCCTTTGCCCGGCATGATCGTCACCTCGGTCGCCAAGAGTTCTCCGCCCAGCTCCGTCCAGGCCAAACCGGTCGTAACCCCAATCTTGACTTCGGCTTCTGCCTTTCCATAACGGAATTTAATCGGCCCCAGATACTTATGGAGACTCTTGCCGCCGATTTGAATATGGGCGTTGCGATCCTTACGGACAACCTCCACGGCAACTTTTCGGCAGATTGCGGCGATTTCCCGTTCCAGATTGCGAACTCCCGCCTCCTTCGTATAGTGACGAATGACGCCGAGTAGCGCGTTGTCCGTGAACATCACATTTTCTGCGGTTAACCCATTCGCTTCTTTCTGCTTCTCTAGCAGGTATTTTTTGGCAATGCTAAGTTTTTCCAACTCGGTGTACCCGGCAATCCGAATGATTTCCATCCGGTCCTGCAGGGGACGCGGAATTCGATCCAGTGTATTTGCCGTCGTGATGAACATAACCTTAGAAAGATCGTAATCGAGATCGAGATAATGATCGTTAAACCCGGTATTTTGTTCCGGGTCCAAAACCTCGAGCAGCGCTGAGGACGGATCACCACGAAAATCCGTGGACATTTTATCGATCTCATCCATCAAGAACACCGGATTGCTTGAACCCGCCTTTTTCATCGACTGAATAATTTTTCCCGGCAGAGCGCCGATATAAGTGCGCCGGTGACCGCGGATTTCGGCCTCGTCTCTAACTCCACCGAGCGAAACTCGGATGAATTTTCTTCCCGTCGCTCGTGCAATCGATCGGCCCAATGAAGTCTTACCGACTCCGGGAGGTCCGACCAAACAAAGGATCGGACCTTTGATTTTCCCGACCAAGCTTTGAACCGCGAGATATTCGAGGATGCGCTCTTTCACTTTTTCTAAACCGTAGTGATCGTCCTCCAAGACGCGCTCAGCCTCATTGATATCGAGCTTGTCGTCCGTGAATTCATTCCAGGGCAAGCTAACAATCCAATCGATGTAATTTCTGACCACGGTGGCTTCCGCCGACATGGGCGACATCATCTTGAGCTTTTTAAGCTCCTTCTCAACCTTGTCCTTGGCTTCGGCAGAGAGTTTTTTTTGCTTGAGTTTGTCTTCGATTTCTTGAATCTCATTCTTGAACTCGTCTTTTTCACCCAGCTCTTTTTGAATCGCTCGCATCTGTTCGTTCAGATAATATTCTTTTTGCGAGCGCTCCATCTGTTTTTTGACACGCGAGCGAATCCGCCGTTCAACTTCCAGAATTTCGATTTCCGCGCGCATATGGCCGAGCACTTTTTCCAGCCGTTCTGCCGCGTTGAATGTTTCAAGAAGGTTTTGTCTATCTTCCAGTTTTATGCCGAGATGCGCAACAATAGTATCTGCCAGGCGCCCCGGATCGTCGATGGAAGACACCGACATGACCATTTCCGGGGGAATCTTCTTCTTCAGTTTTACATAATTCTCAAAAGTAGTGTGAACTTCGCGGACGAGCGCTTCGACTTCGGTGTTTCGTTCGACAACTTCCTGAGCTTCTTCCACTTCGACCAGGAAAAAATCCGGATTTGAAGCGAACCTCGCTACCCTGGCCCTCTTTTTACCCTCGATCAAAACCTTAACCGTGCCGTCGGGAAGCTTGAGCATCTGGACCACGGAGCCCAAAGTACCGATTTTGTATATGTCGTCTTCGCTCGGGTCATTCGTCTTGGCATCCTTTTGCGAGGATAGAAATATAAGGCTTTGCTTCTGGGTGGCGTCTTCTAGAGCCTTAATAGACCGTTGCCGACCGACAAAAAGCGGCACCACCATATGGGGAAACACGATAATGTCCCTGAGAGGGAGCAAAGGCACCCGCGTGGGCCCGGACGTTGGCTCTTTATCGTCTTTCTTATCATTCCGAAATAGCATAACGATTCCCCCTCCTAAGCGCTCTCTGCGGCCTTGGTGTATACGACGATCGGAGGTTCATGTCTTTCCACAACGTCCTCGGATATCACCACTTCTTTAATGTTCGGCTGCGAGGGCATGTCGTACATAATCTCTAACATGATATTTTCCATGATCGCTCGGAGTCCCCGCGCACCGGATTTCCTTTTCATGGCGTCGCGAGCAATGGCTCGAAGCGCCTCTTCGGTAAACTTGAGATGCACGGACTCCATTTCGAATAGTTTCGAATATTGCTTGGTTAGAGCATTTTTTGGTTCCTTAAGAATCCGTACTAGGGCGGAGTCATCCAACTCGTCCAGCGTTGCGATAACCGGCAAGCGCCCGATGAACTCGGGGATCAGCCCGAATTTTAACAGATCCTCCGTTTGAACATCGTGCAGCAAATCGGTCGAGCGCCGCCCATCCTTATCTTCTAATTGGCCACCAAAGCCCATCCGCTTACGACCCGTGCGTTTGCGAATGATGTCATCCAACCCGACAAAAGCACCACCACAGATGAAAAGAATATTGGTGGTGTCCACCTGAAGAAATTCTTGTTGCGGATGTTTTCGTCCCCCTTTTGGTGGTACGCTTGCCATGGTTCCTTCGATTATCTTTAAAAGCGCCTGCTGTACACCTTCTCCCGACACATCCCGGGTAATCGACGGATTATCCGATTTTCGTGAGATCTTATCGATCTCATCTATATAGACGATGCCGCGCTGTGCTTTCTCAACATCGTAGTCGGCGGCCTGAAGGAGATTGAGAATGATGTTCTCAACGTCCTCGCCTACATACCCCGCCTCCGTTAAGCTAGTGGCGTCTGCGATGGTAAAGGGCACTTGCAGGAAACGGGCCAGGGTTTGAGCTAGAAGGGTTTTCCCGGATCCAGTGGGGCCGAGCAGTAAAATATTACTTTTTTGCAGTTCCACATCACCCGTCACCATTTGGCTATCGATGCGTTTATAATGATTATGCACCGCCACCGCCAGGATCTTTTTGGCGCGCTCTTGGCCGATTACGTATTGATCAAGAACCCGTTTAATTTCCGCGGGTTTTGGCACATTGGACGAGGAGCTAATATTCTCATCGTGGTCACATTCTTCAGCGATGATATCGTTGCAGAGATCGATGCATTCATCACAGATGTAAACGGTTGGACCGGCGATCAACTTACGAACCTCGTCTTGACTCTTCCCGCAGAAGGAGCAGACAAGATTGCCTGATCCGTGTTCACCGTGCTTTGCCATGGCACCCCCGGTTCAACAACTACTTCTTGACACTTGAGTCCGGCCGAGACGCTATGACTTCGTCAACCAACCCGTACTCCTGGGCTTGCTTGCCGCTCATAAACATATCGCGGTCGGTGTCCTTTTCTATCTTCTTCAAACTTTGTCCAGTGTGCTTCATTAATATATTGTTTAGCTCTTCACGCATGCGCAGAATTTCACGAGCTTGGATGTCAATGTCAGCAGCTTGGCCTTGGAAACCGCCTAAGGGTTGGTGAATCATAATGCGTGAGTGAGGCAGGGCAAACCGCTTAGCCTTTGTGCCGGCCGCCAACAATACGGCAGCCATGCTCGCGGCTTGTCCGACGCATACCGTTGAAATCTGCGGCCGGACGTACTGCATCGTATCATAGATCGCTAGGCCGGCGGTTACGGAACCGCCGGGGCTGTTGATGTAAAAGAAAATATCCCGTTCTGGATCTTCGGATTCGAGAAAGAGGAATTGCGCGGTAATGAGGTTGGCGATGTCGTCGGTTACGACAGATCCGAGAAACACGATTCGATCTTTAAGAAGACGCGAATAGATATCATAAGCTCGTTCACCACGGCCCGTTTGCTCGACGACAATGGGGATAAAATTCATGTGAAGCTAAACCCCTTATTCACAGTTTGCATTCTATCTTTTTTCAGCTTGCTCATCAACCTTAGAGACGGGTGGATCGACTTCTTTTATCTTCGCCCGCTCAAGCAAAAATTCGAGAGTTCGATTAAACACCAGCTGGGCGCGTAATTCGTCCCGACTATCCGGCCGCGAATAGATCTCTCGCACGGTTTTAGCGCGATCACCGGCCGCTCGCGCCAGATTGTCTACCCGGGCCTGGACATCCTTATCCGTAACATCAATATTTTCGAGCTGAGAAATCTTCTCGACCAGCAACGTTGCTTGAACCTGGCGCGCCGCTCGGCTTTCGAGTGTCTTGCGGGCCTCTTCCATCCGTGGCGCAACGTTGGCATCGGCGCCAGCTTGGCCCGCAAGTTCATTCTGATAGCGCTCCATCAAATATCTAGTCTGTCGCTCGATCATCGATACCGGGGTTGTAAATGAATGCGCTTCAAGCAGACGGCTCACAAGTTTTTCTTTGAGATCCTCGCTTTGGTAATGCTTGAGTTCACTTTCCAGCCGCGTGCGAATTCGTGATCTAAGTTCGTCCAGCGAAGCGCACTCACCGTGATCTTTGGCGAATTCGTCGTCCAACGCCGGCAATACCTTTTGTTTGATTTCGCGTACCACGATCAAAAAGTCGACCGGTTTCCCCGCAATGTCCTTATTGGGATAATCTTCCGGGTAGTTCACCTGTACGGTTTGCCGCTCAGCCGTTTTTAGTCCAATCACCGCATCTTCGAATTGTGGTAACGCACGGCCTGCGCCGACTTCGAGAAGATAATTTTCGCCCTTGCTGCCAGAAAATGGCTTACCGGCGATAGAGCCCTCGAAGTCGAGTATCGCAAAGTCGCCTTTCTGTACGGTGTCACGGCCCTCAACCGGTTCTAAACGCGCATGGCTTTCCTGCAAGCGACGTAGCGCCTCCTCGACCTGAGCGTCAGTGACGGAGAGTCTCACTCGTTCGACCTCAAGGCCGAGATAATTCCCGAGCTCGATCTCGGGTTTGACTTCGAACACAGCCGAAAAAGAAAACGCGCCGTCTTCGTCGAGTTCGTTAGCTTCCACTTCCGGCCGCGATACAATCTGTAAACCGCGTTCCTTGATGACTTCACCCAAGAACTCCTCGACAAGATGAGATCTGACTTCCCCTTTCACCTCCGCGCCGTAGATGCTCTGCAAAACAGTTCGGGGAATCTTGCCGGTGCGAAACCCTTTTACACGAACTCGCTGGCCGAGATTCTTATAGGCCCGGGAAAACTCACTGGCAACCGTTTCCGCCGGAAGTTCCACGCGAACCTTCCGCTGCACCGGGCCCAGTTCGTCGATGTCGATTTTCATAACTGCAACTTATCAGTGGCGCTATTCGCTTGCCGATGCGGGATGGATAATTCAACTTGCGATCTGGTTAGGACAAGCGAGCAAGGCTTTCACGGCCAACCTTTCTAGCAAAAATTTGCTCAACATTTCGTCAGCATTCTCGATGGTGCGAGAGGGGGGACTCGAACCCCCACGGTTGCCCGCTAGATCCTAAGTCTAGTGCGTCTGCCAGTTCCGCCACTCTCGCACAACCGGGACAAACACCACTATCAGTTTTTTCCGACAAAAATGGAGAGTAAAAATTACCCGACGGTATGTCAAGCGACGGAGGGCTTGAATTTGGCGCCCGATCCGTCCTGATGAAAATTATCGGGTGGGCCAGCGACGAAGGTATGAAGATATAATGCGATGAAAGCCCGAAAATTATTGCCCAGTTCTATTCGCTGTGCGTTCGCTCTGCCATACAACTACTACAGGGACAGAGGGATCTAAGATAATCGAAGGTGTAAATACCGGTGCTATGACCATCATTCCAGCGCAGCTCGATCGCGTAATTGCCGACGCCGCGGATCTCCTCTAGTGTGGCGCCGGGAACATCGATAAAGCGCCGTTGGGCGCCATGGCCTTGGCATAGCGCGCAAGGGCAATATCCGCGCAAATACTGCTGAGCGTATTCACCCACGTGATCATCGTCCCAAGTGATGCGCACGACGCCGCGCGATTTGAAATGATTAATCTCCGTCGGAATATTCATAAAAGAAATTCGCCACGATGATCAGCAAAGTTTTTGCGCGCAAACCTGAAATCCTCCAAGCCCACTCCTGCATGCCCCGGCTTCTCAGAATTCGATTAGGCCGTCCCCGATCGCGGTCATAAAGCCGATCTTGGCGCGATTTACCAAATAAGTGCGCGGTCCGACATCTTGTCGATCCACCAGCATCGCTTCTGTCACCGGGATAAACTGACTTTTTTCCATCAGCAGACCATGCAGCGGACTTCCCGGCAGCAAGTGAACGTTTCCCTGGAGCAAGTACGGGCCCACGCTGAACAAAGCTTTGCTTCTATCCTTCTTGACATACAAGCTGTCGATGCCCGATTGTCGCGTGCCGCCTTCGGAGCCCAAGTCGGCAATGAGAAATACTTCTTGCATATAGATCAGATATTCATCCGCGCCAACGGAAACGGGCTTTCGGTTGAAGCTTTCCAATGTCGCGTCTTTTATCGAAAATACCTCTTCACCCTGCCGAACGATCAAAAAGTTGCTCAAGCGCTCTTGGTTCGTCGCCAAGACGCCCCGCACTACTGCTGCTTGGAGGTAAACCTCCAAGTGCATCGTGTAGCTTAGTCCCTCTGCCAATCCCATCGCATACCACCATCCAGCCGATAAGTGAGCGCGAAGCTCCCACTTCGCTCGTAAACGTGGATTATGTCACCACGGCAATACCTTAACAACCGAGATTTTCGTCGCTGGGGATCGGGGATCGGCGTACCGGAGAAGTTGCGAGCGGTGGGGGGTGGGAAAGGATTAAAAGCTCCGAGACGGGGCTTTTTCACTTCTCAAACATCTCTGCTAGTTCATCGATTACACCGAGTTCCAACCGCTCATATCGATGCGGGATGATGGCGGCAACAAACGAATGTAATTCGACGGCTGCCTCGCTTTATCACTTTCAAGCCTCGAACAAGCCTTCTGGCTGGCTTGCGTTGCTGTCGGCAGCGTCCTTACCGCGAAGACATCGTGGTCCGGAACTTCGCCGTCACCGGCGATACTGGAACAGCCCGACTGGGAGAGCGCTGGCGCCATCGATAACCGCGCGCCGTCGTCCGCGAACGCCCACCGCCCGAGCCAACGATCTCGGCCCGCGCAATCTTGCTGCCTTAAGGCGTTCCAGAAAACTTGCCAATCTATTTCCGCGATCTTCATATCGTTCGCTTGCTAGCGGATCTGCCGCCAATTCACTTCGGTCACCTCTTTGGAATATCTCCGCTTGTCACTGCGGAGAGAGCGCAGGCGCTCCTGAAACCAGGTTTGCCGCGGCCAAGCCCAATTTTGTACCGCAAGGCGATCTCCGTCGTAGTCGCCGTTGTTTGCTCTGCTTTGTCGAAAGATCAATTCCCACGAATCCATTACCCTTCCTCCTCCAATTAATTGATAAGTACGTTTTCGTGCACATGATTGTCCGCGGTCGTTCATCCGGCGAGTTTTTCCCAAGTTTCGCGATGAGAGGGCGTCTGTCGACCCTTCTCCTTCCACCGACGCAATCCCTGCCGCACATAATCGGGGTTAAGCCCCAACGACTCACAGACATTTTCAAACGAAAAAATCCAATCGCTGTCCGCATCAGCGATCCACTCTTCCACTTCCTGAAAATGCCTCTTGCCGCGCTTGTCTTGGGAAAACATATTCTCCTGATAGCGACTGATCGCGTCTTCCAGGATCGCCAACATGAGCCTCTTTTCCGGCTCTAACAGGGACTTTCCGCGTAGATTTTCAAAATACTGCGCGGCGAGCAGTGTGTCCGGCTGAAAAAGCGAGGCGATTTTCTCGTCGGTCGTAAGACCGGCTTCGTCCCGCGAGTATGCCGAGCTGGCCCATTCTCTTGCCATGGTTCTACCTCCTAGTTCGCCGCGGCGGCCAAGCGGGTGTCGAGCCTCTCCACGATTTCCGCTTGGCTTACCGCGCCAATCATGCGGTCCTTTTCTCCGCCGTTTTGGAACACAATCAGCGTCGGTATCGCCTCAATGTGAAATTTTTCGACGGCAGAAGGATTCCCATCGACATCGAGTTTCACCACCTGCGCGCTCCCTGCATACTGCTTGGCGACGGATTCCACGACCGGCGCAAGCGCTCGGCATGGGCCGCACCAGTGGGCCCAGAAATCCACCAGAACAAGTCGAGTGGATCGCAGCACGATCTTCGCGAAATTGCCGTCGTTTACTTCTTCGATATGTGTCGCCATAAATTTTCTCCCCGTATGATCTCCTCAATAATCGCTTTCGTCATGCATCCTGCGCCCGCAAGTGTCACTCGCTGCCGATACATATCGGCCAACAGTTTTCTCCCTGCTTCATCGACGAACGTCACTTCTTTCAAAATAACGCCAACCTGCTGGTTTCCACTGGCGGCGCGCTGCCAGCAGGCTTTCAATTCCTCGACCCAGGGTCCCGTGACTCGCCCTTCAAGTTCGAGTGTGACTCGCTCCAGATCCGCGTGCGTCGTGATCTTCAACATGAGCAAGTGATGAAAACCCTATATCGAGTCGCCATTCACGACGGTCACAAAAACCCCCTGAAGCTCCTCACTGCCTTCCACCAACGCGCGATCCAACGCCATTCGCTGGATACCGAATCGGTCGAACCACCCGACGGCCACCAAATCACCGTCATTGTCATACAATTCAATATAATCCGCCGGCCTTGGCGTGGACGGATCATCATAAACAACGACCGCGCCCACCGTCTCATTGCCAACAACTACCGGGGTAAGTGAAATCAGATTCAATGAACTTCGCGCCAATCCGAGAGCCAGCGAAGTGAAGGTTGACTCTGCAGCACCTTCGGCTGCTTGCACGGATGCCGTCGCTATGTAACCGAGAAAGATCAATTCGCCGATAAACCCCAAAACAATTATCACGGCCAGATAAATCTTATTCTTGAATGACATCGGCTTTCCCTCTTCAATTTGTTTGTTTCTCAGTTCCACGTCACCTGCCGATGAAGCACGATCTCCCTGCCGTTGTCGTCGATCTCGACAATGGGATCGCACCAGCAGAAATCGGTATCCAGATGATTGAGCCCAATCGGCATCTCCACTGCTACCGCCGCGGGGTAAAGCCATCCTCGATCTGCAGATATCACCGACGTTCTCTCCTCTTCATTTGCCCTTAGAGCTAACTTCGGGGGATCAGCGAAAAATTTCTCTTGCGGCCTTGAATCCGCCGACGGACCACTCGATAGCCGCCGAAACAAGCGCTTGCTCGAAACCTTGAGTCCCCACCCGAGTCATCAACTCGGTTCCCAGAAGCAGCAAAGCAGTCAGAATTGGAATCTCGATCTTCATGACATTCACTAGGCCTTTCCTTCTCTCGATAGATAGTCATGGCAATCGATGTGCCAAGCCGCATGGATATTGGAAAACCCAAAAAATGATTTAGTATCCACAGCTTTCTCGCTCAAGGAGACCGGTGTGTTTATCGTGTGACAAAGCGACAGTGCCGACGGATCGGCGCGCGCCGAAATGGTGGCTTTGGTCGCGACGACGGGGATCCCATCCTTCTCGCCCATTGCGCGATAAAGAAATGGATGCCATCGCGGTGTCAAAACCAGAAGCGCCTCTACTCGCGAACCCAGTCAGACTTGGTCGGTTTTTTTAGCTAGTTGGTTCCGTTTTCGGCGGGCGCAGCGGAGTTGCGAGCATCGATATAGTGAGACGTAGCCGGCGGCGTGTCGCCAATGTGGAATGCCCTGGCACGATCTTCGACAACGCGATCGCCGCGGGCGGCGCGTCCAACTGGACCAACTACGACGGCTGCTGAGCGAACGAAGTGCCGTTGCTTCACTTCTAGCTGAAGCAACGGCACTTCGCTGAGGTTGCGCCACGGCGTGACCGGCTGGCCGGTGGCCGCGGTCAGGGGACGGAACGATCCGGGCAGCCCGGGCGGCGGCCTGAACCGGACCGCCCGGGCTCCCGTGTCTCAGTTAGGCCGTCCCGGCCCGCGGACCGGGACGGGTCCGGTGCGGCGCCTGGCAGGCCGCCACGGCCGGGCACGCGGAAGTCCACTGGCTGGCATG
>Ga0137403_10005328_pt1 | contig 14951 bp, 14 predicted proteins | sample CZOMad2_1_16fung_FD_122057 | JGI IMG/M metagenome (GOLD analysis project Ga0137403, IMG submission 122057) | Vadose zone soil fungal communities from Angelo Coast Range Reserve, California, USA - CZOMad2_1_16fungal (Hybrid Assembly) | ecosystem: Environmental > Terrestrial > Soil > Vadose zone... | reverse complement strand
CGGCTGCAATCGGTACCCAAAGAGCTCGAGACATGAGCATCTGATTTCACTCCCTTTGGCGCTCGGCAGACAAGGTATGCCCACCCCAACGACTAGAATGAGAGCAATTGTGGCGACCTAATCTGGTCCCTTTGAAGACGTCGCGATTGGATAGAAGGAACTTTGGAGGTCGCTGATTTCCGAGAAGGGGTCAAGACTGAGAAGAACTCAGTCTGAGCAAATGTCTCCCGGATTGGCCCCTGAAGGCGGACGTCGCTCTATGCGGTAGGCACGTCTCAAACGTGCCAGAACCGAACTTCACCCAGGCGCTCGGCTCGATGCGCCCCGAGAGCGGCATGATCTGCTACGCGGCGAGCAACAACGTTCGATCAGCTTTGCAAGGTGGCGAGATGATCGATGACGGTGCAGAGCCAATCCGCTGCGCCTCGAAGGCGATTGAGAAGCGCCACGTCGTTGCAGGATTTGGCTCAACTTCTTCGTTCCGAGCCCTTTTTGTCCGGCAGACCGCGACGACCAAGATCATTTGTTCTCGATGATGAACTCGCTCTCTTGATCGCTGCCTCCGGAACGTTGCTAGGATGCGATCGCAACACGTGCGGTCTCGTAACGTGCTTCGAAGAATGTAATGGGCGCTGTTGTTGGCCCTGCGGTTTGACTTGATTGGCTCGCCATTCGAGAAACTCGCGAAAGAGCAGAGGGTCATCTCCTTGACCCTTTCCTACCGGCGACGACGAGTTTGGTTGAACGTTCGCCGCGACGGAGACATTGCGGTCGATCGGCAAAGACGCATTTCCGCTCTCCCCTGATTGGCCCCCCTTATCGTATTCGGCCGTTGCGGCAGCCGGCTGCTCGAGTTCTGCCGACTGGACCGGCGCGACGTTTGAAGATGTTGCCGCCGCTGGTGCAGGAGCTGGGTCGAGCGGTACCCCACCTGATTCTGCGACACTGGCGATCTGCGCAGAGTGCGTTGCAGGGATCTTCTCAGCGATCGCGTCGGGCCCGGCGTTCGGCACTGTGCGCTCCGAGACAGAGTCCGACCACGCTCCAACTAGCCGTGCGATCGAGTGGGTAACCGGCGAGTCCTTCACTAACCGCACCGTGTTCGCGGCACCGAAGGCAACGCCAATTGCCACACCAGCCGCGACGACTACGATCGCCGCAATAACAACCGGAATCTTCTGCCTCGGAGGAGGCGATAGCGGTGGAGAAGACTGCCGGTTTGAAATCGGTACCGCAGCGTCGCGGCTTGCCCGGTATAAAGCATCATATTCGGTGAAATCCATGAACAAGCCTCCTGTCGATTCATTGAATGTGCGGCTCTAGGCGCCCTACCCTTCTAAAATTCCATTCTGCGCCTTCGGATGAAACAGTTCGTCAAAAATACAAATGATTGCGCACGCTCGCATCGACCAGAATATGTAAAAACCAAACGCGCTGTTTGTTGTCCAATCGGCGCGACAAATGGCGCGCTTAAAAAAACGAGCGCGTTCGCTATGCCAATGCAGTTCGCTTGCAGTCCATCATGCGCGCGCCGTTCTACTCTCGCGCAAAAGCTCGGCCAATTTCGCGCCAGAGCTCTAAGTTTGTCTTGTTTCGATCCATATCGAAATCTTGGGCCTTAGGTTAGAGGACTAACGGCGCCAATGTGTTCCTTTGCGGGCAAGGGGGCCTTTATGGCACTGAAATACCCAAGTTCTTCGCGCTAAACGCGAAACCTGCCGACCTGCCGACCTGCCTACTTGAAAGCTTGGAAGGCCGTAGCTCCGCGGGCAGGAGAATGGCCACCCGGGATGAAATCATCGATATAGCTGATGAGCACGAAATTGTGCCGACGGAAATCATCAGAGCGATTTAACTCGGGAATGCTCTGCAAGACGCTGCGATGTTCCTTGCCGAAATAAGCCGCCACATCGCGGCTATCAGCCATAGCCTCGCCGTTCCGCTGATCCTGACAACGGGAACGCCGTCATACCGCCCACGAGCGAGGCGTCTAATGATCTGCTAAAGAGATGGGCGGTAAGCGGTATTCGGCTTTTAGGCCTTTCGGGGTGGGTTGGATTGTCGCGTTCTTACCCTTGGCTATGTGCTAACAATAAAGCTCGATGTTCAAATGGCTTAAATGGCTTCTGTTTGCGATTTGGGGTCTCCTGCTGATCCCGGCAATCACACCTATGCTCGAAAAATGGCTGGAGGAAAACGTCTTCTCCGATCCGCACGGTATGACCGCGACGGCCTTTCCTGACGCGACCGCGCCTTTTTTTGACAACCTCCTCGCACTGGGCCAACAGCGTTGGTTTAAATTTGCGTTGGTATTTTCGACAGGAATCGTAATTGGTGTTTCACTAGAATGGCTAAATCGAAAGTCGAACGAAAAACGAGCCTTCGGGCTCCGAAGCCTCGGCTCCAAATTTCGTAGTCTTTCAGATAACATCAAAACTCGAAGCGCGTCGTCAGGATGGCCAGACAACGTGCGTGATCTTAGACCCGCAATATTGTCTGTGCTTATCTCCGCTAAGAAATTTGATTTGTGGGTACCGAATGAACACGTGTTCCAATTGCCGGATGCGTCATTCCTTTGTGAATATTTCAGCTGTGTTGGCAAGCTTTTGGAGGATGGTCACTTTGACGAGGCTAACAGTGAGGCGATCTCCTGGAGACCATTTCTCGACAAAGCGAAGGTATCTTGAGTTTCCGTACTACGTACTCACAAATCGAGTATGCGGTCACCAAGTCGAATGACGCCGCTACAGGGGTTCGCTCGGATCCCGTCTTAAACGCTCAAGCAAAAGCTCGGTGGGCCGAGTCTGATCACCGAGATCAGGCAAACAACATCGCCATCAAGAAGTGGAACTGACGCAAAGACGGTTTCGACAGCCTGATAATCGCGATGTTCACCCTATCCAATGCAAACGACTTCTCGGTGAAGGACATCGTCATCATTTGCGAGCATTCGGTGCCGAGCGGCACGCGCATCGATATGACCTCGCTGGACCGAAACCTCGCACTGGGCGCCTGTGGACGTTCCGAATTAGGCATCATGCAGTGAACTTCGGCATCCTAACCTGTTGAACTCGCTCATGTCGGTCGGTTACGCGAACAACGCGAGGAAGTAGCCTGTTGAATTCGCAGCGTGTTCTCCGTCGCCGACCCCTCGTTTTATGCCACGAAAAACGTAAACGGATCGGCGACGAAGCATGAACGGGCTGCCCTCCAACCGTTGGGCGACAGATGCGTCGAGACAGCCGAGAGCAGTATTGATCACGGTGAGTGACCAGAACCAAGGTGGTCATCCGAGGAGTCGGGGGTTCGAGCCGCTGGAGCGCGACGTCGCAAAACCCACTACAGAACGGGCGCTATTCTCGTTCAGGATCAGCGGATTTGAGCACCAACGTAAGATTTGACCGTGGGAGAAAGGTTAGGAAAGCACGGTCTCAAGATCGGAATAGATGACGCCGGCTGTTCGCTGATAGTGCTGCTGCAGCAGAAGGACAGCCTCCTCCGTCTTCCTATCGAGCACAGCCTGCAAGATCTGAGCGTGCTCAGCACCGACCTTCCGGACCAGATAGGCCTTCGAGATCGACATCATTCGGTAGCGATAGAGCCTGTCGGCGAGCTGTTCGCAGAATCCGAGCAGCGGCCTTGAACCGCAGAGGCCAATCAGCGTCGCGTGAAAGGCGCGGTGGGCCCGCTCCCAATCCGGATTGTCTTCGAATTTTTCAAGGTTGAGCGAGCGCGGCGTGCGGTCGAGCCTATGGTGCGTCACCAGCAAGGTTTCTTCCCAGCCCTGAGTCGCATTCTGCATGGACTCGCGCAACGCCAGACCTTCGACCCAGCACCGCGTTTTCGTCAACTCCTGAAGCTCCTCCTTGCTGACCGGCTTCACATAGAAGCCACGCTGTTCCATGCCGACGACGAATTCCTCGGTCGTCAAACGGTTGAGCGCCTCCCGGAGCGGGGTCTGCCCGACGTTGTAGTGCTCCATCAAGAAGCGCGACTGCAGCTTGCGTCCGGGCTCCAGACGCGTGGTCAGAATGTCGGTCTTCAGACGCGCGTAAACGGTAGTCGCCAACGTCGCGGGCGAGACCGACTTTGGGCTCGACAGGTCAGAACTCATATTCGTCCCATTCAATCACCTGCATTTTTTGTATACCCGCTAGCGCTTGACCAATAATTTATAAATTATTTCTTTACGATAACTTTTATATACAATATGCTTTCACCAGATGGCAACAGGTTCCGTGGCGATCCGCGTCGAAGCTGCACCGGTGTGCGCCCTTACCTTGATGAGGAAGCCCGATGTCCGATTTTCCGGTCGCGGCCCTGCGCAGCGTCGAAATCGCAACGCCGCAACCGAGCGGCTCAGTCGATTTCTATACGAAGGTCTGGGGACTCGACTTTGCCGCGGAAGTCGACGGCACAGTCTATCTCGCCGCGACCGGCAAGGACTTCCACGTCCTCGAACTCACGCCTGGCGATCGGTCATCCCTGCGCAAGGTCAGTTTCCGCACCCGCTCGCGAGAGGACCTGCACCGCCTGTTCGCGCGCGCGCAGCAAGCCGGTTGCAAGGTGGTGAGCCCGCCTGGCCCATCACATGCGCCGTCAGGCGGCGAGAGCTTCGTGGTCCGCGAGCCGCAGGGATGCTGCGTGGAGTTCGTCCACGGTGATCGCAACAAGACGGCGCGCGTCATCGCGGACCGGGCGGAACGGCTGGCGCACGTGAATCTCAACAGCGCCGACATCGAACAGCTCTCAACCTTCTACCAGGAGGTCCTCGGGTTTCGGCTGTCGGACCGTTCGAAGCTGATGGCCTTCCTGTGCTGCAACAGCGATCATCACGCCGTCGTTCTCGCTGAGGCCCCGGTCAACGGCCTCAATCATGTCGCCTTTCTCATGCCCGACTTGGAGTCGGTGATGCGTGGCTCCGGCCGCATGGTCGATCACGGCTATCCGATCGAGTGGGGGGTCGGTCGACATGGGCCAGGCGACAACGTGTTCGCCTATTTCGTCGATCAGACCGGCGTCGTCATCGAATACACCGCCGAAGTGCTGCAGATCGACGACAGCTACCGCGCGAAGGGCCCGAGCGAATGGATCTGGCCGCCGGGACGAACCGACCAATGGGGCATCGCCCCGCCCAAGAGCGAGCACTGCAAGAAAGCCCAACTGTCGGTGCCTTTCGGTCCACAGACCGTCGCAGGTGAGCGGGCATGACAACGTCCTCTATCGCCGCCGATTACGATGTACTGGTCGCTGGTTTCGGGCCGACCGGCGCGGTTGCCACTGGCATGCTTGGCCGCCTTGGCCATCGCACACTGGTGATCGACCGGCTCACCGGCATCTACGACAAGCCGCGCGCCATCGCGCTCGATCACGAGATATTCCGGCATTTCGACAATATGGGTTTGGCGGCGGCGATCTCGCCTTACGTTGAACCCTTCACCGCCTCCGAACATTTCGGCGCGGACGGCCAGTTGATCCGCCGCATCGACATGGTCTCCAAGCCGTACCCGCTCGGCTATACGCCGAGCATGGTGTTTAGCCAGCCGCCGGTCGAGGCCGAACTGCGCCGTCACGCCGTCAGCTTCCCCTCCGTCCGGGCTGAACTTGGGGTCGAACTGATCGATCTGGTTCAGACGCCCGACTACGTCGAGGCGAGACTACGGGACCCTGACGGACAGCTCCGGTCGGTAACGGCGCGCTACGTGCTCGGCTGCGATGGGGCCTCGAGCACCGTGCGGCAGATTGGGGGCATAGCGCTTGAGGATCTGATCTTCGACGAGCCGTGGCTGGTGGTCGATGTGCGGGTCAACGAAGATGCGCTTTCCAAACTGCCGCAAAGTTCCGCGCAATTCTGTAATCCGGCACGGCCCGTAAGCTTCATTATCGGCCCGAAAAATCACCGCCGCTGGGAAATCATGCTGCTGCCCGGCGAGGACCCGCGACAGATGGAGCGGCCTGAGAGTGTCTGGCGGCTGCTGGCGCCCTGGCTCACGCCGCGGGACGGCGAGCTGTGGCGAGCGGCCCCCTATCGCTTCCACGCGCTCGTCGCCGCCAATTGGCGCAACGGGCGCATTGTCATTGCCGGCGATGCCGCTCATCAGCAGCCGCCGTTTATCGGCCAGGGCATGTGCCAGGGCCTGCGCGACGCCACGAACATCCTCTGGAAACTTGACCGGGTGCTCAAGGGCGCTTCGGGCGACGAACTGCTCGACACCTACACCGCGGAACGCAAGCAGCACGTGATCGAGCTCACCGGCAAGATCAAGGCGATCGGCCGGTCGATCTGCGAGCGGGACCCGGTCGCGGCGCGACGCCGCGATGCGCAGATCCTGATAGAAGGCGGCGGCAAGCCGCTCTCGATCACACGGCAGGAAATCATTCCACCCCTGCGCGCCGGTTTTCTGGCGGAACAGAATGGCGCTGCCCGCGGCAGCCTGTTTCCGCAGCCGCAGATCATGGGCGAAGGTGCAGTCCATCTGCTGGACAAGGTCACCGAACCCGGCTGGAGCGTTTTCATTGACGGGCGCAGCGGCGGCGCCGCCTCGCTCGTGACTCTCTGCGCCGAGCATCCCGAATTTACGGCAGCCGCCATCGCGCCTGCCGGCACCGGCGCACCGAGCGTGCTCGAAGAGACCGACGCGGTCCTCGCGGGCTGGTTCGATCGCCACGGCATCATCGCCGCAATCGTGCGACCGGATCATTACGTCTTCGGGACAGCACACAACGCGTCCGAGCTCAGCGACCTCTTGCTCGAGGTCAGCCTGCGTCTTCGCGTTGTCTCGGCCGAACGACAAAGCACCAGCGCCGCGGCCGGATGACACCCGGCGCGATCGCAATCCGGATTTACGAATGGAGATACCATCATGAAGTTGGCCACGGTCGCGATCGACGGACGGAAGACCTGGGGCGTCGTCGAGGGTGATACCTTCCTGGACGTCGGCACACTGCTCGCGTCACGCTATGCCGATCTCAAGGCTGCCTTGGCATCGGCTCTTGCCGGCGTTGCGGATGCCAAATCCGCGGCCGCTGCCATCCCGCTCTCGAAAGTCGCCTGGCTGCCGGTCATTCCGAACCCGGACAAGATCCTTTGCGTTGGCCTGAACTACGAGACGCACCGACAGGAAACCGGCCGGGCCGAGGTCGATCACCCGACCATTTTCCCACGCTACGCGAACAGCCAGACCGGACATCTGCAGCCGATCGTGCGGCCGCGGGTCTCGACTGACCTCGACTATGAAGGCGAACTCGCGGTCATCATCGGCAAGGCGGGGCGCTACATTTCCCATGCGAAGGCGATGGGCCACGTTGCCGGTTATTCCTGCTACAATGATGGCAGTATCCGCGATTTCCAGCGTCACACGCATCAGTTCACGCCCGGCAAGAATTTCCCGGACACGGGAGCGTTCGGACCGTGGATGATGACGCCCGACGAACTCGGTGAGCTCGGTGAGCTCAGGCTGAGAACCCGCCTCAACGGTCAGGTCGTCCAGGAAGCGCAGATCAAGCAGATGATCTTCGATATCCCGCGCCAGATCGAATACTGCTCGTCGTTTACGCGACTAGAGCCCGGCGACGTCATCGTCAGCGGAACACCGGGAGGCGTTGGCGCAAAGCGCAAGCCTCCGCTCTGGATGAAGCCCGGCGACATCGTCGAAGTCGAGGTTGAACGTCTCGCCATTCTGCGAAATCCGATCGTCGATGAGACCAGATGATTGAACAGACGAGGCGATGCTCGCCGGCAGAATGATGACTTCGGCTGCAACGGAGCGCTTTAGAGCTGAGCAAACAACAGGGCCATGGGAAGGAAACGTCATGAGCAACAGTGCAAATGTCACGATCGGCACGACCGGACGAACCGATACGGCTCCAATCACGCCTGCGTTCCGCAAGCTCGTCGTCGCATCTTCACTCGGATCAGCGATCGAACACTACGACTTCTTCATCTACGCATTTACCGCGCCGGTCGTATTCGACCGCTTTTTCTTCCCGAAGATGGACTCGCTCGCAAGCATGCTGGCGGTGTACGCGACGTTTGCGGTCGGCTTCGTCGCACGACCGCTCGGAGGCATGGTGTTTGGCCACTACGGCGACCGGCTCGGCCGCAAAGCCATGCTGACGATCACCTTTGTGTTGATGGGCGTCGCGAGCTTCCTGATCGGCTGCCTGCCGAGCTACGACAGCATCGGGCTCGTCGCGCCGATTGCGCTTGTGACCCTGCGCTTCGTCCAGGGCTTTGCCTTCGGCGGCGAATACATGAATGCCGTCTCGCTGACACTGGAAAATGCTCCGTCCGCGAGACGCGGCTTCTTCGCCTCCTGGGTCAACGCGTCGGGGCCCATCGGCGTGATCCTGGCGTCCGGCCTCATCGCCTTGTTGGGCTTCGTCTCCAGCCCTCAGGATTTCGTTCAATGGGTATGGCGCGTGCCCTTCGTGATCAGCTTGGTGCTGGTGCTTCTTGGTACCTACATTCGGCTTCAGGTGGATGAATCCACCTTGTTCAGGGCGGTGCAGGCCTCCGTGGCACGACCGAAGGCTCCGCTGCTCGACGTGGTGCGGTGGTGGAAGAAATCAGTCCTGTTCGGCTGCCTCGTCAACATGGTTCACAGCACATTCCAGTATATGAGCACGGTCTTCGTGCTGGGTTACGCCGTGAAGACTCTGAGCATGCCCCAATCGAGCGTGACCTTCGGCACCATGATAGCCAATGTGTTCGAGATGTGCATGGTGCCTCTGATTGCAAGTTATTCGGACCGGTTCGGCAGGCGCCCGTTTATCGCAGTCGGCATCTTGCTCGCCGCCGCATGGTATCCAATTTATTTCCAGCTCGTCGCGGCAAAGGATCCCACGCTGCTGATCCTGGGCCTCGTTGTTTCGATCGGAATCATCCACGCGCTCATGTTCGCGCCGGAAGCCGCCTTTACCGCCGAACTGTTTCCGACCGAAGTCCGCGTCAGCGGCTCGTCCCTCGGCAAGCAGATGGGCATCATTCTCGGCGGCGGCATTGCTCCCCTGGTGGGGACGGCGCTGATGGGATCGGGCGGAAGCTTCACGTCGGTCATCCTGTATTTCGAGGTGATCGCAGCCTGCGCCTTCGTCGGCATTCTTCTCGCCCCGGAGAGCGTGAAACGCGCTTTGTAAAGTCACCCGCTCCTTACGTCACCTACCCTGGGCTTCGAGATGTCGGCTATAGCGCGACATGGCGAAGCAGAAGGCGAAATAGATCAGGGCCACGAACACGTAAACTTCGATGCCGAACGACTGCCAGGCCGGATCGATGATGGCGGTTTTGGCCGTCGTCAGAAGATCGAAGATGCCAATGATCAGCACCAGACTCGTATCCTTGAAGAAGGCGATAAACGTGTTCACCAGCGGCGGGATGACATGGCGGATGGCTTGCGGCAGAACGATCAGGCGGTTCTTCTGCCAGTAGGAGAGCCCGAGCGCGTCCGCTGCTTCGTGCTGTCCTCTGGCGACGGCCTGCAAGCCACCGCGGATAACCTCGGCGAGATAGGCGCCGGCGTAGAGCACGATCGCGATCTGAGCCCTCAAGAGCTTGTCGACATTGAACCCATCAGGCATGAACAGCGGAAACATCACGCTCGCCATGAACAACAGGCTGATCAAGGGAACGCCGCGGATCAGTTCGACGTAGAGCACACATAGCGAGCGGATGGCCGGGAGTTTGGAGCGTCGGCCGAGCGCGACGAAAACCCCGAGCGGAAAGCCAAACGCGAGCCCGAAGGTCGCAAGGATCAACGTCACTGGCAGTCCGCCCCAGCGATCCTGCGACACATAGGACAGTCCGAAGATGCCCCCCCACATCAAGAATGCGATCAGGATCAGCGCGCCGGCCCAAACGAATACCAGCTCGCGGCGCCACAGCTTGCGTCGGCTCGACAGATAAAACAGCGCAATGAAGATCAGCGTCGCAGCCGCGGGACGCCACTGTTCGTCATAGGGATAGGTACCGAAAATGATGAAGCGGAATTTTTCGGGGATCACGGCCCAGCAGGCGCCAAATCCGCGGACCGCGCGGCACGCGCCGGTGTTGTTGCCCGGTACGCTCCAGACCGCATCCCAAATGCCCCATTGCGCAAAGCTGATGAGCATCTTCCCGAGCAGCAGAATCAGGAATAGCGTGATCAGCGACGAGGATATCGAGGAGAACAGGTTGGCGCGGAGCCAGCGCAGCGCGCGGCCGCCCGCGCCCCGGTTCGAACGCGACGGGAAGGAGCGCGGGCCTTGCGGCGCATCCGTTGCGGTGGCCATGGCTCAGCGCTCCACCAGCGCGATGCGCGCGTTGTACCAGTTCATGAACAGGCTGATGCCGAGGCTGATGGTGAGGAACACCAGCATGATCAGCGCGATCGCTTCGATGGCCTGGCCGGTCTGGTTCAGCGTCGTATTCGCAATCGAGACGATGTCCTGGTAGCCGATCGCGACGGCCAACGAGGAATTTTTGGTCAGGTTGAGATATTGGCTGGTCATCGGCGGAATGATGACGCGCAGCGCCTGCGGCAAGACGATGTGCCGGAGCACGAAGCTCCGGCGCAGGCCGAGCCCCACGGCCGCGTCCCACTGTCCCCGCGGAACCGCCTGGATGCCGCTGCGCACGATCTCGGCGATGAAGGCCGACGTGTAGGTCACGAGCGCGATCAGCAGCGCAAAATATTCCGGCGACAGCGTCCATCCGCCGACGAAGTTGAAGCCGTGCAGTTCGGGCATCGTCACGGTCCACGATACGCCGAGGCTCCACGACACCAGCGCCGGAATCACGATCACGAGCGTCAGTGCATACGGCCAGACGTGACGCGGCCGCCCGTCCTGCATCTGCCGCGCGATCGAATGCCGCCGCAGCAAGTAGAATGCCATCAACCCGAGCGCGGCGGTCGCCAGCACCCATAATTGTCCCGCCTCGATCGGAATCGAAGGCAGCACCAGCCCGCGATTTGAAAGGAACACGCCGTCGACCGGATTCCATGCGGCGCGCGCGCCGGGAAATCCTTGCATCAGCACGTACCAGAACAGAAGTTGGAGCAGGAGCGGAATGTCGCGCAGCACTTCGACATAAACCGCGGCGAGCCGCGACAACAGCCAATTGGACGACAGCCGCGCGATCCCGATCATGGTTCCGAGCACGGTCGCCAGCACGACGCCGATCGCGGCGACGCGCAGCGTGTTGACGATCCCGACCAGGAAGGCGCGCAGATAGGTGTCCTTCGGACTGTAGGGCAACCAGGTGTCGACGATCGGCATCCCCGCCTCGCGACCAAGAAAAGCGAACCCGGTCGAGATCCGGCGCACCGACAGATTATGGATCGCGTTCGACCAGAGCCAAGCGACGACCGCGACCGCGATCCCCACGACCACGACCTGCCAGATCAGTCCCTTGACCTTCTCGTCGCGCAGCGAGAGGCGCAGCCGCTTCCGGAGACGAAGCTCGGGCGTGGATGTCGTCACAGCACAAGAAACCTTCTCAAGCGATCTCGGCCATGCGCTCACGGAAAGCGCGCTTCATATGTTGCACTGAAACGCGATATATGCAACATTTGTTTCATGGCCGGACAGCCGTCGAAATCTTCGCCCCTGAACGACTTGTGCAGCGCCCTGCCGTCGCTGCCGATGCGGCTGCAGGAAGTCGGCCGCTTTGTCGCCGCCAACGACTACGACGCGACGACGCGCTCGATGCGGGATTTGGCCGCAGTCGCCGGTGCGGACCCCGCATCTTTCACGCGGCTGGCAAAGGCGCTGGGGTATTCCGGCTGGGACGAATTGCGCGCGGCACTGACGGAAGCGCGCCGGCCGGCGCAATCCTCGCCATTTTCAGGCCGCGCCAGGCACCGGCACCAAGGTCCCAATTCCGACGTCTCGCTGATATCGGACAAGCTCGAAGCCGAGGCCGCAGGCCTTGGCCGCATTTCCGCAAGCACCGTGGCAAATGCGGCGAAGGCTTTGCATGCGGCGCGGCGTATCTGGATCGCAGGCTTTCGAAGCTGCCGCGGCGTTGCGGAATTGCTCAACTACGAGCTTCGCCTGTTCCGGCCTGACGACGTGCAGCTCGTCGGCGGTTCCGGGCCTGAGGATCTTGATCTTGGCGCGTTCCGGTCCGGTCAGGCGGTCGTGGTGATCGGCTTTGCCCCCTATTCGCGCGCCAGCGTCCTCTCCGCGCGCGCCGCGCACCGCTCCGGCGCGAAGCTGATCGCGATCGCGGATTCGGTCGCGGCCCCCATGGCCGAAGGCGCGGATCATATGCTGCTGTTCGAGGCCGCGGCTTCGCCGGGCTTCTTCCCGAGCCTGACGGGCGCGATCGCGATTGCGCAGTCGCTTGCCGCCACAGCGTTCATGCTGGGCGGCACGAGTGCGAAGAAGCGCCTCGAAGAGACCGAAGCGCGCCTTGCTGCGACCTCCCAATATGTTGCGGAGAAAGGTTAGACGTCATGAGCGCCCGCTCGAGCCGCGTGCTGCACCGAAGCCTGCGCGAGACGCCGCCGAAGGCGATCGGGGGCGAAGGCATATGGCTGATAGCCGAAGACGGCCGCCGCGTGCTCGACGCCTCAGGGGGAGCAGCGGTTTCCTGCCTCGGGCACCAGCATCCGCGAATTATCGACGCGATGGCGAAGCAGGCGTCGAAACTCGTCTATAGCCATACAAGTTTCTTTTCGTCCGAGCCCGCCGAGGCGCTCGCCGATCATCTCGTCGGCGACGAGCCCGGAGGACTGGCTTACGCTTATTTCGTCAGCGGCGGCTCGGAAGCGATCGAAGCTTCGATCAAGCTGGCGCGGCAATATTTTGTCGAGCGCGGCGAGCTGCAGCGGCAGCGCTTCATCGCGCGCCGCCAGAGCTATCACGGCAACACGTTGGGAGCTCTCGCCGCGGGTGGCAACGCGTGGCGGCGCGAACCCTACTCGCCGCTGCTGTCGTCCGCTTTCAGCCATGTGACGCCGGCCTTCGCCTATCATGAGAAGCGCGACAATGAATCCGAAGGCGATTTCACGGCGCGACTCGCGGCCGAGCTGGAGGCGGAATTCCAGCGCCTCGGCCCCGACACGGTCGCGGCCTTTATCGCCGAGCCTGTGGTGGGAGCCACCGCTGGATGCGTAGCGGCACCGGAGGCCTACTTCCGCGCCGTGCGCGAGATCTGCGACCGACACGGCGCGCTCCTCATCCTCGACGAGGTGATGTGCGGCATGGGTCGCACCGGCACGACGCATGCGTGGGAACAAGAGGGCATTGCGCCCGACATCCAGGCGATTGCAAAGGGACTAGCCGGCGGTTACCAGCCGATTGGCGCGATGCTCGCAAGCCGGACCATCATCGATACCATTCGGCAAGGCTCGGGCGCGTTCCAGCACGGACACACTTATCTCGCGCACCCCCTGGCCTGCGCGGCGGCGCTGGAGGTGCAGCGCGTCATCGGCGAGGAGAAGCTGCTCGACAGGATCAAGGAGCTCGGCCGATATCTCGAGCGGCGGCTCACCGAGCGCTTCGGCAACCACCGCCATGTCGGTGACATCCGCGGGCGCGGCCTGTTCCAGGCGATCGAACTGGTCGCGGATCGCGCAACGCGCGCGCCCTTTGATCCCGCCCTCAAGCTGAACCAGAAGATCAAGGCTGCCGCGTTCGAGGGCGGGCTCGCCTGCTACCCGGCCGGTGGGACCGTGGACGGCCGCAGCGGCGACCATGTCCTGCTCGCGCCGCCCTATATCGCCACGAAAGACGACATCGACATGATCGTCGACCGGCTCGGCACCGCAGTAGACCAAGCGTTGCGCAGCATCAATCACTAGGGAGAGGCGAAAATGCAAAGAATCATCGTAGCGGCAAGCCTGCTCGCGGCATCGGTTGCTGGTGCGTCGGCAGCCACGCTGGACACGGTCAAGCAGCGCGGCACCCTGGTCTGCGGCGTCAGCACCGGCTTCGCCGGCTTCTCCGTGCCGGACTCGCAAGGCAAGTTCAAGGGCCTCGACGTCGACTATTGCCGCGCGCTTGCCGCGGGCGTGCTCGGCGATCCCGACAAGGTGCGCTACGTCGCGCTCACCGCGCAGAACCGCTTCACCGCGCTGCAGTCCGGCGAGATAGACGTACTCTACCGCAATTCGACGCAAACTTATCTGCGGGGCGTGACGCTCGGCCTGCGGCAGGGTCCGATCAACTTTTATGATGGCCAGGGCTTCGTGGTGAAACGCGATACCGGCGTCAAGGATCTGAAGGGCCTGAACGGCGCCACGGTCTGCGTCGCGCAGGGCACCACCCACGAGGTGACGCTCGGCGACTACGGGAGGGCCAACAACATCGACTGGAAACCGCTCGTGTTCGACCGCGTCGACACCATGTACCAGACTTTCTTCAGCGGCCGCTGCGATGCCATGACCCAGGACGCCTCGGCGCTTGCCGGCGCCGTCGCGACCGCCGCTCCAAATGCGGCCGACTATGTTGTGTTGCCGCAGACGATCAGCAAGGAGCCGTTAGGGCCATTCACACGCAACGGTGACGAAGTGTGGACCGACATCATCGCCTGGCTTCACTACGGCCTGATCGAGGCCGAGGAGCTTGGCGTAACCGCCGCCAACGCAGAGGAACAGGCCAAATCCAGCAACGTACCAGCAGTCCAGCGCCTGCTGGGCACGTCTGGCGAACTTGGCTCGCGATTGGGGCTGGACAACAAGTGGATGCTGCAGGCTATCAAGGCGGGCGGCAACTATGGCGAGATCTTCGAGCGCAATGTCGGCCAGGCGAGCCCGCTGAAGCTCGAACGCGGGCTGAATGCGGCATGGACCAAGGGCGGCTTGATGTACGCGATCCCCTTCAAGTAGTGCCGAAGCCAAGCAGCATGAAAGCGCGGCACGCCCGCCGCGCCCGCCCGCGCGCGAGGCAGCTATTCCCAGGACCAGGCGGAGAAGTCGTTCTCGAATTGCGGGACTTCCTTCCACACACCCTTCAGCTTCTTGCTC
>Ga0137403_10005326_pt1 | contig 14957 bp, 17 predicted proteins | sample CZOMad2_1_16fung_FD_122057 | JGI IMG/M metagenome (GOLD analysis project Ga0137403, IMG submission 122057) | Vadose zone soil fungal communities from Angelo Coast Range Reserve, California, USA - CZOMad2_1_16fungal (Hybrid Assembly) | ecosystem: Environmental > Terrestrial > Soil > Vadose zone... | reverse complement strand
AAGACCGCTGTCGACCAGTATCTTTCGATCCTCTTCCTTGAGACAGCCAATTTGCGACGTCAGTTATACGAATTGAAGAAATTGCGTTACCGGGTCAGGCAGGCGGAACTATCGGCCCGGAATCGAGCCAGGCGCACTCCCGGGACCCACAGACTAAACCCGCACCATCGACCGCCCTAGACTCGCCCAGAGGCATCCCCGAAATACGCCCCCTCACCCCCCGGGATACTACGGGGCCTGAAACTAGTGCGCTCCCGCCTAGACCGCGCTTTCATGCGCCGATGAAAATCATCGAGCACGCCGCGTCCTTTGAAGTCCAATCGGATGACGGCTCGATCGTTCCCCAATTTCCTTTCGACAACAACGCAAGCCGGCGGTCGGTATCTGGAGCGGCGACAAAAAAGCGGGCGCTGCAGGAGGCGCGAACGTTTGCGGGCAAAGGGGCTGTACTCGTGCCGCGCTCGAGCTGATGGCCTGGTCCCGCCCCTTCGAGGATCCGATCATTCTCCCCGACGGCAGGACATTGCGAACGCTCAGAGACGCGGCCAGCTACGTGATGGCCTTACCGGGCAAAACCCGGGCAATCGGATGAATGGCAAGCGGCGATCGAGGCGCTATTGATGGCGGCGGAAGACCGCGGACCACTAATGCATGCGCATCGGCGTGTTGAGGGCGCTCAATCGGCATGTCGAGCGCGTGTTTGCTTCTTCGCGCAAAGACAAGCAGTGGGGAAAGCATAAACTGGAGAGGGATCGATGACGAAAGCAGGCACGTATCACAGCTTCGACCCTGACGGCAAAAGGATGCCGTTTGATCGCTCTATATTCGACGACATCAACACCAATTTGAGTTCGCTTGAAATAGACCAGATCAAGCAAAGACTGGACCCCATGATGATTGGGTACAGCATTGAGACCCCGATCTTCGCGCCGGGAGCTTTCCTCTACCGTGCGCGAAAATTCGGGCCTAGTTTTAACAAGGCGACCGGTATCACTCGGAAAGACTTGATCTACCCCCCAAAACATCTGGCGTCGGCGGGCCGGCTGAACCGTGCCGGTCAACCTATGTTCTATTCATCGATGCATAAGGAATCGGTTTTCTTTGAGCTTCGTGATCTGAAGGCGAGGGACGAGCTGGTTCTCACCTTCTGGAAAACGACCCAGCGGATGGTCGTCAATAACGTTGGCTACACCGAATTTGCTTTCAAGCAGCTCGGCGCGACGCGGGCGGTTCCTCAGTGGGGACCAGCGCCGGCTCCAGGCAGCACCGAACAAACCATTGGCATTTCCGTCGTTCCAGAGGACATCAGGAATTCTGTTCTGTCTCGGGATGAGAGCCGCGAGATTAAAGAGGCCTTCAGCGAATACTTCATGTGCAAGGTCAACGAGGACGAGTCCTTCCGGTACAAGCTGACGACGGCAATCGGGGAGGTGCACCTAGGTTCGATCACGAACCATGACGCACAATTCGCAGGCATTCTCTATCCCTCCACTCGACTGTGGGCTAACGGTGACAATCTGGCTTTGCTTCCATGGTTTGCCGACAGTCATCTTGAGTTCCGTAAAGCCCTCCATGTTCGAATCAGGGACAGGACAGATACGACCATCGACATCGATTATGCGGATGCAGCGCATGAGTTCGAAACGTCAGGACAATTAAGGTGGTTGGGCAGGGTTAGGAACTGGGCACTGCAACCAAAGCAGAAGGCCAAGTTCCTGTTTGCTGCAGGCCTCGACGCGGATGGCGACTACATGGTCAGCCAAAATGGCGACCCCGCGCATTGGGAAGCAGAGGACACGCTTACGGGAAATAAAATTGATCCGCAGTAAGCAAGGACACGCATTGGCGAGGGACCAATGACAACAGTCTGGATTTACGTCGACACCAACAAGGAAGTTGGCGACGTCGACCACCTCAAGGTATTCGCGACGCCAGAGCTTGCTGATGAATGGTTCAAGGAGAACGATCCGGAAGGCGTCGTGTGTGAATAAGCACCGAAGCGGGACCCCACCTCAGATGACTGCAACGCTTTGATCGAGCACGAGGAAATTCGTTCGATGTGGGGTCCCGATCGGCGCCGATCGAGACCCCGGTTATCCGCCAAGTTCACAAACTAGATCAATAGGTTGGCCCTCAGGTAGCCGGGGGTCCCACTTCGGTGCTTATTCACATTCAGCGCGTCGACTTCGCCCTGAAGCGCGGCGATAGCGCGCTTCCTTCCCTTGTCGACACCTTCGCGTATTTCGTGAACTGGCGTTCGTTGATCAGAATAAAGGTGCAGCGAGTATGAAGTTGCGTCCAAGTCGGCGGCAACGGCCAGCCGTTCGAATTCTGCACTATCTTCGCCATAGATATTGGCGAGCGTAGAGCGAATCCGACCTGACAGCGCCGTCTCCCTCCTGCAAAGAGGTGACGTCTAATGCCGACAAATCCGCAATACGAGATTCGAGCCTAGCCATGGCAGACTGTTTCTCGGGGAGCGAAAACGGTTTGGGCGGTTTTGCGGAAGGAGGTTTGCGTGCCATGTCCACACCGAGTTTCTAATGTGGCCCCTGATGTGGCCCGGATGAAAAAAGCGCCTCACGGCGCCATCAACAAACTACCCTAAGTGATTGATTTTACTGGCTCCCCGGGCTGGATTCGAAAATCTCTCTCAAGCTATTGTCTTATCTTATTATTTTTTAATTTGACTCACTTGATACCCCGTTTTGATACCCCCGTTTTTCCCTAAGAGTTCGTTGAGAGCCCCCGAAGCCGAGTGCAGGATATCCGTGAAAGGGGTGTACTTCCCGTGGAACATCCTAAGATAGCGCGACTCTGCAAAGGTGCGCCCATGAGCAAGTCGATTCCGAATGCGCGACGCCGTTCCTTGCCGTGTGGAAGGAAGCCGGTCAGGCGCTGCTCAACGGCACCTCCACCAACCGGACAGGGTCGCACGATGACGACGGTTGCTGGCCGCAGTGGACGCATTGAGCGGTGCAAACGCTACAATACAACTTGGAAGTGTTAGTCCACGTCGCTATGGTTCCCGCGCGGGGAAGCCAAGATGTTCAGTGGGGTTTTCAAGTCTTTCAAGGTGGGAAGCCGCCGGCGGTGGCGAACCGGCATCGAACAAGCGTTGAGCGTGGCCGGAGCCATCTGGCTGATCACAGAAATCGCGACCAAGGTGTCTGACACGGCGGAGCACTGGGTCAAGCAGCACGGCGATTGGTACACCGCGATCGTGCTCGCAGCGGCAGCGATCTGGTTCATTAAACATACCTACGAGGTGAGGTCAGTATCCTTTGATCTTCCAACGACTGGAACCAAGATAGCGATTCGTTACGGAGACTTGTTTGCGCAACCGACCGATTGGCTCATAGGTGTCGGGGAGTTTTTTGATAGCAACGTTGGACAGGTAGTTTCGAAGAACTCGCTGCACGGAAAGCTTATCAACAACACGTACAACGGCAACGCTGCTGTCTTTCGCTCCCTCGTTGACGAGGCACTGGTCGGAGCGAAGGCCACGCCAACGGCGAGACCGATCCAGCCGAAGTTAAAGTATGACATCGGAACGACGGCCGTGCTCGCCAACGGGCCGCACAAAGTATTCTTGGTGGCGATGTCCAGGACGGATTTGCAAACTTCTAAGGCCTCCTCGGATGTTTCGACACTGTGGCAAGCGCTGGGCGGTGCGCTGGCCAGCGTTCGCATTCACGGCAACGGTGATCCTCTTTCGTTGCCGCTGATCGGCAATGGCCAGTCGAGCGTCAATATCGAGCCGCAACATTTGCTCAGGCTGATTGCCCTTGCACTGGTTGACTATGGAAGAAAAGTTGGCCTGCCAAAGCAGGTGAGCATCATCGTTCCGGAAGACTGCTTCGAGGCACTCGACATTCGGGAGATTCGGCGCGACTGGAGGAAACGATAATGGCCTATCGAAACGGAACGTACATCGCATTCCACGCGGCCGGCTCGACTGATCCGACCGCCTCGGACATAAAATATTATCGAATGCTCAAGGCGTGGCACGAGCACGACGATATCGAATTTGAATTCACAAACAGTCACGACAAGGTTGCCGGCGTCCGCGACAGCAGCAGTAGGGATACACTCCGTCGAAGCCTGACAGAGCGGCTCAACAGATCGAAAAACATGGTGCTGATAGTTGGAGCCACCACCCGCTTCGACATCGATTGGGTCCCCTTCGAAATCGGCTACGCTGTTGATCGCTGCAAGATTCCCATAATCGTGACGTACACCGGTGGCTTCAATTGGATTTTGAATCCCGCGCAGCTGAATAGCTTGTGGCCAGCAGCACTTGCCAGTCGCATCAACAACTCGACCGTTCGTGCGATCCACATTCCCTTCAAGCAGAGAGTAATAGATTGCGCGATTCGTCAGTTCGACCACGATAGATTGCCAGCAACCCCCTTGAATTATTACACGGCAGAAGCCCATCGCTCCTTGGGAATTGATGTTCCTGCTCTTTATAATCCCTGATGCGACTGCCCGGCTTCGGTCGATTCTAGGGGTCGCCCGGGAGGCCAGCGCAGTAAGAACACCTAGAGAACAAACGTCGGTTCCATCTGTCTAAAACTTGAGCGATTTCATATATATAGCGTGTCAAAAATAATTCAGTAGCATATCTTGCGTGTTCAAGCTGCCATCATATCTCAATAGTGCGCCCATCCGAACTTCAATCGATGGCGATAAGTATCCAGCTTTCGATCATGAAATCAGGAGGATGGGAATGGCTGTTAAGACTCTGCATTTTCGTGTCGATAACGGCGATATGACGCTGATCTGCCTGGAAAGCGGGCGGGTCATCCTGACGGACATCAATATCCGAGGGAAGGCCGACGACTCGAACGACCCGGCACCCAATGTGGCTCTTCAGTTGCGCAAGCTGCTCAAGCGGGATGAGAAAGGCCGGCTGTACGTCGATGCCTTCCTGCTGACCCATCCCGACGAAGATCATATCCGCGGGCTAATGAACCACTTCCATCTCGGGCCGCCGTCAAGCTGGGTCAAGTCCACCGACAAGATCCTGATCAAGGAGATGTTGTCGTCGCCGATCGTGTTCCGGCGCGCGGATAAGAAGGACCACAAGCTGTGCGACGACGCCAAGGCCTGGGCCGCGGAAGCCCGGCGGCGGGTGCAGCTTTTCAAGGATGCCGGATGGGCTGCCGACGGTGACCGGGTGAAGTCCTGGGCGAGGATATCGACGGCAAGACGAACGGCCTGCGCGCCATCCTGGTGAAGCTCGAGGAGACGTTCGACACGATCTGCGGCGTCACCGACAATTCATTCGTCGCGCGGTTGCTGGCGCCGCGGCCCGCCCAGAACGCGGCAGAAGAAGAAGAACTAACCAAAAACAACTCCAGCGTCATCCTGCACCTCAGCCTGAAGATCGGCGGGGTAACCAGCGCGCGCTATCTGGTGTGCGGCGATGCCGAAGTCGCGATCTGGGAGAAGGTCTGGAATCATCACAAGAGCACGCCGGAGAGGCTGCAATATGATGTCCTGATCGCGCCGCACCACTGTTCCTGGCACAGTCTGTCCTGGGACAGTTGGTCGGACTTCGGCGAGAGCGCCGCCAAGCTGTCACCGGATGCCCGCAAGGCCCTCGGACAAGCGCTGCAGGGTGCATTCGTGATCGCCAGCAGCAAGGCGATCAAGGACGACGAGGACGATCCCCCGTGCATTCGCGCCAAACGCGAGTATCTGGCGATTGTCCGTGGCGTGGGCGGGCAATTCATCTGCCTGGGCGAGGGGGCCGAAACCGAACCCCTGGTTCTGACGATCGGCGAGCCGAAGAAGCCCGAAAAGCTGCTTCGCCCGGCGACGTCCGCAGCCGGCGCCTTCACCTTCCCCAACCGGCCCGTTGCTCCCGACAAGCCCGGCGGTTTCGCCTGATGTGGTTCTTTGGGGATCCGGCGCGGCTCCAACGGGAGCGGGCGGCTGTGGCAGACCTGATGTCCGATGCCGATTGGCTTCAGGATGTCGACTGGGGGCTGACGACAGAAGCGCGGATAAAGCTAGACTTCGCGATAGTCGTCGGCGAGCAGCGGTTCTCGCTGCGAATGACGTATCCTAAGCTGTTCCCCTTCACGCCGCCGGAAGTCGCCCGGTTGGTCATGACCGGCGCCTGTCTACGCACCAGTATGGCGATGCAACAGGCAATCTCTGCCTGCAGCACCGGCCGGATAATTGGTTGCCGACCATCACGGGCGCCGACATGATCCGCAGCGCCTTCAATCTCCTGTCCGCCGAGAGTCCGGCAGAAGGCCCGGCCAGGCAGGTCCCATCGGATCATCGGCTGACCGCGGGACAGGAATTCCGCTGGAAATCGGCGCGTCTCCTGATTCCTTGGGATATCGGGCAACTGCTCTCCTCCCTGGGCGAAGACGCGCCGGCGCCGGCCGAGGTTCGATGGACCTATCATCCTCACTCTTCGGTCGCGGCCATCAAGAAGGTCGTGCTCGCCGACGGCACGGAATGGGAGCCGAGCAATTTCCCGAAGATCGGCACCGTCTATCGAGGCATCGCGGCTCGGGTGTCAGCCGCCGAATATCGCGCGATCGTCGAAGACTCCGAGGGAACGCTGGCTGCGACCCTGCGCGACAAGGTGGCGGGAGAAATGTCACTTGTCGAATATGCCGATAAGGAATTCATCATCGTCACCGACGGCGAAGGCGTCATTCTTGTTTGGCAGTTGCTGCCGCAGAAGCCGGACATGACCGTCTTCGAGCCACTCCGGATTGACGACGAAGGACCCAGCCGGCTCCCGGCAGGCTACGAGGCGCTTGCCGGCAAGAAGGTGGCGATCATCGGTTGCGGCTCCGCCGGTTCGAAGATTGCGGCCTCCCTGGCCCGGGACGGCGTCGGGGCTTTTCTGTTGATCGACGATGATTTGTATCTCCGCGACAATCTGGTCCGCAACGATCTCGACTGGCGAAGCGTCGGCGTACACAAGGTTGACGGCGTATCCCGAAGGATCCGGGCGGTGAACCCAGGCGCCAAAGTCGAAGTGCGGCGCATCAGGCTGACGGGGCAGGAATCCGCGGCGTCCGCGGCGAGTGCATTGGATCAGGTGGCGGCCTGCGATCTGATCGTCGATGCGACCGCCGAACCAAATGTGTTCAACCTGCTTGCATCGGTATCGATAACCGCGAAGAAGCCGATGGTCTGGCTCGAAGTGTTTGCCGGCGGCATCGGCGGCATGGTCGCGCGGCATCTTCCAGGTATCGACGAGACGCCCCAGGTCATGCGTAACGCATACAACAACTGGTGCAGAAGTCGGGCCGTGCCGTGGATCGGCGCCGCCGCGGGCGACTATGCCGTGAATATCGGCAATGGGCCCGTTCTGGTCGCGGACGATGCAGACGCATCCGTAATCGCCGCACATGCAGCCAGGATGGCCAGCGATGTCTTGACTGGCGGCAGTGGATTCCCGCACTCAATGTACGTTGTCTCGCTTCGGGCCGGATGGATCTTCGACGAACCATTCGAGGCATATCCGATCGACGCGGAAGCGCCGGAGGCCGAAGTCGATCCCGAGGAGAGAGAGCAGGGGGTAAAATTTCTTATCGAAGATATCCTTTCGAAGGTCGGTGATGAGACTGCTGCTTCCTGACGCGTTCGAGAACCAGATGAAGCGCGAACTTCGCGCCGCCGGCCGCAGGGAGATCGGCGGCGTGCTGCTCGGCGAGCTCGTCGGGCCGGGGGTCTTTCGCGTGGCCGAAATCACTGTCCAGCGGACCGGCGGCACGTCCTCGACGTTCGTCCGGATCCCGCGCCTTCACGCCGAGGCGATCCGGGCCTTCTTCCAGCGGACCGGGCACCAGTACGAACGGTTCAACTATCTGGGCGAGTGGCATTCCCATCCGTCGTACCCGACAAGACCCAGCGGAAGCGATCTTCGGGCCATGGAAGAGATTCTCTGCAATCCGGCCATGGCGGTGAACTTCGCCGTCCTGAGCATTGTGAAGATTCCGACTGCCGCGAGCTTCGAGATCAGTTCCTACGCGTTCGTGCCGGGGACCCGGTACGCCGAAATCGCGACGATTTCCGACCAGACGTCGAAGAGGAAGCAGGATTGGCGGAGCGCCGGCCGCGCGCCGCTCGATCGCATGGAGATACGCCGATGGTAGACCTGTCGAAACTCTTCGATCCCTATTCCCGGCAGGCCCGCCTGTTTCCCGGCCTGCTCGCGCTGTTTCCGATCATTTTGACGGCGATAGCGTGGTTTCCGCGGCTGGTGACATCGAGTTGGGGCGCCACACTGGTGACGGTCGGAACATCGTGCGGACTTCTGTATGGCTTAGCGGTTCTCAGCAGATCGCGCGGCAAGAAGGTGGAAAAGCGGCTGCTGGCCGAGTGGGGCGGCTGGCCGACCACGATCTGGCTGCGGCATCGCGAGGAGCATCTTCCGCCGCCGGTCCTCGCCCGCTATCACGCGTTCTTCGCAAAGAACGTTCCGTTGTTCGTCGCGCCGACCGCTGAACAGGAGAAGGCCGATCCCAAGGCCGCCGACGGCATGTATGCATCGGCGGTGAAATGGCTGCAGGAGCGATGCCGCGGCAAGGCTTTTCCGCTCGTCGAAAAGGAAAATGCAGAATACGGATTTCGCCGGAACCTGCGCGGGCTGAAGCCGATCGGCATCGCCGCATGCCTGGCGGCGCTTCTGATTTCCGCGCTCGCCATCGTCTGGCGCTACGACCCGATCGTCCCCGCCATTTCGAGCCAGTCGATGCCGTTACTGCTCAAGGCGCTGGCTACGATCAAGCCGGCCGCCATCGGGGCGGTCTGCGTCGACCTGGCTGCATTGGTAGCATGGTTCGCCATCGTTCGGGACGACTGGGTCCGGGACGCCGGCGATCAGTTCGCGCGCGCATTGTTGGCGTGCTGTGACACGGTCGACGTGTCGCGTGCCGCCAAGCCTCCGGCCGCTTCGACAAAACGCGCGCGACCGGCATCGACAGCAAAAGCGGAAACGCAGTCGCTGCGGGCGGGAGGAGGGACACATGATTTCTGACGCCAAGATGAGAGCGCACCTTCTTTCGGCAATACATGGACTGAGGAACAGCAACACCGGATGGGTGCCGATAGCCGAGCGCTCGGATGGCTCGCCAGTACGGGGGAGGGCTCTCTGGTTAGGGACTCTTTTTGGGTAATCTCAAGTTCAACCCGCCGGACTGAGAACTGATTATACGCTCCCATTCCTTGGACATCTTCGACCGCAATTCCCGATATTGCTTACTGAGATCTGCCAAGGCCTCAGGCGTAGGCGCCGAACCGTGTTCATAGACAAATTGGACTCGTATGCCGTCCAATTCCGCCTTCATGCGATCTTGCCAACCCTGAGCTTTCACGCAGTGCAGGGTTTGCGTTAGGAATGACCCGATTGTAGTCACACCGCCGAAAATGCCGGCAAGAACAGCATTATTGGTTGCCGTCCCCGCAATCAGAGACAACAGCCCGCAAACCGCCGAAAGAACGACGATGAATTGGTACCAAAACGCATCTTTCGAGTAGGCCTTAGTGTGTTTATCGATGGCAGTCGTAATCTCCGCCAAAAACTTGCCGGCCAGATCTTCAGATGTCGACATGATGATCTCCGCTAATCGCCGGAGAGCCGTCAACTATGGCCGACCGGGGTCTTTGCTGCTGCATCCGCTGCGCGCTTCCGCTCCCACTTGTACTCGATGTCATCTGCCACTTGCGATGTCTCGCGGTCGGCCGGTCGGGGGTCCTTATTGTTGGGATCAAAATATTGGGCGAAATCGACATGATCTTTCACCTTAGCCGGACGATAGGGACCCAGCTTGTCGAATAGCACCACCGGCCCAGCAGCGAATCGGCGATAGACCGATTTGTGCATGACCGCCTTACTGTTTTTGATGTCTCTCAGCCCGAGGGGCAAGAAACTGCCTTTCTGCTCGTCGTGTTGGACGCCTGCCGGATCAGGATGAAGCCGCAGCACCGACTCGTCGTGCTTTATCCCGTTTGGAACGAGAGAGGCGGCTGCGAGCATCCATTTGAGTGCGATGTCGGACAGCCTGGACTCGTTGTCATTGTATCCGCCGCCGACGTCTGCATGGACGCCAGGGAAGTGAACCTGCTCGAAGTACAGGTTCTTCTCTGCATCCCGCCCAGCTTTGGAAGCCGTGGGCTTCCATTCAACGGGCCTGAAGTCGGCTCTGTTTTCGTCGATTGAGATTGCATGTTTGGCGTAGCCAACATTGGCGTTCAGTGTTTGATCATAAAACTGATGCTTAGGACGCGTGAAGTGGACGGTCGCAATGCTTTTGAAAATCCCGTAGCCAGGCAGTCGGAAGGCACCTTTCAAATAGTTCTTCAGGTAAGCGTAGGCGCCCGCCAGTGCCGTTGCCGGGCCTAGAACATAGAAGACGTTCGAAAACGTCAGATATTGGAGAAAACGGCCGATGTAGGGAAAGTTCGGAGCAAACGAGAGGAGCGAAATCAAGAAGCTCAGGATCATCGGCGCCACCAGCACAGCGATCACTGTGAGAAGTGCGAGCCCTTTATGCCCGAGTGCGGCAACGGTATCGAACACGCCAATGAAGTAAGGATAGATGTTCGCGAGCTTTTCGTCGTTCGGATTTGAGCATCCGTGATCCTTCCGGAATTTTTCGGCGACCTTGTCTCGCGTGTCCATCATGAACCGCAGGTAGGGACCGACCTCGTTGCGGTCGTACGAAGAGCAAAATTGATAGACGGATTTGACTGCCGTTTCAGCGAGGCTGGTCGAACCCTTGACATCCATCGGGAGTGCGCCGCCTCCAGGAAGGTGCCGCGGTATCCCGCAACACGCGATGACGGCCGCTAACGATCGAACGGTGTAGGCGCCCCTGCTGAAACCGATGAGAAATATGCGATCATCATCGCGATAGAGACGGATCAGGGCCGCATAGCAATCGACTATATTGGCCGTTATTCCGAGCCCGGTCGCTTTGCTCGCGAGGTTGTATAGCTGGCGGCTCAGTGTCCCGTGCAGGTGGCCTCCGTCTGCACTGGACCCTAACCCGGGATCGTAAAACGCGACCTGTTCGGCCGGATCGATGGAAGTGTCAGGTCCGACGCGGCAACCCCGGTACAGCTTGTAAACGTTAGTGCGGATCTCGTCGAAAGTGATGCCGCCAACCTGGCCCGTTCCGTCGGAGAATATGATGATGTTTTTTGACATTTTGCTTTCTATGGGCGCGGCCGGATGACCGCGCCAAGGGCCGGAAACAAACGCGAAAAACAGAAAAAATCAGGAGCGTATGATTGCTTCAAAAAGGCGAGCGCTGCATCGATTCAGAGAGGACGCCCTGAGTCAATATAAGGTAGTTTCTTTCCTGTTAGCAACTTGAAGGTTGGACGCGTCGCAAGCAGCGTAAACTGCAGCGTCCAAGACTTAGGGTGACGTTGCCAGCAAAGGTTTGGGTTGCGACTAAACGCCGGGCAGGACAGGGGCCATCATGATATTTGAGGAAAAAGAACGTACCCGAACTGAAGCCAAGAAGCCCGGCGAAGACGAGTTTGCATTCTACGATTCCATCGCTGGAGCCGCCTACGATGTCTATCGGGCTAAGTTGAACGAATGGCTTGCGGAATATCCCGACGACGAGCGCGCGGAAGCAGTCGCGCGTTTTCGGAAAACTGGCTCTTTGGGCTACCAAGCCGCACTGGCGGAGCTCCTCATGCATGCGACCCTCAAGCGCCAAGGTTATAACGTTGAGGTTCATCCGGCGTGCGGTCATCCCAGTCGCCGACCGGATTTTCTGGCCCGCGACGCTGCCGGCGACGCGGTAGCATTCGTCGAAGTGACGAGCTTTGGGCCGCCGCTGGAGCTCGTGAGCAGGTCAAAGAGAGACGCTGCTGTCTACAACGGCATCGACCAGGCGAAGCTGCCGGCCGGGTGCCGGCTTGGCTTGGACATAATCAAACACGGCGCCCACACGCCGAGCATCCGGAAATTAAGGGCGGCCATTGAGAAATGGGCAGCGGCTCAAGGCGAGGGGGAGGCCGGCTCATCCCCGAGCAAGACATTCACGATAGACGACTGGCAGATCGACGTGTTCCTGTTCTCGGGGTTTGACAAGGACGTCATCCCGAAGCGGGCAATTGCGGCAGCGGGGGGCGACATGCGTAAGATCAGCCCCGCCGCCGAAATTCGCGAAGCCGCGGTCACCAAAGGTACCGCGTATGACCCTCTCGATGCGCCCTACCTCCTGGTCGTGACTGACTGCAAGGAAGAGCTTCCCGGTGGCAGACATAACGGTGAAGCCTTACTCGAAGCGGTTCTCGGCACGATCTACACTGAGGTGAAAGTCCCGACGACCGGCGAACAAACCATAACGGACAAGCGGAAACCGGACGGCTATTGGGGCATGATGGGTGCGCCGGCTCATACTCAGGTCAGCGGCATTGTGCTCCTGCCGAAGCCGCATCTGTGGGACCTGAGGACCGAACGCTGGCAGCCTCAGATCGTCCGGAATGGGAGCGCTGAGCGACCGCTGCCGGGTCAATTCATGCCGTTGCCAGGTTTCGAAATATCGACCCAAGGCACGGTGTCTGAGATCCAAGGTATGTTGATGGCGGACCTTGTTGGCCTACCGGTGGTTTGGCCACCAGAAGAGCCGTCGGATTCCGCCGCCTAGTCGACTTCGTACCGCATGGCCCGGACCAAACCGCTCTCGTTACTTAGAAGGTGGCTTTACGCCGCTGCCCGTTGTTGGCACGGCCGGGCTGGACCCCGAACCCGGCTGGTGTCCTCCTTGGGGATTGAGCGGGGTGTGGACCGAGGAGGGCTGGTACCCCTTCGTTGTGGTGTCCGGCAGCGGGGTAGGTCGGTAGCCGTCGTTTCTTCTAGTCATGTCAGGTTCCTTTCGGGCTCCAGATTTGGACGTGTTTAATCTCTTTGGATGGTATGAGGATGGCTTGTTGTTCGGGTCTCTTGCTCCAGGAGCCGCCGTCCACATCGTAGATTTCCTGGAGAAGCAGATCGCGCTCCGTAGGATCGGACGACGCGAAAGAATGGCTTCCGTAGATGCCACCCACTGTGGATCCATCGGACAGCGTGACCATGACGAAATGGTCGCCCCGCAGCCTAGCGAACGTATAGTCCCAGGCGGCCGGCGTGACGTGGACCGGATTGATCCGGAGCCACTGCAGCAGCCGTCGAAAGACGTCGTTTTGAGCAAGTGCTCCCAAGACGAGGCCGACCATTCCCGGGACCACGATTATCAGCGCCAGCCATGCCGCGATCTTGGCCCTGCCGGGCTCTTCAAAAGTGAGAACGTATTCGACGAAAGGCGCCGCGAGACCGTAGTACAGAACGGTGAGGGCGATGTAGGTGACGATGCTTTCGGAGAGCGTCCGGAGCCGCCCCGTCAGGAATTGCGCGCGGACGAACGCGATGATCATGCCGGGCACGACGAACCCCAGAACAAGGTAGATCGATTGGATGCTTTTGAGGTCCGGCATCGCTCCACTTTCCGAGCCGACCGGTCCCCACCCGTTTCCGGCAGCACAATCAGCCAACCCTCCATCTATGCTGATTCGCGCCTTAGCGGCACACGACTGGGGCTCTGGTCTGAGATATCCACGACACGATTGGATCGCCAACCCGAAGCAAAAGCTCGGCCGGATCCGACCAGCCCGTGTTTATCCCGACGGACGATCTCACGATCTCAAACCTCGTGCGCGCGAACTATAGAAGTTTGCCGACCGCTATAGCGGGAGACTCACGTTCCTTCGTAGGCGACTCACTTTCCGTCGCAAGAGGCATCAATTTCCGAGAGGAGTTACACAGTCAGACCCGGTTCGCATAAGCTTTCTTACGCGATCTAATCTGGATGCCTGCGGCCAGTGATGCCTAAGCAATAGCTTAACGGTTATTGTGGGACCGGCTTCGGAGAACAAGGGATGTTGCATCCGCCAGTCTTAAGGCCAAACGGCGGTGCAAACTGGCCTGCATCGCCGCAATTGCAACGTGGCGCACCGAATTCGCCGCCATGGGCAAGGCGGAGGGTGGCGGGTCCGGATGGGTGATCCTGGCCTATTCGCCGCGAGACAAGCGGCTGGTCAATCAATGGGCTGCCGACCACACCACGACGCTCGCCGGCGGGCGGCCGATTCTCGTGCTCGACATGTACGAGCACGCCTATCACATGGACTACGGTGCCGCGGCGGCGCGTTATGTCGATGTCTTCATGGAGGCCATCCGGTGGGACAACGCGGTCAAACTCTATGACCGCTACAGCCGTGACACCTGAACCAGCTCGCGCAACGATTTGATGGATTGGGGCTGGGGCGTAATCCGCGGCTCAGGTCGCCGCTGCGAGGGATACCGCCTTTCCCGCGCACGCGGAAGACGCGGTATCGGCGGCTCCTGGCACAATTGCGAAGTGAGTACCGGCTCTGAAATTGTCTGCTTATTGGGGTAGAGTGGAAGTGAGCGGCGCTCAGTCAGAATAACGCGATTGACCCATTGCCGACTCGTGCCCTCGATCCGCAAGAACAAACGCTGTCAGATCGGCCAGGTTGCCACGATCCATTGCTGAATCCCAAGGCGCGGTGTCGCTCGGATATCGACAAATCACTATCGAGTCGTTGGAGATTTTGAAGACCATAGAGCGCAGCGGTGAGCAGCGGGTGGAAGCGGCCGCTTGGCCGTTTCTTCTTTCATTACCCGTGGGTGCATCCGATGGTGACCGTGCCAACGATGTTCCATGGACGCGTTGCCGTTCTGCCACTTGTTGCGATAGTAGCCGCCATCCAGGAAGGTCAATTCGGATTCAATTTCAGCAGCTGTTTGCTACGAGATTCCAAATCAAGCTACATCTGCAACAGTGAGCGCGCGCTTCGGCCGCGCCGCGCGCCCTGCGTACAACTCGTTCACTAAATTTGAATTTAATCAGGCGTGGCTCGCGGAGAGTTGAGTAACGGACTCGTCGCAGCTGGTA
>Ga0137403_10005324_pt1 | contig 14957 bp, 16 predicted proteins | sample CZOMad2_1_16fung_FD_122057 | JGI IMG/M metagenome (GOLD analysis project Ga0137403, IMG submission 122057) | Vadose zone soil fungal communities from Angelo Coast Range Reserve, California, USA - CZOMad2_1_16fungal (Hybrid Assembly) | ecosystem: Environmental > Terrestrial > Soil > Vadose zone... | reverse complement strand
GGAGAATCGACCGTTGCCGACTTCCGCCGTTATCTCCGCCTTTCTGCCACGGGTTTTAGAACAGGAATAGTCAGTCTATTACGAATGAGTTTTCAGAAAAAGGATTGAGGTCTCTCGCGTAGAGTTTTGGCCTCCAGTCTCGCCATTGGAGCGCCGCCCATGCCTCTTTGGACTTGCGAACAATGCCGTGCCCAGTTTCCCGAGGGCGGCGCACCATCGGCTTCATGCCTCGTCTCTAAATTACGACGTTGAAAGCTGAGGTCGGGCTACCCAGGGGAGGTAATTTAATTTAGCAAAGCAATCACATTCACGAATTCTCTTATTGGCACTGTAAGAAACGAGCGCGGATCCCTCTCCCAAGTGGGAGAGGAGCGCGCCTCGAATGTTGCAGCGTCGATGTAGTGCTACGAAGGAAATACCATGCCCGCCAGTACCGAAGCCCAGATCACCGAATGGATCGCGTCGCAAAAGCAGCCAATGATCGATCTGTTACGGGACGTCGTGAATATTGATTCCGGCTCTTACGACAAGCCGGGCGTCGATGCGGTGGGCGCACGATTCGAGCAGCATTTTGCCGCGCACGGCATCGAGGCGTGGCGCGAACCGCATGATGTGTTCGGCGATGCCGTCCACGCGTTGGTGACGAAGCCGGGCAGCAACGAAAAGCCGATTTTGCTGATGGGTCATCGCGACACGGTGTTTCCCAAGGGCGAGGTGGCGCGTCGGCCGTTCACCATCGAGGGCAGCCGGGCGTATGGGCCGGGGGTCGCCGACATGAAGGCCGGTCTGGTCATCAACGCTTTCGTCGCCGCGGCATTCCACAAATTCGGCGGCGCCCCGTGCCCGATCAAGCTGCTGCTCACCGCCGACGAGGAGATCGCGTCGCCGTCGTCGCGCCCGGTGATCGAGCGCGAAGGCCGCGCCGCGCGTGCGGTGTACAATTCCGAGCCCGGCCGGCCGACCGGCAACGTCGTCACCGGTCGCAAGGGCGGCGTGTTCATGCGCTTCGAGATCGCTGGCAAGGCGGCGCATTCCGGCGGCAATTTTGCAGAGGGCATCAGCGCGATCGGCGAACTCGCGCACAAGATCGTGCAGATCCATGCTTTGACCGATCTTGCGAAGGGCATCACCCTCAATGTCGGGCTGGTCGCCGGCGGCCAGTCGGTCAACACTACCGCGCCGTACGCCGAGGGCCAGATCGACATGCGCTACATCGATCCCGCGGACCGCGCAAAGACGCTGGCGGGGATCGAGACCATCATCGCCACGCCGACGGTGCCGGGTACGACGGCGAAGCTGCACATCAACGGCGAATTTCTGCCGGTGGTGCAGAATGAGACGTCGAAAGTCCTGTTCGATATCTATCGCACAGCGGCGAAGGACGCGGGCCTGCCCAACCTCGACGGCGAATTCGCCGGCGGATGTGCAGATTCCGGCTTCACCGCGAGCGTCGGCACCCCAACGATTTGCGGCGTCGGCCCGGTTGGCGGCAATGCCCATACCGCGCTGGAATATCTCGACCTCAACAGCATCGTCCCGCGCGCCCAGGCGCTCGCGCTGGCGATCCTCAGGACGGGCGTCGATTAATCTCCTTGATCGGGGCGGCGAAGCTGCGTTTGCGCGTTGCGTGTGTTGGTCCATTCTCGAGGCAACTCTCCGAGCTAACGCGCTGACGAACTTGCTTCAATGTCCGACCACAAGAGATCGGCCGTCGCTCAAGCCACCTCCCGGCTGGCCTCAATCCGGTTGAGTGCGCCGGCGACCCGGACACGGACGCGCAGTGAATTGCCTGGCAGGTAGGCGATCGGCATATCCTCGACCTCGATCGTCCTGAGGCTGCAGGGATCCGCGCCGGCATTGATCGCCTTGCGTTCAGCAATTTCCAACGCCGCCGCAATGGCCTCGTCGCGTGTGAGATCGCGGAAGACCTGATCGGCCTCGCCGCTGACGCGGGCAATCGCTGCACCGACGGCATTGGCGCAATCGCCGAAGGGGACCCGAATGATCTGCGAAACGCCGGCCAGCTTTTCGGGCACCAGGAATGCGCCGCCGCCTACGGCAACCAGGGGCGCGTCGCCAGCCTCGATTTTCATACGGTCGACATTTTCTTCAAGCTGCCGCGTGGCGTTGGCGAGCGCCGCGGCGATCAGATCCTTCGAGATCGATGCGATGCGGGAGCGGTCGCCAACATCGAGCAGCCCGGCGGCGACCGCGATATCGGTTGCGGTCAGCTGTGCGCCACCGAAGACAAGCGCGTCCTGTGTCAGACGGTAGCCGACGCTGAGCGGGCCAACCTTCGCCGACGCTTGATCGATATGGCTGCCGCCACCGAGACCGATCGACAGGAGGTCTGGCATGCGGAACAACGTGCGCACTCCGCCGACCTCGACGACGGCATTGGCCTCACGCGGAAATCCATGACGCAATTGGCCGATATCGCTTGTTGTACCGCCGACGTCCACCACCATGGCGTTTTCGAGTCCGGAAAGATGTGCCGCGCCGCGCATCGAGTTGGTCGCACCGGAGGCAAAGCTCATCACGGGGAACGCGATGGCCGTTTCAGCCTGCATCACCGTGCCGTCGTTTTGGGTCAGAAACAGCGGGGCGTCGATGCCGCTTTCGGCGGTCGCCTTGCGGAAGGCGGCCACGGTTTCGACGGCGAGGTCGTGCAGCACCGCATTGAGAAGTGCCGCGTTCTCGCGCTCAAGCAGACCGATCCGTCCAAGATCATGCGACAGAGTCACGGCGACGCCCGGGCAGATCTCCCGCAGAATATCGCGTGCAGCAACCTCGCAGCTCGGATCAAGCGGTGAGAAGATTGACGAGATTGCTACCGAGCGCAACCCGAGATCGCCGATGCGTCGTGCGGCCGCGCGCATGCCGGCTGTGTCGAAAGGTACGATCGGCCGGCCGTCAAAGTCGTGACCGCCTCCGAGCATGAATATCTCGCCGCGGACGCGTTTGGCGAGATCCTGTGGCCAATCGCAGAATGGCGGCAGCGAGGCGCTGGCCGGCATGCCGATCCGGATGGCCGCGACCTTCATCAAATGCCGGCGTTGGACGACGGCGTTGATGAAGTGCGTGGTTCCGATCACCACCGCATCGACCGGCACCCGCGCCGCGGGATCGGCGCGCAATGCCTTCAGTGCGTCGAGAATGCCGGATGTCACATCCATCGTGGTGGGACGTTTGACAGCGAAAACCACTTTGTCGCCATCAAGCAGCACGGCGTCGGTATTGGTGCCGCCGACATCAATTCCAATGCGTCGCATTACGTTACACTCCGGCGCCAGCGCGCTCTTCGAAAACGGAACGGAAATCCAGGTCGTAGCCAAAGGCGCGGGGGCCGACGAATTCGAGACCACGCGGACTTGTCAGGACGGCGGGAGCCGGCAGCGCCACCACGGTGACACGCTGGCCGTAGCGGACCGTCTCGGTGCCGACCGCATGGCCCGAGACGCTGTCAAGCACGCAGATCAGATCAGGCGACATGGCGATGGCCTTGCCTTCGCGCCAGGCGACGACCCACTCGTTCTGAAACGAGAGTTCCAGCCGGGAGCCTCGATCGTCATCGATGCCCTCGATCGCGACAGAGCCGCGCAGGAAACCTTCCGTCGTACGGCGGGCGACATCGACCACCTTACCGGCGAAGAGCCGCTTGCCGCCTTCGCTTTCGAGCAGCGCGGCGATCGGATCGGTATGCAGGCGGTTGGCTTCGCGTACCAGTCGGCCGATCCGGATCGCAGCGGTGGTTGTGAAATGAATGCCCCAATCCTTCACCTCCCGGCCGGTGCGAGGTGCCTTGCTGGTCGAGGCGATCGAGCCCATTTCGACGCAGATCTTGCGGCTTATCCGCTCCATCCACTTCCAGCTTGGCACTTTGGTGACAATCGCCTCGATGCCGCGTGGATCGTACAGCGTGCAAGGGTAGGGTTGCAGCCCGCCGATCGCCACCGAGGTCATCTGCGCCTCGGGAAAGGCCCGTCCCATGCAATCGGCATCGACGACGGGTATATTGAGATGAGCGGCTGCCATCAGCGCCTGCGTGCCGTTGCCGCCACCGATCTCGACCGACATCACGGCGCGGAATTTGAAGCCGCCGAGTTCCTCCTGCATTTCAACCGCGCGGGCGATGTTGCGGCTATCGGCCAGGCGCTCCTGACCGATCAGCGGCGCGCCCATGTTGGAGACGACCGCGACACGATCGTCATCGTCAAGATCCAGCGGCGACATCAATTGCACGCGATAGCCTTGCGCGTAGAGCTGACGCAGGTTGAGCAGACCCAGATAGGGGCTGCCGCCACCACCGGTGCCGAGAATCCAGGCGCCGACGGCGAGGGATTCGATATCCTCGAGCGTGATCTCGGTGAGAGCCGGCTCGTTCATGCCACCAGCTCCTCGACGGTGCGCGCAGCGGCGGCGATGGCGAGGATGATCGGCCCGCCATAGGCCAGGCGCACACGCGCCTTGTTGGCGCGCGTGTAGCTCATGCAATCCATCACGACGAGGTCCGGCGACAGGGCCGACATTTTCCGCGAAGCCTCATCGACGGCCTCGGCATCGGAACCCGGCCGCATCGTCACGCCGACAACTTCGACGTTTGGCCGCTCCCATTTTCGGGCGATCAGCGCGGTCTGTTCCGGCAGTGGCGAGAAGACGCCGAGACGTCCCTTTGGCAAAACCGCCTCGACCATATTGTGCAGTACGGCTGAGGGCAGGATCACTAGGCCATCCGGCGTGAGATTGGGAAATTTGCCGGTGCAGGCGAGCATGGCGACCCTGACGCCCTCGCGCGCGAAGTTCTCGATCTGGATCGCCGCCCGCGCCTCGACCGCTTTCTTGCTAATGGTGACGCTGTCGCCATTCGGCAGCAGGGTGAACAGGGCGTCGTGGCCGTCGGTCGGCGGAATCGCGTCTATCTCGGCGCGCGTCATCCCGTCGAGCGCCCCGCGCAGATCGATCTCCAGCCCAGGTGATAGCACCGCGGCGATTTCGTCCACGACGGAAGGTCGTGGGCTTTGGCCGATGACGACCACACCCATGCGTTGTTGCTGCATGATATCAATCCCTCAAAATCACGATGTCGGATGGTTTCCAGCGCAGGGCCACGGCTGCGCCGGCTTGAAACAGCTCATGCGAGCCGTTGTTCGGTTGTTGCGCGAGCAGGCGCCTGCCGCCAGCCATCTCGATACGGTAAAGCACCGAGCCGCCCTGGAAATTGGCGCTCTCGACGACACCGTCGAGGCCATGCCCGGAATGCGCGGACGGGATGGCCAGACTGATCTTTTCCGGCCGAAGCGCGATCGACACCGCGCCGATTGCCTTCGGCAGAGCGGCAAGCTCGATCGACAGGCCCTGATCGACCTGCAAGACGGACTTGCCCCCTCCGTCGCGGATCACCTCGCCGCGGAACAGGTTGGTGTCACCGATGAAATCGGCGACGAAGCGCGTGCTTGGCCGGTCGTAAATATCGGACGGTGCGCCGATCTGCTCGACCTTGCCGGCATTCATCACCGCGATCCGGTCGGACATGGCAAGCGCTTCTTCCTGATCGTGGGTGACGAAGACCATGGTCAGGCCGAGTTTGCGTTGCAACTGCTTCAGCTCGAACTGCATCGCCTGCCGCAGCTTCTTGTCGAGCGCGCCGAGCGGTTCGTCGCAAAGCAGCACCCGTGGTTCGATCACGATGGCGCGGGCCAGGGCGACGCGCTGCTGCTGCCCCCCGGAGAGCTCGCCGGGGCGGCGATCCTCGTATCCGACGAGTTCTACCTGTGCCAATGCATCGGCGACCTTGCGTGCAATCGTGGTGCGGTCCATGCCGCGCATGCGCAAACCGAAGGCAACGTTTTCACCGACCGAGCGGTGCGGAAACAGCGCATAGTTCTGAAATACCATTCCCATGTCGCGCTTGTGCGCCGGTACATGGGTGACATCGACCCCACCGACCTCGATGACGCCTTTGGTCGGCGTCTCGAAGCCGGCTATCATTCGCAGCGTCGTGGTCTTGCCGCAGCCGGAGGGCCCAAGCAGCGAGAAGAATTCTCCCTCCCGAATGCTCAGATCGATTGCATCGACGGCGCGCGTGTTGCCGTCATAGGTCTTGGTGACGGCGATAATGTCGATACGCGCGCTCATGCGCGGAAGATGCGGTTGACGCGCGAATCGATCTCGTCCTTGCGCGCGTTGTACCATTTCCAGTCGGGCTGGATCAGCGTGGCGACCTTCTCAGGCGTGGTCAGAAGTTTTTCGTTGTACTTGTCGTCGAGCTTCACCTTGCTGTTGGCGGGTGAGTACCAGACCGACTCCGCCAGCGTCTTCTGCACGCTCGGGCTCAGCATGTAGTTCACATAGGCGTTGGCGAGTTCACGAACCTTGGTGCCCGGTGTGAGCGTGAGGACCTGTTCAAGCGAGAGAACGCCCTCGGACGGCGCGACAAAGGTGGTCGGCTGGTTCTGTCCGTCATATCGCAGGATGCCGGAATCATGGATCACCGCGACACCGACTTCGCCTGAAAGGATCATCTTTTCCATCGTGCCGGTGAAGTCGACGAGTTTGATCGGCTTCAGTTTTTCCATCGCCGCATAGGCGGCGTCGAGATCGGTCATCCCCTTGCCAAAGAGGGCGCCGCTCATCATCAGGAAGGCCTGGCCGAGGCTGTTCACCGGGATGACATAGCCGCCGCGCACGCCGTCATAGGCGCGGTCCCAGAGGTCCTTCCAGGACGAGACCTTGCCGTAACCTTTGTCGGTGCGCATGCCGAGGCCGATGGCGCTGGTGAAGATGCAGACGCCGACCATCTTGTCGCTGACGGCGTACGGATAAACGTCGGCGATATTCGGGACCTGCCTGGCGTCGATCTTGGCTTCGACGATCCCCATCTCCAGAGCAGCCCATTGCTCGTTGGAATTGGTGTGCAGCACGTCATAGACCGGCGCTGAACGCGAGCTTGCCTGGAGCTTGGGCAGGTATGGAAAGGCTGAGTCCGTCTCCACCTTGCACTTGAATTCCTTCTCGAAGGCGGGGATCAACTCGTTCGACATGGTTTGCCCCCATTTGCCACCCCATCCGGTGATGCGGAGCGTCGCGGCGTCGGCGTGAGCGATGTGGGGCGCGGCGATCACGCCGATGCCGGCGGCGGCGCTGGTGGCGAGGAATTGACGGCGGCTCAGGGGCGGGCGGGACTTGGTCATGGGATGATCCTCTCTTTGGGAATGACAGTCATAGCTTCGCATAGGACCTGAGCCCGACTGTGCGATCGAGCCCGAGGACGACCAGCACGGCGAGCAGGATCGAAACCGCCGAAGCGGCGCCGATCGTTCCGTCCAGATCAAATTTCAGATAGTTGAACAACGTGATCGGCAGCGTTTCGCGGCCCGGCGAGACCAGGAAGAGCGACACCGGAAACTGGTCGAAGGAGACGATGAAGGCGAACACGGCTCCCGCCATGACACCGGGCTTGGTCAATGGCAGCGTCACCTCGAAATAGGTGCGTAACGGGCCGGCGCCGAGATTGCCCGCAGCCTCCTCCAGGCGGGTATCGAAGTTCTGCAGGACCGCCAGCGTGGTGCGCACCACATAGGGAATTGACACCAGCGTATGGCCGAGCACCAGTCCCCAGAGCGGCCGGCCGACATCCAGCAAGACATAGGATTGGAATAGAGCAAGGCCAGTCAGGATCGCCGGCAGCATAAGCGGAGACAGCATGATCGCGGTGATGACGCGCGTACCGGGCAGCCCGCCGCGTGCCAAAGCGAGCGCGGCGCTGGCACCGAACAGGGTCGCCGCGATCGTCGTCATCACGGCGACCTCAAGGCTCAACCGCAGGGCGTTCATGAAATCGCGTGAGGCGAAGAATTTTTCGAACCAGCGCAACGAAACGCCAACCGGCGGAAACTGGATATAGGGGGTCGGATTGAGGGCGAACACGAAGACGATGGCGATCGGCGCCAGCAGGAAAACCACCACCGCAACATTGAGGGCCAGGTAGCAGAAGCGGCCAAGGCGAGGGGTGAACGGCGCGGCGGTCATCGGCGGCCTCATTGCAGATCGCGCTGGCCGGAGACCAGCCCGAGGATGCGGTTATAGGCGATGACCAGAACCAGCGAGATTGTCAGCAGCACCATGCCGAGCGCCGCAGCAAACCCGACATTGAAGCTCGAGGAGATCTGCTGGTAGATCAGCATGGGCAGCGTCATGATCTGGAAGCCGCCCATCAGGATCGGCGTGACGTAGGCGCTGATCGCCAGCGCGAAGACCAGAAGCGAGCCGGCCAGGATGCCAGGCAGGCTCAAGGGCAGTGTCACTTCAAGGAAAGCCCTGAGAGGCGAGGCGCCAAGATTCTGCGCCGCGTGTTCCAGCCGCTCGTCGATCCGCCCGATGACGCCGACCAGGGTCAGAACCATGTAGGGCACGTAGATATGCGTCAGCCCCAGCACGATGCTGAATTCGTTGTACATCAGCGGCAGCGGCTTCGAGATCAGGCCGAGGCCGATGAGGGCCTGGTTGATCGCGCCCTTGTCCGACAACAGCGCCATCCAGGCAAAGGTGCGGACGACAATGCCCGTCAGCATCGGCGTCAGTACGGTCATCATCAGCATGGCATAGGCTGTGCGACCACGGATGCGCGCCATCCAATGGGCCAGCGGGTAGCCAATCAGCAAAGCCGCCAGCGTGGTGAGCAGACCAATCCGGAGCGTGGTCCAGATCACCTCGAAATAATAGGGGTCGCCGAGAATCTTCCGGTAGTATTTGGTCGTGAAATCGACATTTGGCTGCACGACCGGATTGCCAGTTAGCAGGCTGATCATGGCCATCAGCCCCATCGGCAGGAAGAAGAACAGCGCGAACAGCAGCGCGCTCGGCGCGATCAGCCAGGCAATAGGCGTGATGCCCGTGCGAACCGCGTTCACCTTGCTGTGGCCTTGTGTCGTGGTGCGCCGTCATCCAGCGCGACCCATATTGGATCATCGAAAAGCCGGCCGAGGTCGATGGCCATCGCGCGCAGAGCCTGCCAAAGCTTCGCGCGCTCTTCGGTCGAGGTCAGGTGGCTTGGATAGGATACGGCGACCCCGATCGTTTCATTTGTGTCGCGACGGGTGAGCGCGAAACCCAGTGAGCCCACTCCCGGCAAGGATTCATTGCTGGCTTCGGAATAGCCGGTGCGGCGGATTTCGGCGATGCGCGCCATCAGTCCCGCGAGATTCCGCGGCGCAGACGACGAGATTGCAGGCAAAGGCTTCGGCAGGCGGCCGCGAATATCGGCATCGCTCAGGCGCGCAAGCATGGCTCGGCCGTTGGATGTCGCGAATGCCGGCGCCCGTACGCCCGGCGGTGTTACCACCTGAAGCGGATTGGATCCGGGGACGACGCGCAGCACGACCTGTTCGGCGCCGTCGAGCACCGAGATGTAGCCGGTGTGGCCGGTGTTGGCACAGACCGCGCGCAACCGCTGCTCGGTGAGGGCCATAAAATCATTTTGGGTCCGATGCAACCGGCCGAGTTCGAAGACCAGCAGGCCCGGCCGATAACGGCGGGTCAAGACGTCTTGCTCCAGTAGCCCACACTCCTTGAGCTGACGCAGCAGCCGTGACGTCGAACTCTTCGGCTTGCCGGTGAGCCGGATCACGTCAGCATTGCTGATCTCCGGCCGATGCGGGGCGAAGCAGCGCAAGATTTCAATAGCGTTGTCGAGGGCGCTCACGTTCTGGCACCAGTCCCAAGGAGTTCCATAAAATGGAACTATGTTTTGAATTTTGAAACTTGAAGGTGTCATCGTCAATCGGCGATGCGCGGCATTTTTGAACAATCCGCGCTCAAAATTCGCGCAAATGACCAAAGACTGATGGTTCTTGAGACGAGACCCCGTTCGTGGAATGGGCGCTGATGGAATGGCTTTGCCAAGCGGTTGGGCGATGAGAACCATGAAGTGCCCGCGCCGCATGGGCTTCCGATCTCACGCGCTCCGGATCGCTCCGGCTGCGTGATCCAATCTGGTCAGGTCCCTCACACCTTATTGAGGTGCGGAACGAAGGGGATCGCCGCCGAGCGCGGTTTATACGTTCGGCATGCGGCGCGTTGGCGGGGAGCGATCTGAGGCAAGCTATGATGCGGGTCTGGGTGTGCTGACCTATCGGCTGGTTCACGGGATCGATCTCGTCGCGCGTGCCACCATCGTTCGTCGGGTTTCGCCATGTTGGCCGCGTGCTTCAATGCAACGCCGGAGCGAAATTCGACAAGGCGAAGCCGCAGTCGCCGATCAGGTCCGACGCTCCGCCATTCGGCAAGCAGCTCCCCAACATGTTCCGCTTAGCGGGAAGCTGAAAGCCTCAAAATCTGCCGGAGAAACCATAGGGAAACTATAGCCTTCTAGCGGGGATCCTTTGGACCTTTCGGCCGGGCGATAGGGCGTGGCACTGCTAGAGCGGGATGACTTTTCTTCGAATCGTCATCCCGCTCTATCTTTTTGTTTGAGCATGATCTTTTCGGAAAACCGGTACCCACTTTTCCGGATCATGCTCTAGCCTTTGCAGCGCCGTGGATCGCTAGGCGGGGCTTGATGGCGGAGGGGGCGAAGCAGTTAGTTTTTGATGCGTGGCGCACGGCGCGCATCAACGCTATGAACGACGTTTGACGTGAAACTTCTTCAACGATTTGCCTGCGCGAAGGCCTAAAGAATTACCACGGGGAGTGCGCAGCAGTTCTCGCTTTTCAAGAATGAACTCGGCAGCAAGATCAAAGTCGTCGCATAACAACAAGCCACCGTTGAAACCCTCGTGCTTCTCGAAGTAAATCAGCGCGGCCTCGGGACTGAGTTCGCCGGGGACCGACCAATCATCCTTCTCGGGAGGAGTGTACTTAGGCGGTTGACGCCTCAGATGATACCAGTGGGCCTCACGCGCCGCTTCATTAGCTGGAGGCTGTCTCGTTAGAGTTTCGAGACCGTCATCAACTGACCGCAGAATGTTCAACACAGCCGCGTAATCAGCATCGTTCCCGGAGCGCAGCATTTCGAGTAGGCGCGCGATCATTGCTCGTTTGGCGAGATAGTTCATTGCGGTTTCCATCACCACAGTCACAGGACCCGGTATCGCGCTTTCTCCAGCCTCCCACCTGCGGACACTGCGGCCGTCGTCAACACGCAGCATTCGCGCCAAGCCGTCAGCGCTCAAACCCAACGCGTGTCGTGCCGCTTTCAGGGCCTCCGGGGAACGAACCAAGGTTGGCAGTTCGGTCATTTGCGCGCGCGCCTTCCGGGTTCGTCGGCCCGAAGATAAACTATCCGCCATGAGCGATATCCGGCGATTTGACCTACGTGGAATGCGTTAATCGCATGTCTAATATGCGTTTACCTCATGCCGTTTGTCATTCGCGATATGCCATGGCACACGCGGGCGGCCCTTTTTTATTTATCCGAAATCCTCTCGCTCCGGCCAAATTGCCAGCAATTTCAATCTATTGAAACAGTGCCACCCGCGCGGGCGGTCCACTTGGTGGCTGGGGCGCACGGACCTCTGGCGGTCGCACCCCTTCCGGGACCGGCACGCGCAGCGATTTATTAACCAACATGGGTTCTGATGGCTTCAAGCACCTTGAAGGCCCGAATCGTCATGAAGCTCGTGCTCTCGCGCTGTCATCCGATCACTGATGCACAAGCGCTGACCGGATACTTCACGCGCGAAGCGCTGTTTCGAACCGACGACGGATCGTTCCTTCTGTACATGGCTTCGGAAGGCCGGGCCGAGCGTCAAGAGCGCATCCTTTTTCTCGATTGCAGGGATGCCCTGGTGTGGCTCAACGCGACGTCGGACGTTCGAGGGACATCCTGGCAGTTCGCCGAGGGCGAGATCCCGATCCATCTTTCCGAAAAAGTTGCCTCGCGCACATCGAAGGAAAACCGGAGATGACCGAGCTGGAAGTTCTGGCCCGCAGCATAAATGGGCTGACGGAATTGCTGAGGGTTGCTCGGAGCGACCTTGCAAACCCGGTCCTCACGCCGTTCCAGCGCCGCGAAGCGTACCACCAGATCGACCGGTACAGCGTCGATTTGCGGCGCCATCTCCTGGTGATGGAGGCTGAGCGCAGTCGCGTCCGACGACAATCTTCGGAGGAAAACAGCGGTCGCAACTTGCCCAATAGCTTGAACCGGAGCGCCGGGACTCGACGCCAACCGTTGAGCGCCTAGGTGCTGCGACCGGCTGACGATTGCTGCTCGAAACCAAGATTTCCCTCGGAGCGCGATTAGATGCACGCAGTAACCTTGACCGGTTAGGTTAAGGCGCGGATCAGGTTGCGGCATTACCGGGTCGCGCTATCGTTGGCGAAAGCTTGCCAAGCGTCGCAGCCGGATCAGGTCCGGCCATTATTTCAAGACTGGCGGCATGATTAGCCGTTTCAATCAAACGCGATGGCAAGACAAATTAACCATGCAGCGATGGCTGGAGCAGCAATGAAAAAGCGCAAACCGCCGACCGACACAGCTCCCAAAATAGGTGATCGGGTGAGACTCGTTCCTGAAGCGCCGCTTCGGAAGGACGAGATGGACCTTCAAGGCAAGACCGGGGAGATTATTGAATGCACCGAAGGCAAGAGGGTGACCGTTCGCTTCGCCAATGGCCGGCTGCTGATGGGAAGGGATGTCGCGCTGTTTGAGCGCACCTAGCGCGAGACTGAAGTCGAAGGGCAAATGCCGCGGCCAAGGCTGCGACCATGGACCGAAGCCGAACGGCACCGATCAAGGACGTTGAAGGCGAGGCGGAAGCAAGCATCCGACCCCTGCGCATGTAATGCGGAAGTAACGGCATCAGGTTAGTGACGCCCTCGCCAACGTTGACTGTAGCAGAGAGACAATATTGAACAGCACATACGCCTATAGCGCAGGGCAGATCTGCGCCGCTCTCGTTTATTTGCCTCATTTTAGCCATTCAGGCGGTTGAATTTCGAATATCGAGCCTCGTATTACCCTCAGTAATTTCAAACGGGCTTTAATCGCTCCCGCTTTTCTGGCGGGATCCTAGATCGCGCTGCAGCGCTCATTCCCCAAAATAAGGACTCTCATGTTCCGGAACGTTTTAGCCGCCACGGCCGTGCTTTGTGCTTGCGTAACAACGGCGGAAGCTAAGTCGCGCCATCATCATCGTCAGAGCCATTATCACCATCATCATCGTCATTCTGCCTCTCACCAAGCCGCCGGGCGTCCGCGAGCATGGTGCGGGTGGTTCATGCGCGGGCAAGTCGGAAGCGATCCGGGCCCTTCATTCAATCTCGCGCGGTCATGGGCCAGTTACGGATCAAACGCCGGCGGTCCCCAAGTCGGCGCCATCGTGGTGTGGCGCCATCACGTCGGGAAAATTGTCGGCCATGAAAACGGTCAGTGGATCATTCAGAGCGGGAACGACGGCCACGCCGTACGGACCCGGCCGCGATCCATCGCAGGCGCCATCGCATTCCGGCGCGCCTGAACCTTCGCGCTTGTCGAGGCCGCTGATCGGTTTGCGAGGATTGGCGTCATGACCTATCTCCGGCGCAAGGGCGCTCTCGCCGCGATGTGAGAGAGCTGGATCGCAGATACAGAGGCCGCCTCCGGGCGGCCTTCTTGCTTGGTGACTTGGGTACGTGGTGAACCACGCCAGCCACTCGCCTCCAATCACCGGCATGACCTGCGATAGCCAGCTTTTAGTTCGGTAGTGTGACCTCAGTCACATTGGTTGCGTGCGGGCTGAGCTACCAACGCTCCAACTGACCCCATCCGTGGGGTCGGGCCTGGAGATCGCAAATGGCTACTTTAGCAAGAGTGCTCTCGCTCGCGTTTTCTGCAAGTCAGGCTGAAATCGAAACGCTTAAAGTCATTGCCGCGTTTTGCGGTGTTGGGCTGGTGGTATCCTTGCTGCTGGCCACGAGCGGCCTGGATATCAGCGCCGGATTTTTCTGACCGCGACTCTTAACCTCTCGTCCTGCGCAGGATACGCGGCACGCGCCTTTTCAAGGCTTGATTCGGCTTGGCATGGTTCTTGCGAATCTTTTATCAAGACATGCGAGGAGCGCTCCCGTTGTGCCAAATCGGCTCATCTGGAACGCGCGAAATGAAACACCGGCGTCATTTTGAGAGTTCGAGTCGATGGAACGTCTGGGCAATCTCGTAAAGGAATATCTTATTCTGGGGACCGACAAGCAGGATGCTGAAAAGCAGAGAGACCTGTGGCTGTCACAAAATCCGGCTCTCAAGGTTCTCAGGATGCATCCAGTGAAGCTGGAGCCGCCGACCTTGCTGACGCGTATCGGCAGCAAGCATGTCCCGCGGGTTTCGATAACGGTGGAGTACGAGGAACCTGAAATCCGCGCGGAAGCACTTTCATGGCCGACGCTTCCATCGGAAGAAAACCACTGCGAGAAATATCGCGATGGCGGCGGTTTTCAAAACCGCGTTACCAATCTCTTCGCGGGGAACGTGAAGCAAATGACGCAGGACATTGGCGCTCAGCGCCGCGGCGACGAAGAAGCCGAGTAGGTCCTCATCCGAAACTTGACCGGCTCCGTTGCGCCGATCAACACGCGCAAAATTTTACTTTTGACATGGCCATCCGCGCCAGGCTCCGTGGCAGCGCGTAGCAACCATTAGGAGTCGGCTAGGGAATTGGTCCTTGGTCCGACTGCCTTGAGGATGACGCCGTGCTCGCGTCCGTCAAGGCGTGGCCTGGCGGCAGTGACATGTGAGGCTCGGGCGAGCGACGGCCATCCTTGACGGCGCGCTGCGCACGACGTCATGAGGAGCCGCAGGTCGGGACGGAGAAACGCGTCCCGGCCGAACTAAGAAACAGACAATGATCCTGCCATCGACGCTTTGACCGCAAGCGGTTCGTCGCACCACGGCGTGCCGCGAGCAACCACGGTGTTGGCGAAGATGAGCATCTTCCTGGCGCAGGCGACAAGCGCGCGCTTGTGTTCCTTTCCGGCCGCGGTCA
>Ga0137403_10005323_pt1 | contig 14958 bp, 12 predicted proteins | sample CZOMad2_1_16fung_FD_122057 | JGI IMG/M metagenome (GOLD analysis project Ga0137403, IMG submission 122057) | Vadose zone soil fungal communities from Angelo Coast Range Reserve, California, USA - CZOMad2_1_16fungal (Hybrid Assembly) | ecosystem: Environmental > Terrestrial > Soil > Vadose zone... | reverse complement strand
AAGATGGGCGAAGAGCTGGAAATCGAAAACGTGGCCCGCATGCGCAAGCAGGAGCTGATGTTTGCGATCATGAAAAAGCGCGCCAAGGGCGGCGAGCAGGTTTTTGGCGACGGCGTACTGGAAGTGCTGCCCGACGGCTTCGGCTTTTTACGCGCCCCGGACGCGAGCTACATGGCTTCGACGGACGATATTTATCTGTCACCGAGCCAGATTCGACGCTTCAACCTGCACACCGGCGACGCGATCGAAGGCGAAGTGCGGGTTCCCAAGGACGGCGAACGCTATTTCGCGCTGGTCAAGGTCGACCGGGTGAATGGCGTCACGCCCGAGGAGAGCAAACACAAAATCATGTTCGAGAACTTGACCCCGCTGTTCCCCAAGGAGCAGTTCAAGCTCGAGCGCGAGATCAAATCAGAAGAGAACATCACCAGCCGAATCATCGATTTGATCGCTCCCCTCGGCAAAGGTCAGCGGGCACTGCTCGTGTCGGCGCCCAAGAGCGGCAAGACGGTGATGATGCAGAACCTCGCCCACGCCATCGTGGCGAACTATCCCGAGGTGTACCTGATCGTGCTGCTGGTCGACGAGCGGCCTGAAGAAGTGACGGAAATGCAGCGCACCGTGCGCGGTGAAGTCATCAGTTCCACGTTTGACGAGCCGGCCGCCCGCCACGTTCAGGTCGCCGAGATGGTGATCGAGCGCGCCAAGCGCCTGGTCGAAATGAAGAAGGATGTGGTGATTCTGCTGGACTCGATCACACGTCTGGCGCGCGCCTACAACAATGTGCTGCCGTCGTCGGGCAAGGTGTTGACCGGCGGCATGGATTCGAACGCACTGCAGCGCCCGAAGCGTTTCTTCGGCGCGGCTCGCAATGTGGAAGAAGGCGGTTCGCTGACCATCATCGGCACTGCGCTGGTCGACACCGGCAGCCGCATGGATGAAGTGATCTACGAGGAGTTCAAAGGCACCGGCAACTGCGAAATCCACCTGGATCGCCGCATGGCCGAAAAGCGCGTCTACCCGTCGATCCTGCTCAACAAGTCGGGCACACGACGCGAAGAACTGCTGCTGAAGCCTGAAATTCTGCAGAAAACCTGGATCCTGCGAAAACTGCTCTATCCGATGGACGAGATCGAGGCGATGGAATTCATTCTCGACAAGATGAAGTCCACGAAAACCAACCTCGACTTTTTCGACATGATGAGGCGCGGCGGTTGAGCGAAGCTATAATCGCGGGTTTTCCGCATTCTGGAAAGTGCGTCAAAGGGTTTGGCGTGGCTCCCGGCAATCACAGCGCAAAGGTATCCCCATGAAAGAAGGCATTCACCCCACGTACCGCGACATATGCTTTGTGGACTTGTCCAACGGCTTCAAGTTCGTGACGCGTTCGTGCGCACAGACTCGCGAAACAGTGAAGATGGACGACGGCCGTGAGTTGCCGCTGTTCAAACTGGAAAGCACCAGCGAATCGCATCCGTTCTACACCGGTACGCAAAAGAGCGTCGACTCGTTGGGCGGCCGAGTCGAGAAGTTCCGCAACAAGTTTGCGCACCTCAAGAAGTAATCGAGCTCCATCCACACGAAAGGCAGCCACGGCTGCCTTTTTTACGCCTGTACTTTTTTTCGCAGCGTGCGGTGGCGGCGTCAGGCTTGCTGCATCATTGCCGTCTCGGAAATAAGACAAAGCCTTGAATACACCCAACCCAGCCCTGGTCACCGAACGCGCCGCACGGCGTCTTCCGCGCCTTGCCTTGCTGCTCTTGTGCGCGGCTTATCTGCTTCCCGGCCTGTTTGGGCGCGACCCCTGGAAGAACGCCGACATCACCGCGTTCGGCTACATGGTCAACATTGCGCAAGGCCACACCAGCTGGCTCAGTCCCACCGTGGGCGGGCTCACCGCCGATGCCGCTCTGCTGCCTTACTGGCTCGGCGCGGTATTCATCAAGCTGCTGACCCCCTGGGCGACGCCAGAGCTGGCCGCCCGCATACCGTTCGCCATGCTGCTGGGCCTGGTGATGTTGCTCACCTGGTACAGCACTTACCATCTCGCGCGTACCGATGCGGCCCAGCCGATTCCTTTTGCCTTCGGCGGGGAGGCGAGCCCTGCCAACTATGCGCGGGCAATAGCGGACGGGGCTTTGCTCGCGTTGATCGCGTCATTGGGGCTGCTTCAGCTGGGCCATGAGACCACACCTGAACTTGGCCAGTTGGCCGGCATCGCCTTGTTCGTCTATGCCCTGGCATCCAGCGCGATGCGGACTTGGCAAAGCCGGCTGGCGGCATTGGTTTCGCTGCCGGTCATGGCAGCAAGCGGCGCGCCGAGCATCGCGTTGGTATTGGCCCTCATGGGTGCCGTGTTGTGCGGCCGCTCGCGTCATGCGCCGGTTCGCCGCACCACGATATGGGTGGTGGGCGCCGGCGCGTTGACCGCCGTGGTGGCGGCGGCGCTGCACGCCTGGGGCTATCGGCTGGATGGCCATCAATATGCAGGCAAGCTCGCGGGCATCGTCAGATTGTTTGCCTGGTTCACGTGGCCGGCCTGGCCGCTGGCCCTCTGGACCTTGTGGCGCTGGCGGTCTCACCTGACGCAAACGCACATCTCGGTTCCCTTGGGCTGTTTTGCGGTGAGCGCCATCGCTTGCGTCGCGATGGGCGGCTCCGACCGCGCTCTGATGCTCGGCCTTCCGCCGTTGGCCGTGCTCGCAGCCTTCGCTTTGCCCACGCTGCATCGCGGGACGGCCGCCGCCATCGACTGGTTTTCCGTCTTCTTTTTCAGCGTCTGGGCGGTGGCCATCTGGGTGGTTTACCTGTCGGTATATACCGGTTTTCCAGCCAAGCCGGCCGCCAACGTGATGAAGCTCGCTCCCGGCTTCACGCCTCAGTTCTCTGCCATTGCACTGGTGCTGGCTTGTCTTGGTAGCAGTGCATGGCTGTGGCTGGTGCAATGGCGCACGGGCCGCAACCGGCACCCGCTATGGAAGAGCCTGGTGCTGCCGGCAAGCGGCGTGGCGCTGGGCTGGCTGCTGCTGATGACGCTCGGCTTGCCGCTGTTCGACTACGCCCGCAGCTACCGCCCGCTGATCAACCGCATCGTGCAACACGTGCCTCGCGACGCATGCATCGCCGCACCGGGAATGTCGCGGGCACAACTGGCTGCGTTGGAATATTTTGGCGATTACCGGGTCGATGGCAGCATGCGCACGACGCTCACGAGCTGCGAATTTTTGCTCGTTGCGGAAACCCCGGAAAGACAAGTTGTCGTAGGGCCTGAGTGGCAACTGGTGGCCAGAGAACTTCGCCCGTCCGACAAAGAAGAAGTGACAGCGATCTATCGGCGAAACAGCGGCGGCTTTCCAGCCAAAACCAATTAGCCGATCACCGTTTGGTCGGCCGCCTTGACGCCGGTGCGCGGGTTGGCCTCGGCATCGGCCAACCGAACTCGCGCGGCAGGGAAAATCAGGTTGAAACTCGATCCCTTGCCGGGCTCGCTTTGAATGTCCAGTTCACCGCCGTGGCGCTGAACAACATGCTTGACGATCGACAGACCCAAGCCGGTTCCGCCGGTGTCGCGCGAACGGCTGCCGTCCACGCGATAAAAGCGCTCGGTCAAACGCGGCAGGTGTTCGCGTGCCACACCGATGCCGGTGTCGGTCACGGTCACTTCGGCGGTACCGTCGTCGCGCAAGCGCCAGGTCACGGTGATTCGGCCGCCCGGGGGCGTGTAGCGAACAGCGTTGTTGACCAGGTTGCCCACAGCGCTCAGCAATTCCCCTTCGCTGCCGGCAATCTGTTCGCCATGCGTTTCTGAGAAGACGATCTGATGTCGACCCATGGACAAGGCGCTGGCGTCGGCATGCGCCTGGCCGAACAGTTTGCTGACCTCGACCCATCGGTCGCTCGGCGGGCGCGGGCTGCCTTCAAGTTGCGCCAGCACCAGCAGATCGCTGACCAGCGTCTGCATGCGCTGCGTTTGCTGTGACATCAAGGTCAATACGCGGCGTCGCTCGACTTCGGTCAGCGGCAGATTGCCCATGGTTTCGATGAAGCCCGACAGCACTGTCAGGGGCGTGCGAATCTCGTGCGACACGTTGGCCACAAAGTCACGCCGCATGCCTTCGGAGCGTTCGTGTTCCGTGATGTCTTGTGACAACACCAATTTCAATCCGTCCCCGTAGCCACGCACCAGGATCGACAGCGTGCCGCGGCCACGCGGGTCGGGTATCGAGATCGATCCGCTGAACTGCGCGGTCTGCAGGCAGGCCACGAAGGCCGGTGCACGAAGCAGATTGGTCACCGGCTGGTGGCGGTCGCGCTCCGGGTCCAGCCCGAAGTGATCGGCAGCCACCGAGTTGCACCAGTTGATCTGATCGGCTTCGTCGAGCAGCAGCACACCGTTGGGCGATGCCTCGATGGCAGACAGGAACTGCACCAGGCGCACTCGCTCTTGCGCCAGGCTGCGTTCATGTTGCCGGATGGAGCGCTCGACGCGGTACCCGATTTCGCCCCAGAACCCGGAGTCGCGTGGTGCCTGGTCCTCTTGCCGGCCGCTGAGCCAATGAATGAGTCGATACCCGCGCAGCGTGTCGACGACAGTGGCCACACCGACCGCCGTTGCACCGCCGATCAGGGCTCCCGGCAAGGCCGCGCCGACCCGGTCGCCGGCCAAGTAACCGAGCAGACCCCCCGCCGCAGTGGCCAATGCACCGGCAAGAAATCTAGGCAGCAACCAGTTCATTGCCAACAACCTGCTAAGCAGCCTGCGTATGCGCCTGCTGCGTCAAGCGGTAGCCGGCACCGCGAACGGTTTCGATCATGGGCGCGCACTTGACCGGGCCCAGGACCTCTCGCAAGCGCTTCACGTGGACGTCAACGGTGCGTTCTTCGATGAACACATGGTCGCCCCACACCCGGTCAAGCAGCTGGGAACGGCTGTGAACCCGCTCCGGATGCGTCATGAAGAAGTGCAGCAGCCGGAATTCGGTCGGCCCGAGGCGAACCTCCTGGGTGCCGCGCAGCACACGCCGCGTCGCGGGGTCCAGCTTGAGCGGACCGACCTCCACTGCCGAGTCCAAGGCCTCGGGCGCCTTGCGGCGCAGGACGGCGCGAATTCGCGCCAGCAACTCGTGTGTGGAAAAGGGCTTGGTCAGGTAGTCGTCTGCCCCTGCATCCAGGCCGGAGATTTTGTCCGACTCTTCGGCGCGTGCCGTGAGCATGATGATGGGCAGCTCGCGGGTGCGCGCTTGCGAGCGCCAACGCTTTGCTAGCCACAGCCCCGACTGGCCCGGCAGCATCCAGTCGAGCACGACCAGATCGGGCAGCACCCGGTCTACTTGGAGCACGGCTTCGTCGGCGGTACCCGCGACCACGACTTCATAACCGGCATGGCGCAGATTGAGCGACATGAGCTCGGCAATCGCCGACTCGTCCTCGACCACCAGGACTTGACTCATCTGGATCTCCAGCTTGCGATATTCATTTGACCATCGACTCGATGGTTTCGACCGGGTTGTGGCGCACGTCGGTTCCTTTGACGATGTAGATGATGACCTCGGCCAGATTCTTGGCGTGGTCGCCGACCCGCTCGATGGCCTTGGCCACAAAAATCAGGTCGATACTCGAAGAGATGGTGCGCGGATCTTCCATCATGTAGGTGATGAGCTTGCGCATCAGCCCGTCGAATTCCTGGTCGATCTGGTCATCCTGCTTGAGCACCTCGACCGCCTTCTGCGTATCGAGCCGGGCAAAAGCATCGAGTGCCTTGCGCAACTGGGCCACGGCCAGTTCGGCTTCGTAGGCCAAGTCGTTCACCGGCAGTCGCAGGCGGCTGGACACGCCGGCATTGATCAGGCGTTGCACGGTGCGGGCGATGCGGGCGGCTTCGTCGCCCACACGCTCCAGATTGGCAATGGTCTTGGAGATGGCAATGAGCAGCCGCAGGTCGCGCGCGGTGGGCTGACGACGCGCAATGATGGTCGACAGATCACGGTCGATTTCGATCTCCATCGCGTTGACGCGCTCCTCTTGGCGCAACACCTCGGTCGCGATCTCTCCGCTGAAGTTGGTCAGTGCGTAGACCGCCTGTGCCACCTGGGACTCGACCAGGCCGCCCATCTCCAGCACACGGGTTGAGATACCGCTCAACTCGGTGTCGAACTGCGTTGAAAGATGTTTCTCGCTCATGTCGAATCCTTCAGCCGAAGCGGCCAGTGATGTAGTCCTCAGTGTCTTTTTTCTTGGGCTTCATGAACAGCTCGGAGGTCGGACCGAACTCAATCAGGTCACCGAGGTACATGTAGGCCGTGTAGTCCGAGCATCGGGCCGCTTGCTGCATGTTGTGGGTCACGATGACCACGGTGTAGTCGTTCTTCAGTTCGTGGATCAATTCCTCGATCTTGCCCGTCGAGATCGGATCGAGCGCCGAGCAGGGTTCATCGAGCAGCAGCACCTCGGGCTTGATGGCAATGCCGCGCGCGATGCACAAACGCTGTTGCTGGCCGCCCGAAAGGCCTGACCCGCTTTGGTTCAGCTTGTCGCGCACTTCATTCCACAGCGCCGCTTTTTTGAGTGCCCATTCCACGCGTTCGTCCATTTCGACGCGAGGCAAGGTTTCGAACAGGCGCACGCCGAACGCGATGTTGTCGTAGATCGACATCGGAAACGGTGTGGGCTTCTGGAACACCATGCCGATCTTGGCGCGAATCAGCGAGACATCTTGCTTGGACTTGAGGATGTTTTCACCGTCGATCATGATCTCGCCTTCGGCATGTTGCTCGGGATAGAGCTCGAACATGCGGTTGAAGGTGCGCAGCAGCGTTGATTTACCGCACCCCGACGGGCCGATGAAGGCGGTGACCTTCTTCGCGGGAATCTCCAAATTGATGTGCTTCAGCGCGTGGAATGCGCCGTAGTAGAAATTGAGATCCCGGACCGAAAGCTTGGCTTGGCCGGTGAGCGTGGTGTCGACTTTGGTGTCCATGTGTTCGCGTTCCGGTTTCAGTGCTTGTTGCGGAAGAAAACCCGCGCCATGATGTTGAGCAGCAGCACGCCCAGCGTGATGAGGAACACGCCAGCCCAGGCCAGGTGTTGCCAGTTCTCGTAGGGGCTCATGGCAAACTTGAAAATCGTCACCGGCAGATTGGCCATGGGCGCGCCCAGGTTGGTCGACCAGAATTGATTCGACAGTGCCGTGAACAACAGCGGAGCGGTTTCGCCGGAGATGCGGGCGAACGCGAGCAGCACGCCCGTCATCACGCCGGCCCGAGCCGACTTCAGTGTGACGGTGGAAATCACCTTCCATTTCGGCGTGCCGAGCGCGTAGGCTGCTTCGCGCAGCGCGTTCGGGATCAGAGTCAACATGTTCTCGGTGGTGCGGATCACCACGGGGATCACGATCAAGGCCAGGGCCAATATCCCGGCAAAGCCCGAGTAGGTTCTCATGCGTGCCACCACGACCGCATAGATGAACAGCCCGATGACGATCGACGGTGCCGACAGCAGGATGTCGTTGATGAAGCGCGTGGCGCTGCCGAGCCAGGTCTTTTGGCCATACTCGGCCAGATAGACGCCGGCCATGATGCCGATCGGCGTGCCGATCAGCGTGGCGAGAGAGACCATCAGCAGAGAGCCCAGGATGGCATTGGCCAAACCGCCCGTTTCAGCCTGAGGGGCGGGCGTCATCTCGGTGAAGACCGTCCATGCCAGGCCGCCCAAACCAAGTCGGAAGGTCTCTATCAGGATCCAGATCAGCCAGAACAGGCCGAACGCCATGGCGGCCATCGACAAACTGAGCGCCACGGCGTTGACTGCCTTGCGGCGACGGCTTTTGGCCAACCGCTGTGGTGTAAGCGTCATGCTCATGAGCGCGCCCCTTCACCCTTCTTCAACTGGGCCAGCAGCATCTTGGACAGGGACAGCACCACAAAGGTGATGAAGAACAGCACGAGCGCCAGATACAGCAGGGACGCCTGGTGCAGGCCCTCGCTGGCTTCCGCAAACTCGTTGGCCAGTACCGAGGTGATGCTGTTGGCGGCCTCAAACAGCGAGGGACTGCCCAGCTGGTTGGCATTGCCGATCACGAAGGTGACGGCCATGGTTTCGCCGAGGGCACGCCCCAGGCCCAGCATGATGCCCCCGATGACGCCGGTCTTGGTATAGGGCAACACCACCCTGAACACGACTTCCCAGGTGGTCGAGCCGAGCCCGTAGGCCGACTCCTTCAGCATGGCCGGCGTGACTTCAAAGACGTCGCGCATGACCGAGGCGATGAACGGAATGATCATGATCGCAAGGATGATCCCTGCCGACAGGATGCCGATACCCACAGGCGCGCCGGACACGAAACTCTTGAGCAGCGGCGTGTTGCCGAACACGGCTGGCATCGGTTGCTGCACATAGGTGGCCAGCACGGGGCTGAACACCAGCAAGCCCCACATCCCATAGACGATGGATGGCACGGCCGCCAGCAGTTCAACCGCGATGCCCAGCGGACGGCGCAGCCAATTGGGCGACAACTCGGTGAGGAACAAGGCGATGCCGAAACTCACCGGCACCGCAATGACGAGCGCGATGAGCGAGGTCATCAAGGTGCCGTAGATCATCACCAGACCGCCGTACTTGTCCTGCACGGGATCCCAGTCGCTGCTCCACAAGAAGCTGAGTCCGTATTCGCGAATCGCGGGCGTAGCACCAATGAACAGCGAAGCAATGATCCCCACCAGCAGCAGCAGGGTCAGAATTGCTGCGCTGTGGGCCAGCACTGAAAATGCAGCGTCTGCCCAGGGGGCCGGCCGCCGCTTTTCAGGCGGACGCCCCATGGGATCAGAGCGTTGCATCTTCGCGTCTTCGTAGTGGGATGCAGGAAGTGTAGCGGCCACGTTCCCTCCGGAATGCAATACGGCGGTCGATCAAAAAGCGCAGATCAGATCACTTGTATGCGATGGGCTTGCCCGAAGCGTCCTTGATCTCGCCCCACTGTTTGCGCACCAGAGCTTTCACCGAGTCGGGCAAAGGCACGTACTCCAGTTCGTCTGCCATCTTGTCGCCGTTGGCATACGCCCAATCGAAGAACTTCAGCGAAGTGGATGCTTGTACCGGCTTGTCCTGCAGCTTGTGCATCATGATGAACGTCGCTGCCGTGATGGGCCAGGAGGTCTTGCCGGGTTGATCGGTCAGCACTTGGTAGAAAGATTTGTTCCATTCGGCGCCTGCCGCCGCTGCCTTGAAAGTATCGGCATCGGGTGCAGCGAAGTTGCCGTCCTTGTTTTTCAGCAAGGCGTAGGTCATCTTGTTCTGTTTGACATAGGCGTATTCGACATAGCCGATCGAATTCGGCAGGCGGTTGACGAACGCAGCGACGCCTTCGTTTCCTTTGCCGCCCGCGCCAACCGGCCAATTCACCGCAGTGCCCTCGCCCACTTTGGACTTCCACTCCGCGTTCACCTTGGACAAATAGTTGGTGAAGTTGAAGCTGGTGCCAGAACCGTCAGCGCGGCGCACCACCGCGATGGCAGCATCGGGCAATGGAACACCTGGGTTGAGAGCGGTCAGCGCCGCATCGTTCCACTTGGTGATCTTGCCCAGGTAGATGTCGCCGAGCACCTGGCCGGTAAGCCGGATCTGGCCTGGCTGAATGCCGGTGATGTTGAGCACGGGAATCACACCGCCGATCACGGTCGGAAACTGCACCAGGCCATCCTTGGCCAGGTCGTCGTCCAACAAGGGCGCGTCCGAGGCTCCGAAGTCCACGGTCTTGCCGCGAATCTGCTTCATGCCCGCACCGGAACCGACCGACTGGTAATTGATATGAGCGCCGGTTGCCTTGCTGTAGGCATCGGCCCACTTGGCATAAATCGGCGCCGGGAAACTGGCACCAGCGCCGGTGGCATCCTGGGCCCACGATGCGGTGGAAACCACACCGGCTGTGACAACAACTGCGGCTTGGATCAGCTTGAACTTCATGCGAGCACCTTTCGGTTGAGGAAGAGGAATTCCGCAACTGTAGAAATGCTGTGTGACAAGCTCGTGACACGCCGCACGCGGCGCTTTTTACTGACACAACAGATTCACTGTTTTGTCACACTCGTCTTTTTTGCCCCGATTTGAGCTCTGACGCTGAAGATTTGTCTCAAGGGTTCAGCGTTTCCGCCAAACGCTCGGCACATCGCTGAGCCTGCTGTGCGTCACGGGCTTCCACCATGATCCGCACCAGCGGTTCGGTACCCGAGGCTCGAATCAGCAAACGACCGTTGTCGGCCAATTCACGTTGCACGCGCGCTTGCTCTTCGGCCAAACGCGGAGAGTTTTTCCAATCCTGGCCGGGCCGCAAGCGCACATTGATCAGGACTTGCGGAAACAGGGTCACCGGTTTGAGCAAATCGGCGAGCGACTGCCCGCTGCGGCTGACCGCCTGCAGCACCTGCAGGGCACTGACGATGCCGTCACCGGTGGTGTGCTTGTCCAGCGCCAGCAGGTGACCGGAGCCTTCACCACCCAGCAGCCAACCGCGGGCAGACAACTCTTCCAATACATAGCGATCACCGACCTTGGCACGCACGAATTCAATGTCGTTTGCCTTGAGCGCCACTTCCACTGCCATGTTGGTCATCAAGGTGCCCACCGCACCGGGCACCCGCTGCCCTTGGGCCAGACGATCGGCCACCATGACGTAGAGCAGTTCATCACCGTTATAAAGACGCCCTTGCGCATCGACCAGTTGAAGTCGATCGGCGTCTCCATCGAGCGCCACGCCGTAGTCGGCGCGGTGTTCACGCACCGCCTGCACCAGTTCGGCCGGCGCGGTGGCGCCGAACCCGGCATTGATGTTGAGCCCGTCCGGCGCACACCCGAGGCCGATCACTTCGGCCCCCAATTCATGGAATACATCGGGCGCGGTGTGATAGGCGGCGCCGTGCGCCGCATCCACAACGATCTTCAGGCCCTTCAGCGAGAGATCGTTGCTGAACGTGCTTTTGCAGAACTCGACATAGCGTCCACGCGCATCGTCGAGCCGGCGTGCCTTGCCGAGCTGGGACGAATCGACCCACTGCGGCGTTTCGCCCAGGGCGGCCTCCACTTGGCGCTCCCACTCGTCCGGAAGCTTTTCGCCACGGTTTGAAAAGAATTTGATGCCGTTGTCGGGATAGGCGTTGTGAGACGCACTGATGACGACCCCCAGATCGAGCCGCAGCGCCCGCGTCAGATAGGCAACACCCGGTGTCGGCAATGGCCCGCTGAGCAGCACGTCGACCCCGGCAGAGGCAAAGCCGGCCTCCAGCGACGATTCGATCATGTAGCCGGAAATCCGCGTGTCCTTGCCGATCAGCACGGTCGGGCGTTGAACGCTGGATTTCAAAACCCGGCCGACAGCGTGACCCAACCGAAGCATGAAGTCGGGTGTGATGGGCGCCTGCCCCACCGTGCCACGGATACCATCGGTTCCAAAGTAAGTTCTGCTCAATTGCTGCTCCCGGTCGTCTTGGCGTGGAATTGTGCAGCAGCTAGGCGCCCGTGCCCGCGTCAAATCCGGCAGCACGCCACACCTTCAGAGCCTCCACCGTGGCGGCCACGTCGTGGACCCTGATCACCTTGGCGCCGTTTTGTACCGCGGCCAGGGCCGCCACCACGCTGGCCGTCAGCCGCCCGTCAATTCCACGCCCGGTGATCACACCCAAAGTGTTCTTGCGTGACCAGCCTACGAGCAACGGATAGCCGGTGTTCAGCAGGTCGTGCTGCCGTGCCAGCAGGGCAAGGTTGTGGGCCACCGTCTTGCCGAAACCGATGCCGGGATCGAGGACGATGCGATCCGCCTGCACGCCACGCCCGTGCAACGCGTGCGCGCGGGCGCAAAGAAATTGCCTCACTTCGGCGACGACGTCTCCATAACTTGGCGCTGCCTGCATGGCTTGAGGTTCACCTTGCATGTGCATCAAGCAGATACCGCAGTTCGGGTGAGCGGCCACCACATCAAGGGCCTGAGGCATGCGCAGCGCAAAGATGTCGTTGACGATGTCTGCACCCAGGTCCAATGCGGCGCGCATCAAGGCCGGCTTGCAGGTGTCGATCGACACCGGAACACCCAGCGAGATCGCGCCCTTCAACACCGGAAGCACTCGGCCAAGCTCGTCGTCCAGAGACAACGCCGTGGCGCCCGGTCTGCTGGACTCGCCTCCCAGGTCCAGCAGGTCGGCACCCTCCTTGACCAGGCGTTCACAGTGCGCCAGGGCCGCAGCGGTGGTGGCATGCCGCCCCCCGTCCGAAAATGAATCCGGTGTGATGTTCACGATGCCCATCACGCGCGCTTGATTCAGATCGATGCGAAAACGGCTGGTTTGCCAGTGCATGACGAAAGACCAATGAAAACGGGGCCTAAGCCCCGTTGAAAATCGTGAACCCCGGCGTCAGGCGGCTGCCGGCGCGCTGTCTGGATTGACCGGCGGGGTCGGCCCGCTCGGCTTGTTGCTGCCGGACGTCCAATCCTTCGGCGGACGCGGAGGACGGTCGTTCATGATGTCGTCGATCTGGTCGGCATCGATGGTTTCCCACTCCAGCAGCGCCCGCGCCATCGCGTGCATCTTGTCCTTGTTGTCCTCGATCAGCTTTCTCGCGATCGCGTACTGCTCGTCGATGATGCGACGAATCACGCCGTCCACCTTTTGCATGGTCTGCTCGGACACGTTCACCTGCTTCGTGACCGATCGGCCGAGGAAGACTTCGCCTTCGTTCTCGGCATAGACCATGGGGCCCAGCTCGTCGGTCATGCCATAGCGGGTGACCATGTCACGCGCGATCGACGTGGCGCGCTCGAAGTCGTTGCTGGCGCCGGTGGTCATCTGGTTCATGAACACCTCTTCGGCGATGCGCCCGCCGAACAGCACCGAGATCGTGCTGAGCATGCGTTCCTTGTCGAGGCTGTAGCGGTCGCCTTCGGGCAACTGCATGGTCACGCCCAGTGCACGGCCTCGCGGAATCACCGTGACTTTGTGGACCGGGTCGGTCTTGGGCAGCAGTCGCGCCACCAGGGCATGGCCGGATTCGTGGTACGCCGTGTTCTTGCGCTCTTCTTCCGGCATGACCATGGACTTGCGCTCAGGCCCCATCATGATCTTGTCTTTGGCCTTCTCGAAATCGACCATGTCGACCACACGTCCGTTGCGACGCGCCGCGAACAGAGCGGCCTCATTGACCAAATTGGCCAGATCGGCACCCGAAAAACCCGGCGTGCCGCGCGCCAGGATGTCAGCCCGAATGTCTTGGCCCACCGGCACCTTGCGCATGTGCACGGTCAGGATCTGCTCGCGGCCACGCACGTCGGGCAGGGTCACGTAAACCTGCCGGTCGAAACGCCCGGGTCGCAGCAGCGCCGGATCGAGGATGTCGGGCCGGTTGGTCGCCGCCATCACGATGACGCCCAGGTTGGTTTCAAAGCCGTCCATCTCGACCAGCATCTGGTTGAGCGTCTGTTCGCGCTCGTCGTTGCCGCCGCCCAGCCCGGCACCACGGTGACGACCGACCGCATCGATTTCGTCGACGAAGATGATGCAGGGCGCGCTCTTCTTGGCCTGCTCGAACATGTCGCGAACACGGGCCGCACCCACACCGACAAACATCTCGACGAAATCGGAGCCCGAGATACTGAAGAACGGAACCTTGGCTTCGCCGGCAATGGCCTTGGCAAGCAGCGTCTTACCGGTTCCAGGGGGCCCTACGAGCAGCACGCCGCGCGGGATCCGTCCGCCGAGCTTTTGGAAGCGCTGCGGGTCTTTCAGAAAGTCGACCAGTTCCCTGACTTCTTCCTTGGCCTCGTCACAGCCGGCGACGTCGGCAAAGGTGGTGGTGTTGTTGGCTTCGTCGAGCATGCGTGCTTTGGACTTGCCAAAACTGAATGCGCCGCCCTTGCCGCCTCCTTGCATCTGCCGCATGAAATAAATCCATACGCCGATCAGCAGCAACATGGGTCCCCAGGAGACCAGGATGTTCATCAGGATCGACGGCTCTTCACGGGCTTTCACATCGAACTTGACACCGTTGTTGATGAGATCGCCGACCAGTCCGCGGTCCAGGTAGGTTGCGGTGCTGCGCAAGCGCTTGTCGTCGGTGGTCGTCGCAACGATTTCGGTTCCGGACGGGCCTTCTTGCAGCGTGACCGCCTTGATGCGCTTGCCACGGACCTCTTCCAGGAAATCTGAATAGCCGATCTGATTGCCCTGCGATGCGCCCTTGTCGAACTGCTTAAAGACAGTGAACAGCACCAAAGCGATCACCATCCACACAGCGACTTTAGAGAACCATTGATTGTTCACCGCGGCTCCTTCACCGATAACACTTCCGCATGGGCACACGATGTGCCCAACATCCACGGCATATAGGGGCAATTCTAGTCCACTCAAGGTGCGGACCAACAGGTTTTGCCCTCCATCAAGCCCGGTGTCTGGGGAGGAATACTGCCTATGTCCGCTTGTCGATCACCGAGCCCGGACTTTTCAGACCGATACCGACCAGAAAGGTTTCTGAGGACTTGTCCCGGGAGGCCTTGGGTTTGATGGGTTTGACCACTTTGAACGTCTTCTTGAAGAGTTCGGCCAATTGGCTGTGACCGCTGCCGTGAAACACCTTGGCCACCAGGGCACCGCCAGGCGCCAGGTGATTTTGGGCAAACTCGACGGCCAGTTCCACCAAGTGGGTCATGCGCGCCGCGTCCGAGCTCTCGATGCCCGACAAATTGGGTGCCATGTCCGACACGACCAGATCCACCGGACGGCCTCCCACCAGGACCTGAAGCTGTACCAGCCGGTCCACGGCACCTTCTACCTGGTGTGCGGGTCGCTCTGCTGCCGCACCCCGGGGTTCCCGAACCGGACCGTCCGCCGGGCGGCCGGGGAGGCGGCGTTCTTCGTCCTCCGGCGGCTCGACGGCGACGCCGAGTCCGCCTGGCTCGGGGGCGGGAAGCAGCCGGGGTGGACG
>Ga0137403_10005322_pt1 | contig 14958 bp, 14 predicted proteins | sample CZOMad2_1_16fung_FD_122057 | JGI IMG/M metagenome (GOLD analysis project Ga0137403, IMG submission 122057) | Vadose zone soil fungal communities from Angelo Coast Range Reserve, California, USA - CZOMad2_1_16fungal (Hybrid Assembly) | ecosystem: Environmental > Terrestrial > Soil > Vadose zone... | reverse complement strand
AAATTTCAAGGAGACCCAGCTGCGGAAAATGAAAGCCGGACAGAAAGCCTACGTGCACGTTGACACCTACGGCAAAACGTTTCCCGGCCACGTCGATTCCATCGCGGGAGCCACCGGAGCAGTGTTGAGCCTGCTGCCGCCGGAAAATGCCACGGGCAATTACGTGAAAGTCGTGCAGCGCATCCCTGTGAAGATCGTCGTCGACCCTATCCCGGCGGATAAGGCGATTCTCCGGCCGGGCATGAACGTGGATGCGACGGTCGTCACGGAATAAAAGCAGGAATTCACTGGTAACAAGAGCAAGGACGAGACGTCTAAACAATGCGTCATCGAATTCTAGCCAAGCTGAGGACGCCGGACGGGAAGATCAACCCGTGGGTGATCGCCATTACAGTGACATTGGCGACATTCATGGAGGTGCTAGACACGTCGATTGCGAACGTCGCACTTCCGCACATTTCCGGGAATTTGTCAGCGGGCGCGGATGAATCGACGTGGGTGCTGACGTCATACCTGGTTTCGAACGCTATCGTGCTGCCGTTGTCGGGTTGGATGTCGTCGCTGATCGGCCGCAAGCGATTCTACATGTCGTGCGTGGCGATCTTCACGGTGAGTTCTTTTCTTTGCGGACTTGCGCCGAGCCTCGGTGTGCTGGTTTTCTTTCGGATTTTGCAGGGCATCGGAGGCGGAGGATTACAGCCGAGCGAACAGGCGATTTTGAATGACACGTTTTCGCTGGAGAAGCGGGGCATGGCGTTCGCGGTGTACGGGCTTGCGGTGGTGGTGGCACCTACGATCGGACCCTGGCTGGGTGGCTGGATTACCGACAATTTTTCGTGGCGCTGGATTTTTTATATCAACGTGCCCGTCGGGATCATTTCGCTGCTGCTGACCTCGGTGCTGGTCAGCGATCCGCCGTATATGAAAAAGGCGAGTGTGAAAAGCGGGTTCCGCATCGATTACATCGGCATTGGTTTGATCAGCCTGGGGCTTGGCAGCATGCAGATCATTCTGGATAAAGGCGAGCGCGAGGATTGGTTGTCGTCCAATTTCATCGTGTGCTTTTTTGTGCTGATGCTAGTCGGGCTGATCGCCGGAATCATCTGGGAGTTGCGCGAAAAGAATCCGGTTGTGGATCTGCGGATGATGAAGAACCGGAATTTCGCACTGGCGACGGTGGCGATGTTTTTTCTGGGATTTGTGCTGTACGCCAGCACGGTGCTCATTCCGCAGATGCTGCAGCAACTGCTGGGCTACACGGCGCAACTTTCCGGGATGGCATTGTCTCCGGGCGGAGCGGTGATCATGTGCATGATGCCGGTAGTGGGATTGCTGGTATCGCGCGTGGACACGCGGATTCTGGTGACGTTTGGCTGCCTGGTGTCGTCGACGGCGCTATTTGTGATGGCCGGCTGGGACCTGCAGCTGGATTACCGGCACGCGGTGACCGCACGAATGCTGCAGAGTTTTGGCCTAGCGTTTTTGTTTATTCCGATCAACGTGGCGGCGTTCGCGTACGTACCGAGAGACAAGATGAACATGGGCACGGGGATCATCAATCTGGCGCGAAATATTGGAGCGAGCGTGGGCATCGCAACGGTGACGACAATGCTGCAACGGCGCACGCAGGTGCACCAGTCGCAGTTGATGGAGCACGTGAACGGGCTGAGCGCGGCGTACCACAACATGCTCGCGGGCACACAGACGCGGCTGGTTTCGGCGGGGTCGGGACTGGCGCAAGCCGGAGCACAGGCGCATGGCATGGTTTACAACGTGGTGCAGCGGCAGGCGGTCATGCTTGCGTTTATCGACAATTTCAAAATGCTGGGCGTCGTTTTTCTGGCGGTGATTCCGGTGTTGTTGATGTTGAAGAAGCCGAAATCAGCGGCCGGCAATGTACCGGTGCACTGAGGCGGGGAAATCTTTGGGCTGCGCGGTACGTAATAGTTTAAGTGGAAAGTGGGGAGCGACCGATGGCGACACAAGTGGCAGTAGCGGTTGGAACGCAATTCAACGAAGAGAAACTGATTCGCGCCGGGCAGCGGGGCGATTCGGAAGCGGTGGAGACTTTGTTCCAGCGCTATCACCGCCCGCTGTTTCAGACGGCTCTGCGTGTTCTTGGCAATGCCGAAGATGCGGAAGACGCGTTGCAGGATGGATTGCTTTCCGCGTATCGGAACCTGAAGCGTTTCGAGGGGCGTTCGCAGTTTTCGACCTGGCTTACGCGCATCGTGATCAACGCGGCGTTGATGCGGCGGCGGAGCGCCAAGGCGCGACCCGCGGTGTCGTTGGACGAGCCGCCGCGCGAAGACGAATTGCCGGTGGTGGAACGCTTCGCGGCGAAAGGACCGAACCCGGAGCAAGTGTTCGCGGGAACCGAGCTGCGCGAGATGATCAGCGCCAATCTGGACGAGCTTTCCCCGCTGTTGCGCACCGCGTTTGTGCTGCGTGAGGTGGAAGGGTACTCGACCGGCGAGGCGGCCAAGAAACTCGGAGTAACCGAGAACACGCTCAAGGCGCGTCTGTGGCGCGCGCGGCATCAACTTGCGGAACGGTTGGGGCGAAGGTTGCGCCGCTTCAGTGACGACGTTACCGGAAAGAATGGCGACGCCGCGGGAATGATGGGCGAAGAAGCGTGCAGCTACTGCTGAGGATCGGAAGCTGGAAGTTTAGAGGTTCAAAATGAGAAGAAGGCCGGCGATTACAGCTGGCCTTTTTTCTTTTTCGCAGACTTCCATTGCGGCCAGGAAATCCTAGGTTTTTGCCGCGGGACTGGGTGGCGCGATGGTAGCCGCCGCGTAGAGTCCCATGACACGCAAATCGCTGGTGACTTTGCGCACTTCGGCCAACGCGTCGTCCAGGCGCTCCGATTGATCTGCCTCGATCTCTAAAACAAACTGATAGATCCACGGCTGCCCGTGGATGGGTCGGCTTTCGATCTTACGCAGATTGATGTTGTGACGTGCAAACGGTTCGAGCGAAGCCAGCAGCGCGCCGGGACGGTGGGCGATGCGCATGGCAAGGGACATTTTGCGCGCGTCCGACGGAATTACTTCGCGGGCGGCATCGGCGGCGGGTCTCAGCAGAACAAATCGCGTGAAGTTCTCGGTGTTGTCTTGAATGCGCTCGGCAAGGATGACGCCGCGGTAATAGTCCGCAGCGCGCCGTCCGGCGATCGCGGCGGACAAGGTATCACCGCGAGCAAGAACCTCTCGCACACTACCTGCGGTGTCTTCAGCGGGAACACGCTTGTAATTCGGATGGGCGGCAAAAAAGCGCTCGCACTGCGCCAGCGCCATCGGATGGGAGGAGACCGTGCGAATATCCGCGAGAGTTGCGCCTGGCCGGGCGATCAAGTGCAGCTCTATGGGCAGGATGGTTTCCGCCGTGATGGTCAGAGCGTTTTCCAGGAGCAGGTCATAGACGCGTACGACGGATCCCGCGAGTGAGTTCTCGACGGGAACCAGGAGAGCATCTGCAGCGCCCTCGGCGATGGCGCGAAACACGGCGTCGAATGTGGGGCGTGGGACGGTCGTGATCTGGGCGCCAAGAAGCTGCACGGCGGCCGCTTCGCTGAAGGCACCGGGTTCTCCCTGAAACGCCACTCTCATGTTCTTCGGATTTACATCCACACAGGTCTCCCGTTCTTTGCGTGTCCGTCGCGCGTGAAGCCGCCGCTGGGACTGTGATCCAACATCCTGTGTATTGACCGTGCTTGAGTATCAAGTATGATTCGCGCAGCGTCCCGAAACAAATGCGAATTCAACTCTGAGTGCAGAGAAGGGTCGACGATGAGTTACGTGGAGAAGAGCCTTGTCCCGGGAGAAACTCTGTTGTATCAGACGCGGCATCATTGGATGGTGCTGCTGGGACCGTTGCTGGTCAGCGTGGTGCTTGCTGGATTAGGCGTGGGATGTTTGGCGGAATTGGTTGCGGTCAAGGAAGGCAAGGGGATGTTGGCGGGCGCTTCCGCGACTGGTGTGCACGCGACGGAGTTGGCTGGAGTGCTGATGATCGTGGTGGCGATCGCGACCCTTGCGTTTGGGCTGGCAAAACGCAACGCCACCGAGATGGCGGTGACCAACAAGCGCGTGTTGATCAAGACGGGCATGGGAAACCGGCGCACGTTGGACTTGATGCTTTCTCGCGTGGAAAGCATCGCTGTTGAAGAGACTTTCTGGGGCCGCATGCTGGGGTTCGGCTCGGTTATCGTTCGGGGCACGGGTGGCACGCCGGAATCCTTCGTCATGATTTCGCATCCGCAGGAATTTCGCCGTAGTGTGCAGGAGCAGATCGGGGCGCATCCGCAGTCCTAGATTTGCGTCTGCCTGGGACAGGGCTTCCGCCGGTCAAGATGGTGTACATACAACTCTGCGCCAAGGCGAGCTATACTGTCGCGCATGAGTGCCCCTAAAACCGCTTTGACCCGCCCTGAACCAACGGAGTACGCGGCCTTCTATGAGAAATACGTGGCGCTGGTGCCTGGAAATGACATTGTCGCTATTCTCGACGCACAGCGGCTGCAAATGGCGCAGTTGTTTGCGGCGCGGAGTGAGAGAGACGGCAACTTCCGATACGCCGCGGACAAATGGACGGTTAAGGAAGTTCTGGGTCACATCACGGATAGCGAGCGGATTTTCGCTTACCGCGCGCTACGCATCGCGCGGGCCGATGCGACGCCGCTCAGCGGGTTCGAACAGGATGATTACGTGCGCGCCGGTGCGTTTGGGGAACGATCTTTGGCCGATCTCGCCGGGGAATTCGCGCTCGTTCGCAGCTCGACCTCGGCGCTTTTCCACTCACTTGGCAAAGAGGCTTGGTTACGCCGGGGGACCGCCAACAAGAATGAAGTTACCGTGCGAGCACTGGCATTTATCATTGCCGGCCATGAGCTGTACCACCGCGAAATCCTGAAAGAGCGCTATTTCCCCGCCATACCTCGCGCCTGACACTATCACGCGCGCACACGAACGCGATCTACATAGCAGTGTTGATACGGCAGGTCCCGGTGTTGCTCAGTGCGGGCGGCACTCGCAGCTGGCTTCTTGGGCATGCTTGGCGATCGCTGATCTGGAACTCGAGCCGGGGATGTTGGGTTAGGCGCAGCCACCGGAGTCGAAGGCTTTTTTACGATTACGGTAGGAAACAAAGTGGCGACGCGGACCAATGGATGTCGGCTAGGCGTCGCCGCGACGGTTGGAATCTTCGCCGTATTGGGGCGAAGCTGGTCGGCGACGCGGACCGGTGGAGTTGATGTCGGTGGTGTCGCTGGAGTGAGAAGTTGGGCTAGGCTAAGGGGAAGATGATCGGTAACGCGGACCTGTGGTGCTGGCATTGGTGCTGCTGCCGGGGGCTTGGCCAGGCTCGGAGGACATTGATCTGCAACACGGACTGGAGGTGCTGGGCTGGGCACTGTCGCGGGAGTCGGACTGTTCGCCACGGTTGAAGCCCGCTGATTGGGTACGGGAACCGGTGGTGCCGGGACAGGCGACGCCAGATTCGAATTCTTTGTCGCGCTGGGAACCCGTCGATCGGAGACGTGGACCCGTGCTGTCGAGCTCCGCGATATTAAGGCTGTCTCGTTCCCCGTCCACCAAATGCTTGTGGGTAGTTGAACTAGCTCATACACCAAAGCCATTGCAGTTGCGAGCAGGAAGGCAGCTGCGAACAATCCGAGCGGCTGTGAGGCGAGCGGATTCGTAAACTGGTCTTCGATCAAATACGCGCCGAGAACGGACAGGATCACCGCGAGCAGGAGGGCGAGACCTCCGAAGGTGCGTAACGCTCCGCCCCGGGCGACCAACGGCGACACCGGCTGAATGCCGGTAAGGGAATTTGCAAGGGTGTTCGCCATGCTCACCTTTGCGATGCAACGTGGGCGCCGACCGGCTCTTCAGGGTGAAGAAAATCCAGGTATGCGAAAACGGCTGAAGTGTATTTTTTCTTCATCACCCCGCCGCAAGCGCAACGCGGATTTTGCCCATCCACCTCTCCGCCTATCTCCACGACCACTTGACAGCCGCAGGCCGGATTCGTGCAGTTCCAGCGCTCCCGTGCTTTCATTAGCATGAGTCACCTTCCCTTGGTCGTCATTTTTGCGTCGAACGAGACATAGACTCGGCACGCCTCTTATTGACGGAGAAGTAAAATACCTATTAGTAAAACAGAATGCAAGGATTACTTTGGAGGTTTGCGGCAGTGCGGTCCAGTACGAGGTAGTTACTTCCGATATAACCTGCGAGCTGGAATTGCGTCCCAGGACGGTTAGCGCCCCGGGGTGGCGTTCGCGGAACCTGCTTCGGCGAACTGTTTCGTCAAGCGGACTCGAGCTTGCGGCGATACGAAGGCAGCGTCGGCCGCATAGTGTTGGCAGCGCCAAAATTCGTCCGGGCCCCAGCGGAACGTTTTCGCCAGTCGGTCGAATTCCGCGCTTACGCTGGTGGCCGACACCGTTCGCGCATCGGTGCTCACGGTGACTCGTAGCCCCTTGCGCAGCAGCCGCTCAATCGGATGATTCGTGAGCGATGTTGCGGCCCGCGTCTGCACATTCGACAGCGGGCACATCTCCAGGGTGACCGCCGCGGTTCTCGCGATCTCTTCCATCTCGGGCGATTCTTCAATGCGGACGCCATGGCCGATGCGTTCCGCTCCCAATAGATCGAGTGCTTCTCGGATGCTTTCGGCACCGGCCGCTTCGCCTGCGTGTACGGTCCGGCGAAGTCCCTCGTGCTTCGCCAGTGCAAACGCTTCGGCGTGAGCCGCACCGGAAAAGCGTGCTTCGTCACCCGCAAGATCGAGCCCGCAGACTTTGTCCCGGTTGGCCAAGGCGAGCTTTGCTATCTCTACGCTCCGCTGAGCCGATTCGTGGCGCAGGCAACATAAGATCAACCCGGTGGCCACGCCGAATGCCTGCTGCCCTTGAAGCAATCCTTCATACACGGCATCGACGACTTCCTGCAGCGAAAGGCGCTGCCGCAAATGAAGCTGCGGCGCAAAGCGCACCTCGCCGTAGATCACGCCATCGAGTGCCAGATCCTCCACAAATTCGCGCGCGATGCGGATTAATTGGTGGCGATGTTGCATTACCTCAAGAGCCAGGTCGATGCGAAGAAGAAAATCAGCCAGGTCCAGGCAAATCTCCGGCGCGACTAGCGCGGGCGCCAGCGGTTCCGGCAACGTCAGCCCAATTTGCCGACCTAGCTCCGCAACCGTGGCGATGCGTACGGAAGCGTCCAGATGGCAATGGAGTTCGATCTTTGGAAATTTTCGGAAATCCAGCGGCATTTTTTCCTGCTGAGAGGGATAGAAAATCGAAAAGCAGCAAATCATAGCCAAGGCCGATCCAAAGTGCGGCCAAAGGCTGGAGGCAACGCTGTTAGAAGAAAACGACCGCGGCATCCTCTATAGAATGCACCGCGAACAAAATGTCGCTACAACTAACGGCGTTTTACAGGACCGGCTCGCTCCAATTCTCCAGCGTTTCCTTGACCGTGTGCATGAATTTGTGTGCGATAGCACCGTCTACCACGCGGTGGTCGTAGCTCAGCGAAACGTAACACATCGATCGGATAGCGATCGAATCGTTGATCACCACGGGCCGCTTTTCGATCATCCCCAGGCCCAAAATTGCGACGTTTGGCTGGCTGATCACCGGCAACCCAAACAAGCCGCCGTACACTCCCGGATTGGTGATCGAAAAGGTGCTCTCCTGCACTTCTTCCGGCTTCAGTTTCTTGCTGCGCGCCCGCTCAGCCAGGTCGTTCAGGTTGCGTTGAATGCCCAGGATGTTTTTCTCGTCGGCATTCTTGATCACGGGAACGATCAAGCCCCAATCCAGCGCCACTGCCATGCCGATGTTGATTTCCTTGTGCAAGATCACGTTCGTGCCGTCCAGCGAAGAATTCACGGTCGGGAATGCCCGCAGTCCCGCGACTGCCGCTTTCACAAAGAACGGCATGAACGTCAGCTTGGTTTCGTAGCGCTTCTCGAATTCGTCCTTGGCTTTCGCGCGCAGGCCAGCCACCTTGGTCATGTCGATCTCGTCGATCGAGTACACGTGCGGCGAGACGTGTTTCGAAGCAAGCATGTGCTCGGCAATGCGCTGGCGCATCACGCTCATGGGCTGCACTTCGTAGTTGCCGAAGTACATTCTTTCGCGCGGCACGGCCGACTCAAATGCTACATGCGCTTGCCCGCCGGAACTCGGCGGCGCCTGAGGCGGAGCAGAAGCCCGCGGGGCGGGAGGCGGAGGTACTGCGGCGGATGTTGCCACCGGCCGCGTGTAGACGTCGGCCTCAACCGGCTCCATTTCTTTTTCTGTTTCCACGTCACTGCCGCCGGCGGCGATATAGGCCTCGATGTCCTGCTTGCTCACTCGCCCGCCCGCGCCGGTTCCGGGCACCGCGGAAAGATCTACGCCGTGTTCCTTCGCCATGCGTCGTACTAGCGGCGAGCTGTGAATGCGTTGTCCGTCCTTCGCGGGAACCGCAGGCGCTGATGGCGCCCCGGCCGCTGGCGCAGGTGACGCAGCTTTCGCCGCCGTTGCAGGCGGTGGCGGCGCAGCGGCAGTCTTGGCCGGCGCCGCCGGAGCCGCGGGTTTCACGGGTTCCGCTGCCTTAGCCGGAGGCGCGGCCTTCGCCGCACCCGCGCCGTCCCCTGCGGCGTCGATCACGCCGACCACGGTCTGAATCGGCACAGTTTTTCCTTCGCCGACTTTGATTTCCTTGAGCACGCCAGCCGACGGAGATGGAATCTCCGCATCTACCTTATCGGTAGAAATCTCAAACAGCGGTTCATCACGCTCCACTTTGTCACCAGGTTTCTTCAACCACTTGGTGATCGTCCCCTCAAAAATGCTTTCGCCCATCTGCGGCATTACGATGTCAACGGCCATGTGGGTCTCCTAAAAAGCTCACAAAGACTAAAACCGACTGTTAACTTCTCAATTCAGTCTTGAAACTCTTGACTTCTACTTTTGAGCTCAATACCGCGCCAATTCTTTCGCCGCGGCGATGATCTTCTGCGTATTGGGCAGAAAATGCTGCTCCAGTGGCGGCGAATACGGCACCGGGGTATCCAGTGCAGTGACGCGAAACACCGGGCCATCCAAATCGCCGAAGGCCTTCTCGCACAGAATCGCCGCGATCTCGCCGGCAATTCCACCGGTCTTGGTGTCTTCGTGAACCACCAATACCCGGTTAGTCTTCTTCACGGATTTCAGAATGGTCTCTTCGTCGAGAGGCAGCAACGTCCGCAAGTCAATCACTTCAATCTCGATGCCTTCTTTCGCTAGTGCCTCGGCGGCTTCCAAGGAGTTGTACATCATCGCAGCATACGAAAGAATCGTCAGGTGCTTGCCTTCGCGTCGCACTGCCGCTTTTCCGATCGGCACGGTGTAATCTTCCGTTGGCAACTCTTCTTTAATGCGCCGGTACAGGTACTTGTGCTCGAAAAAGAGCACCGGATTATTATCGCGCACCGCCGCTTTCAGCAGGCCTTTCGCGTCGTACGGAGTTGAAGGATAGATTACCTTCAGCCCTGGCGTGTGCACGAAATACATTTCCGGATTCGCGGAGTGAAACGGGCCGCCGTGCACGCCGCCGCCCGATGGTCCGCGTACCACGATCGGCGCCGGAGCGTTCCACAGATAGTGTCCCTTGGCCACGAAATTGGTCAGCTGATTGAACGCGCACACGATAAAGTCGATGAACTGCATCTCGCAAATTGGGCGGAGCCCAAGATAGCTCATGCCGCAGGCCGCGCCGATGATGGCGCTTTCGCTGATCGGCGTGTCGATGACCCGCTCCCAGCCGAACTTTTCCAGCAGGCCTTCGCTGGTTTTGAACGCTCCGCCGTAGACGCCGACGTCCTCGCCAATCACCACCACGGCGGGATCACGCTGCATCTCTTCAAACATGGCCTGCTTGATGGCTTCTAGAAATGTTACCGGTCCGCCACCATTGCCATTTGTTGCCGGATTCTTGGAAGTGTCCGCCATCGTTATCGCCGGGCCTTTCTCGCGGCGGGCCGGGCAACTGGCTTCGCGGACTTGGTGGATTTCGAGGGCTTGCCGGGAGCTTTCTTCGTCACCGTCTTGGCTGGAGTCGCCGGAGCCATCTTGTCTTCATTTTCTTTCTGCTCTGCGGCGGCCGGCGTGTCGCCGAAATGAATCGGCGCGGTGCCGCCACCGGAACCCTTGCCACGGCCGAAGCCTTCCACCACCCAACTCGCGTCAACACTCGATTTCGGCGGTGTCACCTCCGCGATGGGGCGTTCCCACTTCGCGCGAATCTTGTGGCAGTCGTCTCCGGTGCAATACACGCCCTTTTCCGCGAGTTCCGGGGGAGGCATCGGTGAATTCTCGGCGAAGTCGCGGTCCTTGGAGAGCAATGCGTCGATCTTCGTCTCGATTTCCTTCTTGGTTTTCGCATCGAGCAGCTTCTTCTCGGTGAGGAATTTCTCGTGCAGAAGGATGGGATCGCGTTTTTCCCAATATTCGCGCATCTCCTTGGGCACATATTCCGCCGGATCGTGCTGCGCATGCCCCATGCGCCGGAAGGTTTTCGCTTCGATGAGGATGGGACCTTCGCCGGCCCGGGCGCGGTCTACTGCTTCTTTCGCGGTCGAATAGACATCAGCTACGTCGTTTCCGTCGACGATGTAGCTGGCGATGCCATACGCTTTCGCGCGGTCCGCCAAATTCTCCAGCGGTACCTGCCGACGCACTGGCGTCGAATATGCCCAGCCGTTATTTTCCAGGATCAGCACAAACGGGGCCTTCTGCGTGGCGGCGAGATTCAATCCCTCGTGAAAAACACCGGTCGAGCTGCCGCCGTCGCCGATCCAGGTCATCGCCACGATTTTCTGACCCAGGTAACGCCCTGCCATCGCTACTCCGGTCATCACCGGAATCAAATCGCCCAGCATCGAAATCGGCGAGACGATGTGCAGCTTGTCCAGATCGCCAAAATGGCTAGTGCCATCCTTACCGAGCGTTGGCGACGTATATTTCGCCATGTGTTGCGTGAAAATATCGCGAGGAGGAACGCCTTTTACCAAAAGAGCGCCAATATTTCGAATCATCGGCGCAAGCCAATCTTTTTTCTCCAGGGCAAACGCGGTGCCGACGGAAATCGCTTCCTGACCCAGACTCGAATACAAACCGCCGACGATCTTGTTCTGGCGGAAGAGCTTGACCATCATGTCTTCCACTGCGCGATTCAGCCGCATGTAATAATACAGATCCAGATGTTGCTGCCGTGTCAGGTCTTTCTTCATTCGTTCTCCGGTGAGTCAGGCCTTTCCGCATGTCCCCCTGCGGCGCGATCCTTACGCCGAGATCGCCACTGGCTGCTCGAATCGCTGCAAGCCCTCGAGTAATTCAACCCGCGAAGCAGCTTTCATCTCCAATCCAAAAACTGCTCCCAAATGTTTGGTGAGCAATGGCAGCGCCTCTTTTCGCCCAAGGGGACGACCTAAAACCTTCTCCAGCGAAGTAGCCGCGCGCCCCGCAATTCCACACGGCACGATTAAATCGAAGAACCGCAAATCCGTGGCCACATTGAAAGCAAATCCGTGTGAAGTCACCCAGCGGCTGATATGCACGCCGATGGCTCCAATCTTTTCCGGCTCGCGGTTGGCTTCCTGATTTATCCAGACACCGGTCTTGCCGGATTCTCGCTTCGCCGTCACGTCAAAATCCGCGCAAGTCCGAATCATCACTTCTTCCAGCATCCGCACGTACCAAACTACATCGCGTCGAATTGCCGAAAGATTCAGCACCGGATACCCTACAACCTGCCCGGGCCCGTGATAGGTAATATCTCCGCCGCGGTTGGTCGCGTGAAACTCCACGCCCTTCTGCTGCAAGACCCGTTCCGAAGCCAGCAAGTGTTCGCGGCTTCCATTACGCCCAAGCGTAATCACATGCGGATGCTCGCAAAGCAACAGCACATCGCCGATCGCCTCAGCCTTTCGTGCCGCAACCAACCTCTTCTGCAGCACGAAAGCATCCGCAAAACCAATCAATCCCAAGTCGACAATGAGACATGAATTCATTTAGTACAGTCGGACCGCTCGAACTTCAAACGTTGATCTGCAAGCCCTTCACGCTAGCGAACGCATCCCCCATCCCCTCCCAAACCGTAGGATGCGCATGCATCATCTCCATCATGTGCTCGACCGTCCCCTCCAAGTGCAGCACCGCCGCCGCTTCCGACAAAATTTCCGTAGCCAACGGGCCAATGATATGGATGCCCAGAACCTCGCCGTACTTCTCGTCCGACACAACTTTGATAAACCCGCCATGATTACCCAAAATCGTTGCCTTGCTGTTTCCGACGAAAGGAAACTTACCGGTCTTCACGGAATAGCCTGCTTCCTTCGCTTGCTTTTCCGTCAGCCCGATCGAGCCAATCTGCGGCTCGCAATAGGTGGCGTTCGGGATACGCGTTTTCACGATGGCCGGCGGTTGTTTCCCTGCTATATGCGTCACCGCCGCGATGCCTTCCATCATCGCCGCGTGCGCCAGTTGCGGCAGGCCCGCGACGATATCGCCGATGGCGTACAAGCCCGGTTCGTCAGTCTCCATGTAAGGTCCGACGTGTACGAATCCACGTTCGAGCTTAGCTTTCGATTTCTCGATGCCGCAGCCGTCGGTCATCGGCTTGCGGCCGACGGCCAGCAAAAGTTTTTCGGCTTGTAGTGTCTGCGCCTTGCCCTCCTTATCCTTGAACGCCACAGTCACGCCTTTGGCGTCCTTCTTGACAGACTCAACCATGCTCTGCGTGAAGATCTGAATGTTTTTCTTGCGGTAGGTTTTGTCGAGCTCGGCGGAGATTTCTTCGTCTTCTACAGGCACAACACGCGGCAATGCTTCCAGAATCGTCACCTGTGTTCCAAACGAATTATAGATCGACGCAAATTCCACGCCCACGGCCCCTGCGCCCACAATAATCAATGTCTTCGGAATCGCAGGCAGTTCCAGAATCGACCGATTAGTGAGAATCGTCTTGTGATCGGGCTCGATGCCGGGTAGAGAGCGCGCCTCCGACCCGCTCACCATCAAAATGTTCGAAGCTTCGATCTGCGTTTTCTTGCCGTCTTTCTCGACGCTGACTTTTCCCGGTCCCTCGTAGCGACCCCAGCCCTGCACCCATTCCACTTTATTCTTCTTGAACAGAAATTCGATGCCCTTGGCGTGCTTCTTTACGATCTTTTCCTTGCGCGCAATGATGTTGGCCCAATTGATCTTGAGCCCGCTGACTTCAAATCCCAGCTCCGCGCCATTCTTGAAATGCTCGTAGACGTCCGCATGATGCAGCAGGACTTTGGTGGGAATGCAGCCGACGTGCAGGCAGGTGCCGCCGAGGAAGGGATCTTTCTCGACCACGATCGTCTTCAGCCCGAGTTCCCCCGCGCGAATGGCCGACACGTAGCCGCCCGGACCGCTCCCAATAATCGCCACATCGTACTTAGCCACGCGCACTCTCCTCTGGCAAAACCCCGGCACTAAGTTGGCGGATGGCGCCGACACTCTGTTTACCACGGTGCACGGACGGAGCAAAAAAGTCACCTGCGCTACCCGGCACAGACGGCTGCGTCCCGCCAAACCTCCAAATTTTAGCAGTCGCCCGACACTGCCGCAACTTGGCATCCTGGGTGGCCTAAAGGGTCATTGCGTGGCGTCCGATCCCAGTTTTCGGAGTGACGGGGAACGGAATCTCTGAGAGCTTTTTGCAGTCTTTTGCGTATAGTAGCATTCCGAAATGCGCCTACCATGAGACTCGCAAACGCTTACTGGCAGAGGTTTCCCCAGAAGTCGATGCTGCTCTTCCTGCTGGGCGTTTTCTTCATCTTTAGTACCACTGGCATCGCCAACGACATCATGTCGCTCGGACGCCAGACCACGCTTCACTATGTATTGGGCATCCTGCTCGGGGGCCTCGGTGCCACCGGTTACGCCGTTGCCGGATTTGTGCTGCGGAAGAAATTCTGGAAGGCATTTTTCCCGATTCTGATTGTTCAGACCGCTCTGAACAACCTGTTGCCCCGAGCTATGCCAAATCTGCCCTATCCGACGAACCTGGATACCGCTGGTATCGCGCAACTCCAGCGCCGCCTGGATTTGGACGGTTATGCGCTAATTGCTGCAATGGTTCTGGGCTACGTCTGCTTTCTGCTCGTGACCATCACTGAAGGGCGGCGCTACTTTCGCGTACAAGCGGAGGTCGAGTTGGCCACTGAGGTTCACCATGTTCTTGTTCCCGCGATTGCCGCGAGAATCGGTGAGTTTGAGTTTTATGGGCGGTCCTTGCCCAGCGGCGAGGTCGGAGGCGACTTGATCGATCTGGCCGGGTCGGAAGAAAACTGGGTCGCGTACGTCGCGGACGTGTCGGGACATGGTGTGGCGCCCGGAGTGGTGATGGGCATGGTCAAGAGCGCTGCGCGCATGCTGCTGAGTTCAGGGGATGACGCGAGCCACCTGGCGCGGCGGTTGAACGAAGTGCTCTATCCGTTGAAGAAGCCGGACATGTTTGTCACATTTTGCTTTATCGCCAAAACCAAAGAAGGTTTGCGCGTCGGACTAGCAGGCCATCCGGCCATCTTGCATTTTTCCGCCAGTACCAATGAGGTGACCCAGTTACAATGCCCGAATATGCCACTGGGCATTCTTCCTTCGGGAGAGTTCGAGAGCTCCGAGATTCAGTCCTCGAGTGGAAGCGTATTCGCACTTTACACGGATGGATTCCAGGAAACCGCAAATGAGGCTGGAGAAGAGTTTGGGATCGGCCGGCTGCAGGCCGAGTTCAAGAGACATGGGAAGGAGCCTTTGGAAGCGATCTATCGCGCGCTTCTGGAAAGCGTTACGCGCCACGGTGTGCAATTCGACGATCGATCGCTGCTGCTGATCCGGCGGCTGTAAGTTACGCCACTAAGTCTAAACTAGCTCACTGCCGG
>Ga0137403_10005321_pt1 | contig 14958 bp, 14 predicted proteins | sample CZOMad2_1_16fung_FD_122057 | JGI IMG/M metagenome (GOLD analysis project Ga0137403, IMG submission 122057) | Vadose zone soil fungal communities from Angelo Coast Range Reserve, California, USA - CZOMad2_1_16fungal (Hybrid Assembly) | ecosystem: Environmental > Terrestrial > Soil > Vadose zone... | reverse complement strand
CGGCCGCCAATCCGCACAGACCGCCGCTCAAGATGGGGAGGAGCAAGAGCCGCTGACGTTCGGTCGGGGTAAGACGAAGGAAAAGGAGGTTGAGCCTTTCTCGGATGGAAGCGGGGCTGGCCTTGCGGGCGGCGGCAAGAATCCTCCTTCCAAAAGCGCTGCTACCAATATATCTGGAGCATGAGAGGACCACCCTTCTCCACGAAGAGCCTCCAAGAGCATAGTTGACGAAAAATCACCACTACACTAATCAACCAAGACGCGTGCGTGGCCGTGCTCAAAAATCCTTGATCCGTGCGAAGCCTGCGTAGCACGTCCCGGTAAAAGCTGGTTATCGCCAAAGGGCAACAATCAATCCTCCGGTCACGATAAATCCTCCACCCATCAAGACAGGCGGCGTCGGAAAGAAACCGAAGAAGACAAGTTAGCGATCTGAAAGACGACGAACAACGTCGCTACGTACATTCCCGTGACGGTGGCGAATTCTACGGGAACCATATTGAGCGAAGTCCCGTTGCTAAATCGGTCTCACGGGTGGATCACCCGAGCGCGCGTAGGGTTCAAGATTATAGATTACCCAATTGAAGGCAACGTACTTGAGCCCCTCGGCGGAGGCTGGTGGCTCATTGTCTTCTTGGCCAAAAGAGCTGCGTGAGATCCGGTGAGTACGCGGGGGAACCGGAGCGAGAACGACGAACCCGGAGCGTGCTTGCGAGATTCCCATCGCGAGCACCACCCAGAGCCTGTTCTGAAGACTCATCTCGGAGACGGCCACAGAATTAGGGAAGCGCAAGTGGCACATCAGCTCTAGAGACTGCAAAAACGCAATCGACTCCAGGTGGCGGACTCAATCAATTGGTTCTCCCTGGCCTGCCAACCACTGCCAGGCACGGCGTCCGCGATTCCCGGTCACTTCCCTCGCCTCTCCGTACGAGACGAGCCGGGTCAATATTGTAGTGACCGCTGCCATGGGATATTTGTGTTCGGCCAACAGCAGCGGCGTCGTCTCTTGAATCTGATCGCAGACGTCTCGCGCCGTCATGGTCTTGGGTGCCTCCATTAGAGCCTTGCGACAAGCTTCGGTAATCCCGGGCTGTCGAGTCTTGGGCTTGCGATCCACAAGCTCGAGCAGCTCATCGTTCAGCATGCCGTCACCGAACAGCGTTGCCAGACCTACGATGGTCTGCTTTACTCTACCGATTCGCCTGGTGATTTGGAGTCGATGGCGCATCAGTTGGCGCAACTCCTCATGTGCCTTGCGCACCACTTCCTGAACATGAATGTCCGTATGGCTCGACATGGCTCGCTGTTCAGTCGGCTATCGAGCTGGCAGCTTGCCGTTCAGTGACCACCCGTCCATCCAGCAGGTGAATACCGCGTTCGGCATGCTGAGCGAAGCGGGGATCGTGGGTGACCATGCAGATGGTCGCGCCCTCCTGGTGTAATTCACGCAACAATTCCATAACAGCGTTCGCGTTTTGCGAATCGAGGTTGCCTGTCGGCTCGTCTGCCAGCAGGATGGACGGGCTTCCCGCCAGGGCTCGCGCCACGGCCACGCGCTGCTGCTGGCCGCCTGACAGTTGCGACGGGTAATGTCCGATGCGGTGGCTCATCCCCACTCGCTCCAAGGCCTGTTTTACACGCCGCTTGCTCTCTGGGCCGCTCATAGCGCGATAGGTCAGGGGTAGCTCCACGTTTTCGTACACCGTCAGATCACCGATGAGGTTGAAGCTCTGAAAGATGAAACCAATCTCACGGTTACGGACAGTGGCACGCTGTGAGAGATCCAGGTCCTCGACCGTCTCGCGTTTGAGCAAATACTGTCCATCGGTAGGCGAGTCGAGCAGGCCGATGATGGATAGCAGGGTCGACTTGCCCGAACCTGAGGGGCCCTCGATGGAGACGTATTCGCCTTTGCAGATCTCAAGGTCAATACCTGACAACGCGTGGGTTTCTACTTCGTCGGTGTAAAACACTCTCTCGATCCCTTTCATCGAAATCAGGACGTCACCTACTTCGGTCATTTTGCCTCTCTTCATCTCCGCCATAGGTCTCAGCGGTAATTAATCCAGCCGGATTCGGTCATACTGGTCCCAACGCGACATGTCGGAGAGAATCACCTGATCGCCATCCTTCAGCCCGCCCAGAATCTCGACGGTGTTCACGGAACTGCGACCCAGTGTTACCTGTACCCGCGTCGCCGTCTTTCCGTCGCCTGCCAGCTTGAACATGCCAATCGTGCTCTTCTCCTGGCCGTAGGTCGGGCGTCCGGCGAAGAGCACGCTCCTCATCCGCTCCAGGTCAATCGTGCCGTCCACGCTCAGGTCCGGCACCGCACCAGGGGGCAAGGCACCATTCAGGGCCACGTCAACCGTGCGAGTACCGTTCTGCACTGACGGATCGATGCGCGTGACTTTGCCTTCGATGAGACCGTTATGCGTGTCCACCTGTGCCAGCTGGCCGAGCTGCACATCCTTGGTCTGGGTCTCGGGAATTTTGAGCTCCGCCTTAAGGCGGTCCGGGTTTGCGACTTTGGCGATTGTCGTTCCCGCCGGCACCTGCTGTCCTTCCTGCAACGTGTTGCCGTTCAGAGTCAGCTCCTGCAAGATGCCGTTCATGCCCGCTCGTACTTTGAGCATGTTCTTCTGCTTCATCTGCAGGTCATAGATTGCTCGCGCCTGCTCCACTTTTGCCTTTTCCGCGGCTAGCTGCGCTTCAAGCTGCTTCTGCGCGTTCGAGTAACGCTGCTCCTCGATGTCAGCACGAATGGAGAGCTGCCGCGAACTCCCGGTAGAGAGCTTCCGCGCCTGGTCTGAAAGCACGCCCATCTTTTCTAGCTCCGCGTCGGTCTCAGCTTTCATCCGCGCATCCTCTGCATCTTGTTCCGCTTTTGTGGTATTCGCCCTCTGGTCCAGCACCTGGCTTTGCAGTGTGACTTCCAGGTTGTGGTATTGGGCTTCTTCGGCGCGTAGCTTCCACTCCGCATCAAAGGCCTGTTGCTCCACGCTGGGGTTGTCCAGGATGACGACCAACGTATTCGACTTTACTGGCGTGCCTGGACGCACGAGGATTTTGTCCACGCGCCCATCGGTGATGGTCGGGATCCAGCGGATCTCCTCCGGGGTAAGGGTGCCGAGACCATGAACCTGCCGCACCATGGGGCCGCGCTTGACCGTGTCGATCCAAAGACTCGAGCGGTCCAGGGCCGGCACCGCCGGCTTGAGCTTCGAAACGCCCATTGTGATTCCGGCGATCAGGGCCAAGCCCGTCGCGGCGTAAAACATTTGGCGCCGCCGGCGAGCCTGCGCTGCGAATGGTCGTGAAACATCCATAAAGCTACCGTGTTCGATGGGCTAATCTCGTAGCGCCCGGAGTGGATCTGTCCTTGTCGCACGCCAGGCAGGCAAGAAACATGCTGCCAGGGACGCGATCGTTATGACCAAGAATGCCGACCCGAACGAAAGCGGGTCGCGTGGGCTTACGTTGTAGAGCAGATACCCAAGCAGTCGTGTCGAGGCCAGTGCCACCGCTGCCCCGCAGACAATTCCGGATGCCGTCAATGTGAGGCCACGCGACATCACCAGCCGCAACAGGTGGGATGGGGTAGCGCCGAGAGCCATACGCAACCCTAACTCGCGCGTGCTCTGAGACACCGCATACGACATCACGCCATACAATCCAATAGCCGCGAGTAAGAGCGCCAATCCGCCTAGTACACTGACTAAAGTTACGGCCACGAGTTGCGGCGATGTCGAGCGATCTACCTGTTCTTGCAACGTGATTACCTCGAACAAGGCTAGATTCCGGTCCAGCGCGTGCACTTCGCGGGTCAGCGCCGCCGTGATAGTCTCCGCACTCAGTCGCGTCCGGATGTTCAAGCCCGGTCCTCTGGCGAAATTCTGGCGCAAAGGGACATAGAAAAAGGGTTTCGGCGTCTCTCGAACACTGTGGTACCTGGAATCTTTTGCCACGCCGACCACTTGCATCCATCGTCCCTTGACCTGAACGCGCTCGCCAATCGGATTCCTGCCGCCCCAATACTTCGCGGCCATGGTTTCGTTCACGATCGCAACCGGAACAGACTTTTCATCGTCGGCGCGGTTGAATTCGCGGCCGGACATCAAAGGGATGCCAATAGTCGCGAAATAGTCCGGGCCGACTTCGTTGTACTGCACGATGGGCTGTTCCTCGGGCGGGGGTTGATAGCCATCCACGGCAATCGGCGTCGAAGAAAAGCTTCCATAGCTTAGCGGCGTCATTCGCGCAAACTCAGCCGACTCGACGCCGGGTAGCGCCCTTACGCGATCGAGGAGTTGGTCCTGGAAATTCTGAGCGCGCGGCGCATCATATCCCGCCTGCACCAAATTCACGCTAGTCTCCAGCACGTCGTGCGTCGAAAAACCCGGGCTGGTATTTCTTATCCTCTGCAAGCTCTGCAGCAAGAGTCCGGCTCCGACCAGCAAAACGAAACTCAGTGACACCTGCATCACCACAAGGCCCGAACGGACCCATGCTCTCCTACCGCTCCCAACAACGCCTGCCGACTCAGCTTTCAAGGCGCCGGCAAGATCGAGGTCGCGGGTTTGCATCGCGGGAATTAGGCCGAGCAGGAGCGTCGCAATCAGGCAAACCCCGGCGCTTAGCGCCAGCACTCGCCAATCGATTTCGCCCGGCAGGTGCATCGCAACGCCTCCCCGCGCGGGGAGGAGCAGCACGAGCGCGTGACGGCACCAATGCGCAAGCAACAGCCCACCGGCTGCGCCACAAGCTGCGAGGATCAGCCCTTCGGTCACCAGTTGCCTCACCAAGCGGCCGCGCCCCGCGCCGACAGCCATCCGAACGGTCATTTCGTGACGTCGCGCGAAGGACCTGACTAGTAGAAGATTACCGACGTTGGCGCATGCGATCAGCAGCACAAAAACCACCACCGCGAGCATGATTTCCAGGGTTGGGAGCAAAGTGTTGGCGTTGTTGAATGGAGTTTGCCATAACGGCCACAGTTTGATACTGCGGCCACGGTTCGTATCCGGATAGTCCTTCTCCAATCGTTTCGCCACGGCGGCAATCTCTTGTTGCGCTTGCTCGCGGGTGACGCCAGGCTTCAGCCGAGCGTAAGCCTCGATCCAGCGTCCGCCGCGATCCTCCAGTTTGTAGCCGCCCGCTTCGAATATCTCCTCCATGGACGCTGGCACCCAGAACTGCATCGCCCAGCCGACGAAGGTGCCATAGAAGCCCGCTGGCGCAACGCCAACAATGGTATGCAACACACCATTCAGCCGCTGCGTTTTCCCGATAATTTGGGGGTCACCCTTGAATCGTCCTTCCCATAGCTGGTAACTGATCACCGTTACTGGATGAGCGCTGCGGCCCGAGTCTTCGCCCGGCTCGAATCCGCGGCCAAGTATCGGATGGACTCCGAGGGCATCAAAATAGTTTGCTGATACGATGCTCCCAGTACTGACTTCCGCGCGGTCACCGATGCTCAGGGTGGTACCAGTGATTTTGGTCACAATAAATGAGTCAACCAGTGTGCAGCTCCTCTGCAAATCGAGGAAATCTGGCCAGGAAAGGTCAGTAGGTTCCGCTTCGCCGCGCGCCATTCCGGTAAGAGCGAATAGCCGCTCCTGGTGAGCTACCGCGGGGTAGGGACGGAACAAGATCCCTTCGACCCAGCTGAAAACTGCGGCATTGGCGCCGATTCCTAAGGTCAAGCAAAGAATCGATAGGATGGAAAAGCCCGGATTGCGCCAGAGCATCCGGCAGCCGAATCGCAGGTCGGCGAAGAATCCATGCATGCCGTGGAAGCGTCGCGTCTCACGGCATTGTTCCTTATAGTTCTCTATTCCACCGAACTCGAGCTTTGCGCGCCGTTCGGCTTCCACCAACGGCACGCCTGAGCGCTGGAGGTCGGCCGCACGCTCCGATATGTGAAATCGAAGCTCCTCTTCCAGAGAGTCCTCAATACGCTCGCGGCGAAACAGCCGGTCGAGAAGGAAGGCCGCTGACATAGATCAGACCTCCGACGGACGCGCATCAAGGACGGTAGCCATGGCCGCGGCAAGGCGGTTCCAGGTATCGGTTTGCTCGCGCAGACGCTTCTCACCTTTCCGTGTCAATCGGTAATACTTCGCTCGCCGATTGTTTTCCGAAACGCCCCACTCCGATGCGAGCACGCCCTTTTCTTCCAATCGGTAGAGCGCTGGGTAGAGTGCGCCCTGCTCCACCTCGAACGCCCCTTTGGAGATTTGCTGAATCCGGAGCATTACCCCGAATCCATGCGGTGATCCCAACGACACTGCCTTCAAGATCAACAAATCCAGGGTGCCTGGGAGAATGTCAGCGGAGTTGAACATCGGAGCTTCCCTTCCCTAACCTACTTAGGGGAACCTATCATCGCTCCCCTAAGCTGTCAAGGGGAGTCTGGGTGGCCCTTGGAAGCGCGACTCAGTCCGCACGCTCTCGAACTCCTTGTAACAATTCAAGGCACCAGGCCGGTCGTGGACGTGAACCGAAAACGTTTGCAGCATTGTTTCTCTCTCGTATCCGAAGGTGTCTTCACTGACGGTCTCGGACATCAAATCGTGCGGTGTACGTCCGCCCCAAAGGCCTATGGGAACATCGCGCCGTGAGGTCGCACTGAGCAAAGAGTGACGGTCGAACGTACATGCGCAGAGGGGCGTGGGGAGACGTAGCACGGGTAAGCGGAATCGAGTGCGTAGGCGAAGTCGACTTCGACCCCTTCAGGTGCGTTGCGCGCTGGCCGGAACGTCGCAGCAATCATGGGCGGCTTAGGACGCACCCGCAACGGGACCTATGCGGAGTACACCTGAGTTCCTTTAACCAACATCTTCACCCTGGAGACTGCCCAATTTACAGGCAAGGTCCCGGGTAAAACTGATAACTGCACCCTTGCTTGCATGGTAGGCGGTGGCCTGAAGGATTTCCGCAGGAGCGCCTCTGAGCCCAGCCACTGAAGAAATATTGATGATTTTTCCGCGGCGGTTGCCCAGCATGACTTTCCCTACAGCCTGGGCACAGAGAAATGTACCAGTTAGATTGGTTTCGATTACTCTGCTCCAATCCAAGAGGCGCATTTCCTCGATGGGCGCACCCAATCGCTGACCTCCCTTGATCCCGAACTTCGGGGTGCGGATCTGATCCTTCCAATGGTCAATCATCGACTGGTGTTTCCACTTTACTCCTAATCGATCACGCCAATATTGGGAACAATGCAAGCCCTTCAGCTGCGTCCTATCCACGATGTCAACCCCAGATTGTTGCCGACCTGTCAGGAGGCGGCGGGTTCGAGTCCCGTCGCTCCCGCCCATTTTAATTTCGATTGCCATAGCATCGCACTTTCACGGCGGTGCACGGTTCAATCCCGTCGGGGACGCCAAATCAATCGAAGAGCCGGAGCGCAGGCTAGCTTCGCCAAATCAATAATATACAAAGCTGTCGTCCAATCGCTGATTGTGTCGTCTATTCCTATTGCACGCCACTTCTTGATAGACGAGCGAGAGGAAAACATGAGAAAGGTGTTCTGGTTCGCCATTGCGCTTACGCTTTGGGCGGGGGTCGCGTTCATGCTGCGGCGCGCGGCGTGCCAGGATTCGTTTCCCGGATTGCACGACAATAATCCGGCCCAGACCCGCGCGGCATTTCGTGATGGGCTGTATCTGGGTCGGCTTGCAGCTCAGCGTGGCGAAGAGCCTCATATTTCCGAGGCGCGCTGGTCAAACCAGGCAGACCGCATCTTGTTTACGGCTGGTTATGCGCAAGGATATGACGGCACTTGGTGACGAGTGGAGATCTATGCATTTACGTGCTCGACAATCGCGACATCGACCAATCGCGGAAAAAGATTCGACAAATAATGAGTTTCAAAGGGACGGGCGGCATTAAGTACCCTGCCCGAGTTGTTCTCGACTGGGAAATGCAGCGCGGGTTTGCACTTGCACCCGGGACGCTACGGGTTGGCGACCAAGCCAAAGGCTTCCCGAGGATCGAAGAAACACCGGCGCAAGAACGCTTCGTCGGAGAGAGTTCCTGCCTTCCATTGGCGCAGGGCAGGCAAGGTTGCAGCGATCATGCCGCCATCTTCCGAGTCGAAGATCACCACGACTCCAACGACGCTGCTCGAACTACTGATGAGGTCGGCATATTCCCGGTCGAACAAGGACTTTGCGAATGCCAGCTTCGCCTCCGGACCGGTAACGGTCGCGTTGTCAGCGGCTTTCTGCACCGTGACAATCCTTACCGTTTTTCCGAGGAGAGGTCGCCAATTTCCCGGGAAGGACGCGACCTGTTCATTCTGCACGCGGAATGGCTGGGTATCAGTGTGTGCCGGTTCGCTTTGAGCTTCCGCTTCCGCAGGAGGTAGGTCTGGGTCTGCGGTAGGCATCTCCAAACTCGAACGGCGGATCCATCCTCGGGAAATTCCGGAAATACGGACGTGTACCCAATTCGAATTCGCGTCCAGGATTTCAAACTCATCTTCGGCCGCCGCAAGGAAAAGTACTTTGGCGTTTTCAATCGGATTCGCAAGTACAGGTGTGTCTGCTCTCTGCACCGCAACCAGGTTGCTAGGATGGGCCTGATTGCGGAGGATCTCCTCTAGGCCGTTCGCTTCTTTTGCTTGTTCCTCGGCGTGTCGATCGAGCACTGCCTTTCGGGTGGTCAATGAAGACATATGATCCAAGCTCAACGGATCTCCCAACTTGAATGGTGAGCCGGCTGGTGTTTTGGGTTTTATGCCGCGCGCGTTGTCTGGCGGCGGCACGGAGGACGCTGGAACTGGCGGACTAGACTGATTGTTTTGCGAGGGAAGGGATCTCGCGGTTGACGTCACGTTGGAGGGCGACCCTTGGCTGCCTAGCGCTTCCTGTAGGCGATCGAGGAAATCGGCTTCCAGACGGCCATTGGAAGGAAGAACCTGATAACCCGACCTTCCTGAAAGCGGGTCCGTGTACCAGGCAGTAATGGTCGCATTGACTAGAACCATCGATCCACCCGATGGAGTGGAGCTTACTTGGGATGTGCATTGATAGTAGCCGCGGTGGAAGCGATCTAAAGGCCGATCGCCAAAAACGGTGAACCCCTCAAGAGCCGGGAGATGGCCGGCGCTTGACGATTGCAACTCCTTGACCCGCTTTTCAACGATCGCCTTGGATTGTGGAAACGTCCGTTGGTAGGGCACGCTCTGGGCACTGCTGGCGCGGGCAAACAAGAAGGCAATAACGGCGATGGCGCAGCAGACTGTGAACCGCACCCTGAAAGTGAATTTGACGGCGGAAGCGAAGCACTTCACGGGAGCGGCTCCAATTGTCCGTGGTTGATCCAGCCGTGTTGTCCATCGGTGGTTTCCACGCCGTACCAGTATGGAGTCACGATCAGGATTACGACTTCCGCGCCGGCTTCCAGAGATTTCACGTTGGTCGCGCTGTGAAAGGGGGCGGACTTCAACTGGCCACCCGGAGCTTTTACGACCCGTTCTGCCTGGCGCCGCAACATCTCGAGATGTTGGTCTAGGGTTTGAGCCGAAGTTTGCGCGGCGGCAAGGGCAGAGGCTTCATCCGCCAGACGTTTGCGTTCCAACGTCTGTCCAGCCAATTTTTCCTGGCGCTGTTCCTCGCGCTCCGCGGTTTGTTTCCTCTCCGACTCGACTGCGTCGATCTGATTCTCAACCTCCTGGCACTCGGCGCTTTCCACGCTTCCGTTGGAGGGATGCACGGTGCGATGGAAGTCTTCGACGAAGACCGCATCAATTCGCAAGATAGTTTTAGACGCGTCTTTGCTCTGCACTACATAACGCACGGCCAGCGTTCCCTCGTCCTTGCTGTCCTTGAAATTCAACGGAGCCAACACGCCAGTGCGCACTTTGTAATAAACCTTGCCCGGCTCTTTCCACTCGGGAAACATTGGCGAGGACGCGGCGGCGCCGGCGTTCTCGATGTATTTGTCTTTGCTGAATTCCTTGCTGCCCTGGATGATTCCGTTGTTCACGATCGCCTCTACAGCCTTTAAGACTTCACTTTCGGGGGACGTGATCTCGGTAGAAAACACTGAACCGTAGTCTTCGGATGCGACTTTCCTCTTGTGCTCGCGGCCATGAAGAGGAGGAGCGATCCAGAGCAAGAAAAGAATTGCAGAGCCGGTGATGAGGAATTGATTGCGCTGCGGGAGACGAGTTGCGAGGGACCTACCTGTTCCCAGTGCGATCGACGAGCGGCGAGACGCCTTCCATCCGGCAATTCGGCGCATGTGTACAGGGCTCTGAAATCCCGGTGCGGCAACTACTCCCATCCCCTGTTCCATACTCTCGACCGAGGGAGGCTGTCAAATGCAAGCGTTTGAACGACCGCGTTCATGCGGTCAGCCGAAACACAAGTGGGGGAACGAAATTCACGGTTTGGGACGTACCCGTTGCTCTCCGAGACCGGTTCCTTGTCGGACTCTGATTCTTTTTCTAAGAAACGGGACTAGTGAGTCTCGTGACAATTCTTTGACAAATTGCCCGCGAGATGAGTGTAACCTGACGGACTAGGTTCGCAAGATGATCGTTGTGGCGCCATGAAGCCATCCAGTCACTATCCGAAAAAGAAGGGAGTTTCCGCGTCCAACCTCAACGAGCATAAAACCCAGTCGGGACGAACACGCGATCGAGCTGGCAAAAAGCAAGCGCTCATCGTTGCCGCTCAGAAATTGTTCGCCAGCAAAGGCTACGACGCGACGACAACTCGCGAAATCGCGGCTTGCGCGGGGTGCGCGGAAGGCTTGATTCACCGGTATTTCAGCGGCAAGGCAGGCCTGCTTCCCGCCCTGATGGAGTACCGTGTGTCGCAAGAAGTAGCTGACCTCACCCATCACATTCGTCCCGCTGACTGTCTCGAGGACGAATACCTCCAGTTAGTCAACTGGGCGGTGGACCACATGTGGGGGGATCGTGAGTTCCTAAAAGTCGCCATCCCTCATGCTGTGTTGGATCCCGGGTTTGGGCAACTGTTGCGCCGAGTAGGTCCACTCCAGAGAGCGCGGGCAATCAACGGACGGCTCAAGAAATTCAGAGAAAGCCGAGCACTGCCCGATGTGGAGTTCGATGCGCTGGTCCAATCGGTGAGCGTGATCGGATTCATGTTCGGCTTTATGCGGCCCGCGGTGCTGCGGCAGGACCGAAAAACTTCTGCGAAGACCGCCATCGTGATCGCCAGGCTTCTAGTCCGAAGCCTTTCCTCTGGAGATCCAGTGCGCAAACCGGCTCAGCCAGCGGAGCTCTCAGTCAGCTAGCTTCCAGTCCTCCTACAGTATTCTCTGTAGCCGTCCCTCCAACATTTTTCTTGACGGTTTTCTCGGCCACATGATATTACCTTTTTCCAATATGTAAGTGCGCCTGCACGCACTTATAGAAGTGTGTATGAAAAATTGACAATAGAATCGGGACCCACGATCAGCGTGGGTAAGGGGCAGCAGCTTTTGGTTCGTTGTAACTGGACTCAGTTGTTCCAGTTTGGCGTTGCACCAGGAGGACTCGATGACCTCTGCCCGGAAACGTCTCGCCAGTAGTTTGCTGCTGGCGTCCTTCTTCCTTCTCTTTCTTCTCTGTTCTATCAGCGACGCGAACGCCCTTCCCGCCTTCGCGAGAAAATATGGCTTGCGCTGCTCCGCCTGCCATGAGGCTTGGCCGATGCTCAACTACTTCGGCCAGAAGTTCAAGGACAACGGCTATCAGCTAATGAACGACCGGGATGCTCCGATCTGGCAGAACAATGGCTACTGGCCGGTGACCATGCGAATCACCCCGAGCTGGCATCGCGAGAGCACCGACAAGGTGGCCATCGACCAAAGCGGCGGACAGCAGCAGATCACGGCGCACGGTTTTGACGTTGGCGGTCTGGACATACTTTCAGGCGGAACGCTCGACAAGAATATTTCCTTCCTGTTCGTTCTGTCGTCGGATGAGAACGCCGCCTTTCACTTTGAGTCGGTCAATGCGCGACTGGATAACCTGTTTGGCAGCCCCTGGCTCAACGTCAAGATGGGGAAATTCGAACTAGACAACATCGTTTCGGAGAAACGTGGGCTGACCCTCTCGGCGAATGGCGGTGGTTTCCAGCTCTATCACTTCGTTCCGGTCGGAGACAACAATTTCCTAGGGCAGATCGGCGACAACCAGTTCGGACTGGAGTGGATGGGGCACTCGGCCAATGACCGCACCCGTATTTCGGCCGCCCTCTTGAGTTCCACCGACGGCAATCCGGACCTGCCGGGAAGCAACTCCTACACCGGGTTCTTTGCGGGAAGTCACGCCTTCGAAGTCGGCAAACTTGGGACCCAGCGCGTCGGTTTCTATGCCATGGTGGGACAGGCGCCGACGAATTTTCTGACTTCGGGAGGAGAACCGATCGCGGGCGGAGGGTTCGGCAACAAGACCTTCAGTCGTGAGGGCTTTAACGGAATCTTCTACCTGGGCAAGCTGGATTTCCAGGTCGTAACCCAGCACGGCTCGGACAACGCATTCTTTGCGACCAGCACTGCAGCCCCCGGGCCACTTCCGACTGGCGCACGGTCCGCGGTTTGGAACGGTGCGTTCCTCGAGACTCACTACGTATACAACCCGCAGCTCGTTTTCATTCAGCGGTCGGAGTGGATCCGAATGTCGCAGCAGGCGATTCCGGGCACGGCTTCCAATCTGGGGAACATCGACAATTATGTGATCGGATACCGCTACATGCCCTTTATGACTAGCCGCGCCGGCTTCGCGTGGCATAACGAGTACTCCTGGATCCGTCAACGCGGAGGGGCGCCGGACGGCACCGACCTTACTAGCAACAGTCTGATGCTGGGATTCGACTTCGACTTCTAAAAGAGGGAACGCCCGATGCGAAGAATGATAGCTAACGGTTCGCTCGTTTTGACGGCGGTGGCGGTAGTCGCTCTTTGCAGCCTCTCCTGGGCGCAAATGACAGAGGCTGAGGAAAATCAGCGATTGGGAATGGAGAGCCACATCGGTAAGCTGACCGGTCATGCCGCCGCCGCCAAAGGCACTTACCGCAGGTACTGCGTTGGTTGCCACGGTGTGTTGGGGGACGGAGAGGGAGAGAACGCGCAATGGATCGATCCTAAGCCGCGCAACTTTACTCTGGGGATCTTCAAATGCCGCTCGACCACGACCGGGACTTTGCCCCTGGACTCTGATCTTTTTGATACCCTCGGGCGCGGTCTGGACAGCTCGAACATGCCGTCCTGGAACCCACTTTCGGCGCAGGACCGAGCGGATCTGGTGGCTTATGTAAAACACTTCTCGGCGCGCTGGGTCACCGAAAAACCGGGAACTCCGATCGAAATTCCGCCAAAGCCGGAGGTCACCGCAGATCGACTCAAGGCGGGGCAGGCAGTGTTTCAGAAGGTGGAATGCTGGAAGTGCCACGGGCCCACTGGGATGGGGAATGGGCCCTCCGCAGCCACGCTCACCGACGACCAGAACCGTCCCATTCAGGCCTACAACTTTCATGACGGCAACCGCTTCAAGTGCGGCACCAGCGACGAGGACCTGTACCGGATCTTCATGACCGGACTGGACGGGACGCCCATGCCTTCGTGGTCCGACAACATCAAGCCGGATGAAGCCTGGGACCTGGTGTTCTACTTGCGCTCTTTGCAACCGATGAAGAGCAAGGAGAAAGAGATCGCGCGGCAGATCGGTCTGAAGCCTGGCGCGCCAAGTGCCGCTCCTGCACCGGCTCCGCAGCAATGAAGTCGTACCTGAGCGAAGTCGAAAGAAAGGGAAAAGAACAAAATGAGAGTACGTTACCAAGTGGCAGGTATGACCTCAATCTTGATAGTGATAGCGATCGGTCTTTTGTGGTCCACCCGGAGTGTGAGTGCAGCCGCCGATGGCAAAATCACGGGCACGGTCAAACTGGATGGCGCGGCTCCGCACATGAAGGGCATCGACATGTCCAAAGATCCGTTCTGCGTCAAGCAACACGAGAATAGCCCGGCCCACCTCGAGAATGTGGTGGTGGGTTCAGGCGGCGGACTGCAGAATGTTGTGCTCTACATATCAGCAGGGTTGAGTGGAGCAGAGACCAGCCAGGCACCCGCTCAGGAACCAGTGTTCGATCAGAAGAACTGTATGTACACGCCACACGTGCTGGCGATGGATGTCAACCAGAAATTTAAAGTGGCGACCAGCGATCAGACAACTCACAACATTCACCCACTGCCCAACGCGCTCGCTGGCAATATCCCGTGGAATAAATCGCAACCGCCGGGAGCCCCGCCAATCGAGACGAGTTGGAAGACAGAAGAGGTCGCGATCCCGGTCAAGTGCAACATCCATCCCTGGATGCACGGATATTTCGTGGTGGTGAAGGGCCCATACGCCACCACCGATGAGAAGGGTTCGTACACGATTGAGAACGTGCCTCCGGGAAGCTATACCGTAACTGCCTGGCAAGAAGAATATGGAACTCAGGCGCAGAAGGTGACGGTGGCCGCCGGCAAGCCAGGGGCTGCCGACTTCACGTTTAAGGCCAAGTGAAGATTCCGGGTAAAGAATTCAGTCCAAGAGGACAGGAAAGGGCACGACTTGCTTCAGATGACGCGGCTGTCCAGCGTGTTTGATATTGAAAAGGACGAAGCCAGCGCACTCAAGTCTTTCGGGACTGAAGCCTCCGAAGGTGTTGCCTGAGCTCCTCACGTTATGCTTGACACCTCGGGCCCTCCTCGTGAATGAGTAGTTTCAGATTCGAATCAAATGAGCAAATATTCATGAAGAGTTCAGCCAATGTTTAGGTTGTTCAATTAACATCACGCGGGCCGGACGCGCCAGCCGAGGGGACTGATGAGGCCAGGCGATAGGGCTGAATTGGAACGCTGGCTGGAAGCGAGACAACATGGCTAAATTCTTCGCGGTAACCATCATCGTTATTGCAATCGCTTCTGCGATTCCCATTCTGC
>Ga0137403_10005320_pt1 | contig 14958 bp, 12 predicted proteins | sample CZOMad2_1_16fung_FD_122057 | JGI IMG/M metagenome (GOLD analysis project Ga0137403, IMG submission 122057) | Vadose zone soil fungal communities from Angelo Coast Range Reserve, California, USA - CZOMad2_1_16fungal (Hybrid Assembly) | ecosystem: Environmental > Terrestrial > Soil > Vadose zone... | reverse complement strand
CCGATCCGGCCCGCGAGGCGCTCGAGGTCGCCGATGCCCCCGAGCGCGGCCCGGAGTGCCTCGCGCAGCTCGACCCGCTCCGCCAGCGCCTCGACCGCATCGAGGCGCCGGCCGATCGCCGCCGGCTCGAGGAGGGGGTAGAGGAGCCATTCGCGCAGGCGGCGCGCGCCCATCGGCGTGGCCGTCTGGTCGAGCACCCAGAGGAGCGAGCCGCGCCGCTCGCCGCCGAGCGTCTGCAGCAGCTCCAGGTTCCGGCGCGTGGCCGCGTCGAGCTGGAGGAAGCCGGCGGGCGCATAGGCCTCGGGCGGCCGGAGGTGGGCCGGCCGGCGCCGGTAGGCGGCGTCGACGTAGGCGAGCGCGCCGCCCGCGGCACGCGCGGCGAGTGGCGGCAAGTCGCCCTCGAGCGGGACCGGCTCGGGCAGCACCGCCGCCGCCCACGGGCGTCCCTCGCGGCAGGCCGCGTCGACCGGGGGCGGCAGGTCCGGCGCGAGGAGCAGCTCGCGCGGCGCCAGGCGCTCGAGCTCGTCGCGAGCGAGCTCCCAGCCGCGCACCTCGGTGGCACGGAAGGCGCCGGTCGCGAAGTCGATGGCGGCGATGCCGAAGCGGTCGCCCTCGGCGGCCAGCGCCGCGAGCAGGCTCGGCGCGCCCGGCTCGAGGCTCTCCTCCTCGAGGATCGTGCCGGGCGTGATGACGCGCACCACCTCGCGCTCCATGAGCCCGCGCCCGCGCGCCGGCGCCTGCTCGCACACGGCCACCGTGTGGCCCTTGGCCAGGAGGCGGGTGATGTACGGCTGCGCCGCGTGCGCCGGGAAGCCGCAGAGCGGCACCTCGTCCGGGTCGCCGCGGTTCCGCGCCGTCAGCGTGAGATCGAGGTCGCGCGCGGCGGTCGCGGCGTCCTCGAAGAACATCTCGTAGAAGTCGCCGAGGCGGAAGAGGAGGATGGCCCGGCGATTCTGCGCCTTGATGCGGAGGTACTGCGCGAGGAGCGCCCCCTGGCGTCCTCCCGACCGGCGCTCCCCCACCGCCTCCGCCATGGGGCGAGGCATACCCGATCAGCGGGCCACTCTGCCAGTGGTCCGTGCTCGCAGCGACGCTCCGGCCGCCGAAGAGCGAGCTACTCCGAGGAGGCTTCCGATCGACGGAACGCCCCGGGGCTCCGTCCCGTCCAGCGGCGGAACGCCTTGTAGAACGCGCTCGCGTCCGAGAACCCGAGCAGGAACGCAATCTCCCCGATGCCGAGCCCCTGCCGGCGGAGATGGCTCACCGCCAGCTCGTGCCGGAGCGCGTCGAGCAGACGCCGGCCGGTCGTTCCCTCGCCCTGCAGCCGGCGCCGGAGCGTGCGCGTGCTCATGCGCAGCCCGGCTGCGACGCGCCCGAGGCGGGGGGCGCCGTGGCGGAGGTCGGCGGCCAGCAGGTCACGGACTCGATGCCCGAAGCGGTCGGTCCGCGGCAGCTGTTGGAGAAGAAGGCCCGCATGCTGCTCGAGAACCGCGAACAGACCCGGGTTAGCGTCCACGAGCGGAAGCTCGAGCCCGTCGGCGGGAAAGATGACGGCGGTCTCACCGGCACCGAAGCGCACCGGCGCGCGGAAGATGCGCTCGTGCTCTCGCCTGTTCCGCGGGCTGGCGTGCGCGAAGCGGACCTCGAGCGGGTCGAGCGCCGTGCCGGTGATCTGGCGCGTCCAGACGACCGCTCCGGCGATCACGCACTCGGCTACCGGAGGCGGCGGCTCGAGCGCCGAGTGGAGACGGTATCGCTGGATCGCGCGGCCACCGTGGGTCTCGAGGCAGAGCTCCGCGTCCTGGATGAGACGCTGGTAGCGCCGGGCGGCGACGAGCGCAGCGCCCAGCGTCGGGCTGCTCCGGATGAGGTAGTCGATCGCCCCGAGCGCGCCCGGGCGCAGGCGCTCGGCGACGTGGAGCCCGAACGCCTGGTCGCCGGTGACGTGCGCGGCCGCGTGGAAGAGGTCGAAGGCAATCGCGTGCGCGACGCGGCCGCCGGGGCAGACGTCCGGCTGTCCGAGTCCCACCCGCGACAGCACGGCTGCCGGCTCGACTCCGGCGGCCTCCAGCGTGTCCGCCACCAGCGGGATGACGCGCGCGGACATGGTGGACGTCCCCGGACGCATCGCTTGGGCCGAATCGTACCACTGCCTGCCGGCGGGGACACGCCTTCTGGCCGCTCCGGACAACGGTGAGGAACACCAGATGCGATAGCATCGATTTGCACCGCCATGGCGGTTTCCCGCTTCCAGCTCGCGCAGGCCAACGTCGCCCGCATGCGTGCCCCGCTCGATGACCCGACGATGGCGGGCTTCGTCGCGCAGCTCGACCGCATCAACGCACTCGCCGACGCCAGCCCCGGGTTCGTGTGGCGCCTGCAGACCGAGGCGGGCAATGCGACTGCCATTCGGGCCTACGACGACGAGCGCATCCTCTTCAACATGTCGGTATGGCACTCGGTCGAGGCGCTGTCGGCGTTCGTGCACCGGGGCGCGCACGCCGGCGTGCTGCGCCGCCGCGCGGAATGGTTCGAGGCGCTCGGGGAGCCCTTCGCCGTCCTCTGGTGGATCCCGGAGGGACACGTCCCGACCATCGAGGAGGGCAAGAGCCGCCTCGAGCGGCTGCGTCGTCTGGGACCGACGCCGGAAGCGTTCACGTTCGATCGTCTCTTCCCGCCCGCATGTCCGTCGCTCGTCATCCTCGACTACGCGCCGGCGTACCGGCGAGACTGGGAGGCGCTCAACCTCGCCTGGCTCGAGAAGTACTTCACGGTGGAGGAGGTCGACCGGAAGATCCTCGCCGACCCCGAGCGCGAGGTGCTCGACGGCGGAGGGCACGTTCTCCTCGCCGCGCTCGAGGGGACGATCGTCGGGACGTGCGGACTCCGCCGGCTGGACGGCGAGACCTTCGAGCTCATCAAGATGGCCGTCGCCGAGGGTTACCAGGGGCGGGGCATCGGCACGGCGCTCGCCAGCGGGGCGATTGCGCGCGCCAGAGCGGCCGGGGCGCGGAAGGTCGTGCTCGAGACCAACAGCCGCCTGGCTGCCGCGCTTCACGTCTACCGGAAGCTCGGCTTCAAGCCCGCGCCCGCTCCCGCAGGCTCGGCCTACGCGCGCACGGACACCGCGCTGGAGCTCGAGCTGTGAGGCCGCCGGGATACGGCGCCACCGTCTCGCCGGTGGGCGCTACCCGACGGACGAGCGCCCTACCTGCAGACCTTCCTCGGGCCCTTCTTGCGGCAGCTCTTCGAGCAGCAGTCGGCGTTCGCGGTGCAGGTGGCGCCGGATGGGAAGCACGCGGGGAGCGTGGTCGTGGTGCTGCTCGTCGACGACGTGGTCGTGGTGGTGGCCGGCACGGTGGTGGTAGTAGTCGGCGCCGCCGTGGTGGTGGTCGTCGTGGTCGACACCGTCGTGGTCGTCGTCGTGGTCGCCAGCGTCGTCGTGGTGGTCGTGCCGGGCAGGGTCGTGGTGGTCGTGGTGCTCGGCCGAGTGGTCGTCGTCGTGGTGCTCGTCGAGGTCGTCGTCGTGCTGGTCGGGCCCGCCGTGGCGAGCAGGTTCCGGGCATCGAAGCTGCCGAGCCCCGTCACCAGGTCGTAGCCGACGCCCGCGCTGTAGTCGCCGTTCGAGCCCGAGGTGACGTCGTGGAGGGCGGCGGTCCCGCAAAGGCCGTAGAGCAGCGCTCCCGGGTTGCCGAGCGGCCCGCCGCTCTGTTGGGCGAGCTGGGCGGCCAGGCCGGCCCATTGCGGGGCGGCGTCCGAGGTGCCGCCGACGATCCACCACGAGCCGTTCTCGGCCACGTAGTTGCCCGGCGAGGTGTCGGCCTCGAGCGCCACGTCGGGGACCAGCCGCTGCGTGCCGGCGGGCACGCCGCAGCCCTTCTGGAAGGCCGGGCGCGCGAACACCTGGCTCACGCCGCCCCCCGAGCCGCTCCACGCGCTCTCCGAGGCGTAGCCGCCGCAGCCCGGGCTCGACGACGTCATCCCCGAGCTGCACTTGGGGGTCGTGCCCCCGACGCCGATCACGTGCGGCGAGTTCGCGGGGTTGTCGACGCCGAGGAGGCCGCTGCAGTCCCGGCTGCCGCTGTCCCCGGAGGCGGCGAACCACGACTGCCCGATCGCGTTCGCGTTGGCGAAGATGTTGTCGTCGGTCTGCTGCGTGGCCGCCGACACCCCGACCTCGCACGCGCCCCAGCTGGTGGAGACGACGTGGCCGGGGTTATCGGTCACGATCCGGTTGTACATCGTCGTGAAGTCGGCGAGGGAGGTCGAGGCGGACATGTAGTTGAGGATACGGGCGGCGGGCGCCGTGCCGTGCGCGTACTCGACGTCGAGCGCGATCTCGATGGAGTTCTGGGAGCTGAACTTGCAGCCCGCGGACGTCGATGGTCCCGTGCACACCTGCGCGCTGCCCACCGGCAGCTGGGGGAGGCCCCACTGGCTGTTGAAGGCCGTGTTGTCGGTGTCGCGCCATGCGTAGGCGCCGGCGATGACGATGGTCTGGCCGGCGCCCGGGACGGCGGCCGTGTTGTCGTAGAAGGCGAAGACGTCGTTCGGGCTCAGGTGGCAGCAGTTCGACCCGAGCGCCGCCCGGGGCGCGGCTGCCGGCGAGACCGACCCCACGTGGGGATGCCGCTCGCTCAGGTCATCGAGCCCGATGACACCCACCACGTAGCTCGCCATCTCGGCGGGGAGCGAGGGCTCGTCGAGCGCCGCGTAGTGCCGCTTGCCGCCGCGCTCGACGCTGTGGATCTCGACGCCGAAGGCGCGCTCGAGCGCCGCGACGCTGCCGGCCGCGCCGACCAGGAGCCGGTTCGGAAAGCGCTCCGTGACCCTGAGGCCCGCGCCGCGGAGATGGTCGACCACAGCCTCTTCCTGCGCGGGGGTCGGCGCGTAGAGGGCGTCGAACTCCGCCTGGCTCAGGAATTGGCGGTAGCGAGGCGAGGCAGGATCCTGGACATCGGCCAGGAAGGCCTCGAGCCCCTCGCGGTCGCGGACATCGAGGCTCACCACCACGCGATGCCGCTCGCTGGCCGGGGCGCGGCCGAGATCGACCGCGTCCTTCAGGTGGGGCGAGAGGGAGTGGGACTTGCCGGGCGCCGCCAGTGCCGTGGTGGCCGCGACGGCGGCCGTCAGCACGAGAAGCGCGAGTGAGCGAGCAATCGTCCGTAGCCGCATCGAACCTCCAAAAGGGGGTATCTCAGTCCATCCTCGGCCGCAGCGTCCAAAAAACATCGACCATCCCAAGGCCCCGGCGAGGCCAGTGCGGTCCTCGCCGCGGAGGCCCCGCAACAGAGCAAGGATCGTGCTCGGGCTGCGCCACGGCTCCCGCAGGGTCCGCCGAGGAGCGAACCGCACGGAGTGTGCCACCCGCGCCCGGATGTGCCGTCCGCGACCCGGAGGGGACGCACAGACGCCTTCAGGCGATCACGGAGCGCGGCAGTCCCGGACCAACCCCGCGACGCCCGCCCGCCGCCCCTCAGCCGCCGAGCGCCGTCTTCACCTTGCGCAGCGTCTCGAGGTCCTTGTTGAGCCCGTCGACGTGCTGCTGCATCTCGACGATGCTCGACCCGAGCTGCCCGATGGAGCCGAGCGCGCCGCCCTGCTCGCCCGCCTTCTTCATCACGTCGCCGAGCTGGGCCTCGGCGCTCCGCTGCCCGAGCGAGCCGCACAGGTAGCCGGCGCCGAAGATCCCCGCCAGCGCGACCATGCGCAGCCCGCGGCCGATCCGTCCCTGGAGCATCCCGTCCTCCTTGCGCGTCTCAGACGCGCTTGCGCTTCTTCGCCATGTAGTCGACCAGCAGGTACTCGCCCAGCCGGTCCGGGCGAGTGTAGAGCGCGCGCCCCTTGTTGACGCGCGTCATGCGCTCGACGAAGGCCCGCAGACTCGGGCTGTCGTCGAGCATGAAGGTGTTGATGACGATGCCGCGGCGGGTGACGCGCTCGACCTCCTTGAGCGTCTCCTGCGCGGCGCGCATCGAGATGCCGCCGAAGGACAGCGGCCACTCGCAGTAGAGCCGCCCGCGCAGGAAGTATGCCGTCGGCTGGCCGTCGGTGATGATGATGATGTGCTGGTTGTTGCTCGGGTGGCGGGCGAGGAGGTCGGCGGCCTTGCGGAGCCCGTCCTGCAGGTTGGTGAACGGGTCGCCCATGTTCCAGCTCGCCTCGGGCAGGTCGCGGAGCCGGAGCTCCACGGCGCGGGTGAAGAAACCGACGATCGCGAAGTAGTCGCGCGGGTAGCGGGCGCGGATCAGGCTCTCCATCGCCATCGCGACCTTCTTGGCGGCGGCGAAGCGCCCCTCCCACGACATCGACCAGCTCATGTCGAGGAGGAGGACGGTCGAGGTGGTGGTGGTGTGCGCGGCGGCGTGCACCTCGAAGTCCTCGGGGTGAACGTCGAGCGGCGTGCCCGGGCGCCGGGTGAGCGCTTTCTTCAAGGTACGCACCAGATCGAGCACCAGCGGATCGCCGTGCTGGTAGCGTTTGGTCTCCTCGGGGCGGAGGTCGATCGAGCCGCGATGATCGGTCTGGTGCCCACCGGGGCGGTCGCGGAGCAGCCCCTGGTAGATGTCGCGCAGGGCGAGCTGCCCGATCTTGCGCACGCCCTTGGGCGAGAGGTGCGCGCGCCCCTCGCGCTGCGTCACGTAGCCCGCGTTGACGAGCAGGACCATGACTTCCTTGAGCAGCTGGAAGTTGCGCGCCGCCTCCGGCCCGAGGAGCGCGCCCAGGCTCTCGAGATCGACCGCCTCGAGGTTCCCGGAGAGCAGCGCCTCCTCGAGGCGCTTCAAGCGCTCCATCTCGCGCATCAGCTCGACCGCCTCGCGGTAGGAGAGCGACTGCGGGCCCTGGAAGAGGTCGCCGTAGCGCCGCTGGAAGTCCTCGAGGTCGCGGATGTCCTCCAGCTCCTCGAGCAGGTCTTCGAGCGCGCGGCGCGCGTCGTCGTCCGCGAAGGCATGGTCGCGCAGCTGCTCGAGCGCCTCGGAGAGGCGCGGCGAGAGGCGGTCCAGCAGCTCCCGCTTGCGGGCGGCGGCCTCGCGGTCGGCGAGGCGGTCGAGCGCGTCGCGCTCGAGGTCGAGCAGCTCCTCCAGCTTCTCGCGCAGCTCGCGGAACGCCTCGCGCAGGTTGACCTCGCGGTAGCGGCTTCGCATCGCCTCGCGGAGCTGCTCCAGGAAGTCGTCGAGCCCCATGACGCGCACGCCCTGCTCCCACTCGAGCCCCTGGTGGAGGAGCCAGTCGAGGGCCTGCTGCACGTCGTCGGTGAAGGAGAGGTACTCGGCGAGCTTCTCGAAGACCCGCTCCGCCTCGAGGCGGATCTCCTGCGTGCCGTCCCAGGCGGTATAGCGGACGCGGAGCATCCGTCCGAACCTTAGCGCAGCGCCGGCGCAAAGAGAACCGCGCCCGGCGTCACCCGCCCGCCCCCCGCTCCAGCTCCGCGCGCGTCCGCCGCACGCCCGGGTCGTCCGGAAAGCGCCGCTCGGCTTCGGTCTGCGCCGCGCGCGCCGCCTCGGGCATGCCGACCGCGCGCAGGATGGTGACCACCGCGACCGCCGCCGCGGGCGCGGACGGCGGCAGCGTGGCCGCCAGGCGGAGCTGCGCCCGAGCCTCCTCGCGCCGACCGAGCCCGCCGAGCAGGACGGCGTAGTTCGCGCGCGCGAGCGGATCGTCCGGCGCGAGCGCGATCGCCTGGCGGTACTCGGGCTCTGCCTCGGCGAGGCGTCCCTGGCGCACGAGCGAGTTGGCCAGGTTGAGCCGCAGGTCGAAGGTGCGCGGGGCGCGCGCGAGGCCGGCGCGGAACCACGACTCGGCGGAGCGCTCGTCGCCGGCGGCGCTGTAGGCGTTGCCGAGGTTGCTGATCGCGGGGACGAAGTCCGCCTGCTGCGCGAGCGCCTTCCGGTAGGCCGCGATCGCCTCCGCCCAGCGCCCGGCGCGCAGCAGGACGTTCCCCAGGTCGTAGAGGTTCACCATCTCGCCCGGCAGGATGGCGAGCGCGCGCTCGAGCTCGGCGATCGCCCGCTCGTGCAGCCCGAGGTCGCTGTACACGAGCCCGAGCTCGCGATGGCTGCGCGCGCTGCGGGGAGCGCTCGCCACCAGGGCCTCGAAGAAGCCCCGCCGCTCGCGCCAGACGCGGTTGCGGAGCACGGTGGCCGGCACGTAGAAGGCGACCAGCGCGGCAACCACGATCGCCCCGCCCCCCAGGCGCGCGCGGCTCGGCCGCCCGAACGCGTCCGCGGCGCTCGCCACCAGCAGGCAGAACCCGGCCGAGGGCAGGTAGAGGAGGCGCTCCGCCATCACCGTGCCGATGGTCACGAACACGTTGGACACGATCGAGTACGGCAGGGCCGCGAGCGCGAGCGCCAGGCAGACGGGCCGCTCGTGCCGCCACCCCCAGGCGGCGAGGGCCGCCGCCCCGACCACGACGCCGAGGCCGGCGAGCGCGCCCGGATCGCCGAGGCCGGTCGCCAGCTCGACCTGCCGGTAGGAGTAGTCCGCGGACAGACCGAGCGGCCACACGAGCCGGCGCGCGTAGAGCGCGACCACCGCGAGGGCGGTCAGGAGCCGCGGCCCGATCGGCGCCCCCGCGAGCACGTTGTCGAGCGGGCCGGGGGTGGGGCCGATGCCACCCATCACGACCGTGCGGAGCGCGAGCGCCGCCACCACGCCCGTCGCGAGCGCCCCGTACTCCGCCGCGCGCGCGCGCGTCACGCCGGGACCGACGATCGCGTCGGCGGCGATCACGACGGCCGGGATGGTGGCGACGTTCTCCTTGGCCAGGACGCCGGCGCCCAGCGCGAGCGCCGCGCCCGCGAGCCAGGCGCTTCTCCCCCGGGCGTGCCGCCGGGCGCGGAGCACGAGCCACCAGGCCCCGAGCGCGGCGACCGCCGCCAGCTCCTCTGCCCGGCCGACCACGCTGGCGACCGCCTCGGTGTGCACGGGATGCGCGGCGAAGAGGAGCGCGGCCGTCCCGGCGAGCCGCGGCCGGTGCGTGACCTCGCCGAGGACGACCGCCAGGAGCACGCACACGGCCGCGTGGAGGAGCACGTTGACGGCGTGGTAGCCCAGCGGGTCGAGCCCCCCGAGGGCGTGGTTCAGCGCGAAGCTGAGCGTCGTCACCGGCCGGTACGCCGGCACGTAGCTCGCCCGCCCCGGCTCGCCCCACCAGGACGGCGTCAGGAAGATGCCGCGCAGGTCGAGCCCGCGGACCAGGCGGTTGTCGACGATCGCGTTCACGTCGTCGAACAGCAGCGCGCCGCGGAGCGAGTTCGCGTAGCAAGCGAGCGCGACCAGCGCGACGGCGGCGAGCAGCCAGCCGCCATCGGGCGACCGCGGCGCGCCGCGCGCGCCTCCGTCCGCGGCGCTACGCGCGGTACGTGTACCGTCCGCCCGTGCGGTCCTTGTTGAGCTTCTGGTGGAGATGGAGGCCCTCGAGCACGAACTCGATGGCCGCGGCCATGAGGCCCGGGCTCTCGAAGGGGCCGAGCTGCGCCACGGCCTCGCGGAGCCCGGGGATCTGGCGGATGCCCTCGAGGTACTCCTCGGCGCGCATGCGGTCGGAGACCTCCACGCCCCAGCCCGCCTCGAAGTGCTCGGTCACCTTCTTGAGCCCCTCGACCTTCAGGTACTTGTCCCACACCTTGAGCACCGCACGGTTGATGAGCCGGTCGATCAGGTCGTCCTCGCGCTTGTCCTCGCCCACGTACTCGAGCTCGATCTTGCCGGCGGTGGAGGCGAGGATGGAGTGGAGGTCGGTCAGGCGCGGCACGATCTCGCGCTCGCTCAGGCGCACGGCGCGCTTCTCGGCGTTTGAGACCAGGCTCTCGTAGTTGTTGATGGTGACCCGCACGCTCACGCCCGAGGACTGGTTGATCTCGTTCGAGCCGCGCGCCTCGAAGGTCAGGTGGGCGACGATCTCCTTCATGAAGTCGGGAATGCGCACCGCCGCCGCCTCGCGGTCGAAGACCGGCATCTCCTGCTCCATGATCGCGATCTCGTCCTCGATCGTGCGCGGGTAGTGGGTGCGGATCTGGACGTCGAAGCGGTCCTTCAGCGGGGTGATGATGCGCCCGCGGCTGGTGTAGTCCTCCGGGTTCGCGCTCGCGACGATGACGACGTCCAGCGGCAGGCGGATCTTGTAGCCTTTGATCTGGACGTCCTTCTCCTCCATCAGGTTGAAGAGGCCGACCTGGACCTTCTCGGTCAGGTCGGGGAGCTCGTTGATGGCGAAGAGGCCGCGGTTCGTGCGCGGGATCAGGCCGTAGTGGATGGTCTCCTCGTCGGCCAAGTAGCGGCCCTCGGCCACCTTGATCGGGTCGATCTCGCCCACCAGGTCGGCCATGGAGACGTCGGGGGTAGCGAGCTTCTCGCCGTAGCGCTCCTCGGGCCCGATCCACGCGAGCGCGAGCGCCTCGCCCTCGGCGGCCAGGCGCCGCTTGCACTCGCGGCAGATGGGCGCGAACGGGTCGTCGTTGATCGGGCAGCCGGCGATCACCGGCACGAGCGGGTCGAGGAGCGAGGTCAGGCCGCGGATGACACGGCTCTTCGCCTGCCCGCGCTCGCCCAGGAACACCATGTGGTGCCCGGCGAGCACGGCGTTCTCGATCTCGGGGATGACCGTGTCGTCAAAGCCGATGATGCCGGGGAGGATGCGCTCCCCGCGCCCCAGACGGGCGAGGAGGTTCTTCCGCATCTCCTCGCGGACCGGGAGCACCCGGTATCCAGCCGCCCTGAGCTCCCCCAACGTTCGCGACCTTCCGGCATCGGGCACAAGCGAGTCCCCCGTTCGAGAGAAGTGCGCGGGATTATACGCACCGCCGCGCGCGCGGCACAATCCGCGCGCTCGGCGTCCGTGAACGAACCCTCACGCGAGCCACGCGAAAGCGGGCTTGAGACGATCGTAGGTCGCGAGCAGGTGCTCCGGCATCACGCGCACGTCGCCCACGACCGGCATGAAGTTCGTGTCGCCCGTCCAGCGCGGCACGATGTGCCAGTGGAGATGGTCGCGGACGCCCGCGCCGGCGCACGCGCCGAGGTTCATGCCCAGGTTGAAGCCCTCGGGGTGAAAGACGGCCGCGAGGGACGCGAGCGCCCGGCGCAGCGTCTCGGCCAGGTCGGCGTGCTCGGCCGCGGGGAGCGACGGAAGATCGGCCGTGTGCCGGCGCGGCGCCACCATGAGATGGCCGTTCTGGTACGGGTAGCGGTTCAGCATGACCAGGCTGTGCGCCGTCGCGCCGAGGACGAGGCGCTCGCGCGCGTCGCCCGCCAGCGCGGCGCACAGGATGCACCCCTGTTCCTCCTTGGGGGCGCCGATGTACGCCATTCGCCAGGGTGCCCAGAGGACCTCCATGCGATGGTCCGACCCGACCGCGTCCTCAGCGCTGCTGTCGCAGCCAGTAGTCGCGAAAGGCGCGGAGCCGCGGCAGCGACTCCCGGTCTCTGATGCGGTTGGCGGCCGCCTTGCTCGCGATGATGTCGTCGAGGTGGCAGACCGGGAACCCCTCGACCTCGACATGCCGACGCCACGCCTCCTCGAACGTCTCGATCCCGTCCGGCGCAAAGACGAGATCGAGGTCGAACGGGCCACTCTTCAGCTGAACGAAGTCCTTGCCGCGCTCGATCTCCGCCGCCTGCGTGTCGCTCAGCGCGAAGCCGAGCTCGCGCAGCGCCGCGACCACAGCGCGACCGTTCGCAGGTGTCTTCTCGATGAACAGGTCGGCGTCCTGAGTCGTATCGGGAAAGCCGAGGAGGATGGCGCCCGACTTGCCGAGGAAGAGGTAGCGTACGCGGTAGCGGTCGAAGATCCGGCGGATCTCCTCCGCCTGCGCGTAGTCAAACTTCGCGGCCATACCCGAGCCAGCTCGGTAGATTCGTCTCGCACCAGGCCCGGTACTCGGCCATCGTATCGAACGAGCGGTAGGGTGCGTCGTCGAGCACCGGCTTGTAGGTCCGGATGAACGCATAGCGGAGCCGCATCGGCAGCGGACGACGCGCCGCCGCCTCGAAGTCGGCCTCCCATTCGCGAACGCACGCGTCGTCGACGGTGAGCGACGATGTCTCCTCGGCCCGCACGCGGTCAGGATAGCCAATCCCGTTCGGCGTTGACAGCGTGAAGGAGTCTCCCGGACCCGGACCGCCAGCGCGCGGCCGTGGGACCGTCACGGCGACGGTGTGACCGTTACGCGGGCAAGGGTCGGTCGGATCGATCGGGCGTGCCGCCGGATGACGCGGCTCCTCACGCCTACGCCTCGTCCGCGTCGGCAGCCGTCCAGGGCTTGCCGTCGACGCGCAGGCGGAGCTCCTTCCCCACCTTGAAGAACGGCACCCGCTTGGCGTGCACGGAGACCAGCGCGCCCGTCTTGGGGTTGCGCCCCTCGCGCGCCTGGCGGTGCTTCACGACGAAGCTGCCGAAACCGCGGATCTCGATCCGCTCGCCGCGCGTGAGCGCCTGGGTCATGCTGTCGAAGACCGCGTTCACCATCACCTCGGCGTCGCGGCGCGAGAAGCGCGGGAAGAGCTTCAGCACCTCGTCGATCAGGTCGCGCTTGGTCATGCTCGGGCTCACTGGGGAAGCGGCCCCCGGTAGAGGAAGAAGAGGCCGCCCAGCGTCTCGCGCGGCGCGGGCAGGAGCGTCTCGCCGAGGAGCTGGACGAGCCAGGGCAGGCGGCGCAGACGCACGCGCCACACGCGCGGCTCGCCCGGCTGCTTCGCCTCCTTCCACGCCTCGCGCGTCGCGGACTCGAGCCCGCCCAGCTGATCGACCAGGCCGGCGGCCAGCGCCTGGGTGCCCGAGTAGATGCGCCCGTCGGCCAGCGCGCGCACCTGCAGGGGCGTCATGTTGCGGCCGTGCGCCACCGCCTCGACGAACTGCCCGAGGACGTCGTCCACCATGTTCTGGAGAAGGGTGCGCTCGTCGGGGGTGAGCTTGCGCAGCGGGTGCCCGGTGTCCTTGTAGCGTCCGCTCTTCACCGTCTCCTCGGAGATACCGATCTTGTCCGCCAGCGGCGCGTAGTACGGTACGGTCATGATGGCGCCGATCGAGCCCGTGATGGTGCCCGGATCGGCGAGGATCTTGTTGGCGGCCGAGGCGACGTAGTAACCGCCCGAGGCGGCCACGCTGCCGAGCGAGGCGATCACGGGCTTGCGCTCGCGCACGCGTCCCACCTCGTCGTAGATCTCCTGCGAGGGGGCGACGGCGCCGCCGGGCGAGTCGATGCGCAGCACCACCGCGACGGTCGCGTCGCTGGTGCGGAAGCGCTCGAGCGCGTCGACCAGGTCGGTGGCGTCCTGGATCACGCCGCGCAGCTCGACCACGCCCACCACGTTGCCGAAGAACGGGCGCTCGCCGAGGCCGCCGGCGAACACGGCGACCCCCGCCGCCACCGCCAGCATCCCCATGGTGGCGATGGCGAGGATCGTGAACGCGCGCAGGATGGGGTGTCGTCGCGCCATGCCCTCGGGCCCCGCCGCGCCGCCCGCCACCGGAGGCTAACCCTTCTGCTTCTCGGCCTCGGGCATCACGTCGGCGAGTGAGAAGCGCCCGCTGTCGCGCTCGCGCGCCAGGTAGGCCTCCATGTCGGCGCGCTCCTCGCTCTTGCGCAGCGCCTTGATGGAGAGACCGATGCGCTTCTCGCGCGAGTCGACGCTGGTGACCTCGGCCTCGACCTGGTCGCCCGGCTTGTAGAGCGCCGACGGCTTGTCGACGCGCTCGGTGGAGAGCTGCGAGACGTGCACCAGCCCCTCGATCCCCTCCTCCAGCTCGACGAACACCCCGAAGTCGGTGATGCTCGTGACCGCGCCCTTGACGCGCGTGCCGGGCGCGTAGCGCTTCGGCACCTGCGCCCACGGGTCCTCGGTGAGCTGCTTGATGCCGAGCGAGATGCGCTCGTTGTCGACGTCGATGCCCAGCACGACCGCCTCGACCTCGTCGCCCTTCTTGTAGAGCTCCGAGGGGTGCTTCACCTTCTTGGTCCAGTGCAGGTCGGAGACGTGCACCAGGCCGTCGATGTTCTCCTCCACCTCGACGAAGAGGCCGAAGTCGGTGATGCTCTTGATCCGGCCGCGGAGCTTCGAGCCCACCGGGTGGTTCACGCGCACCAGCTCCCAGGGGTTCGGCTCGGTCTGCTTGAGCCCGAGCGAGACGCGGCGGTTGGCGGGGTCGATGTCGAGCACCTGGACCTCGACCTCCTGGCCGACCTCGAGCACCTTCGAGGGATGGGTCACGCGCTTGGTCCACGACATCTCGGAGACGTGGATCAGTCCCTCGATGCCCCGCTCGATCTCGACGAAGGCGCCGTAGTCGGTGAGGCTGACGACCTTGCCGCGGATGCGCGCGTTGATCGGCAGGCGCTCGGCGATGGTCGTCCACGGATCGGGCATGATCTGCTTCATGCCGAGCGAGACGCGCTCGCGCTCCGGGTCGTACTTGAGGACGACCACCTTCACGCGGTCGCCGACGTTGATGACCTCGGAGGGATGCCCGACGCGGCCCCACGACATGTCGGTCACGTGGAGGAGCCCGTCGATGCCGCCGAGATCGACGAACGCGCCGTAGTCCGTGATGTTCTTGACCGTGCCCTCGAGGATGACGCCTTCCTCCAGCACCTTGAGGGTCTCGGACTTGAGCGCGGTGCGCTCGCGCTCGAGGACCGACCGCCGGGAAACCACCACGTTCCCGCGCGAGCGGTTGAACTTGAGGATGGCGAAGCGGCCGCGCTGGCCGATGTAGCGGTCGAGGTTGCGCGTCGGCCGGAGATCGGCGTGCGAGCCGGGGAGGAACGCGGCCACGCCGATGTCCACCTTGAGCCCGCCCTTCACCTTGCTGACGATCGTCCCTTCGACCGCGCCGTCGCGCTCGTAGGCCTTCTCGATCTCGCGCCAGACCTTGAACTGCTCCGCCTTCTGCCGCGAGAGGACGATGTCGCCCGACTCGGTGTCGCTCGCCTCGAAGTAGACGTCGACCTCGTCGCC
>Ga0137403_10005319_pt1 | contig 14958 bp, 10 predicted proteins | sample CZOMad2_1_16fung_FD_122057 | JGI IMG/M metagenome (GOLD analysis project Ga0137403, IMG submission 122057) | Vadose zone soil fungal communities from Angelo Coast Range Reserve, California, USA - CZOMad2_1_16fungal (Hybrid Assembly) | ecosystem: Environmental > Terrestrial > Soil > Vadose zone... | reverse complement strand
AGCAGCTGGCGCACCAGGTTGGCGGCGCGGTTGGCGTTCTGCTTGATCTGCATGATGTCGGCGAAGGACTGGTCGCCGGCGCGGTGGCGCACCAGCAGCAGGTCGCAGAAGCCGATCATCGCCGTCAGCAGGTTGTTGAAGTCATGGGCGATGCCGCCGGCGAGCTGGCCGACCGCCTGCATCTTCTGCGACTGGGTGAACTGCACCTCGAGCTGCTTGCGCTCGGTGATGTCGATGAAGTGGGCGATCCAGCCGGAGCCCTGGCCGGTCGCCTCCTCGCGCCGCGATACATAGAGTGTGGCGCTGCGCTCGCCCTGCGGACGCTTCAGCCGGACGTCGAGCGGCATGCCCTTCTCGCGGCCGGCGATGACGGCATCGAGCCGCTTGTTGACGTTGGGACGGTCCTGCTCGGTGATGAACTCCAGCAGCTGGTGGCCGATCAGGCCATGGGCATCGCCGCCGACCATGGCCCGGAAGGCGGTGTTGCATTCCTCCAGGCGGCCATTGTGGTCGATGAGAGCGATGCCAACCGGCGCCTCCTCGAACAGGCGCTGGAAGCGCTGCTCGGCGAAGCGCAGAGCGCCCTCGAGGGCGCGCTCGCGCCCGAGATCGTGCACGACCGAGCGGGTGCGGATGCCGGTGCCGGATTCGCTCGGCACCACTTCCTGGCGGACATAGGCCTGCATGACCTTGCCGGTCGGCCCTTTCAGCGTGACCTCGCCGCTCTTGATGTTCTCGCCGAAGGGGTCGTAGGGCGGTGTGCCCGCGGGGACCGGCGTGGCCAGCAGCTGATTCAGATAGACGCGGCCGGCGGCGACGTCGCTGCGCGAAAGCCCGAGCCAGGCGGCGAGCGTCGCGTTGACGAAGAGGAAGCGGCCCTGCTCGTCGACGGAATAGAACCCGATCGGGGCGTGCTCCACCAGGTCGGCGAATCGCTCCTGCTCACGACGGATGATGGATTCGACCTGCCGGCGCGGCGTGATGTCCTCGACGCCCCAGACGACGTAGCCCGGCAGCAGCTGGAGCGGCGAGGCGCTGACATCGCGCCATTCGACGTTGCCGCTGGGGGTGCGGATGGTGATCTCGGTGTGGCTGGCGATGCCGGCGGCGGCCTGCGCCTCCAGCTGAGCCAGGCGGTCGGCTTCACTGGGTTCGCCGGTCATCTGCGCCTCCAGGAGCGCCTTCACCGGCGTGGCCGTATCCGGAAACATGCGGCGATAAGTGGTCGAGGCGAAGATGACGCTGCCGTCGGGCGCTACGATCTGGCGGGCGACCGGCAACGTGTCGAGGCTGGAGGCGAAGAGGTCGCGCTCGCGCCGCGCCCGCAGCCGCATGTTGACCAGGATGGCGGCGCCGGTCAGGAGCGCCAGCGCGATGCCGCCGGCAATGCCGCCCCACAGCACCGGCGAGACGCCCTCGCCGTCGGCCGCCGTCGCGGTGAGCGCCGGAAAGAAGGCGAGCACGGCGCATAGCGTCGCTACCGCCGAAGGGCGGCCCCTTCTATTGCCGTCGGTCGGCACCTGCCGGCTGGGGATCGCGCGCTTCATGGTCCCGTTGACCGCTACTCCACTCGCCGGTCAGCCACGCGGCATTCCCCCAAACAGTCGCCGGCGGTGCAGCCCAGGCGAATCTCGGCTGTTACCCGTCGCGCGGCTGGAACAGAGCGGAACCCAGGGCGGCATGAAACGGCGATCGGAGCATTAACCGTAGCGCGTTAATAAACAGTAAATTCGACAAATGCTATCAATTCGGCGGCCTCGCTTCGGCAGTGGCGTTCCATACCGGAAGCGCCGCCGGAGTCGCTGTCGGCCGAGCGCGGCCCGACACTCCTCGAAAAGGCTCGGCACGACGCGCCGGCGCCTCAATCCTCCCGGTGCGTACGCTCCATGCGCTCGTGGCGTTCCTGGGCCTCGATGCTGAGCGTGGCGATCGGGCGGGCTTCCAGGCGGCGCAGGCTGATCGGTTCGCTGGTCTCCTCGCAAAAGCCGTAGGTGCCTTCCTCGATGCGCTGGAGAGCGTCGTCGATGCGGGCGATCAGCTTGCGCTCGCGGTCGCGAGTCCGCAGTTCCAGCGAGCGGTCGGTTTCCAGCGAGGCGCGGTCGGCGATGTCGGGCTCGGACAGCGACTCTTCCTGCAGATGCCTGAGCGTCTCCGAAGACTCCTGGAGCAGCTCCGAGCGCCAGCCCAGCAGCTTCTGCCGGAAGTATTCCCGCTGCATCGGGTTCATGAACTCCTCGTCCTCGGTCGGACGGTAATCCGGGGGAAGCAACGGTCGCATCTCCTCGCTCGTTGATCGCCGTTCAATAAATGGCGGCGGAGTATAGGGGATTCGATTTCAGCCGCAAGGCCGAGATTGCATGGATAGATCGCAGAAAAAGGTTGAAAAATCATGACCTTGTGTTCAAGCGCCGCAAGACCTTCGAGGCGCCCTGCGGCGTGAACCGGGCGCCGGCGCAGCGCGCCTCGCCCTCCCATCGCGACCGCCGTAGCGGCCGCCGCGTAGAATCGCGATCCCCGCCAGGGCCGGCGTCGCGAATTAAGCAATGCCAATGTGTTAACCGTCGCGTTTAGGGCTTTTTTAAGCGGACGTGACTTATGGTTGCGTGAGCGAAGAAGGCGAAAGCCGAATGCGTTGCAGACGGAGTTGTGAATGAGTGCAGATCATCAGGCTGGACAGGGTGCGGTCCGCGGCCCGGAGGGCATGCCGATCACGCTTGATGACCTGCCGCCGCCGGGCACCAAGCGCTGGGTTATCCGACGCAAGGCCGAGGTCGTGGCGGGCGTGCGCGCCGGTCTGCTCAGCCTCGAGGATGCCTGTCAGCGCTACACCTTGTCGGTTGAAGAGTTCCTGTCCTGGCAGCGGCTGATCGACAAGCATGGCCTGCGCGGCCTGCGCGTCACCCGCCTGCAGGATTATCGCGGCGCCACGGCGGCCGAAGAGGCCCGCTAAAGCGGCGCTCCCGCTCCCCTCGCTGCCAGTTTTTCGAATCGCCGGGCGGCCCTTGGGCCGCCCGTTGTCGTTGCGGGATCAGCGCTGGCGGGCGAGGCCGGCCGCGCGTTCGTTGCGGCGCTGAGTCGAGGTCTTGTCGGCGGTCTCGCGGCCTTGTTTCATCTGCTCGACGCGCGCCAGTTCCGCTTCGGCAACGGCCAGCTCTTCGCGCGCCCGTTCGATCGTGGTTTCGAGGCCGGCGATCGAGCGCACCAGGCGCTCGCGGCGCTCGTCTGCGGACTGACCCTCGCCGCTCACGACCGCGCCCGAACCGCCGAGTCGTCCCATATCGGCGCGCAGGCGTTCGGCCAGGCGCAACAGGTCCTCAAGCGTCCGCCGCTTCTCGCTGCAGGCCCAGCGATAGACGCGGGCCATCTGGTCGATGGCCGTCATCGCCGGCGGGCTCCGTGGCGGCCGTCGTCTTCAAAAAGATTGGCAAGACACAGCTTTTTTTTGCTGGTAACCGCGCGCCTCATCGGGCGACCATCCCCTCGGTTCCACCTACGGCAGCAAAAGACTTTATTAGGATCAATCGGTTACCATGATCATCGCCAAGATTCGTTAAGCTTCAGTGAAGGTCGAGTGATGCCCGCGCGGGGTAAATTTTTTGCTGCCTGGTAAAGGTTTGTTAAGAAAGTGGCGGCAAAATGGTTAACAGGTTAAGCTCCCTCCACCAAGCTGCCGGGGTACGCAATGCGCGTTCTGTTGGTTGAAGACGACTCAAACACCGCCCAAGCCTTAGAGCTGATGCTCAAGTCCGAGAACTTCATCGTCGATTCGACGGATCTCGGCGAGGACGGGCTCGAGATCGGGAAACTCTACGATTACGACATCATCCTCCTCGATCTCATGCTGCCGGATATCGACGGCTACGAGGTCTTGCGCCGGCTGCGCTCGGCCCGCGTCAACACGCCGATCCTGATCCTGTCGGGCCTCTCCGAGCTCGACAACAAGATCAAGGGGCTCGGCTTCGGCGCCGACGACTATCTCACCAAGCCCTTCGACAAGCGCGAGCTGATCGCCCGCATCCAGGCGATCGTCCGCCGCTCCAAAGGACACTCCGATTCGGTGATCAAGACCGGCAAGCTGTCGGTCAACCTGGACACCCGGGTCGTCGAAGTCGAGGGCCAGCCGCTCCATCTGACCGGCAAGGAATATGGCATCCTCGAGCTGCTGTCGCTGCGCAAGGGCACGACGCTGACGAAGGAGATGTTCCTCAACCACCTCTACGGCGGCATGGACGAGCCCGAGCTGAAGATCATCGACGTGTTCGTCTGCAAGCTGCGCCACAAGCTGAAGGCTTCGACCGGCGGCGACAGCTACATCGAGACCGTGTGGGGCCGCGGCTACGTGCTGCGCGATCCCAGCGAAGAAAACGCCCCAGCCCCTAAGGAGGCCGCCGCCGGCTAAGCCCGACGGGGGCCGACCGCGTACGACCAACAGGCAGCTGCGAGATTTGCGCCGGGCCCCCTCACGGGGCCCGGTTCTTTTTGCGGGCCGTGTTGTCGAATGGTGAGCGACGATTGGGATCACTATTCCCTGTCGTCATGCCGGCGAAAGCCATAGCCACCGACTGAGAATATCGGGGCGAATGCCGTGCCTATGGGCCCCAGCCTTCGCCGGGGTGACAAGCCAGCGTCAGAAGCGAAAGGGGATCTGCTCTAGCGGGCGGGCTTGCGGACGAACAGATCGTCGCGCACGGGCGATGCGATGGCGTGGTCGTCGGACTGGGTGTGACGCTTGCGATCGGGGCGGCGGCGCTCGACGCGCGCGCGGATGGCGTGATCGAGATAGCGGGCCGGATCGATCACGTCGATGGCCTTGCCGTTCAACAGCACGGCGCCGTCGCGTTCATGCGACGCGGAATCCCGCGGCATGACGTCGGCGACCTCGGGGATCGCATCGACCAGCAGGCCGAAGCTCTGGCGGTCGACGGTGAAGACGATGACGGGCGCCCGCCCGCCGCTCGGCATGGTGGCGGCCGGATCGACCGCTACCAGCGGCAAGAGGTCACTGCCCGAGCGCATGATCCAGAGGCCGCGGCTGTGATCGACCGCCTTCAGATCGACTTCCTCGAGGCCGGCCACCTGATCGAGATAGGCCGCCTTCTGCGCGCCATCGGCGCCGCGGAACAGGAGGACGCGGATCATCCCGGGGGAAGCCGCACCGAGAAGCTGGGCCGGGCGCCCGTTCGCCGGCGGGGCGGCGGCGGGCGGTAGCGATGGCGTCGGCTCCGCGGTCTTCGGCGCCTCGGCGGACTTGCTGGATTCGCGAGCTTTCTTCTTGTCGGGCGCAGGCGCGGGCACCGGCGCGGCCGCGGCCGCTGCAGCAGCGGCCCGTTCGGCCTCCTTGGCCTGCAGGAGCCGCATCATCTCGGCCTGCGCATCGACCAGCCCGCGGACGGTCGAAACGAGGTAGCCAAGCGTCTCCGCATTGATGCGAACGGTACCGTCGGGCGCCGGCGCCGGCAGAGGCGGCAGCCCATCGGTCAGGGCCAAATCGATGTTCTCGACGACCGCGGCGATGGCGGCCGGGGCGACCGGATTCGCGGCGGGAACGGGATTGCCAAAGCGCGATGCGGGGGCGGCCTGTGGCGCGGGCTCGCCCTCGGCATTCGCCATGGCGTTGATGACGGCTTCGATGCGCAGCAGCCCGTCGACCGCGATCGGGACGATGCGATCGGTCGATGCCGGCCGCCGCGCGCTGGCGGATTCGAGGCTTTCCAGCACGAGGCCGGCAGATGCCTGCAGCCCGGACATGCCGAGGAATTTCGAGGTCTCCTGCACCGAACGGACCTGATGGAGGAGGTCGCCCAGGGCAGCGGAATCCCCGGGCATGCGGCGCAGGCGTTCTACCGCCGCCCAGCAGGCCGTCAAGCATTCCGTGGTTTCGCCGAGAAAGACCTTGAGAAGGTCGTCCATCAAATAATCCATCGACACGCGGGCGCGGGCGAACGGCCGGCTCCGTTCGATTCCATCCGCCACCGTCCGCTTGGGCCCGGTTAACCCTGTCAGAATGTGATTAATATCCGATGAAAACCGGCCACAAACGCGGTCCGCGCGAGCGGTCAGGCCGCGGGGATCGAGGCCGCCAGGCGGACGCCCGCGGGCTGAGCGGCCGCTTCGAGCTTGCCGCCGGCCGCCTCGGCAAGGCGGGCGGTGAAGAACCCATGGACGCTGCGAGCGGTGAGCGGCGGCGGCGGGTCGGCCGGGGCAGCCATGGCCGCGCCGACCTCCTCGGGCAGGCGGGCATCGCGCCCGCTGGCGACCGCCGACACGATCAGCCGGCTGCCCGCGCCCTGCAGCGCCACGGCGATCTCGCCGCCGCGCGGCAGCATCTCCGTGCCCAGCAGCACCAGATTGAGCGCCAGCTTGGGGGCCGCCGCCGGTACGTTGAGGCCGGCCGGCGCCGGTCCCCAGACCAGGGTCGTCTTGGGGCCATCGAGCAGGCCCTCGGCCAGCTGCTTGGCGGCCTCCCAGCGCAACCCGGCATCCGAGCCGGCGGTGCCGTAGGCCATGCGGAAGAACTCCAGCAGCGCCGATGCCCGGCGAACGCAGTTGACCGAGAGCTTCAGGGCGTCGTCGCTCATGTCGTCGTCGGCGTCCTCCAGCAGCTCGAGTCCGTTGCCGACCGCGCCGATCGGGCTGATGAGATCGTGACAAACCCGCGAGGCCAGCAATTCCAGCACCCGCAAATCAACCTTTACGCCCATCGCGCTCCTCTTCATGCCACCCGGCGAGGATGGCGGCCGCCGGGAATGTCGCGCCCCCTGTCCTCGATGTCGCCCCTTGCACTTTTCGGAGCGCGGATGTCCTTATACATAATTCCCGACATTGAAAGGGAAATTGCTCCCCGGGCCGATCCATGTCTCTCACGCTGGTGCCTGGTATGCTGGTGCGTCATCCGGAGCGGCCGGATTGGGGACTGGGCCAGGTGCAATCGGTGGTCGGCGCGCGCATCACCGTCAACTTCGAGAACGCGGGCAAGCTGCTCATCAACGGCGAGGTCATCGCATTGGAGACGGTCGACAGCGACGCCGGGCCGTCGGCGTAGTCGGGTCGCGCGGTCTCACTCACAACGGCAAGAAGGCAAGATGTCAGCAGGTCAGGATCAAACGCCCGGACGAGCCAACGGCAAGGGCCGCCTCCATCCCGGCGCCGGCCGCCGCCAAGCCGTGCCCCATCCCAAGGGCCGGCAGCTCGACCCGGCGGCGCTGCGCGAGGTGCAGGCCCTGCTCGGGGAGCGCTCACGCCAGCGTGACTTGCTGATCGAGCATTTGCATTTGATCCAGGACAAGCACCACTGCCTGTCCGCGGCCCACCTCGCCGCGCTCGCGCATGAGATGAAGCTGGCGCTGACCGAGGTGTATGAGGTCGCCACGTTCTATGCCCATTTCGACGTCGTGCTCGAGGACGACACGCCGCCGCCGCCCCTCACCATCCGGGTCTGCGACAGCCTGACCTGCGAGATGCTGGGTGGGGTGCAGCTGCTGGCGGGACTGAAGGCCCGGCTCGGCGACAAGGTGCGCGTGGTGCGCGCGCCCTGCATGGGCCGCTGCGAGCATGCGCCGGTGGCCGAGGTCGGGCACTATCACCTGGATAGCGCCACTGTCGACGGCGCGGCGGCAGCGGCGGCGAGCGGCCATACCCATCCGGCGATCCCGACGTACGAAGCGCTCGACGCCTATCTGGCGGGTGGCGGCTATCAGCTGCTGAGGGATTGCCGCGCCGGCAAGCGGACAGCCGATGAACTCATCACCATCATGGAATCATCGGGCCTGCGCGGGCTCGGCGGCGCCGGGTTTCCGTCGGGGCGTAAGTGGCGGTTCGTGCGCCAGGAACCGGCGCCGCGGCTGATGGCGATCAATGCCGACGAGGGCGAGCCCGGGACGATCAAGGACCGCGTCTATCTCGAGGCCAATCCGCATCGCTTTCTCGAGGGCATGCTGGTCGCGGCCTGGGTGGTGGAGGCGACCGACGTCTACATCTATCTGCGCGACGAATATCCGGCGGTGCGGGAGATCCTGCTGCGGGAGATCGCCGCGCTGGAGAAGCAGGGACTGAACGGCGCGACGCGCATTCACCTGCGGCGCGGTGCCGGCGCCTATATTTGCGGCGAAGAGTCGGCGATGCTGGAATCGATCGAGGGCAAGCGCGGGCTGCCGCGGCACAAGCCGCCCTTCCCGTCCCAGGTCGGCCTGTTCGGACGGCCGACCCTGATCCACAACGTCGAGACCGTGTACTGGGTGCGCGAGATCGTGGAGAAGGGCGCGGCCTGGTTCCAGAGCCACGGCCGCAACGGGCGCAAGGGACTGCGCAGCTTCTCGGTCTCGGGGCGCGTCAAGAACCCCGGCGTCAAGCTGGCGCCGGCGGGCATCACGGCGCGCGAGCTGATCGAGGAGTTCTGCGGCGGCATGCAGGACGGCCACGGCTTCAAGGGCTATCTGCCGGGCGGCGCCTCCGGCGGCATCCTGCCGGCGGCAATGGCGGACATACCCCTCGATTTCGGCACGCTCGAACAATATGGCTGCTTCATCGGCTCGGCCGCCATCGTGGTGCTGTCGGACCAGGACAGCATGAAGGACGCCGCCATCAACCTGATGCGGTTCTTCGAGGATGAGTCTTGCGGCCAGTGCACGCCCTGCCGGGTCGGAACCGAGAAGGCGGTGAAGCTGATGTCGCAGCCCAAGTGGGACGACGCGCTCTTGACCGAGCTGGCGCAGGCCATGGGTGACGCCTCCATTTGCGGGCTGGGGCAGGCGGCGTGCAATCCTCTGAAGACGGTGATGAAGCATTTCCGCGAAGATTTGCGGTAGCGATGTTTCACGTGAAACATCGCGAGTGAGCGGCGCGCCGGAGGAAATGGTTTCACGTGAAACATCGGGCGGCGGGCCGGAAAACACGATTCTGCAAAACAACCCCATGCATTAAAAAATCGTCCCGCTTTTACAGGGACTTGACCTTGCGCACTTGTGGCACGTCAGAGACCGTCCGGGAGCGGTCAGAGCTCGTTTTGGAGGCCTGAATGGCAGACCTGCAGCAGTTGATTCAGGGTCACATGGGACCCGACGTGATGGCGATCGGCGCGTCCGTGTTCAACGGCGTGCGGTCGGCGACCATCACGCGGGCGCTGGCGGAGAAGGCGGCGCCTGTGCAGGTGGCCAAGCAGATGGGTTGGCGGATCGTGACGCCCGACTACCCGCGGCCGGTGTTGCTGGACCTGGAAGATCTGATCCGCCGCATCATCAGCGGGCAGCAGAAACTGAACCTGGATCAGATCCGCGAGCAGGTGCGCGCCAACGCCGAGGCCTGGCTCGCCGATATGCCACGGGGTTGGTCGACCCAGACGGTGTTCGACAACATCGCCATTGCCCAGGCCGGGATCGTCGACCTGGTCACGGTCAATGCCGGCGCGCTCAAGGCCGCCATTCCCGGTCTCGTCGATCAGCTGCGCGACGGGACCGCCGGGCTCGGCGGCATCGCCACGCTCTATTTCTCCATCAACGGCGCGTTCCTGCTCAATCCCAGCGGCAAGCCGGAGCTGGATGGCCTCTCCTGCGTCGATCAGGTGGCGCTCCGCAAGCCCAAATGCCTGCTGGTCAGCATCGGCAGCAACGAGGGGCTGTTCGAGGGCGCCTTCACCGGCCCCTACGGCCCCGCGGTGGCGGCGAAGATCGACACCATCCCGGCCAAGATGCGCACGCTGGCGCAGGCCCTGCACGATCGCATCGGCGATGACGGCGCGGTGCCGCTCATGGTCTGGACCAACCTGATCAAGCCGAGCGCGATCGCCAACCTGATGCCGCGGCCGTTCAATGCGACGCTGCCGCGCGGCCAGAAATACTACAAGAACTACCAATGCACGCTGTTCAACTCGGGCGATACGACCGGCGAACAGATCGCCGCGTTCGACCAGCAGATCCAGCGCATCAACAACCAGGTCGAGAGCGACGTCACGAGGATCCTGGCGACGCCGCGGCGCGCGGTGAAGTTCGCCGACATCTATGCGATGTCGGAGGAGCGCGATACCAAGCATGGCACCGACCTCGGCGATGTCGAGTATGTCGAGAGCGATGGCGACCGCCACCACCTCGGCAACTATCCGTTCTCGCTCAGCTCGGGCTTCCGCATCGGGCTCTTCGGCCTCGACAACATGCATCCGACCGACATCGGCTATGCGCTGATGGCCAACCAGATCATCAAGCAGCTCGATCCCGATCCGGCCAGGCTGGTGAGCAAGGAGACCATGGCGACGATCGATACCCTGCTCCGCGATCCCCCGCAGATCCCGATCGACATGCGGCTGCTGCTGAGCCTGGTCGGCGCCTTCGGCCTGCTGGGCGAGGGGACGGCGTGATGGGAAGATGGAATCCGCGCGGTTCACATCCAACTGCGCAACGGACTCATCGGCGCCTGCCGGCGCCAGACCCCTCACCCTGTCCCTCTCCCACAAGGGGAGAGGGGACTCTGTTGAATCACCTTGCGTCAAGTCGCACCGCTGGAGAGGCCTGAGTGTCCACGAAAACCCCATCGAAATCGACATCCACGACGGCCGCAAACCCGCTCGCCGCAGCCGCCACTTTGGCCGCCGGGCAGCCGGCGCCGGAGCTGATGGCGATCGGGGACTCGCTCTACAATGGCGTGCGCTCGCTCAGCATGACGCCGCGGCTGGCCGAGCTGAGCGCGCCGGCGCAGGTGGCGAAGAGCCTCGGCTTCGACTTCGTCGTCCCCGACTATCCCTATGAGATCCTGATCGACGTCGAGGACTTCCTGCGCGGCGACATCGATTTCCATTCCTTCACCAACCTGGAGACCCTGCTGTTCGAGCGCATCGCCGCCAATGCCACGAGCTGGCTGAAGCGCCGCAACCGCTGGTCGGACAAGACGTTCTTCGACAACGTCTCGAACTCCGGCGCGACCATTGCAAGCCTCTACACGGATACCGCGGCGTATCACCGCGGGCAGGCCCTCGACCTCATCAGCAAGCTGCTCAACGATCGCGTGCATTTCTCGATCGCGGATGTCGGCGGCCTGCATTACAGCCTCAACACGGCGTTCCTGCTCAATCCGTCGGTCGTCAACGAGCTCGACAACCTGACGCCGGTCGATCTGGTCGCCCTGCGCAAGCCGAAGCGGCTGCTGGTCAACATCGGCAGCAACGAAGGGATCTTCATGGGCGGGCTGCTCGCCCGCTACGATGACGCCACGCGGCAGTCGATCGCGGCGATCCCGGGCAAGATGGTGGACCTGGCCAACGCCATGATCGCGCGCTTCGGCGACTACATGCCGCAGACCATCGTCTTCAACACGCTGGTGCGGCCGAGCGCCATCGCCAACCTGACGCCGCGCCCCTTCAGCGCCAGGCCGAACGCGACCGGCTATTTCGACCGCTACTACGGCAACCTCGTGAACAGCTCGAACGTCGCGGGCAGCCTCATCAAGGCGTTCGACGAGCAGATCGCCGGCGTCAACGCCGACGTCCAGACCGGCCTGCGCAACGCCTTCAAGGGCAAGAACGTCAAGCTCGTGTTTGCCGATCTCTATGGCCTGTCGACCGGCCTGGACGACAAGCATGGCCGCGAAACTCCCGACAGCGCCATCCACGTCAACCTGCACGGCAAGGAGGGCGTCCATCTCACCAACTTCCCGCTGTGGTCGTTCGCGGCCAGCGGCGGCGGCATCTTCAGCCTGGACAACATGCATCTCTCGACGGTCGGCTATGCCGCCCTGGCCGACACGGTAGTGCGCGCGCTGGCGGCGGCCGAGGGGCTGAAATTCACGCCGGTTAACTATCAAGCGGCCTGCGATGCCGATACACTGCTGCAGCAGCCGCCGACGAGCTGGTTCCAGGTGAAGTTCGTGGTGCAGCTGATCGGCGGGCTGGCGCTGGCGTTTGATTTGGTCGAGGTGTGAGGATGGACGCTGTTTCTATCGCTGTCATTCCCGCGCAGGGGAACTCAGGGGAAGCGGCGCGCCTTCCCTGGGCCTCCGATGCACACAAGCCCGCACTGACGCAGGGCCGTCCTGCAGAGTCCCCTCTCCCCTTGCGGGAGAGGGACAGGGTGAGGGGATGCGCGCGGCAGCGCGAAGCGACCTCGCTCAGGCAGCAACGCAAAAATGCGCAAGGTGACGCGCGCTGTTCAAATTCCAGCTTCGCTTGGCCGCAACGGACTCATCGGCGCCTGCCGGCGCCAGACCCCTCACCCTGTCCCTCTCCCGCAAGGGGAGAGGGGACTCTGTTGAGCGGCCTTGCGTTAAGTCGCAAGACGTGTGCATCCCCCGGCATTTTTGCGGGGGTGACAATTCAAGGCGCAGAGACAACATAAACAGAACGTAGAGCGCCTATCGTGTTGATCGAGTTCGCCCCTTCCGGATTGTCATGCCGGCGAAAGCCGGCATCCATAATCACAGGCCTGTGCTTATGGATTCCGGCTTTCGCCGGAATGACAGTTACTGGAAAGGGTGAAACCGAGGCACAAGGGAACTGCTCTAGATCAGCACACGAAGGACGCTCATGAGTGACCCCATCAAGTTCCTCCTCGACGGCCGGGAGGTGACGGCGGAGGCGGGCGAGACGATCTGGCAGGTGGCGGACCGGCTGGGGAACGAAATTCCCCACCTGTGCTGGCAGCCCTATCCCGGCTATCGGGCCGACGGAAATTGCCGGGCCTGCATGGTGGAGATCAAGGGCGAGCGCGTGCTGGCGGCTTCCTGCATCCGGAAACCCGCGGCGGGCATAGAGGTGACCACCAACAACGAGCGCGCGAAGACGGCGCGCAAGATGGTCATCGAGATGCTGGTCGCCGACCAGCCGAAGAAGGCAGAGGCGCGCGATCCGCAGTCGGAGTTCTGGCGCTGGGCCGATGCGATGGACGTTGAGACCAGCCGCTTTCCCTCGCGCGGACCCGCGGGCACCAACGGCGTGCCGGTGCCGGACCTCTCGCACACGGCGATGGCCGTGAATCTCGATGCCTGCATTCAGTGCAATCTGTGCGTGCGGGCCTGCCGCGACGTGCAGGTGAACGACGTCATCGGCATGGCCTATCGCGGCCACGGCGCCAAGATCGTGTTCGATTTCGACGATCCCATGGGCGAGAGCACCTGCGTGGCCTGCGGCGAATGCGTGCAGGCCTGCCCGACCGGCGCGCTCATGCCGGCGAACCTGCTGGACAAGACGCAGAAGCGGACGGGTTATGCCGACCGGCAAGTCGACTCCGTGTGTCCCTACTGCGGCGTCGGCTGCCAGATCACCTACAACATCAAGGACGACAAGCTGCTGTTCGTCGAGGGCCGCAACGGGCCGTCGAACCAGCAGCGGCTGTGCGTGAAGGGACGGTTCGGGTTCGACTATGTGTCGCACCCGCATCGGCTGACGAAGCCGCTGATCCGCAAGGCAGGCATGCCCAAGAGCGCCGACGACAGCGTCGATCCGGCGAACCCGTGGACGCATTTCCGCGAGGCGACCTGGGACGAGGCGCTCGATCTGGCCGCCGGCGGCCTGAAGAAGATCCGCGACCGCGACGGGCCGAAGGCGCTCGCCGGGTTCGGCTCGGCCAAGGGCTCGAACGAGGAAGCGTATCTCTTTCAGAAGCTCGTGCGCACGGGCTTCGGCTCCAACAACGTCGATCACTGCACGCGGCTCTGCCACGCCTCGTCGGTGGCCGCGCTGATGGAATGCATCAATTCGGGCGCGGTGACGGCGCCGTTCATGGCGGCCAAGGACGCCGAGGTCATCATCGTCATCGGCGCCCGGCCCACCGTGAACCATCCCGTTGCCGCGACCTTCATCAAGAACGCGGCCAAGCGCGGCGCCAAGCTGATCGTCATGGACCCGCGGGGCTCGCAGCTGGCGCGCCATGCCTCGCACGTCCTGCGCTTCAAGCCGGGCACCGACGTGCCCATGCTGAACGCCATGCTGCACACGATCATCACGGAGAAGCTCTACGACCAGCAGTATGTCGAGGGCTTCACCGAGGGCTTCGCGGAGCTGCAGGCGAAGATCAAGGACTTCACGCCGGAGAAGATGGCGCCGATCTGCGGCATCGACGCGGCGACCCTGCGCGAGGTGGCGCGGCTCTACGCGAAGTCGCGGGCCTCCATCATCTTCTGGGGCATGGGCATCTCCCAGCATGTGCACGGCACCGACAACGCGCGCTGCCTGATCTCGATGGCGCTGGTCACCGGACAGGTCGGGCGGCCCGGCACCGGCCTGCATCCGCTGCGCGGCCAGAACAACGTGCAGGGCGCCTCCGACGCCGGCCTCATCCCCATGTTCTATCCGGACTATCAGCGGGTCGAGGACGGCCAGACCCTGCAGCTGTTCGAGGACTTCTGGGGCACCAAGCTCGATCCCAAGCGCGGCCTCACCGTCGTCGAGATCATGAACGCGGCGTACGACGGCAAGATCAAGGGCATGTATATCGAGGGCGAGAACCCCGCGATGTCCGATCCCGACGTGCATCACGCGCGCGTGGGCATGGCGCGGCTGGAGCATCTGGTGGTGCAGGATTTATTCCTGACGGAGACGGCGTTCCATGCCGACGTGGTGCTGCCGGCCTCGGCCTTCCCCGAGAAGGACGGCACCTTCACCAATACCAACCGGCAGGTGCAGATGGGCCGCACGGCGCTGCCGCTGCCGGGCGAGACGCGGCAGGACTGGTGGATCATCCAGGAGATCGCGCGGCGCATGGGGCTGGACTGGAATTACAGCCATCCGCGCGAGGTGTTCGCGGAGCTGGCGAAGATCATGCCGTCGATGAACAACATCAGCTGGGACCGGGTGATGCGCGAGAGCAGCGTCACCTATCCCGTCGACAGCGCGGACGGGCCGGGCAACGAGATCATCTTCGGCGAGGGCTTCCCGACCAAGAGCGGCCGCGGCAAGATGGTGCCGACCGACATCGTGCCGCCGGACGAGCTGCCGGACGCCAGCTATCCGCTGGTGCTCTCGACCGGCCGCCTGCTGGAGCA
>Ga0137403_10005316_pt1 | contig 14961 bp, 11 predicted proteins | sample CZOMad2_1_16fung_FD_122057 | JGI IMG/M metagenome (GOLD analysis project Ga0137403, IMG submission 122057) | Vadose zone soil fungal communities from Angelo Coast Range Reserve, California, USA - CZOMad2_1_16fungal (Hybrid Assembly) | ecosystem: Environmental > Terrestrial > Soil > Vadose zone... | reverse complement strand
GGCCGCCGCTCTGGTGATCGCCTAGCTTCCCGGTGCGATGTGGTGGGCGCGCGGAAGTTGGCGCGAGCCGTCCTCGTGCTCCTCCTGGGTTCAACGACCCCGGCCAAGGAGTAAGAGATCAACCGCCGCGGCCTTCTCTGTTCGTTCCTGGTGATCCTGGGGTTGGCCGGCCCGGCCAGCGGCCAACGCAAGAGCCCTTCCGAACTGGTGAGGTTGTCTCAGAACTCGTCGTGGCAGTTGGCTCCCCGGGCTGGGCTCGAACCAGCGACTTCCTGATTAACAGTCGAGGGCCGGTGAACAGCCGGCCCTCCTTCTTTTCGCATACTTGCGTGTAACCGCTTGATCAGTCTGCGCATTCGCCATCGGATCGCTCGTGACAGAGAGGTACTTTCGAGACAGACGCGCACGCAAGCGCATACCGGCGCTACACGGGGCGTTCAGCGCAGGTCAACGCAAGCCTGGTCCCCGATGCCCGGACGGGCACGACCCTCCGACGGGCTCGCCCGTCGCGGAGACTCGCCACGGCGCCGACTAATCCACTAATAGCCACTATTTCTAGGAGGGCACTCGCGTCGCCCGCCACACTGGGCCTGATGTTGTGGTTCATTCGGCCCGCTCGGGCGTCGGTCGAGCATCACCCGCAATGCCAGCGAGTAGGCGTCATGCGGGTCTAGCCGCGTGTGCACACCGTTGAGCACCTCGGCGGTCCCCAGCGCGTCACCCGCGAACAGATAGGAGCCCTCGAGGTCGAGCGCTGCGTTCGGCGCGAACCTCCAGCCGCGCGAGGCTACGGTGCGGAGCCCGCCGCCGCGAGGCGACGCTTGGCCTCGGCATACACGGCCGGCGGGAGCGGCCCTCGCAGCAGGGCGGCGATATTGTTCTGGAGATGCGCCGCGTTTATCGTCCCGACGATGTTCGTGGCCATCTTCGGGTGGGTGAAGGTGAAGCGAAGGATGAACTCCATCGGAGTCATGCTCTCGAGCACGTCATCGAGTCGTGCCTTCTGCCAGCGCTCCCATTGCGTACCGGCCTGTCCTCCCCCGGATGGAGCACCCTTGGCCGCGCCGCCCCTGATGACGATGCCCGCTCCCGAGTCGGCAGCGGCGGTGATGATCGCCTCGTGCTCCCGCTCCACGGCCGAGTACGGTATCTGAAAGACATCGAACGCCCCCATCGCGATGTGATCCGCGAGGTGCGGCAAGGTGGCGGACATGCCGACGAACCGCACCTTGCCCGCCCGCTTGAGTGAGAGCACCGCGTCGATGGCGTCGTGCTCCTCCAGCGTCTGTTTGGACGGAGAGGCGTGGAACTGGAGCACGTCGATGTGATCCGTCTTCAGGCGGACGAGGCTCTGTTCGACACCAGCAATGATATTGGCGCGCGTGAAGACGTGCGGGTTCCGCTGGCCTCGTGGGGCAGGGGTCGCGCCGACCACACAGCCGCACTTGCTCGCCAGGTAGTACTCGGAACGCCGGTTCGCAATGTAGCGCCCGATGCGCTCCTCGCTGAGACCGTAGTCGATCGAGGTGTCGATGTAGTTGATGCCGGCGTCGAGAGCGGCGTGGAGAATGGTTTCTGCCTGGGCCTCGGTGACCTCACGGCCGCGCGGGGCTCCGCGCAGCTCCATCGCGCCGTACCCCAACATCGTGACCTGAAGCCCGGTCCGCCCAAGTTCCCGTTTCGGAAGATCAGCCATATACGCCCCCTCTACTTCGAGCCCGGCATCGTGAACCGCTTCCCGTCAGCGCGCCATTATCGCTTCAGGCCGTCCAGCACCTCCAGCGCCAGCTCGTAACGGCCGAGCGGCGGCATCAGATACGCGCCCTGGACGCGCTCGCGCACCGCGAACAGCATCTCGCGCGCGATCTTCACGCCCTCCTTGCGCGCGGCCTCGCCGCCGGGCGTCTTGCGCATCCGCTCGCGGATCCCTTCAGGAATCTGCATGCCGGGGACTTCGTTGTGGAGGAACTCGGCATTCTTGTAGCTCACCAGCGGGAGCACGCCGACCAGCACGGGCATCTCCAGGTGCTCGATGCGCCGCAGCACCGTCTCGAGCAGGTCCGTCTGGAAGATCGGCTGCGTCATGATGAGCTCCGCGCCGGCCTCCCGCTTCTTCTCGAGGCGGGCGAGCTCCTTGTCGAGATCCGCCGCGCCGGGCTCGAGGCCCGTCGCGAGGAGGAACGACGTCTGGCCGCCGGGCAACGGCTTGCCGGCGGGATCCACGCCGCGGTTCATGTTCGACGCCATCTGCAGCAGCCCGATCGCGTCGAGGTCGTAGACCGCGGTCGCCTCCGGGTAGTCGCCGACCTTCGGCGGGTCGCCCGTGATGATCACCAGGTTCCGGATGCCGATTGCATGCGCGCCGAGGAGGTGCGCCATCTGCGCGAGCAGGTTCCGGTCGCGGCCGCACACGTGGAGGATCGGCTGGATGCCGTAGCGCCCCAGCAGCAGCGAGCAGAACGCGATGTTCGACATGCGCGCCATCGCGCGCGGCGCGTCGGCGACGTTCACGATGTCGACGCCGTTGTCGAGCAGCATCTTCGCGCCCGCGAGCGCCTTCGACGGGTCGAGGCCGGGCGCCGGGTTCACCTCGACCGAGACCACGAATTTCCCGGCCGCGATCTTCGCGGCGAAGGCGCTCCGCTCGGCCAGCGGCGTGGGCGCGAGGACGATCGCCGGCTGCACGATCTTCACCGCGCGCGCCCGCCCGACGTCAGTGCGCTGGTCACCGAGCATGCGCCCGGACTTCGCCATCCAACGGACGTGCTCGGGCGTGGTGCCGCAGCAGCCACCCACCATCGTGGCGCCGATCTGGATCGTGCGGCGCGCGAAGACGTCGAAGTACTCGGGCGTCGCCATATAGAGGAGGCGGCCGTCCACCGTACGCGGCAGCCCGGCGTTTGGTTGCACGCACAGCGGCAGATCCACCACGCGCATGCGCTCGGCGATGGCGAGCGCGATCTGCGGGCCGTCGCCGCAGTTCACGCCGAGCCCGTCCGCGCCCCAGTCGCGCAACGTCGTCGCGACGTGCTCCGGCCCTGACCCGTCGGCGACCGTCTCGCTGGGGTCGAACGCCATCGTCGCGATGATCGGCGTGTCGGGCGCGCCGTGCCGCGCCGCTTCGATGGCGATGCGAATCTCCTCGAGGTGCCGGAAGGTCTCCAGCACCAGCACGTCCGCACCGCCCTCGACGAGCGCCGCGGCCTGCTCGGCGAAGGTGGCGGAGGCCAGATCGAGCTCCGCCTGCGTCGCCACGCCGGGGACCAGCCCGATCGGTCCCATGGAGCCGGCGACCCACACGTCCTCGCCGGCCGCCTTGCGCGCGAGCCGCGCGCCCGCGAGGTTGAACGCGCGCACCTGGTCGCCGAGGCCGTGGCGGTCGAGCCGGAAGGAGTTCGCGCCGAACGTGTTGGTCTCGATGATGTTCGCGCCGGCGCTGACGTAGTCCTCGTGGATCCTGGCGACCACGTCCGGCCGGGTGACGTTGAGCTGCTCGAAGTTCTGCATGACGAAGATGCCGCGCTCGTAGAGGAGCGAGCCCATGGCGCCGTCGAACACCAGGACCGAGCGCATCGCCTCGCGAAACGGCGTGTCCCGCCGCGTTGGCCTCATACAGGCTATGCTACCGCGCGAGGTGCGTCATGCGTGAGATCACCTTCACGGACGCTCTGGCCGAGGCGATGGCGGAGAGATGCGGCGCGACCGCCGAGTCATCACGATGGCCACGGTCCGGAACCCCGCGCTCAAGCAGGAATTCGGGGCCAAGAGGGTCCGGGTCACGCCGATCGCCGAGGCGGCATTCACGGGTTGGGCCGCGGCCGGGAGCGGCTTCCGGCCGGTGGTGCCCTGGGGCATGGTGACGTCCTGCTGTATCCGGGGGGGCGGAGCCATCCGTCGACTAGTCCCGGTGCGGCCTGGAGGGGCCGGAACGTCCAAGAAGGGGCGTTTATGTCTCTTACGCTCCACGGCCAGGGTGAGCTGGCTCATCCGGCGGCGTTCGCGCTACTGAGAGGCAAGGGCTGATTCACTATGCCGTGGACTGCGCGGGCCGAATTATGCGACGGCGGGGTGCGCCCTGATGACGATGCAAAGTTCGACCCCGACGGGCACCTTTTACTTGACGAACGCCTCTGTTGCTCACAGGACAGTCGCGGACGCGCGACTTGGCATCTTTGTACGCGAGCATGTAAGTCTCGCTGGTGCTGCTAACCTGGCCGTCTGTCTCTATAACCTAACGAACGAGCCAATTGAGGTCGAGATCGAGTCTATCCGCGCCAACGACTATTCCGGGAAACCAGGTATCCAGACATTGCAGCCGCGAAGCACGTTGCGCCTCCCGATCACCAAGATCAACGAGGGCGACGCGCGGGGACCGAACGACTGGGCGCGCCGGTACGACCCGGCCATCGCCACGAATCGGTTGAGCGCGGCCCGCTCGGCAAGGAGGTCGGGATGATGCACGCCATGACGCACTCAGGTCACTCACGTTTCAGGACTCCCGACGGCTCGTATCGCCAGGGGCACAACTCGTATCGCCAGGGGCACAAGAGGACGAGGCGGAGCTTTTCCGCCAGTGTCGGACTCGGCATGCTGCTGCTGGTCTTGCCGGTGGCGGGGTGCGAGCAGAAGTGGGATCAACCCGCTCCCGCCCACGACGAGAAGATGGAGTCTGACTTCTTTGCCGGGCTCGACACCAGGGAGCTCGTCGATCTTCCCGAGCCGCGGAGCCTTCGTCCCTGTTGCGTCTTCGGCACCGATATCGGTGTACAGATCCGCGCGATCCCGATGCCGGGGTACGAGATCCAGAACGTCCTCGACATCAACGAGCTCGGCACGCATCAGTACAACAAGGGCTCGGTATCGGCGCAACCACGGGGACAGGGAGGCCTGATCTCTGACGAGGCCTCAGGCATTCTCTACACGTGTCGTGGCGGCTTCATCGATATCTCCCACGTCCGGGACAACGCCGATCGCACGCTCTACTTCGCAGTGCAGATCGGCCGCATGGCGGCATCGGGAGGTGCGATTCCCATAACCGGGGAAGGCGCCGAGCGTCGCATCGTTGTCCGCCCGCTCGATCCCCGCCTCGTCAAGGCCTACGGATTCCGCGAGGTGGTCACTCGCCTCGCCGAATGGCTCGATTTTCAGGCGTCCATCTGGCACGAGATCGCCACCTGGTACGGGTGGTCGTCGACGCCGTTCTCCGAGCGGCCATCCGCCTTCTCGCCGGAGGACCTTTACTCCAACCTCGTCGGAGCAAAGATCGCCGCTACGATCATCCGCCGTCAGGAAGCCTCCAGTGAAATCGAGTACAACCGTGCCGTCACGGTCCTCCTCAAGGATGCCCTGGGTAAGCTCGGGCCCCTCCCCAAGGACGCGACCCGCCGGGCGTTCGCGTACGTCGACGGCATCTGGTGGGACTCGACCAAGCGCGTGCCCGACAATCAGCTCGTGCGTCACCGCAATTTCAATATCGGGCCGTCGCTGTCCCCTTGGAAACTGGCCGACGCTGGGCTGTCCCCCGTCCTCGTCGCCGACAGGAAGGAGTTCGATCAAGCCTGCCAGGGTGACTGGGCTCCTCTCCGGTTGACGGTGGTCGATCGCCTCAAGGACGTTCCCTTCCGGACGATGGCCACGCTCGAGATTCAACCGGGCGAGCTACTCGTCAGGAATGGATTCCCCCTGGGCAGCAAGCTGGTGACCCAGGACGATTTTCCATCCGTGATCAACGCCATCGCCCGCGCCGCCGAGGCCGAGCTGGGGGCCGGGGCGGGCAAGCCCGCCGCCCGGGCCGGTGAGATCACGCGCAGACGGGAATGACGGACGATACGCGTACGACGTGTGGGCCACGACGTATGGCGGCGAGGCGATGAGGATCCGGCGAATGAGGGCCGAGGATGGGATCGATGCCCCGAGCAATCTATGGATGACCGCGGCTTTCCGCCTGGCGTCCTATCTCACGGATCCGGTGTGTCATTGCCATGAGCGGTACCGCCGGATTGCTGTCGTAGATGCGCTGTACCCGAAAGCAGGTCGGGGGGCGAACACCGTACGCAAGTGCCGTCTGCTGGCGGAACTATGTGGGTATGCGATCCTGGCGATGCTTGTCACGGCGCCGGGCATCGGCCTCCGCCATGTCGCCTCCCGCCTGCAGAAGACGCCGTACCTGCATCGGAAGTCGGCGGGGCAGGAGAAGATCTTGCCGGTGGATCGTGTCTTCTCGATCCTGTCCTGGAATGTCTGTTGCGTGGGTGGAGGCTATGCGATCAGCGATGGTGGGGTGATGCCCTGGTCTGCGCGGATCGAAGACATCGCGGGCACCATCATCCGGCAATCAGCCGACGTCGTGTGCCTGTTCGAGGTTTTTGATTCGCAGGCGGCGTTCTATCTGACGGACGAGCTGATGGAGGCCGGCTATGTGCACTGCTATCACAACATCGGACCTCGTGGCCTGGGCGTGAACTCGGGCATCCTGGTGGCGAGCAAGTACGACATCCGGAGACCAGAGTTCACGCCCTTCCCGGTGGAGACCCTGGTGGGTCGAACGAAGTCTGCGGCCAAAGGGGTCTTCGCCTTTGATCTCTACACCGGTGGTGAGGGTTTCGTCAGGGTCTATGCCACGCACCTCCAGCATTCCGAGGAGTGCATGTATCCCACGCGTGAGGAGGAAGCCGGAAGGGCTGCGCAGATGCAGATCATCGTGGAGAGAGTAGAGTCCGGACCGGATCGGTGCAGCGTGGTCACGGGCGACCTGAACCTGGATGACGAGGAGTTCCGCTCGTCGCCCTGGCGGCACCGGTTCCAGAAGGGGGACCGCTATCGGGATCCCCAGCGCACCTGGGGTGGAGATGCGTTCTGCGCGAACCTGGTGGGCAAGAGAGTGTCCGGGCCCTTGAATCTGGATCACACAATGCTGGTCACGGGCACGGGCAGAGGTCTTGAGACCTTCCTGGTCGACCCGGGATACGATGCATGGCGGTTCAAAGGAGAGGCGCTCTCAGACCACGGCGCGTTGCTGAGTCGGATCTTCCTGTAGTCGATCTATGGACCTCGGCGGGTACTGCTCTCGCGAGAAGGGAAAAACCTGGACATGGAAAGGAATCCGCAATGACGCGACGTCGAAGGATCCTAACCGGATGGGCTATCGTGAGCGTGCTGAGTCTCTGCTGTCTCGTCACTATCGCGCAGGCTGAGCCGACGGCGGATCAGGTGCTGACGGACGCACGACTCTCCGCCGGGGACAAGCAGAACGTCACGAGCGGGCAATTCGTCAACGTCAGCGTCGCGGGGGTCTCGGAGCGGGACCTGTCCTTCGCCATCGCCTTTCTGGTCAAGACGGCGCCGGACGCTCTCGCCAAGCAGATCGTCGCCAGTGAGCTGATCACCGCCGATACCCAGGTGAAGGCCTTCGGCGAGCTGCGCGGCGCCGGGAGTCTGACGGACTTCGCGAAGCTCACCATCACGGGCGACGAGGCGAAGGCGCTGTCGAACGCCCAGGCGGGCAACGCCCTGAATCTCAGCGCGAGCGAGATCGCCGGCTTCAAGGCCCTCGCGGGCGGCCCGGCCCCGGCCGTGCAGGAGCAGCTGCGACGCATGCTGCTGGCTCGTTACCAGGCCTACCGCGCCTCCGGTCTCGTGGGCATCGCCCTCTACGATCGGGGGAGCGGGCGCACCAGCGATCCCGCCTCGGACCTGCGCAAGGCCAGCCAGGAGACCCCGGGACTGCAGAAATACCTGCCCGGCTTCCAGAAGGTGCTGCTCGACTTTCCCCGGGCCACGCTGCCCGGGATGCAGGAGAAGTTCTTTTGGCTCAAGTCCCTCATCCAGGGTGAGGTGACCTATGTCCTTGCGCACATCCTGGTGGCTGCCGATGGCGCGGCCCGCGTGGCCTCGCGGCGGGAATACTACGTCAGCACCGGCTACAACGCCGAGCAGACCGTGGCGGGCTTCCTGCCCGTCCAGGAGGGCACGGTGGCCATTTTCACGGTCCACGCCTTCACCGACCAGGTCACCGGAGTGGGCGGGTCCATGAAGCGCGGGATCGGCAGCAAGGTCATGGCGGGCAAGATGAAGGAGATCTACGAGGCGGGACGCGAGAGGAGCCAGAAGCAGCGGTGATCCAGACCCTCCGGGCTCCGCGGTTGTCTCGATCCTGTTCGATCATCGCCACAATCGCGCGGAGGCGAGCCGCGCGCCCTGCGCGAGCGCCTCGAACTTCGCCCACATGATGGTCGGGTGCTGGCGCTGGAATGGCGCGCCCTGGGCGAGCCACAGTCGGCGCCGGCCATGACGCGATCACGCCCGACCACGCGCGCATAGGTCATGATTCGCTCGGCCACCGTCTCGGGATGCTCGACCACAGCGGTGTCGCGGCACCAGGGATCTTCCAAGGGCGAATCCAGGTATTTACCTTTATCGCCGTGACGGGGGAATCCATTAAAACCACTCCAGCATGATCCCGAAGCCCTCCGACAGTCGTGGTCCCGGCAGACTCCTGTCGGGCGAGAGCGGGCAAGGTGCGGATGGCTTAGAAGGGGGATGAGATGTCGGGGGAAGCGCCGCGTCGGGGTGACCACACGCGGACGCCTCGCAGTGTCATCTTCTTGGTTCTCGCGGAAAAGGAATGTGCAGAGACGCAGATGCGCGTGGGAGGAGTAGCGCGATGGCAACAAGGCAAGAACCGAAGCAGCAGGGGAGGACATAACATGAGGCGTGCGGTCTCAATCGGAATCCTGATAGTTGTCGCCGTCTGGTCTCTGTCCTTCGGTACGTCTCCCGCAAGGGGGCAACTTCAGCTTTGTGGCGGCATCGCGGGCATTCCCTGTCCCGTTGGATTCGCTTGCGTAGATGATCCCCGAGATGCTTGCGATCCTCAAGCCGGCGGAGAGTTTTGCGGCGGCATCTGCGTGTCGGGGCGCAATAAGGAGTGCGTTGATCTGTGTAGGGTCAGCGGCCTTGAAGGTCGTGACTTCGGCCAGTGCGTGGCCAACTGTACGCACTAGCCCAACTTCCGCAGTTGAGGAAGGCGACCGGCGCGGCCGCACGATCGCGCCGGTCGCATCTCGCGCCGCCGTCGATTCAGCAGATCCTGTATCCGGGGGGGCGGAGCCATCCGTCGACCAGTCCCGGTGCGGCCTGGAGGGGCAGGAACGCCCAAGAAGGGGCGTTTCGATCTTCGAGCGGGCGCTGCCGGCCGCCCATCCCAATCTCGCCACGTGCCGCGAGAACCCTGCGGCGCTCGTTCGAGAGATGAGCACCCCCTGACGGGCCCGCGGTCACCGTCCACTCGCTACTGTTGATCGCGTGCGCGGCCGGCGAGTGTTGCGCAGAAGACGTCGAGGTCGCCGAGGTCCGATCCGGCGAGGGCGTACACCCGGCGCCAGTCGAGGACGCCGTACTGGTGCGCGACGAGATTGCGGAACGCTGCCGCGGCGGCGGAGAGGCCGGTGGCCAGCTCGGGCGGGATGACATCGTGCTGGGCGAGGGCGCCAAAGACGTCCGCATAGGTCGCGGGCATGTCCCACCCGGCGTCGGCGAGCCAGTGCGCGGCCAGATCGAGGCAGGCCTGGATGGCGACGAGTAGGTTCAGGGTAACGATCTCGCGGGCGGTGCGATCGGCGATGAAGACGTCGGCCGAGGCGGGCCGGACGGCGCGCACCCGGGCCGTCGCGTCGCGAACGGCCGCGATCTTCGCGGCGAGGAGTGCGCTATCGACCACGTACCGCGGCGGCCCGCAGGACCCCGGCGGCACACCGCTCCTCGACCGGCTTGAAGTCGAGGTAGTCGAGCAGAGCCCGCGCCTTACGGGCCACCAGCGCGCCGTGGTCGCGCTCGATGAGCAGCCGCCCGTCGCGGAAGATGCGGTAGGCGAGGGGCGACGGCGCCTCGTCCATCAGCACAAGGTCGATGGCGCGCCCGGCGGCGAACTCCAGTCGTGCGGCCAAGCCACCCAGGGCGCGCACATTGCGCGCTGCGCCGGGGGTCAGCTCGATGGCGATGTCGGCGTCGCTATCCGGACGCCCCGTCCCACGGGCACGGGAGCCGAAGAGCAACGCGTAAGCGACACCGGGCTCGGCATCGAGGATGCCAGAGATCGTGGGAGAGGAAGCCCAGCAGAAAGTACAGGCTGAACGCCGCGTCGCGGTCTTCGTTGGACGCGGGATCCGCGACGATGGTCTGCGTCTGGGTCCCGCGCGAGGAGGTGAAGGCGCAAGAGGCTGATGAACAGCATCACTTCACCCGGCCCGAGCTGGGCGACCCACAGGGTATCCACGCAGGAGAGTGCCAGGGAAACCTGCAGCAGGCGAACGCCGCTGAACCTATCGGAGAGCCAGCCGAAGAATATCGGACCCAATGGCCCTCTTCTTCGTTCACGGGAAGTGTCAACACTATTCCGAGTCCGGACACTCTAGATCGACCGGCGCATCCACGACGCGCATCGCGCTCGCGGCGGGTAGCCACCGCGCCTGAGAGGGCTTCAGCGCCGCGCCAGAGCCGCCTCGCCCGATTCGTAGGCGACCGCCACCGCGCAGGCTTGGCCCTTCACGAGATACTGAGCGCGATTGTCGCCGGTCCGGTGCGAGATGACGTCCGGGAACAGCCGTCCGTCTTCGCCGACTCTCGTCCGATGGTGCATGATCCGACCCGAAACCTGAGACGCGATGGTGACCTCCTCACCAGGAACGAAGCCGTCTCCTGAGGCGATGAACCGGTCACCACGCCGGGACACCAGCTCGAGCCCTACCGCGCAGGCTCCGTTGCGAGCGGCGATCGGGCGCGGGATCACCCTCGCGAACGCCTTGACCGTCCTGTCATCGGAGACGAGTCCGACCTCCCACGCGGCGCCTTGCGGGTACGGTCCGGGCTCGAGCACCAGTTCATCGAGTCGCCGCGGCTGCCCCTTCGAGTCGACGGCCACCAGCGTGCCGCGCTCGTCCGTGCGAAATCCCTCGTGCACCTGCTGGAACGACGCGCCGAAGTCCTTCGTCCAGATTGCAAACGTGAGATTCCGGGGGACGCCGGTCACGTGGAGCTGGTATCGCACCCTCGGCGAGGCCTGGACCGCGGCCATTTCCTCCAGGCGGAGTTCGATACCAGGCGTCGCCCTCCGAGCATCCAGAACGACACCGCCGTGCCGCGCGGGTACCGCCGCCGGCGCACTCAGCAGGAGAGGCAAGGCGAGCACGAACGCGCGTCGAATCATCACTGAAGCTTCACAAACGAAGCCACCGACGGAACCCCGTTCGTATCGACGATGAACAGCATGTAGTAGCCGGGAGGGGCCAGGTTCGGGCTGCTTGGCATCTGCACGTTGAGGGCGGCGGCGATGGTGAACTGAAGCGGCACGAAGCGCTGATCGGCGTTGAATGCGTGAGTCACGGACGACAGCCTGATCAAGGAGACTGCCGCCACACGAGCCGCATCGGGAGTCTGGACGGTGATCGTCACACCGTAGTTCGCCGTCGCCGGGGCCGAGGTGATCACGGGTCGTGGTCCCTTGAACAAATAAGGCGGCGAGAAGATCTCGGCATTCAACTGGTCGCTAGGGTCTCCCGGGTCGAAGAAACGACCCCCACCCGCAACCAGGACGCGTGCGTCGGGGAGCAAGAGGGCGATGGAGTGATAGAGGCGTGCCACCGCCAGGCTCGCCATCGTAGTCCAGGTCCGCGTGGCCGGAGACCAGAGCTCGGCGGGGCGGACGGCTCCACCCGGGTCGACAGGATCGGTCGTGGTTCCTCCTCCGGTCGCGAGGACGTTTCCATCCGGTAGGAGAGTGAGGTCGTGGTACGTCCGCGGATACGCCATGGGAGCGGTCTCTTCCCAGATCGGTGATGGCTGCGTCGTGTCCAGCACGTACGTCGTCGCTGCGGACGGGCGGCTGGGCAGGTCCGGGTCGGCGGAAGTTCCGGACTTCATGACGAGCCCGGGCAGGAACATCGTCGCGCTGCCGCCGTCGACCGGAATCGGATCCACGACAGACCAGGTCTGAGCGCCGATGTCGAGGACTTGACTGACGATGCTGTCCTCGGAGGTGCTCGATACGAGCACGCGCCCGTCCGGCAGGACGAACACGTGCGGATAGTAAGGAAGAGAGAGCGAGGCGCCCGACAACTGTGTCCAGGTGTTGGTCTGAGGACTGTAGATCTCCGGGATCAAGGCATAGCAGCCATTGCAGTTGTCCTCGCCCGAGGTGACGATGACCCGCCCGTCCGGCAACGCCGTGGCGGTCGGATACCAGCGCTGATACGCCATCGGCTGCATTTGCGTCCAGTTGCCGGTCGATGGGGTGAAGATGTTCGCGTCGGGAACACCGACGTGCGCCCCACTGTGTCCACCGACGACGAGCACCCTTCCGTCAGGCAGCCCGCAGTGGCCGGCGCAGAAAATGTTGGTGCCCGGGCTGAACGCGGAAGTGAAGGTGTTTGTCACGGGGTTCCACACGCGCGCATCCTGGCCAAGTCCCTGCCCGTCTGAGGCCAGCACCTGCCCAGTTGACAGCAAGGTTGCGTGCACCGGCACGATGGGCCAGTCGGAGACGTTTCCCCATTGCCCAACGAGAGAGGGATCGGGCTGGGTGACCGTGACGGTGACGGAGGCACTCGTCGAGGTATTGCCGGCGAGGTCGCGGGCCGCCGCCGTGAGCACGTGGTCCCCCGTCGTGGACGTCGTGTCCCAGAGGACCGCGTAGGGGGGCGCGGTCACTGGGCCGCCCAGGAGAGCCCCATCGACGAAGAACTGGACCGCCGCGATAGCGACGTCGTCGCTTGCGGCCGCCGAGACCGACACGGTGCCGAAAACGGTCGATCCGGCTACTGGTGAGGTGACCGCGACGGTAGGGGGCGTGGTGTCCGGTGGTGGACCGCTGATCGCCCCGGTCATGTCATTCTGGATCTCTCCCTGCGACAGCGCCCGCGTGTAGATCCGCACTTCGTCGATCCGCCCTTGGAAGTATTCCCCCCAGATCGTGTTGCCACCGATGCGCAGCGCCCCGGGCGACGCCGCTGGCGCGCCCACGACGGCCTGGCTCGCCACCAGCCCGCCGTTCACATACACCCGCAACGTTGCACCGTCATACGTCCCCGCGACGTGACTCCACGTGTTTACCGGCAGGCTTGCCGGCGCCGAGACCCCTCGCTCGCCACTCCCGGTCGTGCCAACATTGATAAAGGCGCTCGGCCCATTTCCCGGTGACCCCGCATACAGCGCGTATGTGAACGTGCCGGTCTGCTCCTTCATCAGCGCCGTACGCCAGCTCGTGAGCGATGCGGTCGGATACACCCAGGCCTCCAGGGTCATGCCGGCGGAGAGGTTGAGAGAGGGCGAAGCGGGGACGGTGACGAGGCTGCTGCCATTGAAGACGAGGGCGCTGCCGAAGCGACCGGCGGTGGTCCAGGTGACGCCGGCGCCGAGGGTGCCGGTGTTGTTGTTACCGGAGCTATCGGTGACAGTGGGCCCGGCACCCTCGTTGAACGAGTACGCGGCGACGAGGCCGGAAGGCGTGGCCGTGACGGTGAGTTGAAACGCGGTACTCGAGGTGGCGAGGCCGTCGCTCACGGTGAGCGTGATCGTCGTCGTGCCGGTCTGCCCCGCCGCGGGCGTCAGGGTGACGGTGCGATTCGCTCCGGCGCCGCCGAGCGCGATGTTGCCGTCCGGCACCACGGCGGGATTGGACGAGGAGCCGGTGACCGACAAGCTGGCGGCGGCGGTTTCGAGGTCCCCGACGGTGAAGGGCAGCGGCCCGACGGCGGTGCCGGCGGTCGTCGTTTGGTTGGCCAGGCTGGTGATGGTGGGGGGGTCGTTCACGGCGGTGACGGTCAGCGGGAAGCTCGTGCTGGTGCTCAACTGCCCGTCGCTGACGGTCAGGGTGATCGTGGCGCCGCCGTTCTGATTGGCGGCGGGGGTGACGGTGACGGTGCGATTGGCGCCGGCGCCGCCGAACACGATGCTGCTGGTGGGGGCCAGGGGCGGATTCGAGGAGCTGGCGCTGAGGGTGAGACTGCTCGCGGCCGTTTCGGCATCGCCCACGGTGAAGGCCAGCGGTCCGGTGGCGGTGTCTTCGTTGACGGTCTGCGCGGCGATGGTGCTGATCGTGGGCGGGGTATTCGGGGGAGGCGTGCCACCGCCCACCGGGGTGGTCATATCGGCTTGGAGTTCGCCGGCACTCAGCGCGCGGTTGTAGATGCGGATCTCGTCCAGGCGGCCCTGGAAGTACTCGCCCCAGACGTTATTGCCGCCGAGGCGCAGGGCGCCCGTGGAGGTGACGATCGACCCGGTGAAGGCCTGACTGGCCACCAGGGCGCTGTTGACGTAGAGCCGGAGGGCGACGCCGTCATAGGTGCCGGCCAGATGGGTCCAGGTGTTGAGGGGCAACGCCGCGGGGCCGGCGAGGCCGCGTTCGCCGCCGAGTTTGAGAACGGAGGAAGCACAGGACCAACGATGGTGAGCGGCGTTCCCGACGTGAGCCAAGGAATGGAAAACGATTGCGTGCCGGCATTCTGCCGGTTGATTACGGCTGTCGAAAGAGCGGGAAGCACGTGCGCGTGCGGCATGATTATCTGAGCGCGAAAAGTAATGTACGATGCGGCAAACCGGCTGGTGCTGAGTGGATTCCCGGCGATTGCGTACTTGTTGAATTGTTTAATCAAATCCTGGGTTGCGACGCCATCCAGAGAAACCAATTCATCGCCGATGTGGAAAGGGAAATCCTGCGCGGGCAGTTGCGATCGATCGATGAATTCAATGATGGTCTTGCCGTCGTAAATATCGACGTCGAAGCCCAGATCGGCGAACGCGGTCGCGATCACCTTGGCGCCGCGGTCATGACCGTCCTGGCCCATCTTGGCAACAAGCATGCGCGGGCGACGACCTTCCTCGCGGGCAAAGCCCTCGATCTCCTTGCGAATGCGGGCGAAGCCCTCGTCGCCTTCATAGGCGGCACCGTAAACGCCGCTGATCGCGTGC